>Ga0075428_100004333_pt1 | contig 15645 bp, 11 predicted proteins | sample RhiMetdeltSRZDD2_FD_75291 | JGI IMG/M metagenome (GOLD analysis project Ga0075428, IMG submission 75291) | Populus rhizosphere microbial communities from Tennessee, USA - Rhizosphere MetaG P. deltoides SRZDD2 | ecosystem: Host-associated > Plants > Roots > Rhizosphere > Soil | place: USA... | reverse complement strand
TACTTCGTCATGGAGTTGGTCTATGGGGTCAAGATCACCGACTACTGCGACCAGAATCGCGTCAGCATGAGAGAACGGCTGGAGCTACTCATTCAGGTTTGCAACGCGGTTCAGCACGCGCATCAAAAGGGAATCATCCACCGGGACCTCAAGCCGTCGAACATCATGGTCACCATGCATGACGGGGTGCCCGTGCCCAAGGTGATCGATTTCGGAATCGCCAAGGCGACGGAGCAACGGCTGACCGACAAGACGCTGTTCACCTCGTATGCGCAATTGATGGGCACGCCGGCCTACATGAGTCCCGAACAGATGGAGTTGAGCGGGTTGAACCTCGACACCCGCAGCGACATTTATTCACTCGGAGTTTTGCTCTACGAACTACTGACTGGGCGTACTCCGTTCGACACCGCGGATTTGTTGAAGTTGGGCGTGGAGGAGCTCAGACGCACGGTGTGCGAGCAGGAACCGTTGAGCCCGTCGGCCAAACTCAAAACGCTGAACAACGAGGAACTGACCAGGACCGCCAGGAGGCTACAGGTCGAAGCGCCTCGGCTGGTGTCTCAACTCCGCGGTGATTTGGACTGGATTGTTTTGAAGTGCCTGGAGAAAGACCGCACCCGCCGTTACGCGACAGCCAATGGTCTGGCCGTGGACATCGAGCGCTACTTGCATGAGGAAGCCGTGCTCGCCCGTCCGCCCAGCCGGTTGTATCGGCTGCAAAAGCTCGCGCGTCGGAACCGAGTCGCGTTTCTGTTCGGAAGTGCCGCGGTCGTGGCGTTGCTTCTGGGTAGCCTCTTTTCAACCCTAATGTTCTTTAGAGAGCGTGACGCTCGAAGTTCCGAGGCGCGGCTGAGGAAAGAGGCCGAATTGCGGGAAGAGTCTTCCCGCATCGCGCTGCTGGTGACCCAACGCCGTTTCGAGGAGGCCGATAAGCTGCTGGTGGGAATCCCGCCCGATAAACCTTCGATCGAAGTTGCGGCCGAATTGCGCGCGTTAGGCGACTGGCACGCTGCAAAGGGCCGCTGGGCACAAGCGTCTGAGCGCTTCGCGTCGCTGGTCAAGGTGCACCAATTCGATAATCCCGAGGTGACTTCCCTGGACCAATTAAGGCTCGCGGCAGCCTTGCTTGAAGCCGGAGACCGCCGCGGCTACGAACAGTGGCGTCAGAGCTTCGTTGCCGGATTTAGACCGGTCGCCGCGCCCCTTTCGCCTTCGATTATCAAAGCCTGCCTGCTGCTGCGCGCTGAATCCATCTTGCTCCAGTGGCTTGCTGCCGCCTCGGAAGTGAACAACACCACCAGAAATGGCGGCGAAGCCGGAATCCGCCCAACCCCTCTTCAGGCGGTAGCTTGGTCCGATGCAAAGGTCTTATTGGAATATCGTCGCGGCGATCTCGTCGAAACCACACGCGCGAGATTTCTTGCCGACAGCGCCCCTAGGCTAGCCACTTTCTCGCTCGTCCAGACGATGGCCGCTTGGCAACTGAAGGACTACTGGGGCGCAATGATCACGTGGACCAAAGGCTACGCATTGGTTCAGGCTGGCGCCAGGGAAGGACAGGTAACGCTCACGGGGGGGGCACAGATTTTTCCCGGAATCAGTGAACCGTATTACCTCCAGGCGCCTTGGTATGATTGGGCCGTTGCTGATCTTCTCTTGCGCGAATGTGATGGAATGATCGGAGAAGCGGAGCAGTCTGTTTACAGAATGCCTGCGCGCACGCCAAGTCTCGAACATGTCGCCATTCTTCGCGCTGCAGGAGAGCGGCACTCCTTGCGCGGTGAATGGAGTGACGCGCTTCGATGCTCGAACTTTTGCCTGGAGTCCAATCAGGGTGACTCGTTGGACCACGCCACCATGGATTATGTGAATGCGGCGATTGCCTGCCTGGAACTGGGCGACCAGAACGCCTATTTGCGCCTGCGTCAAGAAATGACGTCACGCTTCAAAGACCCGGACGAAAAGACTGCTGAAAGGGTCTTACAAGTTAGTGTAATGCGAACTTTCGATGATCAGACCGCCGCACGGTTGGAAACATTGACTGCCGTGTTGCGTCGCGCATTGCTAAAGCAACCGACCCGAAACCACACCGAGTATTCTCAAAGGCTGGCCCTCTATGAGTACAGGCGCGGCAACTATTTGGATGCAATGGATTCCGCTCGCCGCAGTGTGGCAGACGTGCGCGACGTGGCCCTGCCAAATGCCATGGAGCGCGTCATCTCGGCCATGTCTCTGCAACGAATTGGAAACCGTTCAGCGGCTCAGTTGGAGTTAGAGCGCGCGAAGAATCTGATTGAGACGGGTTTCGATCTCGAATTTGATATGTGGCATTGGCGTCAGTGGGTTTTCGTGCGTCTCCTTCTCCAGGAGGCCCGCGACTTGATGCCGCAACCGCCGCCTGGCGAACGCGGCTCTGCTCCGCAGTAGAGCAAGAGCCTGGTTGTTCCGCAACATCAGTGAGCAGATATGAGGATCTTCGAACCCTGTCATAAGGTGAGCGCCGAAATTTTTTCATTTATTGTGGCGCAACTGAACTGCGTTTGTCGCATAAGAGGGAAATGGACAAATGAGTGCCGGGGTTCCTCGCGAAAAAGCGTTGTTTTGTGAGGCGCTGGAAATAGCTGATCCAGAGCAACGCCGTCTGTTCCTCGCGCAGGCTTGCGGCGCGGACAACGCGCTCCGCGAACAGGTCGAGGCCTTGCTGGCGCTTTCTGCTGACGATTTCTTCGGTGATTGTGGCCGTGCGTTGGAGCAAGCAGCCGCTGATGTTGACCCTGCCGAACAGCTTTTAGCGGACGAGTTCCCGGAGAGCAGACGCATCGGAGCGTACAAGCTACTTCAGAAGCTTGGGGAAGGAGGGGGCGGAGTGGTCTATATGGCGGAGCAGGAACAGCCGATTCGCCGCCGAGTGGCGCTGAAGATTATCAAGCTCGGGATGGACACCAAATCAGTGATCGCCCGGTTCGAGGCGGAGCGCCAGGCACTTGCTTTGATGGATCATCCCAACATCGCGCGAGTTCTGGATGCCGGAGCCACCGAAACCGGCCGGCCTTATTTCGTCATGGAGGTGGTTTATGGAGTCAAAATCACCGATTACTGTGACCAGAACCGCGTGAGCATGCGGGAGCGGCTGGAGTTGTTCATCCAGGTATGCAATGCGGTCCAGCACGCGCACCAAAAGGGAATCATCCATCGCGACCTCAAGCCATCCAACATCCTGGTGACGATGCATGATGGTGTGCCCGTGCCCAAAGTGATCGATTTTGGTATCGCCAAGGCGACCGAGCAACGCCTGACCGACAAGACGCTCTTTACCTCATACGCACAATTGATGGGTACTCCCGCTTACATGAGCCCCGAACAGATGGAACTGAGCGGGTTGAACCTCGACACCCGCAGCGACATTTACTCACTGGGTGTATTGCTTTACGAACTGCTCACCGGCCGGACCCCCTTTGACACGGCGGACTTATTAAAGGTTGGGGTGGACGAACTGAGACGAACCGTGCGTGAGCAGGAGCCGCTCAGCCCGTCGGCCAAACTCAAAACGCTGAACAACGAAGAACTGACCAAGACCGCCCGGAGGCTCCACGTCGAAGCGCCCCGGCTGGTGTCTCAACTCCGCGGTGATTTGGACTGGATTGTTTTGAAGTGCCTGGAGAAGGACCGCATCCGCCGTTACGCGACAGCCAATGGTCTGGCCGTGGACATCGAGCGCTTCTTGCATGAAGAAGCCGTGCTGGCCCGTCCGCCGAGCCAGTTGTATCGGCTGCAAAAGCTCGTGCGCAGAAATCGCATTGCGGTGCTGGCCGGAGCCACGGCGGTCGCGGCTTTGTTCCTGGGCAGCATTATTTCAACTTGGCTCTTCATTAAGGAACGCGAGGCCTTACGGAGCGTGGAAACCGCCCGCGCCAAAGAAATGCAACTGCGGCGCGAGGCTGAGTCACGCGAAAAAGTTGCTCGGGCCGCATTATTGGCGTCGCTGGAGAAGTATGAGGAGGCCGACCGGCTGATGGGCGAGACCCCAGCGGAAGAGCCATCACTGGAGGCTGAAACACTGATACGCAGGCTCGGAGAGTGGCACGTCGTAAATGGCCGGTGGCAGAAGGCGACCGAGCGCTTCGGAATATTGGATAAGGTGAACCGCCTTAACAATTTGGACGGCACTACCATGGATTACTTGAGGTTGGGTCCCGCGTTGATTGAATCCGGCGATCTGAGCGGCTACGAGCGCTTCCGTCACGACATTGTTGCTCGATTCGCCGGGAGAGATACTCTCTTTGCCAGCCGCATCCTCAAAGCCAGTCTTCTGCTGCCGGCTGATCAAAAGCTCATGCAGGACCTTGAACAGCAGGGGCAGGTCGCGGAAAAGAACGTCAAGGCGATGGATCAAAGCGGTAACCCCGCCGTCGCGTATCAAGGCGGGTGGGATTCGATATCGCTCGCGCTGCTGGAATATCGGCGAGGGAACCATGAGAAGGCGACCAACTGGTGCTTCCACTCCCTGGCCTATCCCCTGTCGCTTCCGCATCGGAATGCGATGGCGGAGGTGATTCTCGCCATGTGTTACCTGCAGATAAATCAAAAGTCGAAGGCGCTTTCGGCTTGGAACACGGGCTTGCAACTCATCCAGAACAGCTTCCAGCGCGGACTTCTCGAGGGAAACAACGCAGAAGGATTTTGGTTCGACTGGATCATTGCGCGCATCCTTTCGCGCGAGTGTCAGGCGCTCCTTGCTGCATCGCGAGACTCTGTCGACCCACCTTCCGAGGCCCTTTAGCGAACCCATCCGTCTTTGAACACGCGAAGCCGCCTGATAGGCGAGGCTCCGTTGTTCTGTCGTCGCGAGCAGCAGCCGCATATCTGGCGCACTTCTGTAAGAATTGGCGCACGCGCAAAGGAAACGGCGCATTATCGAGTGCGGCAACGAAAGATGCGCGCAGACACTGGATTGAAAAGCTAAATGAAAGAATTGAGAGCGATATGCAAAACCAACTTGCTGAATTTAAACTCGGTCGCATCGTACTCCACTTGCTCTGCTTCTGTCAGGACAAGAATTTTGCCTGGCACTGGCGCGGCATCGTTCGTGAGCTTTTACAAGGAGCGTTGTTCGTCTCGCCTACCTCAAAATACGATGCGACCGAGAGTTGCTTTGAGAATGAAACTGAAATCGACACGTGCGAACGGTCAGAGGGCAACAACGTCATTCTAGCCGAACTCAGACCTTTTTCCCATTAACTGTATGCACACAGAACTGATTTTCGCAGTTATCGTCCTTAGTTTCCTATGCGCGCTCTGCTGGTACGACAAGCCAGCGCCGAAGTGATCAACGGATTCAACACCAGCATCGAAATGATAAAACAACGCAACAACTCCACGACCGCACCCGCCGAGAGGCCAAGTCAAATCGAGATCGCCTTTGCTGAACCAGAACCCACGCTGCGGATTCGCCTGCTCGTTACTAACGCCTCTGCTACGCGTGGCGGTGCCGGACAGATGACCTTAAATGACTGGCGTGAGGTGGAAAAGGAGCTGACGCAAACGTTCGCCGATGGCTTCCGCGTGCGCCGACGTTGGTGCGCTGTTCCTCGCAGGCTCGCAGCCAGGGCGCGCGAGCAACGCCGTGACACGGGTCCAACTTCCACGCGCGAATAATCGTATGGAACGCTCCTGATACTTTCCGTCGTCGTGCTGGGTTTGGCTTCGTTCCTCAAGCGAAAACTCTGTGCGTTTGCCCGGCACGACGACCACGCTTTGAAATCGGGGAAACAACACGAAGGACCCCATGCCTTCCGTTCTTTGCAATAACCCCAACGAGAAAATATGAAAATGAGAATCCCACTTATTACCGTCGTGCTGCTCGTGTCTTTGCATGCGCCCCAAACGTTCGGCCAACTGCAACCCCCTCTGGTCGGTTCGACTCTCGGGCAGAGCCTGCGCAACGCCGCCGCGCTTACCTACAACGAGTCGGCCCAAATGCGCATGTTTGTGGACCATTGGAGCGGCCGGGCTCGCTCGGGCGTCTACACCGACCTGAATTTCCAGCACGACTATGCCAACGCTCTCGGACGCTTCGCTACCTTACGGACGCAGTTCAATTACGTGGCTGAGCTCGCCCTGCAGTTGGGCCGACCCAGAGCGGACAACGCCGTCGCTGAATTGGACGCGGGGCTCGCGAAGATTCTCGAGTTGTTCGACTTCCTCCGGGATGAATACAACGCTGGGACCGTCGACCGGGCGAACCTCCTCCGCGCCACGGCGGCCCTTCAAAAGGCTCTCCGCGAATGGGAGCGCGAACTTAGAACGAACGGCTCGCGTCTCGGCGTTCTCTGGTGACAATCGCCGACCCGCTCCGGGCAACCATCAATGAAACGGCTTATAAGCCGCCGGTGAACTCTTATGGACTCCTCACCGACGGAGAGCTTCCAAGGTTCGCCAAAAAACAGGTCCCGCAACCGCTTCACTTGGAACCAGCGGTGTTCTGCAGTCGAACGAATCACGATGGTCCGCGCTCCGGCTTTTTCAGGCCCCACTTATCCATCCGTGAAAGCAAGGTAGTGGGCTTTACGCCTAAGAGTTCGGCTGCGCCATCGCGTCCGCCAATTTTCCAATTGGCTGCTTCCAAGACCAACAACAGGTTGTCACGTTCGAAGCGTTCAAGCTCAGCTTCGGTGAGGAATTTGGCCGGCGTCACACTTGCTGTCGACGGACCCGGATGATCGGAAGGTGCAGCCTGGGCCGCGATCGCCAAATCAAACTCCAAAACCCCGCCTCGAGCCAGAATGATGGCGCGCTCAATCACGTTGCGCAGTTCGCGGACATTACCCGGCCAGGTGTAGCTCTGGAGTTTTATCACCGCCGCCCGGGTCAGCCGGGGTTTAGCACACTTCAATTCCCTGGTGGAGAGATCGACAAAATGTTTAGCCAGCAACGGGATGTCGTCCATGCGCTCGCGCAGCGGCGGAACTTGAATTGGAAACACGTTTAGCCGGTAGTAGAGGTCTTCGCGGAAGCGGCCCGCGGCTGTCTCTTTCTTCAAATCGCGATTGGTCGCGGCGACAACACGCACATTGGCCCGGCGTGTGCGGTCATCACCCACGCGTTCGTAGCGTTTCTCCTGAAGAATGCGCAGCAGCTTGTTCTGGATGTCCAACGGAATTTCCCCCACTTCGTCCAGGAAAATGGTTCCGCCCTCCGCCGTCTCAAAGCGTCCGGCGCGATCCTTCACGGCTCCCGTGAAAGAGCCTCTCACATGGCCAAAAAACTCGCTTTCGAAAAGCTCCCGTGGAATGGAAGCGCAGTTGACGCGAACCAAAGGACCGTCTTTGCGCGCGCTACGGCGATGAATTTCGTGAGCGACCAATTCTTTTCCCGTACCCGTCTCGCCCAGGATGAGCACCGAAGCTTCCGTGGGAGCGACGACATCGATCTGGCCGACGATGTGTTTTAACGCCGCACTTTGGCCAACCAGGTCGCCGAAGGCCTTGGCCTCCACCACCGCCTCCTGCAAATAAGTATTTTGCAGTTCCAGTTGCGCTTTGAGCTGCTTGATTTCGTCGAAGGCGCGAGCGTTGGCGATGGCGGCTCCGACATGATCCGCAAAGACCTGTCCCCAAGGCGTGAATGTCTCCGGTATGTATTCGCGAGCAAAGCCCACGGCCGCTCCCAACACGTCTCCTTTGAACTCGATCGGGCGGATACCGCATTCAAGGATGCTCTCTTCTCGCAACCACTCAAATCCGGCGGGGGCAGCCGGCTGCTTGCTCTGGCTTCGTATCAGTTTCAACTGACCGCTGGCCACCGCCTCTCCAAGCGGGCCGAAGTTCAGCGGCATGCGGGCATTGAGATCCTCGTACGGCTGCGGCTCCTTTCCGGGATCCGGAAGCGATCTGCCTCTCCCTGCGACCAGGTGCAGGCAGCGGGACTGATCAGGACATTGGGGGCGATACTTGCAGGTCGGGCACAGGTCGCCTTTTTCGATCAACCAGACCTGGGCAAAAACAAACTCCGTGCTCTCCACCGCATACTCGACGATTTTCTTCAGGATCGGTTCGACCGAATGCTCTCGCGCAATCTCAAGGAGCAACTGCACTCCCGAATGCGTATCGAACCGATTGTCGCTGGTCGCTGCCATAGCAAAGCCATACTGGCATAACCAGATGAAATTCAAAGCTCAAGCGCGAGTCGCGGGAAACTCGATGCCGCTCGATTACCACGCGAAACTGCATGCAGCGGAGTTGTGTAAGTCTTACTCCTCCAACGTGCAGCTCGAGTTTAAGATCAAAACCGCCGTAAGAACGATCGCCAGACTTAGGATTGCATCTATCATAAGTGTTCCTTCCATCATAACTGTTCCTTCGATCCTGACAGATGCTTGGGGCGTGCCACACGGGCTGCAGCCTACTGGATGCTTGATCCACAAGGACTTCCGTTGCTTGTTTGCATCGGAGCCGAGCTGCGATTTTTTGAACACACGAAAAATCGCATCGGCTTTCGGGAAGCTGCGAAGTCCGGAAGCCACATTAGTGGCGCACTTACGATGGAAACGGCGCATTACCGAACGTGGGCAACCGGAAAATAGATTCGATGAGGAACTAATGAAACCATTTCAGACGCACATTCTGCACATTGGCAGGCCGAAGCTTCTACTGAGTTTAAATGCTGTTCTTCTGATAACCGGATTGGCTCCAGCCTCCCAATCGGACTCGCGCGAACGCGACCGGCTGGCCTTGAAGAAGGTAACCAACGACATGATTGAGGCATTCGATAAACGGGACGCGGCGGCGATAGCGGCCCATTGGATCGATGAAGGCGAGTTCATTCACAACGATGATGAGCCGATCCGCGGCCAAGCCAGGATCGAGAGAGGTTACGTGGAGTTTTTCAAGACTCTCAACGGCCACCCGAAGCTGCAGATCCAATCGGATGTCCTCCGCTTTCCGTCCGCGGACATGGCCGTAAGCGAAACGACCCTGCGATTAGAGGACGAAGAAGGTGAAGTTGTGGCGTCCGGCCGTCAAAACACCATCCTGGTTCGCGAAGGTGGCCAGTGGAAGATAGCGATCGTGCGCGAATGGGATCGCGACACGGCCTTGGACGTAAACCTGAGCGAACTCGAGTGGCTCATTGGCAGTTGGAATGCAACCACGAAGGAGCGGGAGGTGACAATCACCTACAAGTGGGACGAGAACCGGACGTTCCTTCGCGGGGAGTTCATCGTCAAGAAGGGGCCCAAAGTGATCGAGTCCGGGACGCAGATAATCGGCAAGGACAATGTGAAAGGCGTTATTCGTTCATGGGTCTTCCAGTCCGATGGTGGGTTTGGTGACGAAATCTGGGCTCGCGAAGGCAGGAGCTGGAGTGTCGAGGTCCATGGGGTCGGGGCCGATGGCAAGGTACTGAGAGGCACAAACATCTATATCCATGTGGATCCTGACGCTTTTACCTGGCAGGCCGTAGGCCAGACCTTCGACGGTGTGTCAATACCTGGCACGGAGCCGATCAAGGTCACGAGACAGACGTCGGCGAAATAGCCGGGCACTGTGCGACCCGCGGGCCCTCCAGGTTTGTGCTCATGAAAATGCCGAGACATGCCACGATTATCAGAAGACCCCTAGTCGCTTTTGCGGCGGCCTTTATGCTGTGGGCCGGGAGCAGTGACCAAGGGTCGGCACTGCCTCTGCGTCCCGCCCCGCCACCGCGGCCACGAGGTGGCCGCCCGCCACAACCAGTTATGGGCCCTATTGGTGGGTCCGAAAGACCGGGGGATCCGAGCGCGCCTGGTAGCATCGGCGGACCGGTCCGTCCGCCCGGCGGAATAGGCACGCCGCCAAGTCGGCCGAGCGGAACATTCGTAACGGGCGGCTACAATACCGCGGGCGGCGGCCCAGTGCGCCCAGCCGGAGGGCCGCGTTCAGTGAGGGGCCCCAGCGGGCCTACGTATGCCAGAGGTCCCATCAGCGCCCCGATGAGGCCCGAGGCCATCGGCCCCGCCGACGGACGGGCGCCCGGGATTGGCGGCCTCAGTTCGCTTGCCAAATCCGCCGCCATCGCGAGAAGTCCCTCCACGTTTCCGTTGAGCCCTCAATCATTGGCTACTCAGGGCAATCGGGTAAGGCAAAACTTCAACCACTACGACTGTTTCCGCGGCAACTGGTGGGATCGCCATGCAGGTGCCTGGCTGGCGGCGAGGTGGGCCGCTGTAGCATCATCAACCTATTGGACCCCTGGCTGGTACTACTGTTATAGCTACTGTGGCTACTCGTTCGAGCCGTACTACTACGACTACGGCTCAAGTGTTATCTATGAACGCGACTACGTTTATATCAATGGCGATGCAGTTGCCACGCAGGACCAATACGCAGACCAAGCGATGACCATCGCCGAGACAGGCAAGCGAGCTGAGGCGACCGACGACCAGGAATGGCTTCCGCTGGGCGTTTTTGCCATGATCCAAGGCGATCAAGGAACTGGAAATTTCCTCTTTCAGTTGGCTGTCAATAGATCGGGCGTGCTCCGTGGCAACTACTATAACGCGCTAAGTGACACCACCGTGCGTGTTTGCGGATCCGTGGATCAGAAAAGCCAGCGCGCAGCATGGACTCTCGCCGACCGCAAGGAGCCTGTATTCGAAGCGGGATTCGCCAACTTGACCAGGTCACAAACCACGATGCTGGCGCATTATGGCGGGGGGCGAACGCAACAGTGGACCTTGGTTCGAATCGAACCGTCCGCGAGCCAAAGTCGCCCGGGGCGGAAGGCTGATTTCGCCGATTCGGATCGGTGATTGATGCATTTTTCGAATCCACCAAAACTCGGATGGTTTCGCGGCGAAATTGCAGTGCGATAAACCGCATATCTGGCGTGTCTGCAACGGAAACGACGCATTACCCAACGTGACACAGAAGATGTATGCGCTTTTAACGCGATGGGCGTTCTAGGAATCAGGATCCGAGCGGTCACGCCAGAAGATGAACCAGTTTAGTTCAAACGAAACTGCCGTCGATGAGGTTGGACTGTGGTCCCGCCCGCGCGTCCGGGGTCTCGCATTGGCAGGGTTGGCTGCGGTTGGCACCTATTTATGCTACCGTCTGGCCCAGCCTTGTATTCCATCGCTGGTCTGGGCCGGTGCGCTGGCCCTGGTCTTCAACCCACTACACCGATACGTTGAATCAAAAGTGAGAAGCGCCAACATGGCCGCCGCCTTCTCTCTCCTCCTCATCGGATTACTTGTCGTCGTACCCGCCACGTGGTTTGCCCAGAAGCTGGCCGAACAAGCCACTTTGGTCCCGGAAACGATCCAAAAACAAATCGCAGCCGGCAAATGGCAAATCTCCGCCGATGAACATCCGCACCTGGCTCGCATTTTAGCTTTGGTCCAGGAACAGATTAGTTCGTCGGAAAACTCCTCAGTGGCCATCCCCTGGCTCAAGACAGTATTCTCCAGACTCATCAAGGAATCAGCTCTGGCAGCCATTCAAGTCTGCCTGACTTTATATTTTTTGTTCTATTTTTTGCGCGATCGAGTTCGAGTGTTGAAGGACATCCGCTCAATCCTGCCCCTGACGGAGAGAGAAACCGACACTCTCTTTTGCCGGGTCAATGACACGATTCACGCGACCCTCTACGGGATGGTCGCTCTCTCCGCCCTGCAAGGGCTGCTTGGCGGGCTCATGTTTTGGTGGCTCGGGGTTCCTTCACCATGGTTCTGGGCGCTGGTGGCCGCCCTGTTTGCTTTCGTGCCTGTAATTGACGCGGTTGTCCTTTGGCTTCCCGCAGCAGTGTATCTCGGATTGGAGGGCAGGTGGGGAGAAGCTCTCGGCGTGGCTGCCTTGGGCAGCCTGTTGGTTCGCGCGCTCGAGAACTTCCTTTATCCCGTCCTTGTCAAAGACCGGCTCAGGGTACCTTCGGTGGGTATTTTCGTCGCCCTGCTCGGTGGGCTGCTCGTATTTGGCTGGAGTGGACTTGTGCTCGGGCCGGCGATTCTTACGTTCACGAGCGTTCTTCTCGAAATCTCTGCAAAGCGTATGGCTGAGCCTCCGCCTGCGGTCCCCGAGCCCGGATTGCTCAAAACTTGCTCCCGCTGAGTGCGGCGTTTTCGCAGGTCAGGAAAGCAGCGTCCCTATTAACAGCTCGCTTAAGTATGCGCAATTCCTCGCCCTGGCACCTCCGTAACAAATGGCGCACATGCAAAGGAAACGGCGCATTACCTAGCAATGGTACAGAGAATTTTAGCATTACGAGCTATGGCGGCGCCTGCGGACGCTCCACGATTTTTCGGGACCTTCAATGTCATGAACCAGGTGGGACCTGGCAGCGTGCTCTGCGCGCTCACGTGTCACGAGCAACCTGCACGGAAATGATCGGCATGAATACATCCGCTTCCATCGCTCCCGTGCTTGAGGCCCAGCCCGCCAATGATGGTACGCTGCGGGTGAGACTGGCCGGGGACTGGCTGGAGCGCAAGGCCATGCCGAGTGCATGCGCGGTCCAACAAGAGCTTGTGAAAGGTGGAGTGAAGGCCATGCACTTCGACGCTCACGAACTGGGGCGGTGGGATAGCGCGTTGATGGTGCGAATCCTCGCACTCCACGACGCCTGCGCGAAAGCCGGGGTGGAGTTCCGCGCGGAGTCATTGCCGGAAGGCCTTGCCAAGCTGGTCGCGCTCTCGCAGGCAGTGCCGGAGAAGAAGGACGCCGCGCGGAAGGAGCTTGCGAACTCATTCCTCGAGCGTGTCGGCGAGTCCGGTCTGGCGGCCTGGACCGGTGGGCGGGCCATGCTCGATTTCCTGGGCGAAAGCGTGGTCTCGCTGTTCAAGCTGGCCCGGGGACAGGCCCAGTGCCGCTGGCGGGACATGATGGAGGTCGTCGAGGCCTGCGGCCCACGCGCACTGGGCATCGTGGCGCTGATCAATTTTCTCGTTGGCCTAATCCTCGCCTTCGTCGGCGCGAACGAACTGGCGAAGTTCGATGCGTCCATCTACACGGCGGACCTCGTCGCCGTGGCGAGCGTGCGCGAGATGGGCTGCATTATGACGGGCATCATTCTCTGTGGCCGCACAGGTGCCGCGTTCGCCGCGCAGTTGGGCACCATGAAAGTGAACCAGGAGATTGAAGCGTTTCAGACCTTCGGCATCGCACCATTCGAGTTTCTAGTGCTGCCGCGCGTCATGGCGCTGCTCCTGATGATGCCGCTGCTGGTGATCTTCGCGGACTTGATTTCCATCGCCGGTGGCTTCGTCGTGGCGACCCTCACGCTGGACGTGTCGTCTCAGGTTTACCTGAACCGTACCGTGGAGAGCATCAAGTTGACCTCGTTCCTGCTGGGCATTTGCAAAGGTTCTTTTTTCGGCGGCATCGTCGCGTTGACTGGCTGCTTGCGCGGGATGCAGTGCGGCACGAACGCCGCCGCCGTCGGCCTTGCCACCACTTCCGCCGTCGTCACCGGTATCACACTGATCATCGCCGCGGACGGCTTGTTCGCGGTGGTCTGCAGCGTTCTTGGAATTTGAGGATCACCAAAATGAAACGAATCAAAACAAAGGGGAGGCGGCCACCGTGGATTTTCCGCGGCTCGCGCTGGCGATGGCTGGTCTCCCGATGCGGCCAGGTGCCGACCACTCCGGCTTTGATTCGTATCCATTCATCTCCATTCGTGGTTCCACCCACTCATGACTGCCTCACGTGACATCAAGATCGAGATTCGGAACCTGACGATGGCGTTCGGCTCGTTCGAAGTGATGCGTGACATCAACGCGCAGGTGAAGCGGAGTGAGGTGTTCATCATTATGGGCGGCAGCGGCTGCGGCAAGAGCACCTTGCTCCGACACATGATCGGGCTCAAGGAACCCGCCACAGGTGAAATCTATTACGACGGCACGCCCTTCTGGGAGTCGTCGGCGCAGGTGCGGACTCAGAAACTCCGCAGTTTCGGCGTGCTCTTCCAGGCCGGCTCGTTGTGGAGTTCCATGACGCTGGCGGAGAACATCGGGTTGGTGCTCGGCGAATACACGGGCTTCTCGCCGGCCGAAATCCGCGATATCGCCCGGCTCAAGCTGGCCCTCGTCGGCCTCAAGGGCTTCGAGGATTATTACCCCGCCGAGATTTCCGGCGGCATGTACAAGCGTGCCGGCCTGGCGCGCGCCATAGCGCTCGATCCCGATGTGCTGTTCTTCGATGAGCCCTCCGCCGGCCTCGACCCGATTAGTGCGCGCAACCTCGACGAGTTAATTCTCCAACTGCGCGACAGTCTCGGCGCGACGTTTGTCGTGGTCTCGCACGAACTGTCCAGCATCTTCACCATCGGCGACAACTCAGTCTTTCTTGACCCCAACACCCGCACCATGCGCGCCTCCGGCAACCCGCGGGAGCTGTTGAAGCACTCGACCGATCCGACGGTGCGACAATTCCTCACCCGCGGGGAAGCCTCAGTTCCGCCGAACCCCAGCAAACCTCTTAATCCCCAGACGTTATGAGCAAGAAAGTCAACACCACCTCGATCGGCCTGTTCATCGTCACCGGCCTGGCGCTGGGCGTGATCGGTCTGCTGCTGTTCAGTTCGTTGAAGACGTTCAGCAAAACCCTGGACGTCGTCGTCTATTTCAACAACTCCCTCAATGGCCTAAGGGAGGGGGCTCCGGTCAAGTTCCGCGGTGTCACCATCGGCTCCGTCAAGCGGGTGATGGTGCGCTTCAACCAGGCGCCCGATGATTTCGCCTTGCCGGTGATTTGCGCAATCGAGGAAAAACTGGTGCGCGAGCGGCTCGGCGAAGACTCGGCTGAGGAGTTTTTCACGAGCCGTGCGATGGAGGAGCGCATCCAGGCAGGTTTCCGTGCCTCGCTCCAGACCGAGAGCCTGGTCACGGGTTTGCTCTACATTGACACTCGATTCAATCCCAAGGCACCACTACCGGTCTTCCACCAACTGGAGAAGATCTATCCCGAAATCCCCACGGAGCCAACCCAGATCCAACAACTCTTCGAAAACCTGGCCAGCCTTGACGTTAAGAGCCTGCAAACGAACGTGAACGGGCTGATCCTCCGGCTCGATCACACCATCGCCGAATTCAACGCGTCCCAGATCAGCCGGGACGTCACCAACCTGCTGTGCTCCGTAAACGCACTTGTCACATCCGCCGACATTACCAACGCGCTGGCGCGCATCCCGCCGACGCTCGACCAATACCGCGAGTTGGCCGCCAAAGTCACAAGCAAGATTGACCCGCTATCTGACAGCATCACCAATACGCTGGTTGAGGCCAAACGCGCGCTGGGTCAAATGCGCGGCGCCGGCGAAAACCTCCGCCTGATTCTCGCGCCTGATTCGCCAATCCGCAATGACCTGGAGCTTGCCCTCGAACAGCTCGCCGGTGCCGCGCATTCCGTCTCCGCGCTCGCCGATTTTCTCAGGGAACACCCGAACGCACTGGTCGTTGGCCGCCGACTCCCAAACCAAAAACCATGAAAACCCTGTTTGGAATTGAAACCGAAGACACCGCGTTCTGCCGTCACGTCCCGGCCAAGTCCGGAGTGAGGCAGGGGTTCGCTGTCTTGTTCTTTGCTCTCATTCTTGGCGTCGGGCTGGCTGGCTGCAGCTTCCTGAAGCCCGCTAAGCCCAATGCCCGCTTTTTCGTCCTGACGCCCA
>Ga0075428_100004330_pt1 | contig 15652 bp, 12 predicted proteins | sample RhiMetdeltSRZDD2_FD_75291 | JGI IMG/M metagenome (GOLD analysis project Ga0075428, IMG submission 75291) | Populus rhizosphere microbial communities from Tennessee, USA - Rhizosphere MetaG P. deltoides SRZDD2 | ecosystem: Host-associated > Plants > Roots > Rhizosphere > Soil | place: USA... | reverse complement strand
AAGCGCCCGAAGGCTTCAACGACCCGCTCCACTTCTGCGGCCGCGGGGAAGCGCTGTGCGTGACGGCCGACGGCGAGGGGCCGGGGACGCTCTGGCACCTCGATGTCGAGACCGGCGCCAGCACGGTGCCAGCCGAGCTGGCGACGCTCACCGCGGTGCCTCCGCCGACACCGGGTGAGTCGACGCCGTCGGTCGTGGACGGGCGAGCGCTGGGTGGCGGACTCTACGACCTCGCCGGCAGCGGGGACATCGCCCGGGTCGTCGACGACCACATCGTGTGGCAGCGATCGCCGAGCGAGCTGTTCGAAGGCCGAGCCGTCAGCCCCGACTACGGCTGGCTCGTCCGCCGAGCGGACAACGTCGTCGTCCTCTGGCTCGGATCGGAGTACGACCAGGGCCGCCAGGGCGAGATGGAGGTGCCACCCCAGTACACGGCCGGCGTCGATCTCGCGACGGGACAGCCGCGATGGGTCGCCGACGGCGGCATGTCCTGCGGGAAGGTCGCCTTGCTCGAGCTGGCGACGCGCAACCCCCGCTGGCTCCGCTGTCAGGTGGTCGGCTCCTGGACGACCACCGGACGAGAGCGGGATTTTGACGTCGACACCGTCCTCGAGCGGTTCGACCCGGCCACCGGCGACGCCGAGTGGACCTTCGACCTCGGGCCCTCCTCAGGCCTGTTCGATGAAACCGATCGCTTGGTGCGATTGAGCCGGCACACGTTCGGGTTGATCCGGGACGACGGCAGCCTCGTCGGGCTGGATCTCGACACCGGCCGAGCCATCGACGTGGACCAGGGGGACGTCGGCTGGTGCGTGGCCACCAACAGCTACGACTACGCCGGCGGCGGGCTCTCCGACGGCCGGGTCGGCGACGACTTCAACAAACCCTGCGACCTCGCCGGTGGGTCGCCGCCCGCGCCGACCCGCCCCGACCAGGAGATGGGGGTCGTCGTCGACGACGTGTTCGTCTGGATGGACGAAGGGGGCCTGCACGGCGCCCGTGTGGCCTACTGACGCTGCTCCGAGCCCGATCGGAGCCCCCGGGCGGCCACGGTCAGCCAGGTAGGGTGAAGGTGCATGACCGCTGACCCCGCCTTCGAGCAGCGCGCCATCAACGTCATCCGCGGTCTGGCCATGGACGCCCCCCAAAAGGCGAACAGCGGCCACCCGGGCACAGCGATGGCGCTGGCCCCGCTGGCCCACGTCCTGTGGACCCGCATCCTGCGCTACGACCCCACCGCGCCCCAATGGCCGGACCGCGACCGCTTCGTGCTGTCGGCCGGCCACGCGTCGATCCTGCTGTACTCGATGCTGTACCTCACCGGCTACGACCTCACGCTCGAGGACCTGCGCTCCTTCCGGCAGTGGGGCTCGCTCACGCCCGGGCATCCCGAGGTCCACCACACCGCCGGCATCGAGGTCACCACCGGACCGCTGGGCCAGGGCTTCGCCAACGGGGTCGGCATGGGCGTCGCCGAGGCCTGGCTGCGGTCCCGCTTCGGCCCCGAGATCGTCGACCACCACACCTACGTGATCTGCAGCGACGGCGACCTGATGGAGGGCATCAGCCACGAGGCGGCCTCGCTGGCCGGCCACCTCGGCCTGGGCCGGCTGATCTACGTCTACGACGACAACCACATCACCATCGACGGCCCGACCGAGCTGGCCTACTCCGACCGGGTCGCCGAGCGCTTCGACGCCTACGGCTGGGACGTCGACGAGCTGGGCGAGGTGGCCGACGACTGCGATGTGCTCGAAGCCGCGCTGCGTCGTGCGGCCGAGGTCGAGGACCGGCCGTCGCTGCTGATCCTGCGCAGCCACATCGGCTGGCCGTCCCCCAAGTACACCGACACCGCGCACGCGCACGGCAACCCCCTCGGCGAGGAGGAGGTGGCCCGCACCAAGGAGATCCTCGGCCTGCCGCCGGACCAGACCTTCTGGGTCCCGGACGACGTGCTGGACTTCTACCGGGAAGCCGCGGTCAGCCGGGGCGGCGAAGCCCGGGACGCCTGGGAGAAGCGGCTGGCCGGCTGGACCGGCGACCGCTCCGCCTGGGAGGCCTGCCTGGCCCGGACCGGACTGCCCGGCTGGACCGACGCCCTCCCCCGCTGGGAGGCGGGCGAGAGCGTGGCCACCCGCCAGGCGTCGGGAGCCTGCATCAAGGCCCTGGCCGAGCTGGTGCCGGGGCTGATCGGCGGCGGCGCCGATCTCACCGGCAACACCGGCACCACCTTCGACCAGGACGGCGTGTTCGAGGCGGGCTCACCGGGCCGGCAGATCTACTTCGGCGTGCGCGAGCACGGCATGGGCGGCACGCTCAACGGCATGTCCCTCCACGGCGGGGTGCTGCCGTTCGGGGGGACGTTCTTCGTGTTCTCCGACTACATGCGCCCGTCGGTGCGGCTGGCGAGCCTGTCAGAGGCCAAGGTCGTCTACTCCTGGACCCACGACTCGGTCGGCCTCGGCGAGGACGGGCCCACCCACCAGCCGATCGAGCAGCTGGCCTCGTTGCGGGCCATGCCGGGGCTCCGCCTGATCCGCCCGGCCGACGCCAACGAGACCGCCGCGGCCTGGAGGGTCGCCATCGACGCTGACGGGCCCACGGGCCTCATCCTGACCCGGCAGAAGATCCCGGTCCTGGAAGGGACGGCCGACGGCGGCCTCGAGCGGGGCGCCTACGTGCTGGCCGACGTCGACCAGCCGGACGTCGTGCTGGTCGGTACCGGGAGCGAGGTCAGCGTGTGCGTCGGCGCCGCCCAGCTGCTCACCGAGCGCGGAGTCCAGGCCCGGGTGGTCTCCATGCCCTCCTGGGAGCTGTTCGGCGAGCAGACCGAGGACTACCAGATCTCCGTGCTGCCCCCCGCCATCCCCACCCTTGCCGTCGAGGCCGGCTCCAGCTTCGGCTGGGATCGGTGGGTCGACGACACGGTGAGCATCGACCGCTTCGGCGCCTCGGCGCCGGGCGAGGTTGCGCTGGCCAACTTCGGCTTCACGCCCGAGAACGTCGCCGAGCGGGCACTGCAGCTCATAAGCGACCTGGCCGAGGAGGAATAGGTAACGCATGAGCAAGCTCCAAGACCTCTACCACCAGCACGGCCAGAGCCCCTGGCTGGACAACCTGCGGCGCGGCTGGATCAACAGCGGCGAGCTCGCCCGGTGGGTCGAGCGCGGCGTGCGCGGGATCACCTCCAACCCCACCATCTTCCAGAAGGCCATCTCGTCCTCCGACGAGTACGACTCGCAGTTCGACGCCCTGGTCGGCGACGGGCAGCCCGTGGAGGAGGCCTACTGGGACCTGGTGATCGCCGACATCGAGGACGCCCTGCGCATCCTGCGGCCCGTGCACGACGCCAGCGACGGCGTCGACGGCTTCGTGTCGATCGAGGTCGCCCCGGAGCTGGCGCGCGACCGCGACGGGACGGTCGCGGCGGCCCGCGAGCTGCACCGCCGGATCGACGAGCCCAACGTGTACGTGAAGATCCCCGCCACGGCGGAGGGTGTGGACGCGATCCGCCAGATGATCAGCGAGGGCCGCAACATCAACGTGACCCTGATCTTCGGGCTCGACCGCTACGAGGAGGTCATCGAGGCCTACCTGTCGGGGCTCGAAGCCTTCGACGGCGACCTGTCCAAGGTGAACAGCGTGGCGTCGTTCTTCGTCAGCCGGGTCGACACCGAGGTCGACCGGCGGTTGGAAGCCATCGGCACCCCCGAAGCGCTGGAGCGGCGCGGCACGACCGCCGTCGCGCAGGCCCAGATGGCTTACGGGATCTTCACCTCCCGGTTCCAGGGGCCCCGCTGGGACGCGCTGGCCGCGCGAGGAGCACGGGTCCAGCGGCCTCTCTGGGCCTCGACGTCCACCAAGAACCCCGCCTACCCCGACACCCTGTACGTCGACCCGCTCATCGCTCCCGACACCGTCAACACCATGCCCGAGTCCACGCTCGACGCCTTCGAGGACCACGGCACCCTGGCCCGCACGGCGGACGCCGACCTCGACGCGGCGCGGGGGGTCCTCGACGCCGTGGCCCGGGTCGGAGTAGACCTCGACGACGTCAGCAGGACCCTGGAGGACCAGGGCGTGTCGACCTTCGCCAAGAGCTTCGACGAGCTGATAACGACGTTGGAAGCCAAGCGCGACGACCGGTAGCGGCACGAGAGCGAACTTCGGGGGAGGTGAGATGTACGGCGAGCTCGTAGTGGTGGACGACGTTCCAGGCGAGTTCGCCGAGCGCGTCATCGAGGCCTTCCACCGGCGCCCCAACGACGGCTTCTCGATCGCGCTGTCCGGGGGCGAGACCGCTCGCCGCTGCTACGAGCGCCTGGCCGACGACGCCGGCAACCAGATCGACTGGTGGAAGGTCGACGTCTACTGGGGCGACGAGCGCTGCGTCCCCCTCGACCACGCCGACTCGAACTACCGGCTCGGCCGGGAGGCCCTCCTCGAACGGCTCGGCGCGGTCAACGCGAACTACCCGATGCGCTGCGAGGAGGGCGCCGACCCCTACCAGCTGCGGATCGGCGAGCTGGGGCGGATCGACGTGATCCACCTCGGCCTCGGTCCCGACGGCCACACCGCCTCACTGTTCCCGCACTCACCGGCGCTGGACGCCGACCCCGGCCGGCTGGTGGTGATGAACCACGATCCGTCCGGCTCGAACCCCTACGAGCGCATGACGCTGACCTTCACGGGGATCGCCCGGGCCCGGCTGGTGCTGGTCACGGTGGCGGGTGAGGCCAAGCGCGAGGCCCTGGCGAGGGTGGCGGCGGACGACCCCGAGTTCCCGGCGACCTGGATCCGGGCCGACCAGGTCCTGTGGTGCGCGGATCCGGCGGCGGCGGGCGACCTTGCGTAAACCCGCCCGTCCCCGATCAGGTGGTCGTTCTCGTTTCCGAATCACGCCGGAGGCCCCGAGCCGAAGGCGAAGGGCATAGCCGGAGGCAGGGTGCAGCGGATGGTCCGAGCGGTGCAGACCCGGGTCCGGGATCGCCTCCTGCTGGCCAACGCGGCCGGCGGCCTGGTGGTGCTGGCCTACGTGCAGTTCGCGCTGGGACGGCGGCTCGCTCCCGACGTCAACGTGCTGGTGACGATCGCCGCGTTCACCGGGACCTTCCTCGTGTCGGCCTTCCTGGCCAACCTGTGGGCCTACCTCGCGTTCTTCCGGTCGGTGGCCTGGGTGGTGGACGGCCGGGAGCCCACCGACGACGAGCGGGCCGAGGTCCTGCGGATGCCGTGGCGGTCCGCCCTCCGCCCGCTGCTGTTCTGGCTGGTCGGCGCCGCGATGTACGCCGCCGTCGCCTCGACGGTCGGCGGCGCCGGCTTCCTGCCGGTCGTGGAGGTGGTGCAGGGCATCGTCCTCGGCGGCCTGGTCACCTGCGCGCTGGGCTTCCTGCTGATCGAACGGACCTTCGCACCGCTCTTCGCGATCGCCCTGGCCGGGGAGCCTCCCCGGCGGCCCGCCACGCTGGGCGTCCGGATGCGGCTGCTGTTCACCTGGGCCGCGGGGTCGAGCGTCCCGCTGCTGGGCTTCGCGCTCGACGCGATGGTGCCGTCGGAGCGGATGCCGCCCGCAGCGGTGATCGTCCTCGCCGTCGGCGGCCTCGGCTCCGGGCTCCTCGCCACCCTCGCGTCGGCCCGGTCGCTGGCCGAGCCGCTCGACGGGTTGCGGGACGCGATGGCCCGGGTCCGGCACGGCGACCTCGACACCAGCCTGACCGTCGACGACGGCGGGGAGATCGGCCAGCTGCAAGCCGGCTTCAACAGCATGGTGGAGGGCCTGCGGGTGCGGGAGCAGCTCCAGGACCTGTTCCGCCGCCACGTAGGCCAGGAGGTGGCGGTGCAGGCGCTCGAGCGGGGCACGGGGTTGGGCGGTGAGCAGCGCGACGCGAGCATCGTGTTCGTCGACCTGGTCGGTTCGACGGCCATGGCCGAGGTGCTGCCGCCCGACGAGGTGGTGGGGACCCTCAACGACTTCTTCGACGTGGTGGTCCGGGTGGTGGACAGCCAGGGCGGTTGGGTCAACAAGTTCGAGGGGGACGGCGCGATGTGCGTCTTCGGCGTGCCCGGCACCCAACCCGACCACGCGGCGCGAGCGCTCCGCGCGGCCCGGTGGTTGCACCAGGCCATGGACGAGCTGGCCGAGCGCCATCCGGGGCTCGAGGCCGGCATCGGGGTGTCGTCGGGACCGGTGGTGGCGGGCAACGTCGGCACCGAGACCCGCTACGAGTACACGCTGATCGGCCCGGCGGTGAACGAGGCCGCCCGGCTCACCGAGGTGGCGAAGGGCCGACCGGTCAAGGTGCTGGCGTCCCAGGCGTCGGTCAGCCGGGCCGGCAGCGAGGCCCGCCACTGGCGTGACGTGGGCACGATGGCGGTGCGGGGGCGGACGAAGCCGACGGCGATCAGCGAGCCCGTCGCCGAGCCGGCCGGGCAGCCGGCCCAGCGGCCGGCCGAGGTGCGCTGATGGCCGAGGTCCCGGCGTCCGCAACGGGAGCCGGACTGGGGTCGGGCGCGGGCGCCGCCCGGTTGCGGCGAGCGCCGCAGCAGGCTCGCAGCCGGGCCCGGGTGCGCCGGTTGCTGGAAGCCGCCGACCACGTCCTCGGTGCGGAGGGCTACGCCGCCCTCACCATGCGCCGCCTGGCCGAGGAGGCCGGTGTGCCGGTGGGGACGATCTACCAGTTCTTCCCGGACAAGGGCGCCGTCATCGACGCCCTGGCCCGCCGGTACATCGCGGAGTTCGAGGAGATGATCGCGGCACTGGTCGACCAGGCCGAGCGGGAGCGCTGGGACGACGTGGTGCAGACCGTGGTCGACGGGGCCGTCGCCATGTACCGCTCGCATCCCGGCTACCTGGCCATCTGGACCGGACGCCACCTCAGCCCCGAGCTCCAGCGAGCCGACGACGCCAACAACGCCGCCATCGCCGCCGGCCTGCGCCGGATCCTGGTCGCCCAGTGCCATCTCCCCGACGACGAGGACCTGGCCCGCGCCTGCCAGGTCGCGGTCGCGACCACTGATGCCCTACTCCAACTCGCCTTCCGCCTCGACCCCGACGGCGACGAGGCGATCCTCCAGCAGGCCGTGCGCCTACAACGCCTCTACCTGACGGACCTCATCGCCAAAGCCGCCGAAGTCGGGCGCCCCCGCTGACCCCGCCGCGGCCCGTGAGCACCCACCGCCGGGGCGTTCGTTTCCCGTCTCGCCGGAGGCCCCGAGCCGCAGGCGAAGGGCATAGCCGGAGGCACGAGTACAGCCGACCCCGGCGACTCTCGAGACGAGAGTCGCCGGGCATCGGCCGCCCAGCCGCCGCCGGGGGATCTCGTCGATCCGGGTCACTGCCACCCGAAGCGGTTGTGGCGGGCGTAGAGCGATCTGTTCCTGCGGTGGACCTCACGGAAGGAATGGAAGAGCTGATCGTACGTCGCCGTGACGGCTTCATCCGGCCGGAATACATCGCGGGTCGCGATCCTGCCCGGGATGTCCTCCCACCGGAGCCGTCCCAACGCCACCGCGGCGATCAGCCCGGCACCACGGACGTTGGCCAGGACGGGGTCCTCCGCCTGGCGGATGGGCCGCTGGAGGACGTCGGCCATCACCTGGCACCACAGCGCCGAGCTGGCGCCCCCGCCGATGAAGGTGAGCTCGCCGATCCCTTCGGGATGGCGGCGCTTCACGAACCCGTCGACCGCGCCGAGCATCCAGCGGGCGTTGAGGGCTACGCCCTCGAACACACTGCGGACCAGCGCCGCCCGGTCGGTGGTGAGCGACAGGTTGAACCAGCCGCCCCGGAGCCGCTCGTCCTCGACCGGGGTGCGCTCGCCGTTCAGCCACGGTGTGAAGATCAGGCCGTGGCTGCCGGGCGGCGACTTGGCGGCGACGGCGTTGAGCCGGTCGAGCACGTCGGCCGGTACCTCGCCCCCCGGGCCCAGCCCGTCGTCGGGATACAGGACCTGGTCGACCAGCCACGACAGCGCCTTGCCGGCCACGTCCTGGACCGTCGCCACCCAGTACCGGCCGGGGACGACCGCGGGCAGGGACGCCACGTTGGTGCGCAGGTCGGTCTTCTTGTAGGGCACGTGGCACGACAGCCAGGCCGAGGTCCCCACGTACAGGTGGGCCCGGTGGTCGAGCACGGCACCCGCACCGACGGCGGCGGCCGCCGTGTCGCCGGTGCCCGCCACGACCTGGACCTGGCGGCCGAGGCCCAGCTCGGCCGCCGCGGTCGGGAGGATCGGCCCGACGACCGAGGCCGGCGCGACCAGCCGGGGCAGGCGCTCGCCGTCCAGCCCGCACAGGGCGACCAGCTCGGGGTCGTAGCGCACGGCAGCAGGGTCGCGGTTGTCGGTGCACCAGCGCAGCACCGCCGTGTCGAAGCCCGCGACCGGCTGGCCGGTCAGCCGCATGGTCAGGTACTCGGGCACGTCGAGGAACCAGGCCGCGGCCTCGTAGGCGTCCGGGCGCTCGTGCCGTAGCCAGTTGAGCTGACCCACCGGGTCCTTGCCGGTGGTCGACGGCAGGCCGGCGGTCCGGGACAACCAGCGTCGCAGGCGGCGGGCGTTGAGGCCGGTCCCCGGCACCTGGAGGCCTCCTCCGACCAGCCGCCGGGCGTAGGGCGCGCCGCGGCTGTCCATCCAGATCACCGCGGGGTGGACCGGGCGCCCGTCGGCGTCCACCGGGACCGTCCCGCCCCACTGGCCGCTCATGCACGCGGCGACGACCGACTCGGCGGGCGCCACGCCGCGGGCCAGCAGCCGGCGGGTCGCGGCGACGATGGCGTCCCACCAGCGATCGGGATCCTGTTCGGCGCCGCCGCCGGGCAGCAGCGTCACGTCGACCGGCTCGAACTCGTGCCCGGCGATGTGCCCGTCGGTCGACACCAGCGCGACCTTGGCGCCGCCGGTTCCCAGGTCGACCGCGAGGACGTGCTCCGCGCCCGGCGAACCGGTCACCGGCTCACTCGACATGGGCGAACACCCGGTCGAACGCGGCCAGCGCCTCGTCGATGACCTCGTCGGTGTCGGCCATGCTGGTGTACAGGCGGCTGCCGGCCAGGGTGACGACCCCTTCGGCCGTGAAGGCCGCCCCCATCTCCTCGAGCATGTGCTTTCGCGGCCCGACCTCGGCGAACGACGCGGGATCCCGCAGGTCGAGCTGCAGGATGCCCGAGGTGTGGAGGTGGACGATCGAGCCGAAGTTGTAGGCCACGTACGGCAGCTCGTAGCGCTGGATCAGGTCGTCCAGCCCGGCCCGCAGGCGGTCACCGGCCCGGCCGGCCTTGACCGGCGCGTCGGTGCGCTCCATCTCCAGCAGGCTGTGGTAGCCCGCCGCACAGCTCAGGGGGTTGGCCGACAGCGTGCCGCCCACCAGCACCTTCACGCCCGTGGACGAGAGGCCGCCGGCGAAGGTCGCCATGACCTCCTGCCGCCCGCCGACCCCGCCCGCCGCCGGATAGCCCCCGGCCACGCACTTGCCGAACACGGTCAGGTCGGGGCGGACGCCGAAGTACCCCTGGGCGCCGCCCAGCCCCAGGCGGAACCCGGTGACCACCTCGTCGAAGATCAGCAGTGCGCCGAACTCGTCGCACAGCTCCCGGGCCTGCTGGTTGTAGTCGGCGGTGACGGGCCGGACACCGCTCTCCGGGCCGACCGGCTCGACGATGACGGCGGCCGTCCCGCCGGCCGACTGGTTGGCCTGCAGCGTGCGGCGCAGCTCGTCGACGTCGTGGGGGAAGACCTCGTGGGTCCGCTGGTAGCACTCGGGCGGGATGCCGGCCGCGTCGAGGGCACCGGTGCCCGGCAGCCGCAGCGCGAAGACCATCTGGTCGCTCCAGCCGTGGTAGCCGCCGCCGACCTTGACGATGTGCTCGTGGCCGGTGAAGGCCCGCGCGGCACGGAGGGCGGCCATGACCCCCTCCGTGCCGCTCCCCAGCATGCGGAACTGCTCGACGGCGGGCATGAGGTCGTGGATGAGCTGCGCCAGCTTCAGCTCGTACTCGTGGAACAGGCCGGTGACGGGCCCGCAGGACTGCAGCAGCTCCACGACCTTCTCGCGCACTGGCGGGTAGTTGCTGCCGAGCACCGTCGGGCCGCCGGCCTGGAGGAAGTCGACGTAGCGGTTGCCGTCGACGTCCCAGAGGTGGGCGCCCTCGGCGCGGGTGATCTCGAGCGGGAACGGGTGGTTGAAGGCCAGGTTGTGCTGCACGCCGCCGGGGATGCGCTCGGCGGCCGCAGCCGCCGCGGCCTTCGAGCCGGGGCACCGCTCCTCGAACCAGCCCAGGTAGGCCTCCATGCGGTCCCGCCGCAGCGGCCGCATGGGGCTGGTCGCGAGGGCGTCGCACCGCTTGACGAGGCGGTCGACGTCGGGCCACTCGGAGATGCCGTAGCGGGTGCGGGCCTCGGCGCGGGTCGGCGCGGTGCTCATGCCTGCTCCCGCGCCTTCTTGAGCCCGTAGCGCATGTTGATCGCGGCCAGGATCACCGCCTCCAGCTGCTCGTCCGACAGCACTCGTGGCGTCCCCAGGGCGACGCTGCGGCAGTAGAGCTCGGCGTGCCACTCCAGGAGCTCGAGGCGCGTGCACGCCTCGCCGATGTCCCGCCCGTGGGCCACGGAGCCGTGGTTCTGCATGAGGGCGGCCACCCGGCCGTCCAGGGCCTCGGTGACGTTGGCCGCCAGCTCCTCGGAGCCGAAGGTCGCGTACGGCGCCACCCGGATCGCCCCGCCCAGCTCGAGGATCGTGTAGTGGATGGCGGGCAGCTCGTCGCACACGCACGACACCGCGGTGGACGCCATGGCGTGGGCGTGGGCGACCGCTCCTGCCCCGGTCGCCTGGTAGACGCTGAGGTGCAGCGGCAGCTCGGAGGTCGGCGCCAGATCGCCTTCGACCAGCTCACCGTCGAGGTCGACGACGCTCATCATCTCGGCCGTCAGCTCGGCCAGCGCGCCACCGGTGGGCGTGATCACCACCCGGTCGTCGACGCGGAGCGACAGGTTGCCCGCCGTGCCCACGACGAGGCCGCCCCCGGCGACCCGGTGGCTCGCGGCGGCCAGTGCCTCACGTTCTGCACCCAACAGCATCTGCGCCCCCGAAACGTGATCCAGCGTTCATGTTTTAGCGGTCCGTGGGACCTGCCTGCACGCCGATAGGGTGCCGGCCGATGGCCACCAGTCTGCTGGAGCAATCGCTCGGGACGCTGCTCGCCCGGGCCAGCGCCGTGCGGGACCGCCGCAGCGGCACCCGCGTGACCTACTCCCCCAAGGTCTTCATCCCCCTCACCAAGCTCTGCCGGGACCGCTGCGGCTACTGCACCTTCGCCCAGCCCCCGGCGCGTCTGGACAGCCCTTACCTCACGCCGGACGAGGTCCTGGCCATCGGCCGGGCCGGCGCCCGGGCCGGTTGCCACGAAGCCCTGTTCACGCTGGGCGAGCGCCCCGAGGAGCGCTATCCCGCGGCCCGGGAGTGGCTCGACGCCCGGGGCTACGGGTCGACGGTCGACTACCTGGTCGCCATGTGCCGCGCCGTGCTCGACGCGACCGGCCTGCTGCCCCACGCCAACGCGGGCGCTCTCTACCGGGACGAGCTGGCGGCGCTACGGGAGGTCGCGCCGAGCCAGGGCATGATGCTGGAGACCCTGCGGCCCGACCTCGACTGCCACCGCGGCTCGCCGGACAAGACCCCCGAGCGCCGCCTGGCCACCCTGGAGGCCGCTGGCGAGCTGGGCATCCCGTTCACCACCGGGATCCTGGTCGGGATCGGCGAGGACCGGACCGACCGCCTGGCCGCGCTGGAGGCCATCGCGGCCTCGCATCGCCGCTGGGGCCACGTGCAGGAGGTGATCGTCCAGAACTTCCTGCCCAAGCCGGGCACCGCGATGCACCAGGCGCCACCCTGCCCGCCCGACGAGCACCTGGAGGCGATCGCGCTGGCCCGACTGGTCCTGCCCGAGGACGTCGCGGTCCAGGCGCCCCCGAACCTGGCCGACGACTTCGGCGTGCTGCTCGACGCCGGCATCGACGACTGGGGCGGTGTCTCCCCCATCACCGCCGACCACGTGAACCCCGAGCGCCCCTGGCCGGCGCTCGATCGCCTCCGCGCGGTCACCGAGGCCCGGGGGTTCGCGCTGGCGCCCCGGCTGACCGTGTACCCGCCCTTCGTCGCGACCCCGGACCGCTGGCTGGATCCGGCACTGCGGTTCCCGGTCCAGGACCGCGCCGACGCCGAGGGCCTGGGCCGGGACGATCCGGGGTCGGTGCTCCCCGAACGGACGCTGGAGAACGCCAAGGCCGGGACGGGCGCGGAGATCGTCCTGACCGGCGAGCGGTCGACCGCCTGGTACTCCGGGGCCGACGTGGAGCCACCGCACCTCATCCCGGCCCGCCACGACCGACCGGTCCGGGGCCGGGTGGCCGAGGTGCTCGACGGGGTGCGGCTGGGCCAGGTCCTCGGCGAGGACGAGATCGTCGCCCTGTTCGCGGCCCGCGGTCCCGAGGTGACGGCGGTCGCGGCCGCGGCCGACGAGCTGCGGGAGGCCGCGGTCGGCGACGTCGTGACCTACGTCCGCAACCGCAACATCAACTACACCAACGTCTGCACCTTCAAGTGCCGGTTCTGCGGGTTCTCGAAGGGGCCGCTGTCGCTGAACCTCCGGGGCAGCCCCTACCTGCTGACCCTGGACGACATCGCCGCCCGCAGCCGCGAGGCCTGGGAGCTGGGCGCCACCGAGGTCTGCCTGCAGGGCGGCATCCACCCCGACTTCGACGGCGACTACTACGTGGACGTGGCCCGCGCGGTCCACGCCGAGGTGCCCGACATCCACATCCACGGGTTCACGGCACTGGAGGTGACCGAGGGCGCCCGCCGTCTCGGCGAACCGCTCGACGCCTACCTCCGCCGGCTGATGGACGCCGGTCTGCGCTCGCTGCCAGGCACGGCGGCGGAGATCCTCGACGACCCCGTCCGCGAGATCCTCTGCCCGGACAAGATCACCACCGACGAGTGGCTGGAGTGCCACCGCACCGCCCACCGGGTCGGCCTCCGGTCCAACATCACCATCATGTTCGGGGCCGTCGAATCGCCCCGGTCATGGGCCCGCCACCTCCTGCGCACCCGGGATCTCCAGCTGGAGACGGGCGGCTTCACCGAGTTCGTCGGGCTGCCCTTCGTCCACATGGCCGCCCCGATCTACCTCCAGCGCAAGGCCCGGCGGGGGCCGACCTTCCGGGAGACCCTGCTCATGCACGCGGTGGCCCGGATCGTCTACCGGGGCCTGATCGACAACGTCCAGGTCTCGTGGGTGAAGACCGGGCTCGGCGGCACCGCGCAGATGCTCCAGGCCGGCTGCAACGACGTGGGCGGCACCCTCATGGACGAGAACATCTCCCGCGCCGCCGGCGCGGCCCACGGCCAGGAGCTGGCCGTCGACCGCCTCGAGGCGCTGGTCCAGGGCCTCGGGCGCCACCTCGAGCAGCGCACCACGCTCTACGGCCGGGCCAGCGTGCCGACCGGCTGAGCCGGACATGCCAGGCTGGCGGAGTCATGGATCGCGATCTCGTCCAGCAGCTGCTCGACCAGGCGGGCGCGAGCCGCAACCGCGACGTCCTGGCCGACATCCTCCGCAACGCGTACGACCTCGCGGGTGACGACGCGGACCGGCTCAACCTCAAGATCACACGCGACGCGCTGCGCGAGATGCGGGCGGCCTTCCGGATGTTCGCCCCCTACGAAGGGGTGCGGAAGGCCACGGTCTTCGGGTCGGCCCGCACCCATCCCAGCGATCCGCTCTATGTGCAGGCCCAGGAGCTGGCCGGCCGGTTGGCGGAGGCCGGCTGGATGGTGGTGACCGGCGCGGGCCCGGGGATCATGGAGGCCGCGGCGCGGGGGGCGGGCCGGGAGCGCAGCTTCGGGGTGAACATCCGCCTGCCGTTCGAGGAGGGCGTGAACGACGTCCTGGCCGACGACGACAAGTTCGTCAGCATGAAGTACTTCTTCACCCGGAAGCTGATGCTGATCAAGGAGTCCAGCGGCTTCGTGTCCCTGCCGGGCGGCTTCGGCACCCAGGACGAGACCTTCGAGCTGCTCACCCTGTTCCAGACGGGCAAGGCGACGCCCGCACCGCTGGTGCTGCTGGACATCGGCGGCGAGGGCTACTGGAGCGGCTGGCGGCGCTTCGTGGACGAGCACCTCGCGGCCAACGGCTGGATCTCCCCCAACGACGAGCACCTCTTCCTGATCACCGACAACGTCGACGAGGCCGTGGCTGCCGTGCGGGGGTTCTGGCGGAACTACCACTCCATCCGCTGGGTGGGGAGCCGGCTGGTGATCCGGCTGCAGGCCGAGCCCACCGAAGCCGAGGTCGCCCGGCTCAACGAGGAGTTCGATGATCTCGTGCTCGAGGGCCGCATCGCGACCTCACCGCCCCTGCCGGCCGAGGCGTCCGACCGTGACGAGCTCGAGCGGCCCCGGTTGGTGCTCCAGTTCGACGTGCGCAAGGGCGGACGGTTCCGCTCCTTCATCGAGGCCCTCAACCAGCTCGACAGCGCGCCACCGGTGGCCTAGAGATGATCATCGGGCTCCGAGAGGATCCCGACCGCCTTCTCGACGGCCCGCCGGGCCCGGGTCAGGCGGCGCTCGTCGACCGGCAGCTCGGTGCCGCCGGCGTCGATCGACTCGCGCAGCCGCTCGATCGCCAGGTCGGCCAGCTCCTCGCTGATCGCCTCCAAACGGTGCCTGATGTCGTCGAACTCACCGGCCATCGGGACAGAATGGCATGTGGTGACCTCCCCACCTGACCTCCATCAGTACGTCGCCTTCGACGCGCCCGACGAGCACCGCACGTGGGTGTTCGACCTGACCTTCCTCACCAGCGCGTGGCGCTGCCTCTACGGCGGCGGCTGCCCCGGCGTCCTCACCGGGCCAGCCGCCGACATCGAGCAGGGCTGCTGCAGCTACGGCGCGCACCTGGTCGACGAGAAGGATGCCGCCGCGGTCCTGGCTGCGGCCGCCCGGCTGGACGACCGCCAGTGGCAGCATCGCAAGGTGGCGCACCAGCGGGGCGGTCCGCTGCGACGAGGGCCGGCCGGCGGCCACATGACGCGGCTGGTCGACGAGGCATGCATCTTCCTCAACCGGCCCGGGTTCCCGGCCGGGGCCGGCTGTGCCCTGCACCAGGCGGCGCTGACCGCGGGCGACCGGCCCATGGACTGGAAGCCCGACGTGTGCTGGCAGCTGCCGCTGCGGTTGGTCGAGCACACCGACGACGCCGGTCACGTGACATCGACCCTGCGGGAGTGGAAGCGCCGCGACTGGGGTGACGGCGGCCACGACTTCCACTGGTGGTGCACCGAGGCGCCCGAGGCGTTCTCCGGCCATCGACCCGTCTACCAGGAGCTCCGGGACGAGATCGTCGAGCTGGTGGGGCAATGGGCCTACGACCGGCTGGTCGAGCACATCAGGCAGGCCGGAGAGGCGCTCCTCCCCCATCCGACCGTGCGCGCCGAGGCCCCGGTCAGGCTCTGAGGGTTCGAGTCGGGAGCGCAGGTAGGCGGGACGGCACGGACGGCGTCAACCGTCGAACTCGTGCTCGTCCTCCTCGGCCTCGAAGAGGCACCAGGACGCGTGCTCACTCCCCGGCTCTGCGCCGCACTCGGGGCACGGCTCA
>Ga0075428_100004328_pt1 | contig 15653 bp, 8 predicted proteins | sample RhiMetdeltSRZDD2_FD_75291 | JGI IMG/M metagenome (GOLD analysis project Ga0075428, IMG submission 75291) | Populus rhizosphere microbial communities from Tennessee, USA - Rhizosphere MetaG P. deltoides SRZDD2 | ecosystem: Host-associated > Plants > Roots > Rhizosphere > Soil | place: USA... | reverse complement strand
ATCACTTCCTTTTTATGCGGACCTTCTTTGGGCTTGCCCAGCGAGAAGCGACTCATCTCACGCGGATCGATCTCCTGGATTTTCGATTCGAGCTGCGGCTTGAGCCCCTCCTTGCCGTCGCCGAAGTAAAAGTCTCGAAGATAGTCGAGATACTCGGCCTCGCGGCGGCTGATGGCATCCAGCAAATCCTCCATCTGAGCCGTGAATTCATAGTCCACAAGCGTGGACAGGTGCAATTCCATCAACCGGCAGACGGAAAACGCAATCCAAGTGGGGACGAGAGCGTTTCCCTTTTTGAAGACGTATTTGCGCTGAAGGATGGTGTCGATGATCGAGGCGTACGTGCTGGGCCGGCCGATTCCCTTGCTTTCCAGGTCGGCGGTCAGCGATGCCTCGCTGTAGCGTGCCGGCGGCTGCGTGGTGTGCCCTTTGGGCAGCAGCTCGGATGCCTTCAGTGGATCGCCGACCGACAAGGAGGGGAGCAGCCGCTCCTGGTTGGCCAGCTCCGCTTCGGGGTCATCAGAGCCCTCCACATAGGCCCGCAAAAAACCGGCGAAGTCGATGGTCTTGCCGGTGACTTGAAATACGGCGCCGCCTCCTTCGATTGAGAGCGTGATGTTGTGCCCGGTGGCGTCGGACATCTGGCTGGCGATCGTCCGCTTCCAAATCAGGTCGAATACGCGGAACTGGTCGTAGCTAAGCTCGCTTTTGAGAGCTTCGGGGAGCTTGAAGGGATGGCCGGCGGGGCGGATCGCCTCGTGCGCTTCCTGGGCGTTCTTGACCTTGGAACGGTAGACCCGTGGTTCGCCGGGCAAGAACTGCGACCCGTATTCCGCCTGCACCAGGTCACGGGCGGCAGCCACCGCGACCTGCGCCAGGTTCGTCGAATCGGTACGCATGTACGTGATGTAGCCGTTCTCATACAAGCTCTGGGCGACGCTCATCGTGTGCCGCGCGGTAAAGCCCAGCTTGCGGTTGGCTTCCTGCTGGAGCGTACTGGTCGTGAACGGCGCTGCGGGCGAGCGTGTATAAGGTTTGTCCTCCAGCGCGGAGACCTTGAACTCGGCGACCGCCAGCCGCTCGGCCAGCGCCTTGGCCCCCGCTTCATCCAGCAGCAGAAGCTGCGGATCCTTGATCTTCCCTGTAGTGCTGTCAAAGTCCTTGCCAACCGGCACGCGGCGGCCATCCACGGAGACGAGCTCCGCTTCAAACTCCTTGTCGTCCGCGGTCGCAAACCGGGCGATCAGGTCCCAGTAGCTGGCCGAGACAAACGCCATCCGCTGCCGCTCGCGCTCGACGATCAGCCGCACGGCCACGCTTTGCACCCGGCCGGCCGAGAGCTTAGGGCCAATTTTTCGCCACAGCAGCTGCGACACCTCGTAGCCATACAGCCGATCGAGAATGCGCCGCGTCTCCTGGGCCTTGACCAGCGCGTCGTCGATGTCGCGGGGATTGGCAAGCGCCTCGGTAATGGCCTCTTCCGTAATCTCGTGGAACACCAGCCGATGGACCGGAATCTTGGGCTTGAGCACTTCGCACAAGTGCCAACTGATCGCTTCCCCCTCGCGGTCTTCGTCGGTCGCCAGGAAGAGTTCCTTGGACTCCTTTAGCAGTTGCTTGAGCTTGTTGACTTGCTGTTTCTTTTCCGACGGAACGATATAGACGGGGGCAAAACCTTCGTCCACATTGACACCCAGGTAGGCCCACTTTTCCCCCTTGTACTGCGCCGGCATCTCCTTGGACCCCTGGGGGAGGTCGCGGATGTGGCCAATGCTCGCCTCGACGGTGAAATCGCTACCCAGGAACTTGGAAATCGTGCGCGCCTTGGCTGGCGACTCCACGATGACCAGGGACTTCCCGTTTCCTCTTGCTCGTTTTGCCATCGCTACATGCCCTTCATGGGGCTGGGGCTGACCTGATCGGGCTCGTTTTCAACGCAGTCAGTTTATCTGTGCCAACTTTCGTCAAACGTAAGCTAACGCCCGCCCTGCGGCAGGACCGTCCAAGTTAGCTCATCACGAAACGAGCGTTTCCTAAAGTCTTCTTACGAGGCGTGTCAAGGCGCAAGCGGTCGTGTCGCAGCGATTTTGCAGGTCTAAATCGGGCTCACGACGGGCGGCCAGAGCGGTCCTGTTTGGCGCCCAGCAATCACTCCTACGTTCCAAGCGGCATTGAATTTACGGCGATTCTCCCTACAATCCGGGCAGGTGGCACGAGAGCCTTGGCCTCAAGTTTTTTCTGATTTCTGGCCAAGTGTGCCGGTTGGTCCGTTTGTACGAATCCCCCGTTTGAGGTAACAGCGCCTGCATGGCCAGTCCTCTCAACTATTTTCGCAAGCACCAGGGCTACATCCTCGCGGTGCTGGGCGTGATCTTGATCGTCACCTGGGTAATCGGCCCGTCGGTCTTGAACCTGTTCGAGCGTTCGCCGGGAGAGTCTCACGCTGCCGGCGATGCGAGCATCGTGGCCAAGTGGAAAAAGGGGAATCTCACCCGCAGCGACTTCAATCGCATGGCGTGGGAGCATCAGGCGGCAATCCGTTTCCTGGGGGCGGTCGTCGAGCATGCCTTGGAGGCTGGCGGCAAGCCCCAGGCCCCGTTTCTGCGCATGGAGCAAAACCAGATCGATATCGGCCTTCCTATGGGAAGCAGTGACGAAACCTTGGTGCATATTCTGTTCCTGGCGGAGAAGGCCAAGGAACTGGGGGTCCACGTCGATCAGCAAGCCGTTGACTACTACCTCAACAATCTGGGCGGCTTCGTTCTCACCCAGACTGACTTGCATGAGCTGGCTCAGGAATCGCTGTCGCAGTACCGCGACCAGAACACCAGGTCGCAGCTCGTGACCATCAGCCAATTGTTCGATCGGCTGAAGGTGGAGCTGGCGGCGCGACAAGCCCAGGAAATGTGCCTGTCGGGGCTCGGCGGTTTTTCCACCGGCGAGCTGTGGGAATACCACGGCAGGCTGCATCGCCGCTACAAGATCGAGGCTTATCCGATCGACGTGGCCGAATTCAAGGCCAGGATCAAGGGTAGCGACGCCAAAGAGGAAGAGCTAAGAAAAATCTACGACGCAGGCAAGGATCGGCCTCCCCATCCCGAAACACACGAGCCCGGGTTCAGCCAGCCACGGCGGATCGCTTTTGGTTACGTCAAGGTCGACTTCGAGAAGTTTCTTGAGGCTGCGAAAAAACAGATTCCGGAGGAGAAAATCGCGGAGGAGTACCAGAAGGAGATTGCCGCCGGCAATTTTCGCAAGCTGAAGCTCCCCGCTACGGACGCCACCAAGCCGCCGGAAAACAAGACGACGGCCCCTCCGCAGGATGGAGAAAAAGGGGCAAAGCCGAAAGAGCCCGCTGGCGACAAGGAACCGCCCAAGGCGGATCCGGGCGACGCCAAGGCGAAAGGGGACGGCTCGAAGGCGTCCCCAAGCAATGACGACAAAAAGGGCGAGCCGGCAAAATCGTCCCCCGAGTCCAAGGAATCACCTGCCAAGGAAGGTAAAGATTGCCAGGACGAGTCCGTCAAAGCCACCGACGACGACGCTAAAGCCAAGAGCGCCGATCAGAATTCCGCTCCCGACAAGCCGATCAAAGGCGAACCTGCCGCCGACCAGGTCAGCGACAAATCCGATGATCCGTCGCAGGCCAAGACCGAGCAGCCGGAGTTCAAGCCGCTGAGCGAAGTCCGCGAGGAGCTGCTGACGAAGCTGGCGCTGCCCGAGGCCAGGGCGGCCAGCGATGCCGCAGTCAAAGCGGTCATTCGCGAGGTTCAGGATTACAGCGTCAAGTACATCCGCTGGACGGAGAGCAAAAAAGCAGGCGGGAAAGCGAGCGTCAAGGACCCGGGCGAGCTGAAAATCAAGTCGCTGGCGAGCAAGTACAACATGATCGTCGGCGAAACGCCGCTGAGGGATCAGTTCCAGATTGCCGACACGGAGCTCGGTCCGCATGTGGGCGGAGCCTATTTCGAGAATCGCCCGCTGTACGCTCCCCAGCAGGCGGCATCGTTCCGGGACGAAGGGACGTTCGTGTACTGGCGCACGCAGGAGCAGCCCGCCGCGGAGGTGCCTTACGAGAAGGCGCGCCCGCAAGTCGTTGATGCCTGGATCAAAGAGCGGGCGGCAGAAGCGGCCCGCAAGGAGGCAGAAGCCCTGGCTGCCAAGGCGGCCAAGGCCGATTCGCTCAAATCGGCACTGACGGCCGACGAGGCCAAGAAAGTGCTCATGCCGATCCCGTTTTCCTGGCTATCTGTTGGCGGTGCACCGCTGGCCTTCGGCGGCGCCGCGCGACCGAGCGACGTGATCGGCATTCCGCAGGCGGGCGAGGAATTCATGAAGGCCGTGTTCGCGCTCGACGTGGGTCAGGCCGGCGTTGCGATCAATAACCCGCATACAACCGTGTACGTCGTACGCATCGTGGCGGAAGAGCCGGCGCTCGACATTCGCCGCGAGATGTTCTTGTCGAGCTTGCAGGCGGGCATTTTCGGCGATCTGGCGCGGTACGCGATCATGGAGCGCCAGCAACTGGCGTCAGAAGTGATTGTAGGATTGCAAAAAGAGTATCAACTGGTGTGGGTCGAATCGCCGCGGTTCGACGCGGGGATGTAATCGCCAGGCATCGCTCCCATCGGTATTCGATGCGGCCGGCCCGACCTTTCGACCTGACCGCTAGCGAATTGCGCCCGGTCTGGTAGACTACGCCTTTCGCCGTTCCCAGTGGAAATTCTTTGATTCCGGCATGTCTTCTCCTGCTGCCAATGGCTCCCCGCTCCAACCGGCGCTAGCTGGCCTGGAACCGCAAATCGACGCTCTGCGCGACGTGGGAGCGATGCTCTGGCAGCGGGGCTGGAGCGTCGGCACCAGCAGCAACTACAGCGTCGTCCTGTCGCGTGAGCCGCTGGAGCTGCTGGTCACCGCCAGCGGGATGGACAAAGGGCGACTGAAGCGTTCCGATTTCGTGCGCGTTAGCGCGGCGGGCCGGCCGACGAGCGACGGCCAGCCGAAGTCGTCCGCCGAGACGCTGCTGCACGTGGTGGCTGCGTCGCAGCCGGGAGTCGGTGCCGTGCTGCACACGCACTCCGTCTGGAGCACGATTCTGTCGGACCATTTTTTCCCTCAGGGGGGGATCGAGATCAGCGGCTACGAGATGCTCAAGGGGCTGGACGGCGTTTCGACCCACGAATACACGGGCTGGCTTGAGATCTTCGAGAATACGCAGCACATCCCGTCGCTGGCGGAGCAAGTCCGCGACCGGCTGAATGACGCCGCCCGTCCGCTGAAGCACGGGTATTTGATCCGCCGCCACGGCCTGTACACGTGGGGACGTGACTTGGACGAAGCCCGCCGCCACGTGGAGATTTTCGAGTTCCTGCTCGAGTGCGTCGCCCGCCGAATGATTCTCGCGGGGGAGCTCAAGAGCAACGGCGTGTTGTAATGAAGCACGAGTTTCGAGCTTCGAATTTGGTTGGGAATTGGTGCTTCGGATTTCGAATTTGGCCTGCCAAAACAGCTTTCCATTCCGGAGATTACCGTTATGGCCCGCATCCGCATTCAGGACGAGAACCGCGAGATCACCGATGTGGAAGAGATCCGCGATTTTCTAAAGCCCTTCGGCATCTGGTACGAGAAGTGGAACGTCGAAGGGCGCATCGGCGCCGAGGCGACCAATGAGGAAATCCTCGCCGCTTATGCCCCGGAGATCGACCGGCTCAAGGCCAGCGGAGGATACGTGACGGCCGATGTGATCAACGTCTCGCCGGCAATTCCCAACCTCGATGCCCTGCTGGCCAAGTTCAGCAAAGAGCACACCCACAGCGAGGACGAGGTTCGCTTCACCGTCAAAGGAAGTGGTGTGTTTCACATCCATCCAAAAGAAGGTCCCGTATTCGCCATCCAGGTCGAATCCGGTGACCTGATCAACGTCCCGGCCGGCACCCAGCACTGGTTTGACCTCTGCCAGGACAAGACGATCCGCTGCATCCGCCTGTTTCTCGACGCGTCCGGCTGGACGCCCCACTACATCGAGGGGTCGAAACTGCACGAGACATACACGCCGCTGTGCCTCGGCCCGGCGTACCTCCCGGCTGCCGACCTCCAGCCGGTGATCAAGCTGTGACGATTGGCCGCGTGGAACGGGTCGGGAGTCGTTTCGGGCCGACGACTCTCCATCACCAAAGCGCCTTGGCCCGAAACGACTCCCGACCCCATTAGTCCGGTCATCTAGCTGTGATTCCCTTTCGCGGTCGCGGCATATTGCTCGATATCGAAGGGACCACGTCGAGCGTCAGCTTCGTCTACGACGTGATGTTCCCGTTCGTCCGCCGCGAACTGGATCGCTACCTCGACGCGCACTGGGGCCAGCCGGCGCTTGCGGCCGCGTGCCGGCAAATCGCCCGCGATGCGTCGCACGATAATCGAGCCGCCGATCGGAGCTGGATCCGCGGCGAAGTCCTGCGGCTGATGGACGGCGACGTGAAAGCCACCGGCCTCAAGCAGCTTCAAGGTTTGATCTGGGAAGACGGCTTTAAAAGCGGCGAAATGAAGGCCCACGTCTACGATGACGTGCCGCCCGCCCTGCGCGACTGGCACGCCCGCGGCATTGACATTCGCATTTACTCCTCCGGCAGCATTCAGGCCCAAAAGCTCTTCTTCGGGCATACCATTGCTGGCAACCTGTTGCCGCTCCTTTCGGGCCATTACGACACAACGACGGGGCCCAAGAAAGAAGCCGAAAGCTATCGCACAATCGCCGCCGACTTTGGCTTGGCTCCTTCGGACATCCTCTTTCTCAGTGATGTCCCAGCCGAGCTCGACGCTGCTCGCACGGCCGGCATGCAAACCGCTCTGGTCCTCCGTCCCGGCAATGCGGCCGTGCCCGGGGGACACGGCCACGCCGAGATCGCCGGTTTCGCCGATCTCAATCTCCACAGCGAACCCGTGTGAGAACCTCGCATGGCGACCGAGGCGGAATTAGCACTGCTTCTCGACAAGTTGACATTCGATCGGCGACTGAACGTCGTCGAAGGGCTGACTCCGTTCCGGAACGCACTGAGAGCTGATGCTGACGGCAACGTCCTGCGGTTTTTGAATCGGCAAATATCAGAACTGCAAGGAGAGAGACGAGGCGGGATTGCATTCGCCATCGCAGAACATTACCGGCTGACGGGGAATGTCGAGGAATTGCGCAGATTGTTCTTCCGCGAGGATGTGTACGTCAAAGAGCCCGTGCTCGATGCGTTGACAGGGGAACCCGGTTCCAATTCCGACATGGGCGCGGCCATCGTGCAACTGGCCATCGAGGGGATGAGCGACGCATCCGAGAAAGTACGAAGTACGGCATGCCGCGTCGTTCAGAACCAATGTGCCGGCGACAGCGATGTTACGGCTGCTGTCCTTCCATTGCGTTCGTTGCTGGACGATGCCAGCGATGACGTCCGGTATTTTGCCGCATACGCAGTCGGCAACCTGGCAAAAACAGGCTACGACATGGTAAGCCATATTGCCAGCTTAACCGCCAATATGAAATCTGGAAGCATTCACCTTCGCGCGGCAAGCGCCTGGGCGCTGTGGCAGCTGTCGCGATCCAAACACGATATTGGCCCTGCCATCGCGGAATTAGCACAGCTCCTGGCCGATCGCGGTGATTACAACGAACCGCGCAAGCGCGCGGCGGGGGCCTTGCTCAACCACGCCAAGAAAAGTTCCAAGAACGCGTCACAGGTGAAACAGCAAGTCAAAAAAACGAGACTGGATTCGAATTTCAAGGAAGTCAATCGCTTCTTGGAGCAGCTAGGCCGCATTTCCTAGCCTTCCTTTCAGTCTACGAATACAAACTCGTTGGTCATCAACAGTGCCTGGGCAAGCTGGTGCCAGGACTTGGCAGTGGGACTGCTGCCGAGAAACTGGGCCGCGAGCTGTCTTTCCTCGTCGGTCGGCTGCCGGGCGAAAATCGTCTCGTAGAGGCGCGTGATCTTGACCTGCGGATCAGCCACCGCGGCGATTTCGGGGCACGAAAGCAGCCGCCCAGTCGCTTCGGTAACGAACGGCCCGTTCATCCAGTAGAGGGCTTGCGGCGGGACGGTGGTCGTGTCGCGCTGCGGGCTCGTGGCGTTGGGGCTGGGGAAGTCAAACGTGGAAAGCAGCCCCGGCAAATCCTGCCGGTCGAGGAAAGCATACAGGGACCGCCGGCGATAAAAGCCGCCGCCAAGCAGATCGACCGGCGGCCCGCCGATCGTCGAGTCGAGTTCCCCAGCGACCGAGAGGATCGCGTCGCGCATCGATTCGAAGTCGAGACGCCGCCGGTTCATGCGCGACAGCAGCCGATTGTCCGCATCCCTCCGACCTCCGACCTCTGACCGCTGACCTCTCTCCCCTGAACCCTTAACCCCGAACCCTGAACCCTGCCGGTACACCGCACTACACACCATCCACCGCTGCATCCGCTTCACCGACCAGCCTTCATGCATGAAACGGCTCGCCAAATAGTCGAGCAGCTCGGGGTGCGATGGCGGCTCGCTCCGCAAGCCAAAGTCGCTCGGAGTGCGAACGAGGCCAGCGCCGAAGTGGTGCAGCCAGAGGCGGTTGATGAAGACGCGAGCGGTCAGCGGATTATCCGGCGACATGATCGCCCGCGCCAGCTCCAGCCGGCCGCTGCCGCTGGTGAAGGGTTTGCGATCGCGGCTGGCGATCGACACGAACTGCCGCGGCACGCTGTCGCCCAGTCGGTTCGGATTGCCGCGGAGGAAGATCCGCGGGTCGTAGCGTTCGCCCTCGAGCAAGACCATCGCTCGCGGCGGCGCGGCCGGGCCGGTCATCAGCCACTGCTCGACATCTTTGAGCAGCTTTTGATATTCCCCTTGCGACGCCCGATCAGGAAGCAGGCTCAAAAAGCCCCAGCCAAAGACCAGCGGCAGGTTGGCCGGCGCGTCCGCACTGTATAACTCCTGGCGCAGTTGCTCCTCGACCGAGTCGCCCAGCGCGCTCGGCGCTGGCAGCTTTTGCTCCGCGCACGTTTTCAGCGTTGTTCGCCAACCGTACTCAACTCGCTTGAACAATTCGCCATACCGCTTCGCTACGTCGGGCAGCGAAGCCGGCGGCTTCTCCGTCAGCTCCTTGAGCAGCAGCGGATGCACGGCTACCGGCAGCTTTTCTCCAGCCGCCGATTCTCCCTTGGCCATCGCCGCGATCACCGCTGGCGCTTGCTCGCTGAACTTTGCCTCGGGAATCGCCGAGAGCACGTGCCACGGCAGCCAGACCGGATGCGGCGTCGCCTCAGTCTTCTCCAGGTAGACGCGATAGCGCACGATCATCGCTGGATTCAACTCGCCCGGATCAGTCAGCAGCATGAACTCCTCGGTGGACGGTCTCTGTCGCTCGGCATGAGCCGCCAGCAGATACTCCGCCACGCGCGTCTTCGCTCCTTCAACCAGTGCCGCATGCTTGCCGCGGACGAATTTTTCCAGCCGCCCATTGTGGACCGCCAGCTCGCTGGCGAAATACTCGTACTCCTCGCGATGCGGCGGCGGCGAAAACTCCGGCGGCACCAGCGGCTCGTTGCAACTGCGCAGCACGCCGTACAGCGAGTAATAGTCGGCCTGCGGAATTGGGTCGTATTTGTGGTCGTGGCAGCGGGCGCACGTCACGGTCAGCCCCATCAGCCCGCGGGTGATCACATCGATCCGGTCGTCGGCAATGTCATGGACGTTCCCCATGAAGTGCGCGCCGATCGTGAGGAAGCCGAGCGCCGTCAGCGGCTGCGGATCGTTTTTCAAATCGAGCTGATCGGCCGCGAGCTGCTCCAGCACGAACCGGTCGTATGGCTTGTCTGCATTCAGCGAGCGGACGATGTAATCGCGATAGGTGTAGCTCCAGGGATAATTCTTCTCCTCGAAAAAGACGTACCCCTTGTTGTCGGCATAGCGGGCCACATCGAGCCAGTGGCGGGCCCATCGCTCTCCATAGCGGGGCGAAGCAAGCAAGCGGTCAACCTGTCGCTCGAAGGCGTCGGCGGACGCGTCACGCTCGAAAGCGGCCACTTCGTCCATGGTCGGCGGCAGTCCAATCACGTCAAACGATGTCCGGCGCAGCAGCGTGCGGCGATCGGCCGGCGGCGACGGCGACAGTCCAGCGGCGGTCAGCTTGTCCAGAATGAACGGATCGACGGGGGTCACGGGCCATGTTCGCGCCGGCCCGGTTGGAGAAGCCGGCAGCGGCGGCTGCACGACCCTCTGGTAGGCCCAGTGGAATTTCCATGCGTCCTCCGCTCGAATCACTGGGCTCTTCTCCGGCCAGGGCAGCCCCATTTCGACCCACCTGGCCAGTGCCGCGACCTGCTCGGGTTTGAGCGGCGCGACCGGCGGCATTTTCAGCTCGCCCTCGCGCTTGACCGCTTGAACCAGCTCGCTATCGTCCGGCTTTTCTGGAATTGCCGCCGGGCCGATGTCCCCTCCCTTGAGCACCGCAGCCCGCGAATCGAGCCTGAGATTCGACTCCTGCTTCTTCGCGCCGTGACATTCCAGACAGTGCGTGACGAGCACGGGGCGAACGTGCTTTTCGAAGAAGTCGAGCTGCTCGCTTGAAAAACTGGCGGGTTTTTTATCCTCCGCGCATGCGGTTGCTACCGCCAGACATATGGCAGCCGCCACTGGCAGCGCGATCTGTGTCTTCCAGTTCATCACCCCAGTGTAGTCGGCAATTTGAGCCCATTCATCGGGGCCAACGAGGCGTCCGGTGTGATAAACTGGCGATGCATCACAATCCTCACGCAACAAGCCTCATGAAACGTCCCTCTCATGGCGGCGGCTGGCAAGCCATCTGGTACACGCTCAAGAAAGCCCGCCAGGTCGGCGGCATCTGGAAGCTGTGGCATGCGATGCGCAGCCGCAATGCGTGCAAGACGTGCGCCCTGGGGATGGGGGGACAAAAGGGCGGGATGGTCAATGAGGCCGGGCAATTCCCGGAAGTATGCAAAAAATCGCTGCAGGCGATGGCCGCCGACATGCAGGGAGCGATCAAGCCGCAGTTCTGGAGCACTTACTCGCTGCCGCAGCTTCAGTCGTTCTCGCCGCTGGAGTTGGAATCGTGCGGCCGGCTGACGCAGCCGGTGCTCCTCGAAGCGGGGAGCCAGTTCTACCGCGTCATCGAGTGGGACGAAGCCTTCCGCCGCATCGTCGCCAAACTGAAATCCGTCTCGCCCAGCGAGACCTTCTGGTACTTCAGCGGCCGAAGCTCTAACGAAGCTGGCTTTTTGCTCCAGCTTTTCGCCCGCATCTACGGCACCAACAACGTTAACAACTGTAGCTACTACTGCCACCAGGCCAGCGGCGTCGGCCTGACCAGCTCCGTCGGCAGCGGCACCGCCACGCTCCTGCTCGACGACGTCGAGCACGCCGATCTCATGTTTGTCATCGGCGGCAATCCGGCGAGCAATCATCCCCGGCTGATGACGACGCTCAAGAACGTCCGCCGCCGCGGCGGCCACGTGATCGTCGTCAACCCGGTGATCGAGACGGGGCTCATCAACTTCCGCGTGCCGAGCGACCCGTGGAGCATGCTCTTCGGCAGCCCGATCGCGTCACTTTACGTCCAGCCGCACATCGGTGGCGACCTGGCGCTGCTGGCCGGCATTGCCAAACGGATCGACGAGATGGGGGCCCAGGACGAACGCTTTTTGCGCGACCACTGCGAAGGATACGACGAGTGGATCGCAGCCATCCGCAATTCGCCATGGAGCGAAATTCGCGACAAGTCGGGAGTCGCGCAACAGCAGATCGACCAGATCGCGGAACGTTACGCGTCCGCGAAACGGGTCGTGTTTAGCTGGACGATGGGGATTACGCACCACGCCCACGGCGTCTCCAACGTGCAGGCGATTGCCAATCTGGCCCTGATGCGCGGGATGGTCGGCCGCCCTGGCTGCGGCCTGCTTCCCATCCGCGGACACAGCAACGTCCAAGGCATCGGGTCGATGGGGGTAACCCCGAGGCTTCGCGACGCCGTTTTCGATCGGCTCCAAAAGGAGTTCGGCGTAGCACTTCCGACAGCGACGGGGCTCGACACGCTCGGCTGCGTGGAGGAAGCGCACGCCGGCCGGCTGAAGATGGGCTTCTGCCTCGGCGGCAATCTGTACGGCTCCAATCCCGATGCGACATTTTCCGCTGAAGCACTGGGCCAGCTAGATTTGATCGTCTATCTGAACACGACGCTCAACACAGGACACGCCCACGGCCTGGCCAAGACGACGATCGTCCTACCAGTGCTGGCTCGCGACGAGGAGCCAGAGCCGACGACGCAGGAGTCGATGTTCAACTACGTCCGCCTGAGCGACGGTGGGCCGCGGCGGCACGACGGCCCGCGCAGCGAGGTTGAGGTGATCGCTGCCGTGGCGAGGCAGACGCTGGGGGACAGCGGACCGGTCGATTGGCAGAGCATGCAGTCCACCGGCAAAATCCGCCAGGCGATCGCCAAGGTGATCCCCGGCTTTGAGCAGCTGGCCTCAATCGATGAAACGAAAAAGGAATTTCAGCTGCCCGGCCGCACGCTCCACGAACCAAGATTTCCCACGCCATCCGGCAAAGCAATCCTGCACATACACGATCTGCCGGAGCTGCCCGGCGGTGAACACGAATTGCGACTGATGACCGTCCGCAGCGAAGGACAGTTCAACACCGTCGTCTACGAACAGGAGGACATCTACCGCGGCCAGGAGCGGCGCGACGTGATCCTGCTCCATCCCGACGACATGCGCCGGCTGGGGCTCGCCGAGAATCAGGCGGTGACCGTCCGCAGCCAGACCGGCCAGATGACCGGCATTCTGGCCCGCTCGTTCGATTCGATCCGGGCCGGCAACGCGCTGATGTACTATCCCGAGGCCAACGTCCTTGTGCCGCGGACTGCCGATCCCAAGAGCCGCACGCCGGCATTCAAGAGCGTCCTGGTGAGGGTGTCCACCCAAGTGCAGGCCCCCATCGCCGCATCACCGGTTCGCTAACCAAAGCACCAGTCTCCCAAATGACGCAGCCGCTGGCTAGACTTTTGGATTGAGCCAACCGGGCTCCCCTGCGCCCCCGCCTACCAATCTTGAGCCCCCCATGACCAAACCACGCAGCGCCGGCCTCGTCTTGCTGGCGGCGATTACCATTTTCGTCAGCGCGTTCTTGCTGTTTCAGGTCCAGCCGCTCATCAGCAAAAAGATCCTCCCCTGGTTCGGCGGTTCCCCAGCCGTCTGGACTACCTGCATGCTGTTTTTCCAGGTGCTGCTGCTGGCGGGCTATACCTACGCGCACCTGCTCACGAAATACGTCTCGCCGCTCTGGCAGGGGCGGATTCACGCGGCGCTGCTCGTGGCCGCCGTCTGCACGCTGCCGATCATACCGGCGGACTCGTGGAAGCCGGACTCCGGCACCTGGCCATCGGCGCGCATCCTGCTCCTCCTGCTGGCCAAAGTCGGTGCGCCGTATTTCCTGCTTTCGACGACCGGCCCGCTCATCCAGGCCTGGTATGCCTTGGCCAATCCGGGAAAGTCGCCGTACCGGCTCTACGCACTCTCGAACGTTGGCTCCTTGGGAGCACTGCTTACCTACCCGTTCGTCTTTGAGCGGTTCTTGACAGTGAATGTGCAAGGCTGGATGTGGTCGGCGGCATTCGTCTTGTTCGCCTTGCTGGCCGGCGGGATGGGGCTGTGGATCTGGCGGATTGCCGCCCGATTGGAGCAAGAGGGAGTGGAGCCTGAGTTAGCCACGGGCGCCGGGGATACTCCCGCGAAGGCTGCCGGTCCGCCAAAGTGGTATCACCAACTCGGCTGGCTGCTGCTGGCTGCGCTGCCGTCGATGACTTTTCTGGCAATCACCAATTACCTCTGCCAAGATGTCGCGCCTGTGCCGCTGCTGTTCATCGTTCCCCTCAGTCTGTATCTGCTGACCCTCATCATCTGCTTTGACCGCGAAGTGTGGTATTCGCGCGTGTTCTTCGGACTGATGGGCGCACTGACGATTGCGCTGCTCTGCAGTCTGGAAAATGTCAAGACTGTCGACCAAGCGCTCGCTAGCGTGAACGCCAATCTCAGCTTCTCGAAGTCCGTGGATGCCGTGTTGTCAGTGCCGAAGGAAGTGGGATTTGCCATCAACCGCAAATTCAAGACGAATCACGACTGGAGCATTCCGCTCACGGCCGAGGATTATGAGGACGACGTTTATTTTCAGGCGGTAATGTATTTGTCGGCCCTGTTCTTCGGCTGCATGCTTTGTCACGGCGAGCTGGTCAAGCTGAAGCCAGCGCCAAAGTACCTCACCCAGTACTATCTGCTGATTTCAGCGGGGGGCGCTCTGGGCGGCCTGTTTGTGGCGCTGGTCAGCCCGTCTCTTTTCGTCCGTCCTTATGAGCTGCCTCTGAGCATCGTCGGCTGTTTTGCCGTGGCGATGCTGGCCCTGTTTTTTGCCGGTCGGCGGTTCAAGGTGGCTAGGCAGGAGATGGTGCAGTGGTCGGGGGCCTTCGCCTGCGCTGGCTGCTTGATCCTGATCGCCGCCTCGCAGGCGAATTTCCAGGAGAAGGACGGCGTCGAGACGATTACTCGCCGGCGAAATTTTTACGGGGCGATTGAGGTCCGCAAAGTCGTGGTCACCGACGACAGCGGCGAAGTGCACGAAGGGAGGGCCTTGTATCACGGCCGCATCCTGCACGGCTTCCAGTACATGAGCGACAGCCGCATCGACCAGATCACCACCTATTACGGGCCGAATTCGGGGCCGGGGCTGGCGGTGCGGCACCATCCCAAGCGTTTGACCGGCGAACCGATGAGCGTGGGCGTCGTGGGCCTGGGGACCGGCACTATGGCCGGTTTCGCCCAGAAGGGAGATTACTTTTGCTTTTACGACATTGACCCGAAGATCAAGCAATTGCACGACGAAGGGATTTTCCAATTCGTGCAGCGAGCGCGAAAGCGCGGGGCTGAGGTCCCGATCCTGCTAGGGGATGCGCGGCTCACCATGGAGCGCGAGGTCGCTGCCAAATCGAAGCAGTACGACCTGATCGTCCTCGACGCCTTCAGCGGGGACGCCATTCCTGCGCACCTGCTGACGCTCGAGTGCATGCAGATCTACGACGACCTGCTCCGCCGCGACGCCAATGGCCAATCCACCGGCATTCTGGCAATCCACATCAGCAATCGTTACCTCAACCTGGCGCCGGTCGTCGATGCGTTGGCTCAAAAACACCACTTTGAACAAGTTCCAGTCGACGACAACGGCGGATCCGACGAATGGGACACTTCCTCCAACTGGATTCTCCTGACCCGCAATCAGGATTTCCTCAATGACGTCGTGATCAAGGGGGCGCAGGCCCAATACACGCCGGCGAAAAAACCCAAACCGGTCATGTGGACCGATCAGTGGAGCAACCTGTGGGATATTCTCAAACACTAGGGGCCGCGGCGCTGTTTAGATATCGAGCCCCAAATACTCCGTCGGCAATTCCCGCAGCACTTCCTCCGTGCTGGTGACGCCCTGCGCCACTTTGAGCATGGCGGCCCGGCGGAATTCCACCATTCCCTGGGCGATCGCCTGTTTCTGGATGTCCTCGGTCGGCCGACCCGCCAGGACCATTTGCCGCAGCTCGCGGTTGAACGTCATGATCTCAAACACGCCGGCCTGGCCGCTGTA
>Ga0075428_100004326_pt1 | contig 15653 bp, 10 predicted proteins | sample RhiMetdeltSRZDD2_FD_75291 | JGI IMG/M metagenome (GOLD analysis project Ga0075428, IMG submission 75291) | Populus rhizosphere microbial communities from Tennessee, USA - Rhizosphere MetaG P. deltoides SRZDD2 | ecosystem: Host-associated > Plants > Roots > Rhizosphere > Soil | place: USA... | reverse complement strand
AGAGCCGATCGAATACCAGGCCTTCAGACGCGCCGCGCTGAGCAGCGAGGCGCATCGTATTCTCTGGGTGCTCGGCATCCTGGGCGCACTGACGGTCGGCTTGATTGTGCGGAACCTCTCCGTTGGCCAACTTCGATTGCTTTTTACCCAGACCCTGGTTCTCACGCTGGCAGTAACATTTGAATTATTCCTGTTGACCATTATTAAGAAAGCGCTCAGGGATAAGCTAGGTGTTCCGCGGCCAATTTGGTTTATCAATCTGCTTATCGACGCCGGGCTTCCGACGCTGGGAGTATTCATAATGATCGAAAGCGGATTCATGGATCCGCAGCAGGCTCTGGTTGCGCCGGCGGTATTTCTCTATTTCCTTTTTATTATTCTTTCGACGTTGCGGCTAAGCCCGGGCGACTCACTCCTCACGGGCTTGATGTCTGCACTGGGCTACATCGCTGCATGTTTCCACGGGTATCAGCGCCATCCGATTCCGGACACAGGTCCGTCTATTTTTCCAACAATCTATTTCATTTACGCAGGTCTGATAATGGCAGGCGGTGTGGCCGCGGCGGTTGTAGCCCGACAGCTTCGAAATCATGTGTTCGGGGCGTTGCGAGAAGCCGAGTTGCAAAGGGAAGTCGAGCAAATCAATCACGATCTGGACATAGCACGCTCAATCCAACAGGGTCTGCTTCCGAGTGGTTCTCCAGGCCTGAGTGACTTTGACATTGCCGGTTGGAATCAGCCAGCGGACCAGACCGGCGGAGACTACTTCGATTGGCAGACGCTGCCGGACGGGCGGCTGGCATTGAGTTTGGGTGATGCGACGGGACACGGAATCGGCCCGGCGCTGGTGTCCGCATCTTGTCGCGCCTACGCGCGGGCGATAATCCTCACAGGAGAATCGGACGGATTGTTGGATAATCTGAATCGGTTGCTTGCCGAAGACCTGCCTCAAAACCGATTTGTCACATTTGCGGTAATCTTTCTCGATCCCGAAGACTCACACATCCAGATTCTCTCAGCCGGACACGGACCCATACTCTGGTACAAACGCGCGGCCGATACGATCCAGAACATAGATGCGCACGGAATTCCTTTGGGAATGATGGCGTGCGCCAAGTACGCGCGAGGAACGGAATTGTGTCTTGCGAGGGGAGACATGCTCGTGCTTGTGACCGATGGTTTCTACGAGTGGGAAAATCCTGAGGGAGAAGAGTTCGGATTAAAGAGGCTTGAAGCAGTGATCCGCGAGTCTCGCGACTATTCCGCGGAAGAAGTGATATCGAGGCTGCGTTCAGCGGTCGCGCATTTCTGCCAGGGCACTGAGCAGCAGGATGACTTGACTGCTGTAATTCTCAAACGGAAAACGTCCCTCTCGCACTGACGTTATGTGCCGTCTTTCACGACACGGCCCTCGTCATCCATTCGCGCGAGGTTGCCTTCGATCCTCTTAACATAGGTGAGCGTCTCTTCATGCCGCCACCTCGGCACTTCGGGGGCGACAGTCTCGATGCTCTCCCAGACAGCCGGATCCAATGTCTTGAGCCGCGCCACGCCCTGAGCGCGCAGCAAAGTCCCGCGCCCCGCGTTGTAGCTCCCCAGCATGAACGACTTGCAACCTCCTTCTCCTTGCTGGTCGTGCCACTGCCTCCACAGTTGACGGTCATAGTAGATGCCCGCCGCAATGTTCCACTCGGGTTTGTCAATGGAGCCGATCTCGGGGTTTTTAGAGCGGACCTCCTTGAAGGTGGATGGCATAAGCTGCATCAGCCCGCGGGCGCCGACCCAGCTCTTGGCGTTCATGTCGAGATTGCTTTCGGCCATCGCCTGGGCCTTGAAGAGGCGCCAGTCGTAGCCCGGGCCGAAGAACCGCTGCGCATACTTCCGGAACGTGTCGTCGTAGCGGTCGGTCACCGTTTCGGCCAACGCGGTCGAGGCGCTGCCAAGCGCGATAAAGGCGATACACAACAGCAATGATTTGATCAGCCTCTTTTTCATTTCAGCGCTCCTCCAATGATGAGGGCAATCGAAACAAAGATGGCGGCGATGAAGATGGCCACCGCGACATTGCCCTTGCGCAACTCTTGGGGGAAATCTACCTGCGGAGTGAGCCAGTCAAAGACGCGATACGTAATGAACATGAGCATCACTCCGAGCGCGGCGTAGAGGAAGTTCAATACGATGATCTTCCATTCCATGTGATTCCTCCTCGGCTTGCGGGCTGATTAAGGCCCGGTCACAATCAGGGTGCTCGCGGCAAAGGCCCACGCCCCTGCGCACGGGCGGTAATTGCTATCCATCGGCACGAAGGGTGCTCTCTTAATGATAAGGATTAGAGACGGGTCCTTCACACCGTCAATTCTGACAGGCCAGTGGAAATAAAATCACAGGCAATGCAGGGAGCGCCGGCAGAGTTTAATCTTCAATTTGTTAGAGGTGTCTTAAGAGGTGTCAGGCTTAACTTTGTTGATAAGGCATAGTGAAGATCTCAGCAGGTTCAAAGTGGGGAAGGACGGCTTGCCACCGCTCCTCTTGAGGTCTGAGCTCATCGATTTAGCGGGGCAAGTCACCCGACCTTAAACCTGCTGAGGCCGTGAAAATGGGGACTGATCTGGATTCGGCCGACCGGATCCTCGATCTACAGAACCACTTGCGCGAGACGCCGCTCCGAGTGGTGCTCGCGGATGAGCGCGATGGCCTCGTTGGCGTCGGCGACGCATCTGGGGATCTCGATATCGCCGGCATTTGCGAACGGCGTTTCGACGGAGGTCATCGCGCCCCGCGCCCAGTCGATCAGTCCTGGCCACATTCGTCCCACCAAAATCAACGGTGTGTTGTCGAGGTGCCGCACCTGAAGCAACTGCCAGATCATCATCATCTCCAGAACGGTGCCGATGCCGCCGGGCGCCACGATGTATGCGTCGGACGCCAGAACGAAATGATGGAGACGCGTAAAAAATGTTCGATGTTCAAAAGCCAGCTCGACAAACGGATTGACCTCCTGCTCGAAAGGCAGATCAACGCGGATGCCTATGGACTTGAGACCGTTGCCCGCGAGCCTTGCTCCTTCATTGGCCGCTTGCATAAGTCCGGGGCCGCCTCCAGTGACAATGTCGCAGCCCATCTCAGCCAGGGCAGCGGCCACTCGCTTGGTCTCTTCGAAGTCGAACGACCCGGGTTTGGCTCTGGCCGAACCGAAGATCGTCACGCGGTACTGGTCTCGCTTTGATGGACGAAGGCGTGACAGGTTGTTGACGACATCCCATAGTCCGAGGATGGAGTCGATCAAAACCTTTTTGACTGCTTGCTCGTCGCCAAGCCCCACAGCGTTTGTCCTTTGCGTAACATTCGTAGTGCTCATGTAGTCTCCAGGATTCAACCGATTTCATGTACCGTGCCCGCGAGCACAGCCCGGCTCTCGGGTCGTCCGCCGATCTGGCCACGCAGCAGCACGACGTGTTGGCCGGGTTGGACCAGGCGGTGTGATTTTGTCCAGTCGATTGCGAAGGCAAGGTCCTGTTCCGCCGAGGACGATTCAGGCAATAGCAAAGGCGTCACGCCCCAGCACAGTGCAAGGGTCCGAGCAGTCCGTTCCGTCCGAGTCAGGGCGAGGATTGTCGCGGTGGGTCTGCGATTGCTGAGCGCCAACGCCGTGCGGCCCGAATCGGTTGCGACCACTATCAGCGGCGCGTTGAGCCGTTCGGTCATCAGATGGGCAGCGTCTACTGTAGCCTCGGTGATCGGGTCGATCAGCCCTGCCAGCGAGGCCGACTCGCCAAGCGGCGACCGGCGACCCGATTCCAGATACGCCTCGGCTTCTACACATATCTGGCGCATGGTGGCCACCGCTTCGACGGGATACTGGCCAACAGCGCTTTCGCCCGACAACATGACGGCGTCTGTGCCATCAATGACGGCATTGAACACATCGCTCGCCTCGGCGCGTGTCGGGCGGCTGGAGTGTTCCATGCTGTTTAGCATCTGTGTGGCTGTGATAACTGGACGGTGCGCCTGATTACACAGCGCGATGATCCTCTTTTGGATGGCCGGCACCCGTTGCACTTCCATTTCAACACCCAGGTCGCCACGCGCCACCATGACGCAGTCGGTGGCGGCGACAATCTCTTCCAGATGCCGCACTGCCTGAGGCTTTTCGATCTTGACCACGATCCGCGCCGGACACTTCCTCGACCGCAGTTCTTGCCGCAGTAGCGTGACGTCTTCCGGGCAGCGCACGAACGATAGGCCCACGAACTCGACATCGTCTGCGTGCCGCCCCGTCCAATCGAGATCGCGCAGATCCTTGTCGGTTAGCGATTTCAAGGCCAGCTCGGAGCCGGGCAGGTTAATACCCTGACGCGAGCGCAGCCGCCCGGGAAGGCTTACCTTCAGACGCGCTTGCCCCGGGGCAGTCTCGATGACCAACATGGCTACCGTGCCGTCGGCAAACAGAACCGTCTCTCCAGGCTTTAGATCGTTCGGCAGTTCGGAGTGCGTGCACGTAAGTTCCCGCGAACTCTTTGAGGACCACCGTTCGGCGACCAGCGTGAATTCCTCACCCGGAAGGCACTCCACCGTGTCGCCGGGGATTGTACCGAGCCGTATCTTCGGCCCGCACAGGTCCTGCAAAACGGCGACGTGCCGGCCCATCTCCCGGCTCAACGATCGGATGTTGGCAAGCGTGGTGGAATGCTCCTCGTGTGTCCCGTGGGAGAAGTTCAGTCGGAATACGTTGACGCCGGTCTCGATAAGCTGACGCAAAATCTCCGGCGAGCGTGAGGCCGGGCCTATGGTCGCCACAATCTTCGTCCGGTTCGTGGTTACTTGATTGACAAGCGTGTCGGACATTTTCAGCCTTCACATCTTCTACACCGCAGATAATGGACCAGGATTTGGCCAATATCATTGACCGCTACGACATCGATTTCCTTGTCATAACGTTCGCGGGTCGCCTTATAAACCTGACGGCCAATCCGCCCAAAGCCGTTGTTGCCAACTCAAATCGCAATAACGTCATCTCGTTGTGCTCCTTTCGATTCGAAAACGAACGATTGATTGTTCATTGAGGCTGTCCGTGCCCATTCGCTAGAACGGCCAGCGCCATGCGACCACTTCGGGTTTGTCGATCCCATGCTCGTGCGCGTACTGGCGACAAGAGATCTGCTCATTTCTGAACTTTTCTTTGGCGTGCGAGCCGGTCGCTCTCAGTTTAGGCACCCGGTCGATCACATCGATGGCCAGACTGAAGCGGTCGATCTCGTTCTCGATCGCCAGCTCAAGAGGGGTGTTTATGTTGCCTCGTTCCTTGTAACCGCGCACGTGTAGGTTTTTGTGGTTGGTTCTGTTGTAGGTGAGCCTGTGAACCAGCCAGGGGTAGCCGTGGAAGTTGAAGACGATTGGTTTGTCGACGGTAAACAGGCTGTCGAAGTCGCGATCGCTCAGACCGTGTGGGTGTTCCCTGTCGGATTGAAGCTTGAAGAGGTCAACGACATTGATAAAACGGATCTTCAGATCGGGGAATTCCGTTCGCAACATTGCTGTGGCGGCCAAAGCCTCCTGGGTTGGGATGTCGCCGGCGCAAGCCATCACCACGTCCGGTTCTTGTCCCTGATCGTTGCTAGCCTGGCTCCAGATGCTGATACCCTTCGTGCAGTGAGTGATTGCGGTGTCCATATTCAGGTACTGCAGGTGGAGCTGTTTGTCGCAAACGATTACGTTGATGTAGTTCTCGCTTCGCAGACAATGGTCGGTCACCGACAGCAGGCTATTGCAATCCGGCGGCATGTAGATCCGAGTTACTTCAGCGCGTTTGTTCACGACCACATCGATGAAACCGGGATCCTGATGCGTAAAGCCGTTGTGATCCTGTCGCCAAACCGTGGACGTAATCAGCAGGTTGAGTGATGGAATTGGGCGTCGCCAGGAGAGCTCATTGCAGATCGTAAGCCACTTGGCATGCTGGTTGAACATTGAGTCGATGACATGCGCGAATGCTTCATAGGTGGAAAAGAAGCCGTGCCGTCCACTGAGAACGTAGCCCTCAAGCATGCCTTCAACCGTGTGTTCGCTGAGCATTTCTATCACGCGGCCGTCGGTAGAGAGCTCTCCACCGTCGTTGTCCTCCGGAAAGTACTCGAGCATCCACAACTTCTTGCTGACTTCATACACCGCGCCCAGCCTGTTGGAGGAGTTTTCATCGGGTCCAAAAATGCGGAATTGGTCCATGTTGGATTTCATGACATCGCGAAGGTAATTGGCCAGGGGTCGTGTGTTCTCTGCTTCGATCTGACCCGGCTTTTCAAACTCGATCGCGTATTCCTTGAAGTCGGGCAGGTGAAGGGCCTTCTTGAGCAGTCCGCCATTGGCGTGAGGGTTGGCCCCCATGCGGCGATTGCCCGAAGGTGTCAACTCGGCCAGTTCTCGTATCAGAGAGCCATTGGAGTCGAACAATTCCTCGGGCTTGTAGCTGCGCATCCAGTCCTCGAGCATTTTCAAGTGCGCAGGGTTTGTTTTGACTCCGGCCAGCGGCACCTGGTGTGACCGCCATATCCCTTCGAGCTTGTGACCATCGACTTCGGAGGGAGCGGTCCAACCCTTTGGCGTACGCAGGACTATCATCGGCCAGCGAGGGCGCACGGCGGTCCCGGTGCTGCGGCCTTCCGACTGCACTGATCTGATCGTCTGTACACAGTGGTCCAGCGTGGCCGCCATTGCCTGGTGCATGGTTTCAGCATCAGATCCTTCTACAAAGCATGGCGTATAGCCGTAGCCTTTGAACAGGTTCTCAAGTTCCTCGTGGCTGATGCGCGCCAGCAGCGTCGGATTGTTTATCTTGTATCCGTTCAGGTTGAGGATCGGCAGCACCGCGCCGTCCCGAATTGGGTTGAGAAACTTATTGATGTGCCATGAAGTCGCCAGCGGACCGGTTTCAGCTTCGCCGTCACCAACGACGGCGGCGACGATCAAGTCAGGGTTGTCGAAGGCAGCGCCGCAAGCGTGTGACAACACGTAGCCGAGTTCACCCCCTTCGTGAATGGATCCGGGTGTTTCGGGTGTGCAATGGCTTCCGATGCCGCCGGGAAACGAGAATTGCTTGAAGAAACGCGCCAGGCCCTCTTCATCCTGGCTCTTGTCGGGATAGATTTCAGAATAAGCGCCTTCCAAATACACAGGACCGATCACACCGGGCGCTCCATGTCCCGGTCCCGCCATGAAAATCATGTCGAGATCGTGCTTCTTGATGACCCGGTTCAAGTGCGCGTAGACGAACGACAGGGCCGGACTGGCGCCCCAGTGGCCAAGCATGCGGCTCTTTATGTGTCCCGGCCTGAGCGGTTCGCGAAGGAGGGGATTATCCTGAAGATAAATCATCCCTAACGCGAGGTAATTGCAGGCGCGCCAAAAGGCATCCGTCTTGCGAACCTCCTCCGCACTCAAAGGTGCGCCATGTATCGTCGACCGGGCGACGCCGTAACTGCTTAAGTCGCTGACTAAAGATCTAGTTGGAATCATATGGCTCCTTTACTGCAAAGATTGTCTTGTGTGCCGCCATAGCGTGCTTCAGGCCAGAGCTCTTTGATGCGATCACCGCCATCAACTCATTCCAGGAGTTTGAAAACGACTTAGCCCCTTCCTCCTGAAGCTCGGTAGCGAGGGAATCGACATCTATGCCGGCCTTCGCAAACTCTGCTAGCACTTCCTCGCAATCGCCGCCGTCCGTCGCCATGATTGCGCCGAGTTCGGTGTGCTCGGCGAGGGCTTTCAAGGTGCTCTCGGGCATGGTGTTGATGGTGAATGGCGCCGCGAGCGCCTTTAAGTACAGGACGTCAGAGGCCAAGGGATCGTTGATCCCGGTGCTGGCCCACAGGAGTCGTTGCGGCCACACGCCGGCACTGTAGATGCGGTGCCAGCGCGAAGAACTGAAAAGGGTGCGCGCCGCCTTGTACGTGCGCTCTGCAATGGCGATGCCCAATCGATTTCTTAGTTCATCGGGCACCTTGCCGATGACTGCGCCATCCCAACGGCTGACAAACACCGAAGCCGCACAGCCAACATTCGGCTTGAGCCCGGCATCGATGCGTCGTTCGATTCCGCGCAAGAACGCCTCAGCAGCCGCCAGATAGTGTTCGCGAGAAAACAAAAGGGTGACGTTGATCGGCACACCGGCAAAGATCGCCTCTTCGATGGCGGGCAAACCTTGCGTCGTGCCGGGGATCTCAATGAAGAGGTTGGGTCGCGCAGCCCTGGCAAAGAGATCTTTGGCTGCGGTCAGGGTCTTCGCCGTGTCGGAGGCCAACAACGGCGATACTTCCAAAGACACCCAGCCGTTGACCCCGTTCGATCGTTCGTAGATCGGTCGAAACAAGTCCGCTGCGCGACTGAGATCATCCAGAACGAGATCGAAGAAGATCTCCTCCTCTGACTTGCCTTCCTTTATCTTCGCGCGGATGTCGGCGTCGTAGGCAGTGCTCTTTTTGATGGCATCCTCAAAGATTGTTGGATTCGAGGTTAACCCGGTCACCGATAGCTCTTCGATGTACCGTTTGAGCGTCCCTTTGTTGAGCAAATCACGGGTGATGTTGTCGAGCCAGAGATTCTGGCCGAGGTTGTTGAGCAGTATTGTTGCTTTCATTCCTTACCTCTCTTGTGAACTGGCCAGAGCATCTTTGACAATCTCCTGGGCCTCGCTCACGATGGCGTCCAGGTGACCCTGGTCGCGGAAGCTTTCTGCGTAGATCTTATAAATGTTTTCGGTTCCGGAGGGTCGGGCCGCAAACCAGCCGTTCCTGGAAACCACTTTTAGACCGCCGATTGACGCGCCGTTGCCTGGCGCGTGAGTCAGCCTCTCAATTATTGGTTCGCCAGCCAGAGTTGATGCCAGGACCGATTCCGGTGAGAGCGCCACCAGCTTCGCCTTCTGCTCCGCGGTGGCGGGCCTGTCGATGCGTGTGTAGTAAGGCATGCCAAACTCAGCAGCCATTTCAGTGAAGTGTTCACTTGGATCCTTGTCGGTTCGCGCGGTGATCTCGGCGGCTAACAAGTTCAAGATCAGACCGTCTTTATCGGTGGTCCAAACGGTACCATCACGACGAAGAAAACTGGCTCCGGCGCTTTCTTCACCGCCGAAACAGACCGAGCCGTCAAAGAGTCCCTGCACGAACCACTTGAATCCCACCGGCGTCTCCAAAAGGCGGCGGCCAAGCTTTTGAACTACGCGATCGATCATTTGGCTGCTTACGAGTGTTTTGCCGATAGCGGCTTGAGCGGGCCACTCTGAGCGGTGACTCAGCAGATACCGGATGGCGACTGAAAGGTAATGATTGGGATTCATTAATCCCGCGCTGGCTGTGACAATCCCGTGTCGGTCCGCATCAGGGTCGTTGGCGAAGGCAACGCGATATCGATCCTTCAACTTCACGAGCCGGGCCATGGCGTAAGGGCTCGATGGATCCATGCGTATCTTTCCATCACGATCTACCGTCATGAATGAAAACGTGGCATCGATGGAGGGATTGACGATCGCGATGTCCAGTTTGTACTTGGAATTGATCGGATCCCAGAATGGAAGGCCGGCGCCTCCAAGCGGATCGACGGCTAGACTGAGGCGGGCAGCACGGATCACTTCCATGTCAACAACGCTCTGAAGGTCGTTGATGTAGGGAATGATGAAATCTTCCTGATGGGTGGTTGCCGCTTTGACGGCGTTTTCGAACGTCAAGCGCTTGATCGAAGCGTTTCCACCTCGGAGCAGTCGGTTAGCTCGATCTTCGATCCAGCGAGTGGCGCCAGCATCCGCTGGACCGCCGTGAGGCGGATTGTACTTGATGCCGCCATCCTCCGGTGGATTGTGCGAAGGGGTAACCACAATCCCGTCAGCTAAGTTCTGCTTTCGTTCGCGGTTGTATACAAGAATGGCTCGAGAGATGACCGGCGTTGGAGTGATCCCGTCCCCTTGCTGAATTACGGTCTCCACTTCGTTGGCCGCCAGTACCTCGAGCGCCGTACACTGCGCTGGACGTGATAGCGCGTGGGTGTCCTTGCCCATGAAGAGCGGACCGTTTGTGCCCCGAGTTCGCCGGTAGTCGCAAATGGCCTGAGTGATGGCCAGAATATGAGCCTCATTGAATGAGGCGCTCAGGGATGAGCCGCGGTGTCCGCTCGTTCCGAAGCTGACTAGCTGACTTTGATCATCGACGTCTGGCACGCGTGCAAAGTACTCGCGCTCGAGGCGAATTAAATCAACCAGCATTTCTTCGGAGGCTGGTTTGCCAGCCATCGGCGACACTGTTTGGTTGCGCTTCTGATCACCCTCCCTTGAGGGTGTGACTGAGATACCGGACATGTAGTGTCCTCCAGATGTCGGTCCTGTATTGTCGCGTCGTGTTCCGGTTTCGAGTAACTCCACCCAATCTAGTTTTGGCTTATTGCCCTGTGGGCAAGCGGTTCAAGCAGCAGATTCGCGATGTTGGTAGGGCGAGACGGGCAATGATAAACACGACCAAGAGGTGTGAGGGCTGCGAGGGGCATTTGCACCTTCTCTCTCTGATCTTTCATGGAACTACCGCTTTCAGAAAGTGAATAACCATCCTCCTCAACAGTCCGATACCTTCATATTTCATTCTACTTTGAACCGGATTGGAACAATACTGTCAGAATTTACAGGTTGGATAATATCGAGTCGTAACAGCGCACCGATTGAACTCCTAGATGTTTCCCGAAACAGAACCAAGCCAACCGCCACTAAATCCCGCCCGCCGCAGTCCGGTGACCAATGTCGGGCAACGGCGCATGATGTTCCAGAGCAGACCGGTCCGGTAGTTCTCGACCATAAGCACGACGGGGCCCTGATCAATTCCAAAGTGATACGGCGTGACCCACCAACCGGTGGGGCTATCGGGCACAGCGAACGATTGATTGATCGACGGCTTGAACCCATATGTCCGCGTCATTCCTAATTCCATTCGCGCAAAATGCCGCACGCTTGGTATGACGATTTCAGGAGCAAATGGTAGCGATGCCACAACAACCCATGGCGCGACAGTGCCGTCGTCAGGACCAAACGGGGCGCCTCGAGCGTAATAGTCGAAGAACTCCCGCTCGAGGCCGTTGACCGGACGACTGACCCAACCGGGCCCGTCGCACGCCGTGAATCCCCAACAGTGTTCGCCGTAGCCGGCGAAATTCATGGGATTCCGGATCGCGTATTCTTGATGCACAAACGTCGCTTGCCGGCTATTCTCAAAGTAGTCGCTGCCGCGCGCACGCATGAATTCGTCACGAATGCCCCGAAAGTCAATCCACATATGAGAGAGTTGATGTGTGAATAGCGGCCCCGAGTAAAGCAATTCGCGGTCGTAGATTCTCTTCCACTGGTAGGTCGAACAATACGAGCGATAACTATCGGGCGGCAACGGATGCGTCGGCGAACCGAGCCCGAGGATGTAAAGCAGCAAACCTTCGTCGTAGCCTTGCCATCGGTGTTGGATGAATCCGTCTTCGGGTCTCCAGCCATGTGTCAGGGTCGGTTCGCCATTACGAGCCCAATTCCAGTCTGCGCGACCGAAGAGCGTATCGGCTAAGCTTCTGATCTCGACCTCGTCGGGAGTGTCACGGTCGAAGTAGGTGCCGGCTGTCAAAGCACCCGCGAACAGAAACGCGGAATCGATAGTGGAGAGCTCGCACTGCCAAACTCGGCGACCCGTTTCGATGTTCAGGAAATGGTAGAAGAACCCTTTGTATCCGGTGGCGTCCGGCTCGGGACCTTGTGGGCAGTCGAGCAAAAAACGAAGTCGTTTCCTTGTGATCTTGGCGGCGAAATCTCGGGAGAGGATGCCGCGTTCGACGATGATCGGAACTGTCGCCAGCGCCATGCCGCAGGCGGCGATACTGACCGGAGCGTTCGGGTCGGTCTTGTCGCGGACCAGCCCATTGTCCGGGTTGCTTTCGTGCAGATAGTACAAAACCGTTGAGAGTTGTAGCAGGCCCAGCTCTCTCTCGGTGAGCAAATTGCCGTCGCCACTATGAGTGTCGCCCATGACTGGTGTTCTCTACCTTGTCGACGTTCTTATGACACCGGGCATGGCTTTACCCTCCAAATGTCGGCTGCGTACTGGGCGATCGTCCGGTCGCTGGAAAACTTCCCGGAGGCGGCAACATTCAGAATTGCTTTACGAGCCCAGCCGTCCGGGTCGCGATACAATTCACTCAGCCGTTTGTCTGCCTCGAGATAAGAAGTTAGGTCTGCCAGATGTCTGTAGTAGTCGCCGCGCGCGAGGAGCAACGCAGATATTGGCGCGAAGACGCCGGGCTCGTTTCGACTGAAATAGTCCGAGGAAATAAGGTCCAAGGTCTGACGGGTCTCCGGCTCGTTTTCATAGTGCCAGTATGGGCTATACCACTCGCGGCCGTTGACTACCTCTTCCGCGGTCAGGCCAAACAGGAATAGGTTGTCCTCTCCGGCTTCTTCGGCCATCTCGATTGTCGCGCCGTCGCGAGTCCCGATGGTCAGCGCCCCGTTCATCATGAACTTCATGTTGCTCGTGCCGCTTGCCTCGTAGCCGGCAGTCGATATCTGGTTGGAAACGTCGCTGGCGGGGATCAACCGCTCGGCGAGCGAAACGCAGTACTCAGGCAGAAACACGACTTTGAGACGGCCTCGCACGACAGGATCGCCGTCGATGGTGCCTGCCAGGTTGTTGATGAGCTTGATTATGAGCTTGGCGAGATGGTAAGCCGGCGCGGCCTTCCCTGCGAAGAAAAACGTCCGCGGCGGAATGTCGAGGTCCGGATTCTCTCGCAGTCGGTTGTAAAGCACCACGATTCGCAGCACATTGAGCAGTTGCCTCTTGTATTCGTGAATCCGCTTTACCTGGCAATCGAAGATGGATTCCGGATCGATCACCTGTCCGGATGCCGTTTTTAACCAATCAGCAAATTGCGACTTCGCCTCGCGCTTCGCCTTGCGAAATGCGTCGTGAAAAGCCTTGTCGCCGGCAAGCGGCTTGAGGAGGTTTAGTTGATCCAGATCCGTGATCCAGCCGTCTCCGATGACATCGCTGATCGCGCCAGCGAGTGATGGGTTTGCAAGCAGCAGCCAGCGGCGGGGAGTTACTCCGTTGGTCTTGTTGTTAAAACGCTCAGGATACATGTCCGCCAGGTCTTTGACCGTCGTCGTGCGCAGCAGTCCTGAGTGTATGCCGGCTACTCCGTTGGTACTGTGCGAGCCGACGATTGCCAGGTTGGCCATTCGAATTCGTCGTTCGGAGCCTTCTTCGACGATGCTCACGTTACCGACACGTTTCTCATCGCCGGGAAAGCGGGTCTCAACATCATCAAGCAGGCGCCGGTTGATCTCGAGGATTATCTCCAGGTGACGCGGGAGCACGAGCTCAAACCATGTTAGCGGCCATTTCTCGAGAGCCTCGGGCAGTAGTGTGTGGTTGGTGTAGGCCAGCGCCCGTTTCGTGATATCCCACGCCCGGTCCCACCCAAACTGCGCGTCGTCGAGAAGAATTCGCATCAACTCCGGAACCGCCATTGCCGGATGTGTGTCGTTGAGCTGGATCGCTATTTTCTCCGGGAGCAAGCTCCAGTCGCTGTTGCTGCGACGGAAGCGGCGCACCAGATCGGCCAACGAGCAGGCGACCAGGAAATACTCCTGCACGAATCGGAGTCCCTGACCCTGGCTTGTGGAGTCGTCGGGATAGAGAACTCGAGTGAGTGACTCAGCCGTGAGCGTTTCGGCCAGCGCGCCGACAAAATCACCTCCGCTGAACTCCCGAAAGTTGAAGAAATCGGGCGCCGCAGCGGCCCAAAGTCGCAAAGTGTTGATGGTAGCTCCTCCATAGCCCACTACCGGACGATCAAACGGGATGCCGATCAGGGTGGAGGGGCGGTCCGGAATGGCGTGTAATGTGCCCCCTTGAATTTCGAATGAGCAGTTGAGATTGACTTCGACAATGTCGTACGGCCTTACGACCTCCCAGGGGTCCGGGCGACGCAGCCAATTGTCTGCCTCTTCGTGTTGCCAGCCGTTCCTGATCGATTGCTTGAAGATGCCGTATTCGTATCGTAGTCCGTAGCCCATCGCCGGAAGCTGCATCGTCGCCATTGATTCGATGAAACAAGCCGCCAGCCGCCCGAGTCCGCCGTTTCCCAATCCGGCATCGGGTTCCTGTTCGATCAACTCGAGCAAGTCGATGTTCTTCTGCTTTATCGCCTGTTTTGCAACCGGGCCAAGCAAAAGGTTTGTTATGTTGTTGGCGAGGGTGCGGCCAATGAGAAACTCCATTGAGAGGTAATAGGCTCTCTTAGGATTCTCACGCTCGTAGGTCTTCTCAGTCTGAACCCATCGCTGTGCCAGAACGTCTCGAATAGAACGGGCGACCGCCTCGAATCGTTCGCGTGGGCCTGCGTCCAAAAGGTCGAGAACGTTGTCGAACACGAGATGGCGTTCATAGAACGCGTTATCGGTTCCGGCTAACGGAATTGGCCCGCAGCCGTATTGCTGGAGGAGTTTTTGTGTGTCATCGGATTGCTCGGATTTCTGCAGGACCGGCGTCGCCTGGTTCGCTGATTTCATTGTAATAGTCCTTTCATATGTTTCTCATCTGATTTTTCCTCAAAAGCCGTAAACGATTGGCGCGAGCACCAGCACCACCACGCCGACCAGCACGGTGAGCGGCAGCCCCACCCTGGCGAAGTCGCCGAATGTATATCCTCCGGGTCCCTGGACCATCAGATTGGTCTGAATGGCGGCCGGATTGATGAACCCGCAGGAAGCAGCGAGCATGAGAATCATCGCGAACGGCATGAAGCTCACGTTCAGGTTTGTAGCCAGGGACACCGCTACCGAAAACATGAGCACCGCCGATGCGACGTTTGAGATAACATTCGTGAGCACCACCGTTCCGACGAAGACCGCAACCAGGGCTATCACCGGGCTGTTGCTGCCGATCCCCGCAAGGAAGGTTGCGACGGACTTGGCCAGACCGCTTCCGGTTACCGCGGACTCCAGACCCACAGCGGAGCCCAGCACCACAATGGTCTTCACGTCGAAACTCTCCCACGCGCGCGGGATGGTCAGACAGCCCGTGAGAAGCATCGCTAAGGTTGCAAGAAGCGCTGCGTTGAGCAGGCTCATCACCCCCAGGGCTGCCAACGCAACCATTGCAACCGTGATTGCGCTTGCGACCAGCGCGCGGTCAATTCGTTGCACGCGGAATCCCTCGAGGCGTTTTATCAGAATGAAGTCTGTCTCGGTGCGATTCTCGTAAAAGAACGCGTCATTCACCTCGACGATCGCGGCATCCCCGGCCTCAAGCCGGAGATCGCCAAGCGATTGCGCAGGAGCCTGGCCATTGCGGGATACGCCCACCAACATCCCCTCATAAGGGCTATCGGGAAGCGGCAGGTCGGATACTAGGTGTCCGATTGCAGGAGCTCGGGCCGACAGGACCACCTCGACAAGCTGGTGTTCGTGACGCTTGCTCGACATCTCCGTCGCATAAACCGGAGCCATACCGATAGTTGTCCATAAGCGTGGCAACACGTCGGCCGAAGATGAAAAAGTCAGCAGGTCTCCGGGTTTGAGAGTCTGGCCGGCTGACAGCTCGGGTAGTGAGCCGTTTCGCTTGATGGACTCCAGTCGGCAGTCA
>Ga0075428_100004323_pt1 | contig 15656 bp, 12 predicted proteins | sample RhiMetdeltSRZDD2_FD_75291 | JGI IMG/M metagenome (GOLD analysis project Ga0075428, IMG submission 75291) | Populus rhizosphere microbial communities from Tennessee, USA - Rhizosphere MetaG P. deltoides SRZDD2 | ecosystem: Host-associated > Plants > Roots > Rhizosphere > Soil | place: USA... | reverse complement strand
ACGATGGCGGCCAGGAGCAGCGTGGCGATCAGGGGCATTGCGCCGCATTCTGCCACGCGCGCCCCGCTCGCATCGCCTCGGCCAGGAGCGAAGCCCGACCCACGCGGCGTATCATCGGTCTGCCGTAGCCCGAGCGAGTGACGCCGGCCGAGAGGACCGGCTGGAGGACGTCGCCAAGCTCAGGCCGACTGCAGCGCGTCGCCCTGCTTCGGCTCCTTCACGAATCGATAGCCGAGTCCGACGACCGTCTCGACGTGATGGCGCGCCGGGCCCAGCTTCATGCGCAGGCGCCGGATGTGCGCATCGATGGAGCGCGTTTCCACGTCGCTCTCATAGCCCCACACGCGCTCGAGCAGACGCTCGCGTGTCAGCACGCGCCCGGCGCGCTCGAGCATGTAGCGGAACAGCTCGAACTCCTTGGGAGTCAATCGGATCTCCTCGCCGCGATAGCGCACCACGAAGGCGTCGAACTCCACCTCGAAGTTCTCGTCGCGGTAGCCCTGCATCTCCTCGCCGCCGCCCTCGCTGCGTCGAAGCGCCACTCGGCAGCGCGCGGCGAGCTCCTTCAGGCTGAAGGGCTTGACGACGTAGTCGTCGGCTCCCATCTCGAGGCCGAGCACGCGGTCCACCTCGTCGGCCCGCGCCGACACGATGATGATGGGCACGTGGGCGGTGGTCGCCTGTTTGCGGATCAGCCGGCACACCTCGAGGCCGTCCATGCCTGGGAGGTTCAGGTCGAGCAGCACGAGGTCGGCGCCGCGACGCACCGCGTCGAGCCCCTCCTCGCCGGTGCGCGCGACCTTCACCTGCATCCCAGCCTTCTCGAGGTGGTACAGGATCGCCTCGGCGATGTCGTTGTCGTCCTCGATCAAGACGACGCGGCGGCGCGTGTCGGGCGCCGCGGGCGCCTCGCTGCGGGTGACGCGGTCGGCCATCACTTCCTCGCCTCCTCGGTCTCGTGGTGATGGCGAACGTCCTTCGCCTCCACGAGGAAGATCACGTCCTCGGCGATGTTGGTGGAGTGGTCGGCGATGCGCTCCAGGTTGCGGCTGATCAGGATGAGAGCCAGCGCCCGCTCGATGGTTCCGGGGTCGGCCATCATGTAGGTCAGCAGCACCCGGAACACGTGGTCCTTGAGCTGGTCGACCTCGTCGTCGCGCTCGAGCACGGCGCGCGCCAGGGCGATGTCCTTGCGGACGAACGAGTCGAGCGCGTCGCGCGTCATGCCCTCGGCGATCTGGGCCATCTGAGACAGGTTGATCAAGGGCTGGAGCGGCGGATGGCGCAGGAACTTGCTGACGTTCTCGGCGATGTTCACGGCCTGGTCCCCGATGCGCTCCAGATCGGCGTTGATCTTCATCGCGGCGGTGATCAGGCGCAGGTCCGTCGCAAGGGGGTTCTGGAGCGCCAGCAGCTTCAGCGCGCGGTCGTCGATCTCGATCTGGAGGTCGTTGACCTCCTTGTCCGAGCCGGCGACCCGCTCGGCGAGGTCGAGGCGGCGCTCCATGAGCGCGTCGACGGCCTGGCGGACGTGCTCCTCGACGAGCGCGCCCATGTGGAGCAGGCGCTGCTTGAGGGCCTGCAGGTCCTCTTCGAAATGGTGGCGTTCCATGGCTCTATCCGAATCTCCCCGTGATGTAGTCCTCGGTTAACTTCTCCCTGGGCGCCGTGAACATGTCGGGTGTGGGCCCGTACTCGACCAGCCGGCCCAGCCAGAAGAACGCGGTGCGGTCGGACACGCGGGCCGCTTGCTGCAGGTTGTGCGTCACGATGACGATCGTGTACTTCTCTTTCAGGCTGTAGATCAGCTCCTCGATCTTGAGCGTGGCGATCGGGTCGAGGGCCGAGCACGGCTCGTCCATCAGAATCACCTCGGGCTCGACGGCGATGGCGCGCGCGATGCACACGCGCTGCATCTGGCCGCCCGACAGCCCCAGGCCGCTCTCGCCGAGGCGGTCCTTCACCTCGTCCCACAGCGCAGCGCCGCGCAAACTGCGCTCGCAGGCCTCGTCGAGCGTGGCCTTGTCGTTGATGCCTGCGATGCGCAGGCCGTAGACCACGTTCTCGTAGATCGACTTCGGGAAGGGGTTCGACTTCTGGAACACCATCCCCACGCGGCGGCGCACCTCGATCACGTCGGTCGCAGGGGCGTTGACGTCGATGCCCTTGACCTTGATCTCCCCGCTGATCTTCACGTCGTCGATCAGGTCGTTCATCCGGTTCAGGCAGCGCAGCAGCGTCGACTTGCCGCAGCCCGACGGCCCGATGAAGGCGGTCGCGCGGCGGTCCTCGATGTCCATCGAGATGTCGTGGAGGACGTGGTTGTCGCCGTAGCTCAGGTTGACGTCCTTGATCACGATGTCGGGCCCGCGCACCTCGGCCACCGAGGGGTCCTGGGCCTTGACCTCGGTCCTGATGCGCAGTCCCCTGTCGGGCGCCACGGTGTCGACATCCTGAGGCATGGCAGTCATCCCCTAGAAGGCTCCGGTCTTGTACTTCTCGCGCAGCCGGTTGCGCACCACGATCGCGGCCAGGTTCAGCAGCACGACGATGACTAGCAGGAAGATCGTGGTCGTGTAGACCATGGGCTTGGCCGCCTCCACGTTGGGGCTCTGGAAGCCAACGTCGTAGATGTGGAAGCCCAGGTGCATGAACTTGCGGTCGAGATGGAAGAACGGGAAGAAGGCATCGACCGGCAGCTCGGGCGCGAGCTTGACGACGCCGGTGAGCATCAGCGGGGCCACCTCGCCGGCGCCGCGGGCCATGGCGAGGATCAGGCCTGTCAGGATGCCGGGAGCGGCCGCGGGCAGCACCACGCGCAGGATCGTCTGGAACTTCGTGGCGCCCATCGCCAGCGAGGCCTCGCGCATCGAGCGCGGCACCGCGGCCAGGGCTTCCTCGGACGCCACGATCACGACCGGCACCGTGAGCAGCGCCAGCGTGAGGGAGGCCCACAGGATGCCGCCCGTGCCAAAGGTGGGCGTCGGCAGCGCCTCGGGAAAGAACGCCCGGTCGATGGCGCCGCCCACGAAGTAGACGAAGAAGCCGAGGCCGAACACACCGAACACGATCGACGGGACCCCGGCTAGGTTGTTGACCGCGATACGCACCATGCGCACGAGCGCTCCCTGCTTCGCGTACTCGCGCAGGTAGAGCGCCGCCAGCACGCCAAGCGGCACCACGATGACGCTCATCACCATCACCATCATCACGGTGCCGAAGATCGCCGGGAAGATGCCGCCCTCGGTGTTCGATTCTCGCGGATCCCCCGAGAAAAAGGTCCACAGCCGGCTCGTGTAGACGCCCAGCCGGCCGCCCCAGGAGAGCCCGTTGGCAGGATACGCGCGATAGATATCGAGGGAGCGCAGCTCCTTTTCGCGGCCGTCGGCGGTTCGGAAGGTCACGTACGTCGTGGCGACCTTCGCCATCAGCTGCGACAGCTCCTCGGTCTTTCGCTCGAAGAGAGCCTTCTGCTCGGCCGCGACCTTCTCGGCCGAAGCGGTCGAGCCGCCCCTCCTCTCCAGGCGCCGGGCCTCGAGGCGCGCCTGCTCGATGCGGTAGTTGATGTCGCCGATCTGGTGCTTCTCGATGCGCTCGACGGCCGCGCGGTCTGCCGCCGCGACGGAGAGCAGCATCGGCAGCGCCTTCGCCGCCGCCTCGGCGTCGTCGGCGACCAACTCTTCGCCGTGCTTCACCCGCAGCGGCGTTCCGAGCAGCGGGCCGTACTCGCGCCGCTCGACGAAGTAGGCGCTCGCCGGCCTCTCAATCGTGGCGATCTCGTCCTGATCGATCCACTTGAAGTCGAAGCCGTAGAGGTCGCGGTTGCCCACCCGCAGCAGGAGGCGCTCGCGCTTCAGGTGGTCGGGCTGACCGGGATTCGGGATCGGCTCCCGCGCCTGCACCTCGCCCAGGAACACGCTCTGGTCCTTCAGCGTCACGAGCTCCAGCGGCTGCGGCCAGAAGAAGCTCAGCCCGTTCATCAGGATGACCAGGATCAGGCCCGTGATCATCAGGATGCACATGCCGAGCGCACTCCCGGTGAACCAGATGAGCGGATCGCCGCGCCGGAATGCCGTCGCGAGTCGGCTCATATGGCCCTGTACCGCTCGCGCAACCGCTGGCGCACGACCTCGGCCAGGGTGTTCACGAAGAAGGTCATCATGAACAGCGCCAGCGCGGCGAGGAACAGCGTCCTGTACAGCGTCCCGCCGTACGGCGCCTCGGGGATCTCCACGGCGATGTTCGCGGACAGCGTGCGCATGCCGTTGAACACCGACCAGTCGAGCACCGGCGTGTTGCCGGTGGCCATCAGCACGATCATGGTCTCGCCGACCGCGCGGCCGAAGCCGATCATGATCGCGGAGAAGATCCCGGGGCTCGCGGTGGGAAGCACCACGCGCACCGCAGTCTGCCAGCGGCTCGCGCCCAGCGCCAGGGATGCCGCCGTCAGGTGCTGCGGCACGCTCGAGAACGAGTCCTCGGCGATCGTGAAGATGATCGGGATCACCGCGAAGCCCATGGCCAGCCCGACCACCACACAGTTGCGCTGGTCGTAGACGAGGTCCATCGCGCTCCTGAGCCAGAGCCGGAAGTCGCCGCCGAAGAGCCCGCCCTCCACGGCCGGCCCGATGCTCAGCGCCACCCAGGCGCCCGCGAACACCAGAGGCACGATCAGGGCGATCTCCATGCCCGGCCGGAGCCGATCGCGCAGGCCGCGCGGCAGCCGTTCCCAGAACAGGATCCCGGCGGTGCCGAAGAGGGGCAGCAGCACGCCCATCAAGAGCACGGGAACGATCTGCCGCTCCACCCGCGAGGCCAGCCATAGCCCGGCGATGAAGCCCACCACCACGCTGGGCAGTGCCGCCATGACCTCGACCGTGGGCTTGACCTTGGCCTTGATGGATGGGTGCATGAACTGCGAGGTGTAGAGCGCGCCCATGATCGCGATGGGGATCGCGAAGAGCAGGGCATACACGGTGCCCTTGATGGTCCCGAACACGAGCGGCACCAGGCTGAACTTGGTCTCGAAGTCATCGGTGCCGCCGGTGGACTGCCACACGTACTCGGGCTTCGCGTAGCCCTCGTACCAGACCTTCCCGAACAACGCGGCCCACGAGATCTCGGGATGCGGGCTCGAGATCTCGTAGCGCGCCAGCTTGCCGTCGGTACGCTCGGCCAGGATGCCGTCCATCTTCGGGGTGAGCAGCACCGTGGCGACGGGGGCGCCGGTGGCCGGAAACGAGACGAGCGAGCGCCCCGAGGTCATGTGGCGCAGGACGAGGGAGCCGTCGCCGCCGGCCGTGACGAAGCTCTTGTCCCGGGTCGAGGGACCGATCGCAGCGATCGCGGCGCCCTGGGACGCATAGGTGTGGGCCCGGACGAATCTCAGCTCGGCGTCCTCGTCGCGAGCCCGCACCCGGAACCAGGCCGAGACGTTGCCTGTCGCGTCCCCCACGAGCGCCGTGATGTTTCCGAGGCTCATCTCCACGGCCGTGATCGGCTGGTCCGAGACCCTGACCACCTCGGTGAGCCGTACCTCGGGAGTGAGCTCCCAATGGTAGAGGTTGCCGCGCTCCGTCGCCGCGATCAGCGTATCGCTCCGCCCGATTCGCACTCGGGTGACTTTTTCCAGGTCGCGCGTCTTGAGCAAGCCCCGATGCTCGCCGGCATCGTCGTCGCTGCGGTAGAACTGGATCTCGTCGTCACCCGCGACGCCGACCACGAGCTTGCGGCCGTCCTTCTCGTCGTAGGCGACCTCGCGGATCGCACGCCGCGACGAGTCGAGCTCCACCAGACCGCGATCACGGACCTCGACGTCGAGATCGACCAGCTTCTGCTCCTCGTAGCGTGGCCGGAAGCGCACCTGCCGGAGCGCGACCCGGCCGTCGTCGGTGCCGATCGCGACGTAGTTGTCGGTGAGGCTCCGGGAGGCCGCCGTGACGCGGGCGGAGCCGAGGAACGTCGCCGGGACGTCCTTGGCCAGGCTCCCGTCGGGGCGCCAGAAGGCTGTCCGGCCGTCGGCGAGCACCTCGTAGAAGTACATCTGGTACTCGTCGAGCCCGACGACGAGCGGCTTGCCGGCGTCGGGCATGGCGGCGAGGTCCACGATCCCGAGCGCCCGGCCTGCCGCGGGGCGAAACAACGGCATCGCCTCGCCCAGGATAAAGAGGAAGATGAACGAGACCGCGACGATGATGAAGAGGCCCCCGAAGGTGATGAAGGCGGTGGCCACGCGGTCCACGAGCTTCACGCGTCGGACGCGGGCGGCTGCCCCCAATACCCGGTGGCGGACCGAAGCGGCTGGTGCGGCGGCGCCCATCGCGGGTATGACCTCCTGGCGAAAGTGTGGGGGCGGCGCGCGCCGCCCCTCCCCTGACCGCTACTCGAGCTTGGCCAGCTCCTCGCGCACGATCTCAGCCGGCAGCGGCAGGTAGCCGTCCTTGATCACGACCTCCTGGCCCTCCTTGCTGAGGATCAGCTTGCAGAACTCCTTGACCACCGGGTCGAGGGGCTTGCCTGGCGCGCGGTTGATGTACAGGAACAGGAATCGATTGAGCGGGTACTTCCCGCTCCTGACGTCGTCATAGCCGCCGCTGGAGAAGGCGCCGCCTTCCTTCTCGGCCAGGGAGACGACCTTCACCCCGGACGTCTTGTAGCCGATGCCCGAGTAGCCGATGCCGAAGCGATCCTCGGTCACGCCCTGGACGACCGATGCCGAGCCCGGCTGCTCCTTCACGGTGTCCTTGTAGTCGCCGTTGCCGAGCGCATGCTCCTTGAAGAAGCCGTAGGTGCCGGAGGCGGAGTTGCGGCCGTAGAGGCTGATCGGCCGGCTGGCCCAGTCGCCGGTGAGCCCGAGCTGGCCCCAGGTCGTGACGTTCTGCTTGTACCCGCGGCGGCGAGTCTTGGAGAAGATCGCGTCCACCTGGGCGAGCGTCAACTTCTCGAGCGGGTTGTCCTTGTTCACGTAGACGGCCAGGGCGTCGTAGGACGTGCGGAGTTGGGTGGGCTTGTAGCCGTACTTGCTCTCGAACTGATCCACCTCGGTCGGCCGCATCGCACGGGACATCGGTCCGAACTGCGACGTTCCGGAGATCAGCGCCGGCGGAGCGGTCGAGCTACCCTTGCCCTCGACCTGCACCTTGACGTTCGGGTACATCTTCAGGAATGCCTCGGCCCACAGCGTCATCAGGTTGTTCATGGTGTCGGAGCCGACGCTGTTGACATTGCCCGAGACGCCGGAGGTCTTCTGATAAGCGGAGATCGCCGGATCGACCGTGAGTTGCTGTGCGGTCGCCAGCGGCGCCGTGGCCAGGGCCAGCGCGCCAAGGAACAGACGCTTCATGACTGCTTCCTCCGAGTGGGCCGCTCGTTCACGCTTCCAAACCTAACCAGCGTCGGGAAACGTCGCGTTTCGCCCGTGTTAAATCCCTGTAAAGCGATGCACGCCATGGCCGAGTGCGTTCCCCTGCCATGGCGTGCGTTGGTTAGAAGATGAACTGCGTCTGGAGACGGAACTCCTTGGTGGTCGTGCCCGCGCCGCTGTTGGCCGCGTCGTCCTTGAGCTGCCGGTAGTCGGCTTGCACCTTCAGGTTGTGCTTGTTGTAGTAGTAGGAGAAGGCGCCGCCAATCTCCTCGCGATCATTACCGGACCGAGCGTCGCTAGGGTCGATCGTCGAGTAGCGCCCGGCAATCTCCCAGAAGGCCGCGCCCGGCTGTCCCGGCGCCTTGAAGGCGTAGGAAGCCTGGACCAGGAAGCCTGAGTCCGTGAACTTAGACCCCTTCACCGCGGCCACATAGGGTGTGGATTCGCGGCTCGTGTACTCGCCCACGCTCGCGAAGCCCTTGTACTTGAACGTGTAGTCTGCTCCCCACTGGGTGTCGGCGTTGACGGCGGCGGGAGCGGTGGCGGGGGGTACGATTGTCGTCGTGAAGCGCCTGTCGTTCTTGAGGAAGTTGCCGGCGATGGCAAGGAGTGGCTTGCCTTGGGAGTCGCCGAGGTCGCCCTCCGTAAACAGGGCTCCGGAGCCCCACTGGTTCATGCGCGTGTTGCCAAGGGCCTGCCACTGAAGCCGGGCTGAGTACAGGTACTTGTCGTTGTCGTTGGCGCTCTGGCTTCGGCCGTTGCCGTTCGAGATCATGGCGCGCCAGTCGAGCTTGTTGCTGCCGAGGGTGCCCCACAGCGCCAGGCCGGTCTCGCGGCCGGGGTTGTAGCGGTCGTCGGTCTGTGCCCGATCGACGAACTGCTGGGCTCCCGAGGACGTGAGCTGCTGCCTGCCGTAGGGCGCCTTGAACTGTCCGAACCGGATGCGGAACTGCTTCTTCTTGGTGAGGTCCCAGTCGATGTTGGCGTCCTCGAGGAAGCGGTTCGGTTGGGCCGTGGATGCGTCGGGCCAGTTCAACTGGAGCTCGTATTCCAGCTCGGGCTTGTAGAACCAACCCTCGAGCTTGAACTTCGCGCGGCGGATCCGGAAGCTGCCCTTGCTGTCACCCTTGGAGTTGGTGCCGGCAAGCTGCACGGAGTCGTCGGGGATCTCCTGGGTGAAGCGCGGCTGGAGGCGGTTCGACATCTCCATGTAGAAGTTCTTGCCGAGCGTGAACCGAGTCTTGCCGTCCCGCCACTCCACCTTCTGAACGGGTGGCGCGGGCGTCTCCACGACCTGCGAGATCCCGTGCTTGAAGAAGAACAGCTGCAGGGCCTGCTCGCTGTCGGCGATGACGGTCTCACCGTTCGGCCCGACGCCGGGTCGCGTGAGGCCCGTGCCCGTCTCGCCGCTCTGTTCGAAAGCCTCCGCCTTCTTGGCGTCGTTGAAGACGTAGATCCGGCCGTCCTTCTTGATCTCCTTGTAGTACATCCCCTGCGCTGAAACGCCCGCACCGAGGGCCAGGCTCACGAAGAGCGCCCCTGCGAACGCGAGGCAGCGCCGGACCAAGCTCGACATCATCCGTCCTCCTTGGCAAACACTCGCATGAAGGTACGGGTGGCCTGTGACGAGCCTGTGACGGCGATGTGAACGCCGCGTTAACCCTGGTGGCTTGGGGCCGCCGCCGCGTCGTCACGGCGCCGCCTCGGCGAGTGCCTAGCTTTCCCTCTCAGAGATGTCCCGTCGCCAGCGTCCGATCCGACGCCTCGCCATCCAACGAGCCGCCCGGCGGCGCCGTTCGCGTCTCCTGCCGCCGGAGCGGCCTCCCGCCCCGGATCCTGCCCCACCTCCGCCGCCGAGCGAGGTGCCGGAGGCATACCGCTCCTGAGCTGTCAACGGACGACCACGCCGTAGACAACCGCGCCGATGCCGGCGCCGAGCAGTGAGCCCGCGAGCACGTCGCTCACGTAATGGAGACCCACGAGGACCCGCGACGCCGCGACGCTCCCAGCGATCAACGCGAGCGGAAGCAGCAGCGCCGGCAGTCCCAGGCCGATGGCCGTCCCAATCGCGAATGCGTTCATCGCGTGACCCGATGGAAAGGAGAAGCGATCGGCAGCGAAGAACTCGAGGGGCCGCACCTCGTAGAGCGGATGACGGCCGGCCTCGCACGGCCGTCGACGCCGGAAGCGCCGCTTCAATGGAACCAACAGGAGGTTCGACAGGCCCGCGGCGAGCGCCCCGGCCGACAACAGGCGCTGGCCGGCGCTGCCGGCGGCGAGGAGCAGCAGGCCGAGGCCTGCCCACAGCCAGCCGTCGCCGAGACGCGTGGCCCACAACATCCACAGGCGCAGCCAGCGTGGCGGGCGCCAGTCCCAAACGCGGCCGCTGATGCGTACGTCCGAGTCGTTGACATAGGCGAGCACGCTCACGGGAGTGCGGGCCTCGGAGCAGGCGCCGGACCGAAGGGGCCGGACGAGATCCCCGGCCGCAGGCGCCGGGGCAATCCGCCCTTGAAGGCTCGGAAATGGCGCTCCCCGAAGAACAGCTCCCGCGCCCACACTGCTGCGGTGACCACGGGCAGCAGCGCCACGAGCGGGAGCGCAGCGAGAATCGTCACGAAGCGCGCGGCAGGCGCGAGCCCGCCCTTCGCGCGACGCGCGTTGTCGACGTAGCTCGAGGAGAAGATGCGCGCCACGTCGGCCGTCAGGCGTGCGTAGGTGCCGCTGCGTCCCATCGGGATGGTGCAGCCTCGGCGCAGGCCGTCGAGGAACTCCGCCCGCGTCCGCGCCCCGGGCACGACCGTGAACGCTCGAGCCACCGAGGCCAGGGTGTGGGCGTCGCTGCCGCCGACGGAGCGTGCCCCGCTCGCGCGAGCCGCCTGCCGCGCCCACTCGTTGGTCGCGCGCGGCACCATCGCGTTGCGCGTCTCGACGAGGTCCACGCCGCCGAGGATCATGGAGAAATCGCCCACCTCACGAGCCCCCGTGAGGGCCGAGAACAAGTGGTTGACGCTCGCGGGCAGCCGCTGCTCGGCAAGGAACGCGAACAGCGCTTCGGGGTCCCGGCGCAGCCCCTGCAGCGCCGCGTGCTGTCGCTCGTCGAGGCCGAAGACGCCCAGGTGGAGCTGACGGCCCGCGGGCAGCTCGAGGGTCAGCTCCTCGCTCACGAACACGTCGGGGCGCCCGCGCAGGGGCAGCACGCCCTCGATCGAGTCGTGGTCGGTCAGCGTGAAGAGCGTCATCCCGCAACGGCGCGCGGCCGCGTACACCGCCTCGGGCTCCGAGTAGCACTCGTTCCCGAAGCGGCCCAGGAACGGCAGGTCGGTTGGGCCCGAATGGGCCGAGTGCACGTGCAGGTCGCACGACCGGTCTGGTTCGCCCACGTGGCTGCTCCCCCGCCTCGTGTGTTCCTCGAGGCGTCGCCACGAATCTGCGCTCCCCGCAAGGCGCAGGCGTGAAACGAAGGGAAACAAGCCGTGACGTTCCGATGGCGGCGCTTCACACGGCCGTCACGCGAAGGTCGAGGACCCCCGCCACGATGGAGGCGTGGAGGAGAAACGCGAAGCGGTCGTGTTCTTCATCAATGCGGGCGGCGGGCATCGCGCCGCGGCGCGTGCCCTGGAGGCCGGGCTCGCGGAGCGCCCCGAGCTGCCTTTCCGCCTGAGGCCCGTACCGCTTCAGCGCGTGCTCGCGCCGCTCGATTTTGTGGCCCGCCTCACCGGGATCTCGCTTGAGGAGACCTACAACGACATGGTGCGGTGCGGTCGCACGCGCTTCCTGGTGCCGCTCCTGCGAAGCCTCCAGCTCGCGATCCGTGTCCGCAGGCGAGCGCTCGCGCGCCTCATTGGCGAGGAGCTGCGCCGCACGAGACCTGCGGTCGTGGTCTCGGTCACTCCGAACTTCAACGCCGCGATCCGGGACGCGGTGCGGGCGGCGCTGCCGGGCGCTCACTTCGTCGTGATGCTTACCGACCTGGCCGACTTTCCGCCGCACTTCTGGATCGAGCCCGGCATCGACCGGCTGCTGGTCGCCACGGACCATGCGGCCGAACAGGCGGTTCGGGCCGGCCTGCCGCGCGCGCGCGTGACGCGCACCTCAGGCATGCCGCTGCATCCTCGCTTCTATCCGAGGCTGGGAGGAGCGGCTCGCGCCCGCGTGCGCGCCGAGCTCGGCTTCGTGACCGAGGACTTCGTGGCGCTGCTGCTGTTCGGAGGGAAAGGAGCGCCCGAGCTCGTACCCCTGGCAGAGGAGCTGCTCCGGATGCCCGCGCTGCGCGTCGTCGCCGTGTGCGGCGACAACCCGCCGCTCTACGACCACATGGAGCCGCTCATGGCGCGCTCGCGCGGGCGGCTCGCGCGCTTCGGCTTCACCGATCGCGTCCCAGAGCTGCTGGCCGCCGCGGACGTCCTCGTCACCAAGCCGGGCCCCGGCTCGCTCGCGGAGGCCTTTCACCAGCAAGTTCCCGTCGTCGTGACGTCGAACGGGCGCACCATCCCCCAGGAACGCTGGAACGCGCGCTTCGTCGAGCAAAAGGGCCTCGGTCTCGTGGTGCGGAGCCACTTCGAGGCGCCGGCCGCGGTCTACCGCATCGCGACCGACGAGCCGCTACGGACGCGCATGCATTTCGCGCTCCGCTGCCTCGGCGAGAACCGCGCGATCTACGAGGCGTTGGACGCCGTGGCCGCGGAGCTCAGGGGTTGAGCGCGGCGCCTCCGCCCTCATCGCCTGATACGATGGCGGCGATGTCGACCTCGCCGCCGCGCTTCGAGGCCAAGCCCCTCTATCGCCGCCTCGATCGACTGTTCGGCGCGCTCGATCCCAACCGCCCGCTGGGAAAGCTACTGGAGTCCTTCCTGGTGGAATTCTTCCAGGAGCTGAAGGAGGATCTGCACCTGCGCTCGGCGTCGCTCTACGCCGAGCAGCGTGACGACTTCGCGCTGCTGCGCCACCTCGGCGCGGCGCCGGCTCCGGCCGACACGCTGTCGCACTCCGCACCGCCGCTGCTGCTCGTGTTCCGCCATCGCGTCTACGTGTTCGCCGATGCCGAGGGCGAAGCTTCGCCCTTCCGCTACGGGGTCACGCCGCGGGGCCCGGCCGCGGCTCTGGTGCTGGGCCGCCGCGGCAAGCGCCACGTGTTCTTCTTCCCCCTCGCCGACGGCTGGGTGATGGAGGAGCTCGACTTCGCGCTCAACACCGTGCGCGCAGCGCTGGGCTCGCGCCTGCTCGACGAGCGCGTGCGCGGCAGCTTCCAGCAGGCGGCCGAGATCCAGCAGAGCCTGCTCGAGGAGCCGCCGGACTTCCCCGGCTTCGACATCGCCTGTCGCTCGCTCGCGGCGGAGGAGGTGGGAGGCGACTTCTTCGACTTCCTGCCCTTCGACGCCGACCTGCTGGGCCTTGCCATCGGCGACGCCAGCGGCCACGGCATGCCGGCCGCCCTGTTGGTGCGCGACGTCGTGACGGGCCTGCGCATGGGGATCGAACGCGAGCTGAAGGTCACCCATGTGTTCCGCAAGCTGAACCGCGTGATCCACCGCAGCAACCTCTCGAGCCGCTTCGTGTCGGTGTTCTACGGAGAGCTCGAGCCCAACGGCACGCTGCTCTACGTCAACGCCGGCCACCAACCGCCCCTCGTCTTCGACGAGACCGGCGTCCATGAGCTCGCCACGGGCGGCACCGTGATTGGTCCGCTGCCCGAGGCTGACTTCCGGCGCGGCTTCGCGCGGCTCGCCCCGGGTGCGACGCTGGTGATGTGCACCGACGGCATCCTCGAACGTCGCAACCCGGCGGGGGAGTTCTTCGGCGAGGAGGGACTCAAGGGCGTCGTGCGGTCGAGCCTCGGCGATTCCGCCGAGGAAATCCTCGAGCGCGTGTTTCTCGCGGCACGCAACCACGGAGACGGCCGGCCTTACGAAGATGACGCGACGCTCGTGATCGTGAAGCGCCTGCCGCAAGCCGCGACGGATTAGTCCCGCGGTCGGGCCCGGCCAACTTCACGCGCGTGCAGCGCGCTACAGCAGCCGGCGCACGGCCGCCACGATCGCATCAGCGTCGATGCCGTGGGCCTTCATCAGCTCGGCGGGCGTGCCGGAGCGCGGGAAGTCCCGGACGCCGAGCATCTCGACCGGCGCGCGGCCGTTGACCGCCGCCGCCACGGCCTCGCCGATTCCGCCGCAGACGCTGTGGTCCTCGACCGTAAGGAGTGCCCTGGTCTCGGCGGCCGCCTTGTGCAGCGTGGCCGTATCGATCGGCTTGAGCGAGTAGAGGTCGATGACACGGATGGCGAGACCCTCCGCCGCGAGCCGGTCGGCGGCGGCGAGGGCCTCGTGGAGCGTCACCCCCGCGGCGACCACCGTGAGCGCGTCGCGGGCGGAGGCCCGCAGCGTCTTCGAGCCGCCGACCGGAAAGGTCTCGGCGTTGTCGTAGAGCACCTTCGTCTTGGGACGTGACGTCCTCAGGTAGACGATGCCCGGCGTACGGGCCGCCGTCTCCACCAGGCGCTCGCTCGAGACCGCGTCGCCGGGGTAGAGCACCGTCGCGCCCAGAACGGCACGCATCATCGCGAGGTCCTCGAGGGCCATCTGCGAGGGGCCATCCTCGCCGATCGAGACGCCCGCATGGCTGCCGCACAGCACGAGGTGGCCCGGTCGCGAGTACGCCGCCATTCGGATGAAGTCGTAGGCGCGGGTCAGGAAACAGGCGAAGGTCGACGCGAACGGGATCTTGCCCTCGCTGGACATGCCCAATGCCGCACCGATCATGTTCTGTTCGGCGATGTAGCCCTCGGCGAATTGCTCCGGCACCGCGTCCTTGAGCTTCTCGCTGAACGTCGAGTTCTTGGTGTCGCCGTCGATCGCGACGACGTTGCGCGACGCCTTCGCGAGCTTGGCGAGGGCGGCACCGTACGCCTCGCGGGTGGCGACGTCCTGGCCTTTCGTGTAGGCGGGCGTGAGCGCGATCGTTCCCACCGGCGCCGAAGCCTTCGCGGCGTAGCGCCGAGCCTTCACCGGCCAGGCGATCTCCGTTTCCCCCAGCTCGGCGATCGCTCTCTGGAGTTCCTCGCCCTTCTTCACCGGCTTGCCGTGCCAGCCGTCTTTGTTCTCGAGGAAGGAGACGCCCTTGCCCTTGAGGGTCCGTGCGATCACGGCCTGCGGCCGCGCGTCGACCGCGCGCGCTCGCGCCAGCGCGCCGCGGAGGGCCGCGACGTCGTGACCGTCGACCACCACGGTGTCGAAGCCGAAGGCGCGGAAGCGCTCGTCGTAGACCCGCATCTCGTGCTGGTGCATCGTCGGACCGCTCTGGCCGAGGCGGTTCACGTCCACGATCGCGCACAGGTTCGAGAGGCCGTTGAACGAGGCGAAGGCCGCCGCCTCCCATACCGCACCTTCCGCCACCTCTCCGTCGCCCATCAGGCAGTACACGCGTCCTGAAGCGCCGTCGGCGCGGCGCGCCCAGGCCATCCCGCTCGCGGCCGACAGCCCCTGCCCGAGCGAACCTGTCGCCACGCGGACCCAAGGCGAGTTCGGCGTCGGATGTCCTTCGAGCGGGCTCGTGAAGCGGCGCAGCTGCAGGAGGTCGTCCTGGATCGCCCCGGACTCCTTGAGGGCGGCCCACAGGATCGGGGCGGCATGCCCCTTGGAGAGCACGAATACGTCGGCGTCCTGGCCGCTCGGGTCCTTGGGATCCCAGCGCATCTCCTCGAAGAAGAGCACGCTCATGATCTCGGCGCAGGACAGGCAGGTGGTGGGATGGCCCGAGCCAGCCTCCGCCGTCATCTCCAGGGAGTGCCGGCGCAGCTTCTGGGCCATGAGCCGCAGCTTCGGATCGCCGTTCTCGCTCACGCCGGCGCGAGCGTAATCCAAGGCGTGCGGCGCGGGCAACACCCGCCGAGACACGCGAAGCGCTCACGGCTATGCTGTGCGCGTGAGAATCCGCGGTCCGATCTCGGCCGGCACTTTACTCGTCGCGCTGATGCTCGGGGGGCTGGCGAGCGCCCACGAGCACCATACGCCGGCTCCGCCCACGACGGTCGCGCCACCGGGGTCGGAGGACGCGGCTCCCGCCGACGACGTTAGACCTCCTGCGGAGCCCCTCGAGATCGACCCCAGGGCGGCTCTCACGCAGCATCTCCACAACAAGGTGGTGCACTTTCCGCTCGCCCTCGGTCTGAGCGGGGCGGTGCTGCTGCTGCTCGCGTATCGCTGGCCTCAGTTCGGCCCCGGCGCGCGTCTGCTCCTGGTCGTGGCCGCGCTGACTGCGTGGGTCGCGGTGCGCTCGGGCATCGCCCAGCGAGAGG
>Ga0075428_100004322_pt1 | contig 15657 bp, 15 predicted proteins | sample RhiMetdeltSRZDD2_FD_75291 | JGI IMG/M metagenome (GOLD analysis project Ga0075428, IMG submission 75291) | Populus rhizosphere microbial communities from Tennessee, USA - Rhizosphere MetaG P. deltoides SRZDD2 | ecosystem: Host-associated > Plants > Roots > Rhizosphere > Soil | place: USA... | reverse complement strand
TCCGGCATCACCAACACGGAAGCGCTGGGCCGCGTGCTCTACACCGACTACGTCTACTTTTTCCAGGGCGCCGGCCTGATCCTGCTGGTGGCCATGATCGGGGCCATCGTGCTGACGCTGCGCCACAAGGAAGGCGTCAAGCGCCAGTCGATCGCCGCCCAGGTGGCGCGCGGCAAGGCGTCGGCCATGGACATCGTGAAGGTCAAGCCCGGTGAGGCAATCGTGCCCGCCGCCGTTTCGGTGCGCAAGGAGGCGGCGTCGTGAGCCAGCGCCTGCCGACCATCATGTTCGTTGTCGGACTGATCGCCAGTGATATCGCCTTTCGCCTGACGGCATATTCGACCTACAGACTTGCCGTGCTCATTGCGTGCGTCACTGCCGGGGTGCTGTACCTGCTGGGCGGCTCGCACGAGCCGATCATGGACGCAGCCTTCCCTCTGGTCGGGGGCATCTCGGTCGGCGGCGCCATCAAGTTGGTCTTCGAGACCATGCTGGGCTAGGAGCGCGACCTCATGAGCATCGGTCTCGGCCACTACCTGACTGTCGCGGCGATCCTGTTTACGCTCGGCATCTTCGGCATCTTCCTCAACCGCAAGAACGTGATCGTCATTTTGATGTCGGTCGAGCTGATGCTGCTGGCCGTGAACATCAACCTGGTGGCGTTCTCCTCGTTCATGGGCGACCTGGTGGGCCAGGTGTTTGCGCTGTTCGTTCTGACGGTGGCGGCTGGCGAAGCGGCCATCGGCCTGGCCATCGTCGTCGTTTATTTCCGCAACCGCGGTTCGATCGCGGTCGAAGACATCAACATGATGAAGGGCTGAGGAGCGGCTCACTGCGATGATGTACAAGGCCATCGTCTTCCTGCCCATCATCGGCGCACTGGTCGCCGGGCTGCTCGGCCGTGCGCTCGGCCCGCGCCCGAGTGAGCTCATCACGACGCTGTTCGTTGGCATCTCGGCGGCGCTGTCGTGGGTGGCGTTCACGCAGATCGGCTTCGGCGCCGAGACCGTGCATGTGCCGGTGCTGCGCTGGGTCACCTCCGGCCAGCTCGACGTGTCATGGAGCCTGCGCATCGACACGCTGACCGGTGTGATGCTGGTGGTGGTCAATACCGTATCGTTTCTGGTGCACCTTTACTCGATCGGCTACATGCACGAGGACGACAGCCGGCAGCGCTTCTTTGCCTATCTGTCGCTGTTCACCTTCGCCATGCTGATGCTGGTGACCAGCAACAACTTCCTGCAGCTGTTCTTCGGCTGGGAAGGCGTGGGCCTCGCCTCCTACCTGCTGATCGGCTTCTGGTACCAGAAGCCGGAAGCCAATGCGGCGGCCATCAAGGCGTTCGTTGTCAACCGGGTAGGCGACTTCGGCTTCGCGCTCGGCATCTTCGGCATCTTCTTCGTGTTCAACAGCATCGGTTTCGACGAGGTGTTCAAGGCAGCGCCATCGCTGGCCGGCAAGCCGATGGAGTTTCTGGGCCATCAGTGGGACACGCTGACGGTGCTGTGCCTGCTGCTGTTCATGGGCGCGATGGGCAAGTCGGCGCAGTTCCTGCTGCACACCTGGCTGCCGGACGCCATGGAAGGGCCGACGCCGGTGTCGGCGCTGATCCATGCCGCAACCATGGTGACAGCCGGCGTGTTCATGGTGGCGCGGTTGTCTCCACTGTTCGAGCTGGCGCCGCTGGCGCTGCAAGTGGTGACGCTGGTCGGCGCGGTTACCGCCTTCTTCGCCGCTACCGTGGGCCTGGTGCAGAACGACATCAAGCGGGTGGTGGCCTATTCGACCTGTTCGCAGCTCGGCTACATGTTCGTGGCCTGCGGTGTCGGCGCATACGGGGCCGGCATCTTCCACTTGTTCACGCACGCCTTTTTCAAGGCGCTGCTGTTTCTCGGCGCCGGCTCGGTGATCCACGCCATGCATCACGAGCAGGACATGCGCAATATGGGCGGGCTTGCCTCCAAGCTGCGCCTGACCTGGCTGATGATGCTGATCGGCACGCTGTCGCTGACGGGCGTGGGCATTCCGCATGTGCTGGGCTTTGCCGGCTTCTATTCCAAGGACGCCATCATCGAGGCGGCGTTCGCAGCGCACACGCCGCACAACTACGCGTTCTGGCTGCTGGTGGTGGCCGCCTTGATGACCGCGTTCTACTCATGGCGATTGATGTTCATGACCTTCCACGGCACCACGCGCGCCGATCATGCGACCTACGAGCACGCCCACGAAAGCCCGTGGGTGATGATGGTGCCGCTGTTGGTGCTGGCATTCGGCGCGGTGGTGGCAGGCTTCATTTTCAAGGGCTACTTCATCGGCCACGCCTACAAGGAGTTCTGGGGCCCGGCACTGGTCGAAGGGCCGAGCAATCACATCATGCACGCCATGCACGAGATCCCAGGCTGGGTAGGCTGGGCGCCGTTCATCGCCATGCTGTGCGGTTTCTTGCTGTCGTATCTGTACTACATCCTGGTGCCGTCGCTGCCTGCGCTGACGGCCAGGCTGTTCAAGCCGCTCTACCTGTTCCTGCTCAACAAGTGGTATTTCGACGAGCTGTACGACTACATCTTCGTGCGGCCCACGTTCTGGCTCGGTCGCGTGCTCTGGAAGGGAGGCGACGGCAAGATCATCGACGGGCTGGGGCCTGACGGCATCGCCTCGCGCGTGCTGTGGACCACCGGCCGCATCGTCAAGCTGCAGACCGGCTACGTTTACCACTACGCCTTCGCCATGCTGATCGGCGTGGCGCTGCTCGTCACCTGGTTCATGTTCTACAGCGGAGCGGTGCGATGAACACCGGCTTCGGCATCCTCTCGTTCGTCACCTTCCTGCCGCTGCTTGGCGCGCTGGCCATCGCCACGCTCAACAAGGACGCGAAAGGCAACGCGCGCTGGATCGCGTTCTACTTCACGCTCGCCACCTTCGGCGCCTCGATTTATCTGTGGGTGCACTTCGATCCCAACAATCCGGGCTTCCAGTTCGTCGAGGAGATGGGCTGGCTGGGCGGATCCATCAACTACAAGATGGGCGTCGACGGTATCTCGATCCTGTTCGTGGTGCTGACGGCCTTCCTAATGCCGCTATGCATCCTGGCGAGCTGGGAGTCGGTCGAGAGCCGGGTCAAGGAATATATGATCGCCTTCCTGGTGCTCGAGACGCTGATGATCGGCGTGTTCTGTGCACTCGACCTGGTGCTGTTCTACCTGTTCTTCGAGGGCGGCCTCATCCCCATGTTCCTGATCATCGGCGTGTGGGGCGGCAAGCGGCGCGTCTATGCCAGCTTCAAGTTCTTCCTCTACACGCTGCTGGGCTCCGTGCTGATGCTGTTGGCCATGATGGCCATGTACTGGCACGCCGGCACGACGGACATCCCGACCCTCTTGACCCACAAGTTCCCCTACGACATGCAGTGGTGGCTGTGGCTCGCCTTCTTCGCCTCGTTTGCGGTCAAGATGCCGATGTGGCCGGTGCACACCTGGCTTCCCGACGCGCACGTCGAGGCGCCGACGGCGGGCTCGGTGATCCTGGCGGGCATCCTGCTGAAGATGGGCGGCTACGGCTTCCTGCGCTTCTCGGTGCCGATGTTCCCGCTAGCGAGCCAGGAATTCACGCCGCTGGTGTTTGTGCTGTCGGTGGTGGCCATCATCTACACCTCGCTGGTGGCACTGGCGCAGGAGGATGTGAAGAAGCTGATCGCCTATTCGTCGGTAGCGCACATGGGCTTCGTGACGATGGGCATCTTCACCTTCACGGTGCAAGGCGTGGACGGGGCAATCTTCCAGATGCTGTCGCACGGCATCGTTTCGGCCGCGCTGTTCTTGTGCGTCGGCGTGGTCTATGACCGCATGCACACGCGCGATATCGCTGCCTACGGCGGTCTGGTGAACCGCATGCCGCTGTATGCGGTCTGCTTCATGGTGTTCACCCTGGCCAACGTCGGTCTGCCGGGCACCTCAGGCTTCATCGGCGAGTTCCTGACACTGCTCGGCGCCTTCAAGGCCAATACCTGGGTTGCTTTCTTCGCTACCTTTGGCGTGATCCTGTCGGCGGCCTATGCGCTGTGGCTCTACCGGCGCATGATGTTCGGGCCGCTGGAGAAGCCCTCGCTCAAGGGCATAACCGACCTTGGCTACCGCGAGGTGCTGGTGATGGCGCCGTTGGTGATCCTGACCATTCTGTTCGGCTTCTACCCGGCGCCGCTGCTCGACGTCACGGCGGTGTCGGTCAACCACCTCGTCAACAACTACCAGGCGGCGCTCAAGGCGGCCTCCGCCCTGAACGTGCGCTAGAGGCGGCAAGCCATGGATCAACTCGTGTCCGCATATTGGCTGCTGGCCCCCGAGATCGTTCTGGTGGTCGGAGCCATGGCGCTGCTGATGCTGGGCGTGTTCCGCCCCGAGACGGAGCGCGAGGCCGAGGTGATCGGCTGGCTGGCCGTCATCGTGCTGGCGCTGGCTGCCTGGCTCGTCGTCCAACAGCCCTCGGAAAAGGCTGCGCTGTTCAACGGCGCCTTCGTGGTCGACGGGTTCGGGCGCTTCCTGAAGGTGCTCACCCTCATTTCCTCGGCCGCCGCGCTGATCCTGTCGTTCGACTACATGCGCCAGGCCAAGATCCTCAAATTCGAGTACGCGGTGCTCGTGCTGCTGGCTACGGCCGGCATGCTGATGATGATCTCCGCCAACGACCTTATCTCGCTCTATCTCGGCCTCGAGCTGCAAAGCTTGGCGCTCTACGTGGTGGCGGCCCTGCGCCGCGACGACATACGCTCCAGCGAGGCGGGCCTGAAGTACTTCGTGCTCGGTGCATTGTCGTCCGGCATGCTGCTGTACGGCGCATCGCTGATCTATGGTTTCACCGGCTCGACCAGCTTCACCAAGATCGCCGCGGCTGCCCAGGTCGCCGGCGCCGGCCAGGACATCGGCCTCATCATCGGCCTGGTGTTCCTGATGGTCGGCATCGCCTTCAAGATTTCGGCAGTGCCGTTCCATATGTGGACGCCCGACGTCTACGAGGGCGCGCCAACGCCGGTCACGACATTCTTTGCGTCCGCACCCAAGGTGGCGGCCGTCGCCTTGCTGCTGCGCGTCACGTTCAGCGCCTTCCCCGGTATCGAGCCGCAATGGCAGCAGGTGGTGACGGCCCTTGCCATCGCCTCGATGGGCCTTGGCGCCTTCGCGGCCATCGGCCAAACCAACATCAAGCGACTGCTGGCCTATTCGGCAATCGGCAACATCGGCTACATGCTGATCGGCCTGGCCGCCGCAACGCCCGAGGGCGTGCGCGGCGTGATCATCTACCTCGTCATCTACGTGGCCATGACGCTTGGCGCGTTCGCCTGCGTGCTCAGCATGCGCCGGCAGGGCGGTATGGTCGAGGAGATCGACGAGCTGGCGGGCCTCGCGCAGAACAACCTCGGCATGGCCACCATGCTGGCCATCGTGATGTTCTCGATGGCCGGCATCCCGCCGCTGGCCGGCTTCTTCGCCAAGTTCTACGTGTTCGCCGCCGCGGTTAAGGAGGGCCTGTGGCCGCTCGCGGTGTTCGGCGTGCTGGCCAGCGTAGTTGGTGCCTACTACTACGTGCGCATCGTCAAGGTGATGTTCTTCGACGAGCCCAAGGCGCGCTTCCTCGACGTGCCGCCCAAGGTCGGGGCGATCATGGCGGTGTCGGGCCTGTTCGTGCTTCTCTACGTGGTGTGGCCGGCGCCGTTGGTCAATGCGGCCGACGCGGCGGCGAAAAGCCTGTTCTAACCCTGGGCAAGACGATCGTTTGATCGAAGCCGTTGCTTCGATGACGCAGCGTCAAGCCCGCTTGTTGCAGATGGATGAGTAGGGCAGGTTGCGTGCTTCGGCCGTGGATTTGTCCGTCCGGCGTCAGATCGGAATGCACGTGGCGCAGCCCGCACGCACTATCGTCCTGGAAGAGGTGGGCTCGACCAACACCGAGGCGTTCAGGCGCGCCGAGGCGGGCGAGCGCGGCCCGCTGTGGATCGTGGCGCGGCGCCAAACGCAGGGGCGCGGCCGCTCGGGCCGCAGCTGGGGCTCGGAGCCCGGCAACCTGTACACCAGCCTGCTGCAGACCATCGCCTGTCCTGCATCGGCCGTGCACCAGATCGCGCTGCTGGCCGGCGTGGCGGTGTTCGATGCGATACGCACGGCCGCCGCGGGTGTGCACCTCGAGGGGCTGCGCTTGAAGTGGCCGAACGATGTGCTGATCGATCAGGCCAAATGCGTCGGCATCCTGGCGGAATGCGTGTCGAGCCCAGAGGGCGGGACCGTGACGGCGGTGATCGGCATTGGCATCAACACCGCCTGGCATCCAGTCGATCTTGGCCGACCGGCGACGCATCTGGCGGCGCACGGGCTCGAGGTGGAGCCGGACGCAATGCTGCAGGCCCTGGCGGCTTCGATGCAGCGGTGGATCGATGCATGGCAAGGCGGCACCGGCTTTGCGCAAGTGCGGGCGGCCTGGCTGGAGCGGGCGGGGCCGATCGGCGAGGCGACGACTGTCGACACCGGGACGGAGCGGATCGGCGGCACCTTCCTCGGTCTCGATGCCGACGGGGCGTTGTTGCTGCGCGATACGCATGGGCGCCAGCGCAAAGTCAGCTACGGTGACGTGACGCTGGTAAAACCGGCGCGAGAGGGGCGCGGGTAATGACCAAGGAGCAGCCACGCGGGCGCGACACCGGCGACGACGAGTTCGTGTTCATGGCGCTCGGCGGCATCGGCGAGATCGGCATGAACTGCTACCTCTATGGGCTCGGTCCTGAGAGCGGCCGGCAGTGGCTGATGGTCGATCTCGGCATCACCTTCCCTGAGGGTGAGAACGATCCGGGTGTCGACGTCATCCTGCCCGATATCCGCTTTGCCGAGGAGGAGAAGGCGGGTCTTGCCGGTCTTGTGCTCACGCACGGCCACGAAGATCATATCGGCGCGGTGATCGAGCACTGGCCGCGTCTGCAGGTGCCGATCTATGCCACGCCTTTCACGGCCGCCTTACTGCGCAGCAAGCTTGCCGAGTACGGACGCGGGCTGAAGCTGCCGATCAGGGAGGTGCAGCTCAATGCCCGCTTCGATGTCGGGCCATTCTCGCTGGAGCTGATCTCGGTGGCGCACTCCATTCCGGAGTCGAATGCGCTGGCGGTGCGCACGGCGCTGGGAGTGGCGCTGCACAGCGGCGACTGGAAGATCGACCCGACGCCGGTCATCGGACCGCCGACCAACAGCGGCCGGCTGAGCGCTCTTGGCAGCGAGGGCGTGGTGGCCATGATCTGCGATTCCACCAATGCGCTGCGCGAGGGGCGCTCGCCGTCGGAACTCGATGTGGCGCGCTCGCTGGCAACCATCATCAAAGCCGCCAAGCGGCGCGTGGCGGTGACCATATTTGCTTCCAACGTCTCGCGCATCAAAGCCGTCGCCGATGCAGCCCGCAGTGCCGGCCGGCACCTGGTGGTGGCGGGTCGCGCCATGCACCGCATGATCGAGGTGGCGATCGCCACCGGCTACCTGCCGCAAACATTCAAGTATCACGACCAGGAGCACTTCTCGTATCTGGAGCCGCACGAGGCGGTGCTGCTGTGCACAGGCAGCCAAGGCGAGCCGCGCGCGGCACTCGCCCGCATTGCCGAGGACGAGCATCCCGACATCGGGCTCGACAAGGGCGACCTCGTGATCTTTTCCTCGCGCACCATCCCCGGCAACGAACGGGTGGTGGGGCGCATCCAGAACAAGCTGATCGATCTCGGCTGCGAGCTGATCACCGACGGGGATGCGCTGGTGCACGTCACGGGGCATCCGCGGCGCGAGGAGCTAAAGGAAATGTATGCCTGGGTGCGACCGCGCGCGGCCATTCCCATGCACGGAGAACCGCGCCACCTCGCCGAGCACGCGAAGCTGGCGCGCGCGGCGGGTGTCAAGGACGTGCTATCGATCCGGAATGGGGACATGGTGCGGCTTGCGCCTGGTCCCGCGCAGGTCATCGACGAGGCGCCCGTCGGGCGGCTGTTCCGCGACGGGCGCCTGCTGGTGCCCGCCGAAGACGGGCCGGTGCGCGAGCGGCGCGCGCTCGCGTTCGCCGGCATCGTCGCGGTCGGCCTGGCAGTATCGGGACGGGGCGAGCTGCTGGCCGAGCCCGAGGTGGCGTTGGACGGCGTCCCGTCCGCCGACGTCACGGGACGGTCGATGCAGGACATCGTGCGCGACGCCGTGGACGGCACGCTGCGCAGCATTCCGCCCAACCGTCGCAAAGACGCCGGCGCGGTGCGCGAGGCGGTGCGCCGGGCAGTGCGCTCGGCCGTCGAGGATGCCTGGGGCAAGCGGCCGATCGCCAAGATCCTGCTCACGCAGGTGACGCGCGACCGCTGAGGCCGGCGCATGGATAGCCTCACGCTGTTCGGGCTGCTGGCGGTGTCGGCCATGCTGGTCTTCTACGCGCTGGAAGATCGCAGCCCCTGGTACATTGTGGCGTTCGCCGGCGCCTGTGCGCTCGCCGCGCTGTACGGCTTCCTGCAGGGCGCCTGGCCGTTTGGCGTGGTGGAGGCGATCTGGGCCGCCGTGGCCTTGCACAGGTGGCGGGTGCGCCTGCGCGGTTGATCTGCCGCTGCGGCAAGCAGGCATGGCCGCTGCAAGCTGCCGGGTGTAGACTCGCGGCTGACGCCTGCGCCGTGTCGAAGTTGCGACACCGGCGCGACTGCGGGCGTCCACGCCCGCATCCCCTGCAGGTGTGGAACGTGGCGCGGGCCCCGCCTGCGCGCGTATGACGAGGGAAGGAGCGGCTAGGTAGCAGCGCATGATCGGACGCCTCAATCACGTGGCCATCGCCGTGCCGGACATTAAAGCGGCGTCGGACCAATATCGTGGTGCACTGGGAGTAGACGTAGGCGCGCCATTCGCCCAGCCGGAGCACGGCGTGACGGTGGTGTTCATCACGCTGCCAAACACCAAGATCGAACTGCTCGAACCGTTGGGCGAAGGCTCGCCCATCGCCGCCTTCCTGGAGCGCAACCCGGCGGGCGGCATCCATCACATCTGCTATGAGGTGGACGACATCCTGACGGCTCGCGACAAGCTCAAGGCTGCAGGGGCGCGCGTGCTGGGTGACGGCAAACCAAAGATTGGAGCGCACGGCAAGCCGGTGCTGTTCCTGCATCCGAAGGATTTCAACGGCACCCTGGTTGAGCTGGAGCAGGCATGAGCGTCACGCTCGCCATTGCCATCTACATCGTGATCTGGTGGACCGTGCTGTTCGCCGTTCTGCCGATCGGCGTGCGCACACAGGGCGAGGACGGAGCAATCGTGCCGGGCACTCCGGAAAGTGCGCCTTCGGCGCCGCGCCTGTTGCGTGTCGTTCTGCTCACCACGGCCATCACAACGTTTTTGTTTGCGCTGCCGTGGGCGGTGACACGCTACGAGCTCGTCGACCTGTCGGCGTGGGTGGGACGCAATCTTCCCAGGTAGGTGCAGAAACGAAAAGAGCAAGGCCATCGGCCTTGCCCTAAGGGTTCAGTTCGGTCTTCTCGTCGACGCTAACGCGCACACTACGCCAGGCGCTGATAGCGCAATTCCATCCCCAGACTTGGGCTCCAAAGCCCTGCACAAGCAGCGGGCTGTAACCCTTTTTATTGCGCACACACTAGCCAAACCGCGGCCTTCTGTCACCCCCTCGAAGGCTAAAAAGAGATGCCGAATGATTTTTTCCTTTTCGGAAAACATCGCGCGTGAGGCATGCATTCTACGCACATTGCAACTGGCGAAAGGCGCAACGAATGGGCCTTGCCGCGATTGCCACGCTACCGGGAAACGGTTATAGGCGCTGATCCGTCCGGCCTGCGATGCAAGGGGTGGCGTGGAGCCGATCGCAGTGCCGAAGCTGCGCCCAGGCCATGGCGCCTGCCTAACTATTAATCAGAAGAACCGATGCGCCTGTCCCAGTTCTTCCTGCCCGTCCTGCGCGAAACGCCCAAAGAGGCGGAAATCGTGTCGCATCAGCTCATGCTGCGAGCCGGCATGGTGCGCCAGGCAAGTGCGGGCATTTATTCGTGGCTGCCGCTCGGCTTTCGCGTTCTCAAGAAGATTGAGCAGATCGTGCGCGAGGAGCAGGACCGCACCGGCGCCATCGAGCTGCTGATGCCCACCGTTCAGTCGGCCGACCTGTGGCACCAAAGCGGACGCTACCAGGCGTACGGGCCGGAGATGCTGCGCTTCGAGGATCGGCATGGCCGCGAGATGCTGTATGGACCCACCAACGAGGAACTGATCACCACCATCTTCCGTGACGGCGTGAAGTCCTACCGGGACCTACCGAAGAACCTTTACCATATCCAATGGAAGTTCCGGGACGAGGTGCGGCCCCGCTTCGGCGTGATGCGCGGCCGCGAGTTCCTCATGAAGGATGCCTATTCGTTCGACCTGAGCGTGGAGGCGGCGCGCCACTCCTACAACAAGATGTTTGTCGCCTACCTGCGCACCTTTGCGCGCATGGGCCTGAAATCGATCCCGATGGCCGCCGATACCGGGCCGATCGGTGGAGACCTGAGCCACGAGTTCATCATTCTGGCCGACACGGGCGAGAGCCAAGTCTACTGCCATGCCGACCTGATCGAGACGCGCACCCCGGCGGCGGACCTCGACTTCACCGCCGATCTGTCACCGCTGATCGCCACCTGGACCAGCCTTTACGCTGCTACCGACGAGAAGCACGATCGCGCCCGCTTCGCGACGGAAGTGCCGGAGGCGAAACGGGTTTCCGCGCGCGGCATCGAAGTCGGCCATATTTTCTTCTTCGGCAGCAAGTATTCGGAACCGATGGGTTGCCGGGTGCAGGGCCCGGACGGCAGCATGGTGAACGTGCAGATGGGCTCCTACGGGGTGGGTGTGTCGCGACTGGTCGGTGCCATCATCGAAGCCAGCCACGACGCATCGGGCATCGTCTGGCCGCTGCCGGTGGCGCCGTTCGAAGTGGGCCTCATCAACCTGAAGACCGGCGACAAGGAGACGGACAAGGCTTGCGCCGATATCTACGGCAAGCTGACGCTGGCCGGCATCTCGGTGCTTTACGACGACACCAACGAGCGCGCCGGCGGCAAGTTCGCGACCATGGATCTGATCGGCTTGCCGTTCCAGCTCATCATCGGACCGAAGGGGCTGAAGAGCGGCGAGGTCGAGCTTAAGGAGCGCAAGTCTGGCGAGCGCATGAATATGTCGCCGGAAGCGGCCGTGAAGCGGCTGACCGAGCTGATCAGCGCGCGGCGCGTGCTGGCCTAGTTCGGGGCACGCTGCAGGTGCGGCGTGCACGTAGGTAGGGGCGAGACGGACGGCGGGCTCGGGCGGACCATTGCCATGCAGGATCGAGCGAAGGTTGCGACACCCGTGACAAAACTGGCAGCCGACACCCGGCCCTTCTCTGCGTACGAATGGATGCTGGCGCTGCGCTACCTGAAAGCCCGGCGCAATGAAGGCTTCATCTCGGTGCTGGCCGGCTTCTCGTTCCTCGGCATCCTGCTCGGCGTGTTTACCCTGATCACGGTGATGGCCGTGATGAACGGCTTCCGCAAGGAGCTGTTTGCCAAGATCCTGGGCGTCAATGGCCACGTGGTGGTGAGCAAGGTCGGCGGCGATTTCGACAGCTATGCCGATGCCATCCAGCGCCTGAGCAAGGTGCCGACCGTCAGGAAGGCCATCCCCCTGATCGAGGGACAGGTGATGGCCTCGACGCCCGTGCAGGCGCTGGGCTGCGTCGTGCGGGGCATCAGCGAGGAAGGCGTCAAGGCGCTGCCCCAGGTGGCTGACAACGTCCGCATGGGTACGCTCGACAACTTCGGGACCGAGGAAGGCATCGCTATTGGCACGCGGCTCGCCAACTCGCTGCGCGTCACGGTCGGCGATTCCATTACGCTGGTGTCGCCAAGGGGCTCGACGACGCCATTTGGTACAGCGCCGCGCATCAAGCCCTACAAGGTGCTGGCGATCTTCGAAATGGGCATGGCCGAGTACGATCGCAGCATGATCTTCATGCCGCTGCTGCACGCTCAGCGCTTCTTCAACAAGGGCGATACAGTCGACGTGCTGGAAGTTCTTGTGACGGACCCGGAGACGGTCGCCGAGCAGGTACCCGCCATGCGCCAGGTGAGCGATCCGGCGCTGCACTTCTCCGACTGGCGACAGCGCAACGAGAGCTTCTTTACCGTGCTCGAGGTAGAGCGCAACATGATGTTCATCATCCTGTCGGTGATCGTGCTGGTGGCGGCGTTCAACATCATCTCCGGCCTGATGATGCTGGTGAAGGACAAGGGCCGCGACATCGGCATCCTGCGCACGATGGGCGCGAGCCAGGGCGCGATCATGCGGGTGTTCCTGATCACAGGCGCCAGCATAGGTGTGGTCGGCACCATCGCCGGGGCCATCCTCGGCATCCTGTTCTGCTGGCGCATCGATGAGATCCGCCATTTCGTGGCGTGGCTGACCAACACGCAGCTGTTCAATCCCGAGATCTACTACCTGACCCGCTTGCCGGCCGACATTAACGTGCACACCACTGGCGCAATCATCCTAATGGCGCTGGTACTGTCGGTGCTGGCTACGCTCTATCCGTCGTGGCGCGCCTCGCGGCTCGATCCTGTCGACGCGCTTCGCTACGAGTGAGGAGCTGCCTGGTGAACTACGCCCTCCAGCATGCCGCGCATCGGGCGACCGTGCATCCGGTGCTGCAACTCATCGAACTGCGCCGCACCTTCAAACAAGGCGACCGCGAGATCCCGGTGCTGCACGGGGCGTCGGCAGAGCTGTACCCAGGGGAGGCGGTGGCGCTGGTCGGTCCGTCGGGAGCCGGCAAGTCGACGCTGCTGCACATCGCCGGATTGCTGGAGACACCGGACGGCGGCCAGGTGGTCGTCAACGGATACGACTGCGCGCAGCTGGGAGACGGCGATCGCACGCGCATGCGACGCGGGACCATGGGCTTCGTTTACCAATTCCACCAGCTGCTGCCCGAGTTCTCAGCGCTCGAGAACGTCGTCATCCCGCAGATGATCGCCGGGACGGGCAAGCGGGCGGCGCAGCGGCGCGCCAAAGAGCTGCTCGAGCTGATGGGTCTGGGCCAGCGCCTCGACCACCGGCCGGCGCAGCTGTCGGGCGGCGAGCAGCAACGCACCGCCATCGCGCGCGCACTCGCCAACCAGCCGCGGCTGTTGCTGGCCGACGAGCCAACCGGCAACCTCGATCCAGAGACGTCGGCGCACGTATTCCACGAGCTGCTGGAGCTGATCCAGCATACCGGCGTTGCCGCGCTGATCGCCACGCACAACCTTGATCTCGCCAGCCGCATGCATCGCGTGCTCAGGCTGCAGAACGGGGTGCTGGTGGAGGCCAATCCGGCGTCGATCGGCTGAAAACGAAACCGTCCTGCCGATTTGGCGGCCTGCGACGATGTCGTGCGCGGGAATTTTCACTCTGTGACGGAAAAAGGACTTTACACCACCCCCCGCTGATCTTATCTCCCCCCTTCTGAACGGCGGCTTCTGCTGGTTCGAGCAGCGCCTGGTCTTAACCCGACTGGTGGAGGTCCCATGAAATGCGCAGGTTCCCTTCCGCAAGCGCACTGATTGGCGCGCAGAAGCCCGATCGGCCCGTTATCGGCGTTCGCCCACAGGCAGCCGGCAGGGCCGCCCGATGGTTCCTCCAAAACTTCCCCGGAGACGTAGCGTACGCCTACAAGGCGAACAGCTCCGTATTCCTGCTGGGCGCGCTGTACGGCGCGGGCATCCGCCATTTCGACGTCGCGTCGCTGCCTGAGATCGAGGACGCGGCGACGATCCCCGGCGCTCACCTGCACTTTATGCATCCGGTGAAGTCCCGGGTGGCCATCCGGCGTGCGTTCGCCGAGTTCGGCGTGCGCAGCTTCGCCCTCGACAGCGAGGATGAGCTGAAGAAGATCCAGGAAGAGACCGGCGGTTGCCGCGATCTCATCCTGTGGGTGCGTGTGGCCGTGGCGGCCAAGAACAGCCGCGTGCCGCTCGAGCGCAAGTACGGCGCGACGGGTGCCAAGGCCGCGCGCCTGCTGGTCAAGGCGCGCCAGGCTGCCAGGGAGCTCGGCATCACCTTCCACGTCGGCTCGCAGACCGTGACGCCGGAAGCCTATACCAATGCCCTGCGCGAGGTCGGCCAGCTGATCGCCAAGGCCGGCGTGGTGCTCGACCGCCTCGACGTGGGCGGCGGCTTCCCGTCGGTGTACGCGGACGGCCGTCCGGTGCCGCTGTCGGCGTTCGTGCGTGCCATCGACGAGGGCGTCGAGCGGCTGCCGATCGGCGAGCGCTGCCAGGTCATGTGCGAGCCGGGCCGGGCGCTGGTGGCGGAGGCGGAGTCCCTGATCCTGCGCGTCGATGCGCGGCGTGGTAACGAGCTGTTCGTCAACGACGGCAGCTACGGCACGCTGTTCGACGCGGCGCATCTGGGCTTTGCCTATCCGGCGCGCCTGGTCAGCCGGCCGCAGGAGCTGACGGAGACGCTGGTCCCCTACTCGCTGTGGGGGCCGACCTGCGACAGCATCGACTGCATGAAGGGTCCGTTCCTGTTGCCCTCCAAGATCAAGGAGGGCGACTACATCGAGATCGGCAACACCGGCGCCTACGGTCGCGCGCTGGCCAGCCGGTTCAACGGCTACGGCGCTTTCGAGGAGGCGATCCTGCTCGATGAGCCGATGCTGACGATGTACGGCACCGCCGAGGAGGGCGCGGCGCAGCAGGTTCAGGCGTGATCGCCGGGCTCAGCTATCTGCCGGCCGAGGCAAGCTTCCTCGATCCCGTGCGCGCGGACGCCGACAGGCCGGCGGACGCGCGCGCGGTGGTGATCCCGTTTGGGCTTGAGGCTTCGGTCAGCTACGGCAGCGGCACGGCCACCGGCCCCAAGGCCATCGTCGACGCCAGCCGGCAGCTCGAGCTGTACGACGAGGAGCTGGGCTTTGAGGCCTATCTCGACTACGGGGTCGCCGCCCTGCATGAGCCCGACATCGCTCGGCCACTGCCGGCAGCGCTCGATCAACTCGCTGGCCTGGTCGGCGGAGTGCTCGATGCCGGCAAATTTCCCTTCGTGCTGGGCGGCGAGCATTCGCTGACTGCCGGCGCAATCCGCCCGTTCGCCGAGCGCCACAAGGACCTGGTGGTTCTGCAACTCGATGCCCACGCCGACCTGCGCGACGGCTATCAGGGCGAGCACTTCTCGCATGCGGCGGCCATGCGCCGGGTGCTGGATCATGCCGGCGTGTCGCTGGTGTCGGTCGGCATCCGCGCCATCTCGCTGGCGGAGGTCCAGTTCTACGAGGCCAATCGGCACCGCATCGCCATCCACTGGGCCTACAATCAGGCGCAGTGGGACATCGACCGCATTGTGGCGCCTCTGGCTGGCCGGTCGGTCTACGTAACGTTCGACATCGATGCGCTGGATGCTGCGGTGATGCCGGCGACGGGAACGCCGACACCTGGCGGTCTTGCCTACTGGCAGGCGCTGGCGATCCTGCGCCGGGCGTGCGCGGTCGGCAACGTGGTGGGCGCCGACCTCGTTGAGTTCGCACCAATCGCGGGGCTGCATGCCTTCGATTACACGGCCGCGTCGCTCGCCTACAAGATGCTGTCGTACGCGCTCGCCAGGCGCTGAGGCTATTGCCTTT
>Ga0075428_100004321_pt1 | contig 15657 bp, 15 predicted proteins | sample RhiMetdeltSRZDD2_FD_75291 | JGI IMG/M metagenome (GOLD analysis project Ga0075428, IMG submission 75291) | Populus rhizosphere microbial communities from Tennessee, USA - Rhizosphere MetaG P. deltoides SRZDD2 | ecosystem: Host-associated > Plants > Roots > Rhizosphere > Soil | place: USA... | reverse complement strand
AGCGGCCAATTCGTGACAATATCCGAATGAGGCTCGTAATCATGACGACGGACCTCCCAAACCAGGACTTGAGGAGGTGAGCGTGGACACGGGAGATCGCCTGCTGACTCCTGGCGAGGTGGCCGCGCTGTTCCGGGTTGACCCTAAGACGGTGACCAGGTGGGCGGCGGCCGGACGGATCGGCAGCATACGCACGCCCGGGGGGCACCGCCGGTTTCGTGAGTCCGAGGTGAAGGCTCTGCTCGAGGGCGGCCTCGACTTCGATGAGGAACCCGGTCCTCCTGGACAGACGGGATCAACGGGATCTACAGGATCAACAGAATCTACAGGATCAACAGAATCTACAGGACCAACGGGATCGACAGGAACTACAGGAACTACAGGAACTACAGGACAGACAGGATCGACAGGGCCCACGGGAGCGACGGGGATGGGTCGTCCACCGTCGCACTAGGACCGTTAAGTTTCTCGGGTGACAACCAACCGGCGCTCAGCGCAACTTCTGGTGGCGACCATCACGGCGCTGACGGAGGCGGCTACGCGCCATATGCCGGCCGGGCCCTACCGCGATTTCACGATGTGGGCCTGTTCGCCGAGGAACCCGCGGCAGCGGGAGTTCCTTGAGGCCGCCGGCATCCTCCAGCTGATCAATATGAGCAACATGCTCCTGATCGGGCACGTCGACGACGATCGCTGGCCGGCGATGCTCCGCTATACCAGCTTGATGAACGCGTACCAGGTCCTGGAAGTGATCTCCGACGACCTGGCCATCGGTCTGGGCAACGCCACCCTCGACGAGCCCGACCGGCTGCGCCGCGGTCTGGCCAGCGCGGTCAACCGGGCGATGATCGAGACCTTGACCCCCGGGCGCCGCCAACCCGCCGTCCTGCTGCTCGCCGGGCCCGCCCGCGCCGCCACCAAGCAGACCTCCGGCTTCGAGCACAGCGGCAACCGCGGGATCCGCGGGTTCGCCGCCGAATATGCGCTTTCCCTTGCGGCGCAAGGAAAGAAGGTCCCGCCCCCGGGGGAGATCGAGTTCGGGCTGTGGCCCGCGTTGGTGGCCGGCGTCGAGACCTGCCGGCAGCTCGTCGACGAAATGGAGGGTACGGCCACAGCGTCCCTTCTGCGCGAAGGGCTGATCGATCGTTACCGCGCGGTCGATCGCACGCTCTTCGCCCAGCACCTGTCCCGCCTGGAGCTGGCTTCCCTTGGCGCGCAGACGATCCTGATCGCCCCGACCCTCGCCTTCGTGCTGGGCGCGCTACTGGAGAAGGTTCACCCGGTCGCCGGGTACGCGAAGATCATCGCCAACGGATGGATCAACGACGTGCTCTCGGACGCCGCCCTGGTGATCCGGCTGCTGAACGATGTGGGCACCCGGCTGCTGCGCATGCCGCCGGTTCAGCAGGCCGCCGCCCTTCATGTACTCACCGGCCGCGGCGGCGAGAAAGGCCTGGAGTTGCTCCATGACCGGGGCTACGACCCGATCTTCACCCGGCTGCACAAGGACTTGGTCAACGGGGAGAGCAACGTGGCGCTGTGGCATGCCAGGCGCGCCAACGACCCCAAGGAGATCTGGCTCGCGCTCGCCGAGAGCCTGGCCTACTTCGCCGACCTCTATGCCCAACACAGCGCCCGGCTCGCGGCCGGGCTCGCCGCGCTCGACGAGCGGGTCGGCGACCAGCGGGCCAGCGCCGTCATCGAGCGGCTGGTCCGCTTTCACGAGCGCATGTATTCCCATACGCACACGGAGCTAGCGGGTGAGGACGCGAACGAGCCGGTGCAGGTCGTGCCGCATCACTAAGCCTGGTTACAGTTTGCTCATGCGCAGGCCATGGATCGTCGGCGTCTCCGGGGCCTCCGGGACGCCTTACGCCGCGGCCGTCCTGCGCGCCCTCATCCACGCCGGCGAGCCGGTGGACCTCGTGGTTTCGCGAGCCGCCCGGCTGACCATCCGCGACGAGACCGGCCTGGCCTTCCGCGACGCCCACTGGGCGGCTGACCTCGAAGCGTGGCTGGGCATCCCCGTCGAAGGAGCCGGCGGAGGGGTCAAGTACTGGCCAGCGGGCGACCTCGCCGCCGGTCCGAGCAGCGGCTCCTACCCGGCGGCCGGGATGATCGTGGTCCCGGCGTCCACCGCGGCCTGCGCCGGCATCGCCCTTGGCCTCTCCAAGGACCTGTTGCAGCGCGCGGCCGAGGTGAGCCTCAAGGAGCGGCGGCCGGTCGTCGTGGTTCCACGGGAAACACCCGTCACTCGTAGCCACCTCCTCCACCTGGTTGAGCTGATCGACTCCGGGGCGGTGGTGCTGCCGGCGAGCCCCGGCTTCTATGGCATCGGAGCGAAGGCCAGCGCTGAGCGGCTGGTGGACTTCGTCGCGGGCAAGGTGCTCGACGCGGTGGGCGTGAAGCACGATCTGCTGACCCGATGGACGGGCGAACGCCGTTAGCTGTCACGATAGCCAGATGGCCTATCAAGACCTCCAGCAGTTCCTCTCGGCACTCGAGAAGGCGGGGGAGCTGCACCGGGTCTCGGCGCCGGTGGACCCGACCCTGGAGATCAGCGAGATCGTGACGCGGACCGTCCGTGGCCGGGGGCCTGCCCTGCTGTTCGAGAAGCCGACCCGGGGCCGGATGCCGGTGGCGATCAACCTTTTCGGCACGCACAAGCGGATGGCGATGGCGCTGGGAGTTAAGCACGTCGACGAGATCGGAGCCCGCATCGGGGAACTGGTCAAGCCGGAACTGCCGGTGGGTTTCAGCGGGATGCTGGAGGGGCTTGGCAAGATCATGCAGCTCAAGTCGGTACCCCCGAAGAAAATAAAAAATGGGTCATGCCAGGAGATTGTGCTCAAGGGCGCCGATGTCGACCTGGATCTGTTGCCCGGCTTGATGACTTGGCCTGAAGACGGCGGGGTCTTCCACAATTACGGCCTGACCCACACCCGGCACCCCGAGACCGGCAAGCGAAACCTTGGGCTGTATAGGCTTCAGCAGCATTCGCGCAACACGCTCGGCATGCACTGGCAGATCCACAAGGACTCGACCGCCCACCACGCCGTCGCGGAACGAAGGGGCGAGCGGCTGCCGGTGGCGGTCGCGTTCGGCGCCGATCCCATCGTGTCCTATTCGGCGAGTGCGCCGCTGCCCGGTGACATTGACGAGTATCTGTTCGCCGGTTTCCTTAGGGGAGAACGGGTCGAGCTGGTCGACTGCCTCACGGTGCCGTTGCGGGTGCCCGCGCACGCCCAGGTGATTCTCGAGGGCTACGTCGAGCCGGGCGAGCGCGCGCCGGAGGGTCCCTTCGGCGACCACACCGGTTTCTACACCCCGGTCGAGCCGTTCCCGGTGCTGCATGTGGAGTGTATGACGATGCGGCGCGACCCGGTCTATCACTCGATCGTCACCAGCAAGCCACCGCAGGAGGACGGGCCGATCGGCTATGCCACCGAACGCATCTTCCTGCCCCTGATCAAAATGCTGGTGCCCGACATCGTGGACATGCACATGCCCGAACCCGGGGTGTTCCACAACTGCCTTGTGGTTTCTATCAATAAGAGGTACCCGAAACACGCACACAAGGTGATGAATGCGATCTGGGGCGCGCACCTGCTGTCGCTCACCAAATTGATCGTCGTCGTGGATGACGACTGTGATCCGCGGGATCTGCCGGAAGTAGCGTTCCGGGCGTTCGGAAACGTGGATTACGCCCACGATCTCGTGGTCACCAGCGGACCCGTCGATCACCTGGATCACGCGTCGTACCAACAGTTCTGGGGAGGCAAGGCGGGCATCGACGCCACCGCGAAGCTGCCCACCGAGGGCTACCACCGCGGCTGGCCTGCCCCGGCGGTGATGTCGCCCGAAATCATGTCCAAAGTCGACAAGCGCTGGAAGGAGTACGGGTTCACATGAGCGGAGGCCTGCCGGAGTTCGTCAAGGGATGGCCGACGAAGGAGGCCATGGCATGAAAGCGTTCCTGAGGCTTGTCGCGATCGAGCACTCGGTTTTCGCGCTGCCGTTCGCCTACCTGTCGGCGCTCGTGGCCGGCGCGACCTTCACCGACCTGGTGCTGATCACCGTCGCGATGGTGGGCGCCCGCACCTTTGCCATGGCGGCCAACAGGATCATCGACCGGCACATCGACGCCCGTAATCCCCGCACGGCCAAGCGCGAGCTGGTTACGGGTGCGGTGTCAGTGCATACCGCGTGGGTGGGTGCATCGATCGCACTACTGGTCTTCTTCGGCGCCGCGGCGTGGCTGAACCCGTTGTGCCTCATGCTTTCCCCGCTGGCCGTGATCCCGCTTGCGATCTATCCCTACGCCAAGCGCTTCACCGACTGGCCACACGCCGTGCTCGCGATGGCACAGGCGGTAGGCCCGGTGGGCGCGTGGCTCGCGGTGACGGGCACGTTCGCCGGCTCGGGTCCGGCTTGGTTGCTGGGCGCGGCGGTGGGCTTATGGATCGGTGGTTTCGACCTTATCTATTCCTGTCAGGACGCTGACATCGATCGCACAATCAGCGTGCGCAGCGTACCCGCTCGCTATGGCGTTCCGGCCGCTTTACATATTTCGACGCTCGTCCATGTGGTGACATTCGGATTGTTTGTTGCGTTTGGAATTCTGGTAAACCTGGCGTGGCCTTGGTGGATCGGACTGGCGTTGACTGTGGGCGCGTTCGCCTATCAGCACATGATCGTGACGCCCGCTGATCTCTCAAAGGTGAATCGAGCGTTCTTCACAGCCAACGGGTTCGTCGGGATAGCTCTGTTCCTCTTCGGGGTCATTGCCTTACCGTCTTGAGGCATGCGCGAGCAAACCACCCTCGAGACGCGCTTCGCCAAACTTCCCCAGGTTTATCCACGGCTCAGGTCCGCGGCGCTGCAGGCGACGCGGTACTGGGAGTGGTACAGCGGGGCGGCGTTTGACCTGCGTCCCTTGCACTATGAGCGCGATCGTCTCAAGCGCGGACATCGTCTGGCCCAGCGGCCCCCGCTGGACGAAGACCACCACATGGTCGGCTTCGACGCCGACGGCAGGCCTTTGGTCTTCTTCGAGTACAGCGGCTTTCTGGCCGGGAAGCTGTACTACGAGACTTATCGTGACTACTCCTCGTGGCCGGAAGTCGTTGAAGAATCACACTTCGACCACACCGGCCGGCCACTGTACCTGCACCAGTTCTCCTATGTGGATGGTCGGATCCGCGCGGCGGAGATGGCCTCCGCCGGCGGTACGGACTTTGAGACGTATGAGTACATCGGTGATGTCGTTCACCGAATCAACGCCTTCCACCGGAACCAGCCATATATCACCATCAATGCCGCCTATGACGGGGCTGGGCTGGCGCGCCTGGCCAAGATCTGGGACACGTCGATCGAGCTGGTTTACGAACGGCCACCGCCCGGCTTCAGCATCGAGGAGGCGTACCGGACAGTACTGGGCGAACTGGTGGAGCAGGTTCCGATCGCGGTGCGGGACATGGCCATCGATATCCCCGCTTGCTGTGTGGTGCTGGTGTACCAGTCCGAGTTCCCGCTCGATGTCATGGTGCACGTGGGCATCGCCGGTGAGTGGTTCCCCTCCGAGATGGACGACCAGGCGGAGGTGGATCTCGCGGCGGTCGCCGACACCGCCCGGCTGCTCGGCCAGGAGCTCGCACTCAGCGGCCGCGAGGAGTTGGGCCGGGACCTGCTGTGTGCGGCGGCGGCCGAGCTCAACTTCATAGAGTGGCGCGACGTGCTGCCCATCACCGACGACTTCGTGGTGTTCGCCATGGACCTCGAGCTGATGGACGTCGACCGCAACCTGCCCGCGTGCGTGCCCCCCGAGCGTCTGGCGCGTCCTCGAGCCGAGCTTTCGCTTGAGGCCCTTGACTTTTCGCTTGACCCTCCGCTCGAGCCGGCACTTGACGTGGACGACATGGAGGTGCCGACCGTCGACCTGCCCGCGTATGTAACCGCCTGATCGCACGACCACCGATCGCCCAAGATCACGCAATTTGCCCGGCAAGTCGCGCTCCCAGCGGGCTCGCTGAGGTCTATTGCCCGGCAAGTTACCGGATCTTGCCGGATCTTGCGCCGGGGCACTGCGGGACCGGCGCGAGGCGATGCGGGATCGGCCGGGGCGCACTGCCGGATCTGGCGCCCGCGGCGCTGAGGGACCAGCGCTACGGGATCTGGCTCGGGCGCGCTGCGTGGGGCGCCTGCCGGATGGGCGGGGGCGCTGCGGGATCTGGACGCGTGGGTGCTGCGGGATCTTGCGCCGCCGCGCTGAGGGACCAGCGCTGCGGGATGCGGGGCGTGCGGCCGGATCGGCGTGGAGCGGGTAAGGTCGGTGGTGTGCAGGGTATCAACGAATTGTTGACAAACGGTGATCCGCTCGAGGGGCTGGCCCTGATCGAGGCGGCCCGGCGCGAGGTCGACGAGGCGGAGCGGGAGCTGATCGAGGCGGCCCGCGCGCGGGGCTACGGGTGGGCCGCGATCGCCGCTGCGCTGGGCCTACGCTCGCGTCAGGCCGCCGAGCAACGCTGGCTCAGGCTCTCGGCCGTGGAGAAACGGGATCCGGTACCCGAGCGAGCCCGCCGACGAGAGCAACAGTCTGTTGACAGTCTCGCAGGAATCGAGATTACTCGATTGCGCAAGGCCGTAATCGCCGCCTATCGCCAGGTAAAGGGCCCTGAGCTGCTCAAGCAAACGCTCGCCGCGGCGATCGACGCCCCGCCCGGGGCGCTCTTCGAGCTGGCCGCCAAGGCGGTTCAGGACAGTCGGGAAACCAGGAATTCCAGGCAAATCCGGGAGCTGAGGGAGGCGCTCGAGGCCGCCGTGCCTTAAGTTGAGCGGATGAAGCTCAACTCCTGTCTCCTCATCGCTGTCTCCCTCGCCGCCGGCTTCGGCAGCAACGCCATGCAACTTGCCGCGCCGGTCTGGACGCTGAGCCTCACCGGTTCGGCCAGCCTCGCCGCCCTCTGCGGCTTCCTCGTGTACCTGCCCTCCCTGGCCGGCCCGGCGCTGGGCGCGATCGTCGACCGGACCAATCGCAAGCGCCTGCTCGTCACCGCCGACCTCACCCTGGCCGCGATCTACGTCGCGCTGTTCGCGATCCGGACCCGGGACCAGCTTTGGATCCTGTTCGCGGTCATGCTCTGCAAGGGAATCGTCCACGTGCTCCACGACTCCGGTGAGTCGGCCCTCATCCCGGCTGCCCTGCCGATCGAGGAGGTGCAGCGGCTCAACGGGTTGCGGATGAGCGCCCGGGAGGGCATGAAGCTCGTCGCCCCGCTGGCCGGCGCGGGCCTGTTCGCCCTGTGGGGAGGCCCGGCGGTCGTGGCGATATGCATTGCGGCGCTTGGGGTTTCAGCGATCCTGTACGCGCTCGTGCGGCCGCATCGCAAGCCGGTGCCGGTCGCCCACGGTAAGGCCCGCGAGGGCGTTCGCTTTCTGCTGCGTTATCCGGATCTGCGGCGGCTGGTGCTGATCAGCGCGCTGGCCGCGTCCACCTCCGGGTTCGCCACCGCCACGGTGTACAGCATGATCACCGTCGACAAGGGACTCGATCCGGCTTTCCTCGGGGTGCTTAGCTCGGCGCAGGGAGCGGGGTCCATCATCGCAGGCGTGCTCGCCGGGCGGATGAGTGTCCACTTCGGACCGTTCGGCGCGGCCCTGTTCGGCGTGGGCATGGCGATGTGGTTCCTGCCCTCGGTGCCGCTCATGGTCGCCGGAAGCATTGTCGCCGGGATCGGTCTGCCTTGGACTGTGGTGGCGGCGATGAGCGCCGTGCAGCTGTGGACCCCGGACGGCATGCTGGGCCGGGTATCCGCCTCGGCCACAACGATTATCTTCGCGCCGATCGCCTTCGCGATCCCGGCGGGCGCGGCCTTCTCCGAGTGGGCCGGCCATCACGCCACGCGCGTGCTGTGCATCGCCGCTGTCCTCGTCGTGCCATTGCTCGCCGAACTCAAGCGCCGTTTGGCCGGCGGACCCGGCAGGCTCTCCGAAAAGCGCGCGGCAAGTGAGTCATCCAGCGTGCAGGCGGCGCCATAGCCCCGGGTAGTCGACGACGAGGCCGTGCTCGTCGACGGTCAGATCGGCTTGGAATCCTTCCGACTGGTACCGGTAGAGGCGGTCGCCCAGGCAGGTGTAGCGCTGCGGCATCACGCTCACCGTCAGCCCCGGCAGCTCGATATAGGCGGCCCGGATCTCGCGGCTCTCGCCCGGTCTCAGCTTGAGCCGGTTGATCGGCAGGGTGTTGGTCAGCGGTGTGATCGAGATGTCGACCTCGAGGCAGCCGTCGAGCTCGGGCCGGTCACGCCAGCTTCCCTCGCCGTCGTGTTCGAGGATCAGGCCGTTGATCTCCACCCGGGTGGGCGTGATCCGGTAGCTCACCCGTTGCGGTCCCTCCGGCGGGAGCAGCACCGCGACGCTGTCGGCGTGGCCGCCCTCCCAGATCACATGCTCCATGCCTGGCCATTCAAGCGACTCCCAAACGATCTCCATGACGTGTTAACCTCTCATTGTCATTTGGAGGTTAACATGAGTTCGCAGGAGGCGCCGGGACAACTTGAATCTGTGCGTCAGTTGCTCAACACATGGCTCATCCCCAACGACACCCGCGTACCCACCGATCGGCTCCCCGCCGGCACGCCCACCGCGGTGCGGGCGTTGCGCGACGACCTGCGCTCGGTGATGGCGGGCGAGGCGGAGGCGGATGAGGTGCTCAGCGAGTGGATCGTCCGGCTGCATGTCACCCCCGTCGTGATCGGCGGTGCGGTGCGGTTTCGGGGGCGGCCGGGCGCCGGGAAAGTGCTGGCGATCGTGCTGGAGGCGGTGGCACGGGGCGAATGGAGCCGGCTCAAGGCTTGCCCCGACTGCCAGTGGGTCTTTTACGACAACACCCGTAATGGGAGCAAGCGCTGGTGCCTGATGAACGCGGGCGGCCCCGACGGCCGCTCCTGCGGAAGCATCGCCAAGGTTCGGCGGCATCGCTCCCGTAAGTTAACTTCTTGAGCGTGACTTTGGAGCAGCATGATTTATGTAGCGACGATGACCGCGACTGGGTGACCGAGGCGATCGCCAAGGTCAATGCGGACCTCAACCGCAGCGCCGATACGCATCTGCTCCCGTTCCCGCTGCCCGCGGAGTGGGGCATCGACCTTTACCTCAAGGACGAGTCGGTCCACCCGACCGGGTCGCTCAAGCACCGCCTGGCGCGGTCGCTGTTTCTTTACGGCCTGTGCAATGGATGGATCAGGTCGGGCACGACGATCGTCGAGGCGTCCTCCGGATCGACGGCGGTGTCCGAGGCATATTTCGCGCGCATGCTCGGCCTGCCGTTCATCGCGGTCATGCCCGCCTCCACCAGCAAGGAAAAGTGCGAGCTGATCGAGTTCCAGGGGGCGCACTGCCACCTGGTGGAGGATCCGGGCCAGGTCATCTCCGAGGCGCGGCGGGTCGCCGACGAGCGCGGCGGCCACTTCATGGACCAGTTCACCTACGCCGAACGGGCCACCGACTGGCGCGGTAACAACAACATCGCAGAATCGATCTTCGAGCAGATGGCGCGGGAGCGGCACCCCGTCCCCGCGTGGGTCGTGGTCGGCGCCGGCACCGGCGGCACCTCCGCGACGATCGGGAGATACGTTCGTTACCAACAACATTGCACCAAGATCTGCGTGGTCGACCCGGAGAACTCGTCGTTCTACCCGGCGTACGTCTCCGGCGACTACTCCTTCATGTCCGGCAAGCCCTCGCGCATCGAGGGCATAGGCCGTCCTCGGGTCGAGCTGTCGTTCCTTCCGTCCATTGTGGACAAGATGGTCCTGGTACCGGACGCGGGTTCCCTAGCGGCGATGCGGATCGCTTCCGGGGTACTGGGCAGGCGCATAGGTGGATCGACAGGAACTAACCTGTGGGGCGCCTTCGCCCTCATCGCCGGCATGCGCGCGCGCGGCGAGACCGGCTCGGTGGTCACCCTGCTGTGCGACGGCGGTGAGCGTTACCTGCACACCTATTACAACGACACCTGGATCGCCAACCAGGGCTTGGATCTGAGCCACTCTTACGCCACCGTGCAACACTTCCTGCACACCGGCGAGTGGCGCTAGCGCCCCTCCCCCTCCCCCGCTCCCGCCAAGATCGCTGCAATATCCGGGATATTGTTGTCTCCCAAGCGTAAAGCGTTTGAGGCAGCATTATCCCGGATAATGCTGCCTCAAACGATCTTTAGAAGCGGTGCCGCGGGCGGCGCGGCGCTCCGTGCCGCGGTGCCTTGCGTGGGGGCGGCGGCTCTTCCTTGACCGGCACGCCGGAGGGCTCGCGGGCGCCGGTCAGCTCGACCAGCCGGGTGTCGCCGGGGCGCACCCTGTGCTGCCCGGGCTCTTCGACCCCGGCCTTGTCCAACATGGACAGTGTGGTGCGCCGCTGCTTGGGCAGCACCAGCGTGGCCACCGCGCCCGACTCACCGGCGCGCGCCGTGCGGCCCGCGCGGTGCAGGTAGTCCTTGTGGTCCTTGGGCGGGTCGAGGTGCACGACGAGCGAGATGTTGTCGACGTGGATGCCCCGGGCCGCGACGTCGGTAGCGACAAGCACGCCGATGCGCCCCTCCTTGAACTCGGCGAGGGTCCGGGTGCGCACCCGCTGTGTCTTGCCGCCGTGCAGCCCGGCCGCGCGTACGCCTACCTCACGCAGCTGGCCGACGATCCGGTCGACCGCCATCTGGGTCCGGGCGAACATGATGGTGCGGCCTTCGCGGTTCGCGATCGACGCGGCGATCTTGAACTTCTCCAGCGGTGGGATCAGCAGTATCAGGTGGTCCATCGTGGACACGCTGGCCGCGGCGGGCGCCGTCGAGTGGTTCACCGGATCGGTCATGAACCGCTTGACGAGCGTGTCGACATCATTGTCCAAAGTGGCGGAGAAGAGCAGCCGCTGGGCCGACTCGGGGGTCTGCTCCAGGAGCTTGGTGACGTCAGGCAGGAAGCCCATGTCGGCCATCTGGTCGGCCTCGTCGAGCACCGAGATCTCGATCTCCTCCAGCGAGCAGGTGCCCCGCTCGATTAGGTCGCCAAGCCGCCCGGGCGTGGCGACAAGCAAGTCGAGCCCGCGCTGCAGGCCGAGGATCTGCCGGTCATAGGGCACGCCGCCGACCGCCGTACCAAGGAAAAGACCGACCGCTTTCGCAAATGGCCGCAGTTCATCGGCCACCTGCATGGCCAGCTCGCGGGTCGGCACCAGGATCAGGGCACGCGGGTGATGCGGCCGGGCCGGCTTGCCTTCGGCGAGGCGCGCCAGCGTGGCAAGCCCGAACGCCAGCGTCTTGCCGGAGCCGGTCTGGCCACGGCCCAGCACGTCGCGCCCGGCGAGGGCATCGGGCAGGGCTGCGGACTGGATCTCGAAGGGACGGGTGAAGCCTTCCCGTCGCAGCACCTGGACGAGCCGCTTGGGCACGCCAAGCTCGGCGAAGCCACGCTCGCCCGGTTCGGGCTGGGGTCCGTCGAGCGCATCGATGTCGATGTCGAAGACGGAGGGAAGGTATGCGGGGTCAAAGGGCAGGGCAGAGCTGGACAAACTGGTAAACCTCTCACGGGTGGGCGCATCCCCGCGCCGGCGACCACTCTCACACACCTGGCCGCTCGCTTAACCCGCAGGAACGCTTGAACGGGGCGCGAGGTGCGCCCCCAGAACAACCTGGCCAGTCTACAACCTGCCGCCGCCCCGCTGTCGCGCTATGGCACCTTCACGGCGTCGAACACACGGGTCGCGAAGTCGACAGGCCCGCCCGGACCGAAGTTGAGCCTGGAGATCTTCACCACATCACCGGTGGATGTGGCGTGCACCACCTGGCTGTCGCCCAGGTAGAGCGCGACGTGATGGATCGTCCTGTCGTCGCTGTTGTCGCGGGCGTAGAAGATCAGATCACCGGGCATCAGGTTGTTGTAGTTGAGTTTTCCCTTGCTCTTGTTGAGGATTTCCTTGTCCTTGGTCGCCTGGTACATGTCCCGGGACACCCGGGGCAGCAATAGCTTCGGCTTGTAGGCGGTCTGGACCAGGCCCGAGCAGTCGAAATAGGTCGGACCTTCCTCGGCGTACCGGTAGGGCCTGCCCAGCTGCGACAGCGCGAACCGGACGGCGTCCTGGGCCGCCGCCGCCGCCTGGTAACCCTCGCGAGCGGTCCCCGGGTCGTAGTTGACGGACAGCCTGTTGGCCTCGCGCTCCCGCTGCCGCTCCTCCTCGGCCTGAAGCGCCTTGTAGCGCTGGTCGAGCAGGAGGCGGGCGGCGTCGCGCTGCTGGAAGCTGGTGATGGTGACGTCGAGGTTGTCCTTGGCGAGCTTTTCCTCGCCGGTCGCCTTCTCCAGGCGCTGAGCTGCCTCTTTCTCGGCGTTGACGGCGCGCTCAAGCTCATAGGCGGTGGACTCGCTGAAGGTCTTGGCGCCCGGCTGGAGCAGGTCAAGGTCGCGCACCAGCGCTCCGCTTTGGAACTGCGGGGGCAGCTCGCGGGCGGACCGGTATGCCTCGTTGGCGGCGGCGGCCGCGGCCTCCTTGGCGGCCTTGAACTTCTCGTCGGCGAGCGTCCACGCATACTGCGCCCAGGCGAGCTCGAGGCGGGCACGCTCGTGCTCGATCTTCAGCTCGTTGATCCGCTCCGCCAGAACTTGAGACTCGGCAAGGGCGGCTGTGCGCTGCGCGTCGAGCACCGCGAGCGGAGTGAGCGGCTGGGTCTGAGGCACCGCGAGGGTGCCGGCTGGAAGCAAGGGGGTCTCGCCAAAGGTGGCCGGCCGGGCACCGCCGTCGGGCACCGCCGTGATGCCGGACCCCGGTGGGGGCTCGGCTGTGGCCGGGATGGATATCCCGCCCACGATCAAGGCGGTCAACACGATCGTGCCGATCTGGTCACGCCTTCTACGTCGTCCACTCAACGCCATCGTTCCTGTCCTCCCCGACAGTCCCCGTTGGAGTCCCTGGATAGGCTAACCGACATGGACAAGGGCGTGAAGCGCGGGCTTGAAAAGAAGGCGTATTCCGGGGAAAGGCTTTCCCGTGCTGACGGTGAGGCTTTGTACGCCTGCGACGACCTCGCGTGGCTGGGCAGATTGGCACATCACGCGCGAACTGAGCGAAACGGCGACCGCGTCATGTTCAACGTCAACAGGCATCTGAACCTGACCAACGTCTGCTCGGCGAGCTGCGCCTACTGTTCGTTCCAGCGCAAGCCGGGCGAAAAGGATGCCTACACGATGCGGGTCGAGCAGGCGGTGGCCAAGGCCCAGGAGATGAAGGATGAGCAGCTCACGGAGCTGCACATCGTCAACGGTCTACACCCGACACTGCCGTGGCGCTACTACCCGCGCGTGCTGCGCGAGCTCAAGGCGGCCCTACCCGGGGTGAAGCTCAAGGCGTTCACCGCGACCGAGGTCCAGTGGTTCGAGAAGATCTCGGGTCTGACCGCCGACGCGATCCTCGACGAGCTGATCGACGCCGGGCTGGAGTCGCTGACCGGCGGCGGCGCCGAGATCTTCGACTGGGAGATCCGCAAGCAGATCGTCGACCACGACTGCCACTGGGAGGACTGGTCGCGCATCCACCGCCTGGCGCACTCCAAGGGCCTGCGGACCCCGTCGACCATGCTGTATGGACACATCGAACAGCCGCGCCACCGCGTTGACCATGTTTTGCGACTGCGCGAGCTGCAGGATGAGACCGGCGGATTTACTGTTTTCATTCCTTTGAGGTACCAGCACGACTTCCATGACAGCGCCGACGGCAAAGTGAGAAACGTGCTTCAGGCCCGCACCACCATGGCGGCGCCGGCCGAGTCGCTCAAGACCTTCGCCGTGTCCCGGCTGCTGCTGGACAACTTCGAGCACATTAAATGCTTCTGGGTGATGCACGGCCTTTCGGTCGCGCAGCTGTCGCTCAACTTCGGGGTGGACGATCTGGACGGTTCCGTCGTCGAGTACAAGATCACTCACGACGCGGACGCCTACGGCACGCCCACCACGATGCACCGCGACGACCTGCTCCACCTGATCTGGGACGCGGGCTTCACCCCGGTCGAGCGCGACACCCGCTACAACGTCGTCAAGGAGTACCCGCCCGCGCCCAAGCTCGCCGACCGCAGGCGCGAGCCGCAGCAGGTGTGGGCCTAGATGGCCGAGGCCAAGCGGCTGACCCGGCTGACCGACCTGATCGGCCAGTGCCTGGCCGGGCTGGTGATCAGCCTCGCCGGGATCCTCGTCATCGACGGGCTCTATGCCCTTCTCGGCTTCGGTGAGTTCGGCAAGATCAGTGGCTGGCTGGCGCTGGTGTTCCCGATCCTCATCTTCGTGCAGCAGTTCTCGGCGGCCCGGGGCGAGCGGGGCCGGGTGCCGGTGGCGATCGTCGGCGTCCTGGTCGCGGCGGGGCTAGGCCTGTCGGCCGCGGGCATCTTCAGCGGGCTGCCCCCCATCGGCTCCGGGGCGATCGGCGCCCTCGTCGCGACGCTCACCTACGCCACCGTCTGGCACGCCGGCCTCGCCCTGGCCGCCAGGTCCTGACCCAAGAGCCCTGTCGCCACCTCCGGCGGCCCGTGACTCCGGAGGCCCGCCGGCCGCTCGCGGCGCGGGCACCCAGGGCGCCGCAGCCGAGGGCGCCGCGATGCCGGGCGCTGAGGCCTCGGGCGCGGAAACGCCGGCTTCGGGAATCGGGGTCGACGGTGTGGCGCCGCGGCGCCAGAGCGCCATGGCGGTGACCACTGCCACAGCGACCGCGATCACCACGACCTCTCCACCCAGCAGGTGATCAAGCCGGGTGATACCCGGAACGTCGTCGGGCACCAGCACATCGCGCAACGGCAGCAGCGCCAACAACGCCGCGCCCAATTCGATTGGGGCGGAACGGCTTGCGCGGTCGCTGAGCCAGTGCAGCCCGGCGCTGAGCCCGAGCAGGAGCGGCGCCAGAGCGACCCCGTAGACGAAGAATCGCACATGCGCCGGCCGCTGGAAGACGAGCCCGACGCAGCCCCCACAATTGTCCAAAGCGGACAGTCGCCAGTCCGCCAGGCTCGGGTTCGGCAGCATGGACACGCTCACCGGCGCACCCGTGGACGTCACCTCCAGCCTGACCACGTAGGAGTCATCCGGGAAGGCCTGGGGGTTGGTCTGGGCGGTGACGGTCACGGTGTCGCTCGGGGGCAGCGCGACGTCGACCGCCTCACCATCCAAGCCGGTCAGGCTCAACCCGACCGGCGAGCCGTTCGATGCCGGATCGAGCGAGAATAGCAACTCCACCTGGCGCGTGACCGGGTTCAGGCGGACGGGCTTCATGGTGACGATCACCTCGTCGCTTCGGGGTTCCCGATTCGACAGGCCATCCTGCTGGCCGAACCCGCCGGTCACGAACATCAGGGTGGCGGTGAGCACACCGAAGGCGAACAGCAACAGCAGCAAGGCGGCGGCCTTGGCCCATCGTGGACGCACGGGATAGATGATGTCGCATGGGGGCAAAGCCTTGACCCTCGGGTGGCCCGAGACCTTAGGTTAGGCCGGGTGAGCATGTGGAACATCGGGGCGTTCGCCATGGCCAGCGGCTTGTCCATCAATGCGCTCCGGCACTATGACGAGATCGGGATCCTCCGCCCGGTGCAGGTCGACCCGGTGACCGGATACCGGCGCTACCACCCCGACCAGG
>Ga0075428_100004318_pt1 | contig 15660 bp, 15 predicted proteins | sample RhiMetdeltSRZDD2_FD_75291 | JGI IMG/M metagenome (GOLD analysis project Ga0075428, IMG submission 75291) | Populus rhizosphere microbial communities from Tennessee, USA - Rhizosphere MetaG P. deltoides SRZDD2 | ecosystem: Host-associated > Plants > Roots > Rhizosphere > Soil | place: USA... | reverse complement strand
CGGTTCTCGGCGCTGGTGCTCGGCATCGTGCGCAGCGCGCCGTTTCGCATGCAGACGAATTTGAGCCCCGACACGAGGGAGCCATGAACCAAGATTCGAACGGCACGACGCGCCGGATGCGGCTCGCATGAGCGCGTATCTCTCTCGCCGAACTTTGTCGCGCCGCGCCGTGCTGCGCGGCGGTGGCGCCACGATCGCGCTGCCGCTACTGAGCGCAATGGTGCCGGCCGCCACCGTATCTGCCGCGACGCCGCGCGCGCGGTTCGCGTGCATCTACATCCCGCACGGAGCCGTCATGCGGCAGTGGACGCCGGCCGACGGTCCGGGTTTGGCGCTGACGCCGATCCTGCGCTCGCTCGAGCCGTTTCGCGATCGACTCAATGTCGTCAGCGACCTGAAGTTGCCGCTCGCATACGGCGAGGACGCCTCGGCCGGCGCGAACCACACGCGCTCGTCGGCCGTCTGGCTCACTTGCGCTCGGCCCGAGACCGGCGCGACGCCACGGCTCGGGATCTCAGCGGATCAAGTCGCCGCGCAAAGCTTCGGTCAAGACACGCCGTTGCCTTCGCTCGAGCTATCGCTCGAGGAGGGCGGCTTGAGCGGCGGCTCGGGCCTCTCGGGCGCGTACCGCAATACGATCGCCTGGCGCACACCGACAGCGCCTCTGCCGATGGAGGTAAATCCGCAGGTCGTGTTCGAGCGGTTGTTCGGCGATGGCAGCACGGTCGAGGAGCGCGCGCGGCGCCGCGAGCAAGCCGCGAGCCTCCTCGACTCCGTGATCGGCGACGCACGCGCGCTCTCGCGCTCGTTGCCCGGCGACGACCGCACGCGCCTCGAGCGCCATCTCGACGACGTGCGCGAAGTCGAGCGCCGCATCGCGCTCGCGGGAAAGAAGGTCGGCGACGACCTCGCGGTGCCCGAGAAGCCCGCCGGCGTTCCCGACGACTTCGAGCAACACGCGAGGCTGATGTTCGACCTGCTGGCACTTGCGTGGTCCGCGGATCTCACTCGCGTCGGCACACTGATGATCGCGAAGGAGGTCAGCAACACCGTATACGCGGCGAGCGGCATCAACGATCCTTTCCACAACCTTTCGCACCACTCCGAGGTGGCGGCGAACATCGAGCGGTACGCGCGCCTGAACGCCTATCACACGACTGCAACGCTCGCGTACTTCCTCGGCAAGCTGCGAGCCACACCCGACGGCGACGGCACTCTGCTCGACAACTCGCTCGTCCTCTACGGTAGCGGCATGAGCAACTCGAATCAGCACGACCACGAGCCGCTGCCGACGATCGTTGCGGGCGGCGCTTCGGGAACGCTCGCGGGCGGCCGGCACATCCGCGCCGGTGTCGGCACGCCGTTCGCAAACCTACTCGTCGCCCTGCTCGACAAGCTAGGTGTGCGCGTGGAACGGTTCGGCGACAGCACCGGCGCAGTCACGCTATGAGAGCTGCATGGCTGTCAGCCGTCTTGCTCGCGTCACCGCTGCTCGCGGCAGCGGAAAACCAGTACGAGACGCTCGCCGACGCGGCGATGAGCCGGGACGCACAGGCCGTCCGCGCGTTGCTGTCCGCGGGCGCCGACGTGAACGCGCTCGGGGCCTACGGCACGCCGGCTCTGCACTGGGTCGTGCGCGTCGAAGATCGCGCAACTGCCGGGCTGCTGCTCGACGCCGGCGCCGACCCGAACTTGAAGACTCCTCAGGGCGTGGTGCCGCTGCACCTCGCCATTGCCAACCGCGACGCGGCAATCGTCGACTTGCTGCTCACCGCGGGAGCCGACGCGAATCTCGTCGATAACGCCGGCGAAACGCCCTTGATGCTCGCGGCGCGCGCCGGCGACGCCGCGGTGGCGGCCCAATTGCTGCACGCGGGGGCGCCCGTCGATGCTCGCGACGCCGAGTTCGGCCAGACCGCGCTGATGGTAGCGGTGCGCGAAGGCCACGCCGACGTCGTCCGGCTGCTCGTCGCCCGCGGCGCCGACGTGAATGCGCAGACTCGCGCCGGCGCCGTGCCGGCATTTCGCCGCCCCAGCGACAACGCAGGCTCGAAAGGCGTCGGCATCATCCGTGGCGGCTGGCCTGAACACGGGATGCGCCCGCTGGTGCCGGGCGCGAAGACGCCGCTCGCCTACGCGACGCGACGCGGTGACGTCGCCGTCACGCAGGTGCTCGTCGAAGCGGGAGCCGAGCTCGAGCTTGCGGATGCCGACGGGGTTACGCCGCTCCTCAACGCGATCTTGAACGCGAGCGTCGCCGCCGCGCGTGGCGCACCTCCGGGAATGCAGCATCTCGACGTCGCGCGCTATCTCCTCGAGCGCGGCGCGAATGTCAACGCCGCGGACTGGTACGGCGAGACGCCACTTTGGGCCGCCGTCGACATCCGCAATCTCGACGTGAACGGTCCCGAGCACGACAACCGCATCGACCGCGCGGCCGCGCTGGACCTGATCGAACGGCTGCTCGAGCGCGGCGCCGATCCCAACGCGCGCACGCGCGAGTATCCGCCCGAGCGGCGTTTCATCACGGGGCTCGGCTCGCTGTCGTGGGTCGACTTCACGGGACAGACGCCGTTCCTGCGCGCGGCGCTGGCGGGAGACGTCACCGTCATGCGGCTACTGCTCGAGCACGGCGCCGACCCCAGGATCGCCACTTTTGCAGGTACGACGCCCCTGATGGCGGCAGCGGGCGTCAATTGGGTCGTGAATCAGACCTTCGACGAGGGGCCCGCTGCCCTGCTGGCGGCCGTGCACCTCTGCGTCGAGCTCGGCCTCGACGTCGAGGCGTCGAACTCCATGGGCCTGCGGGCAATCCATGGCGCGGCGAACCGCGGCTCGAACGAAATCATCGAGCTGCTCGCGGCCCGCGCAGCGCGGCTTGGCGTGCCCGATGCGCAAGGACGAACACCCCTCGTCTGGGCCGAGGGCGTGTTCCTTGCGACACACCCGCCGCAGCGCAAACCCGAGACGATCGCGCTGCTCGAGCGGCTGCTGCGCGACCCGGCCGCCAGGCGCTGACGAACGCCGTGGACGACGACGCTTGCAAGCCGCGAAAGCTTCTACCAATATCGCCGCCTTCTGCGGAGCGCCGACAAACGCGAGGCACTTTTCTGGCGACGAGTTCGAAACAACGGCGAACGCCCACTGTCCGAGCGCCGGCGTTCGGGGTGGCGCTCGACGACCTCATGGGCTACAACCTGCGGCGCGCGCACGGCGTGCAGAAGCAGCGCTTCGGGGCCGTGTTCGGGCCCCTTTCAATTCGGCCCGTCACGTTGTCGGCGCTCGGCATCATCTACGAGAGCCCCGGCATCACGCAGGCGGACCTCGGCAAGAAGCTCAACATCAAGCGCGCTAACATGGTGCCGGTCATGGCCGAGCTCGAGGGCCGCGGCCTCATCGCGCGGCGCACCAGCGATAACGACCGGCGCGCGCACGTGATCGCGCTGACCCCGGCCGGGCAAAAGTTCACCGTGAAGCTGCTCGAGCTGCATCGCAAGCTGGAGGACGACTTGGCGCGCGAGCTCGGCTTGCGCGAGCGCGACCAGCTGCTTCAGCTCTTGAAGCGTTTCCGCAAGCTAGCGACCGAACCCGTGCTCGACGACGGCACGGACTGAGCGTCCGCGGCGCGATCGCCGCGGCCGCTCAATTGCTCGTTCATCAATACGGGTTCGCGATCGGCAGGTCCTCTGCCGGGTACAGCGTGATGATCTTCGCGCCGGTCGGCGTGAGGACGACCTCTTCCTCGATGCGCGCGGCCGATATGCCGTCGGTCGCCGGGCAGTATGTCTCGACAGCGAACACCATGCCGGCCTTCAGCTCGATCGGCTCGCGGAACGAGGTGACGCGCGAGATCAGCGGCCGCTCGTGCAGACCCAAGCCCAAGCCGTGGCAGAAGTTCAGGCCAAACGCGTCGATCTCGCTCGAGAAGCCGATGTCCTCGGCCGTCGGCAGCGCGTTCGCGACCTCGTCGCTACCCATGCCGGGCTTCAACAACGCGATCGCGTTGTCCATCCACTCGCGCGCCTTGCGATAGGCGGTGCGTTGCGGCGCCGTCGCGCGGCCGACTGCGAACGTGCGGTAGTAGCACGTGCGATAGCCGATGAACGAATGGATGACGTCGAAGAACGCCTGGTCGCCGGGCCGAATCAATCGATCCGTGAAGTTGTGCGGATGCGGCGAGCAGCGCTCGCCGGCGATCGAGTTGATGGCCTCGACGCAGTCCGAGCCCATCTCGTAGAGGCGGCCAGCCGCCAACGCGACGATCTGCGACTCCTTGATGCCGGGTTTCAGCGCCTCGGCGATGTCTTGGTACACGCCGTCGACCATCGCGGACGCCATGTTCAGCAGCGTGATCTCGTCGTGCGACTTGATCTCACGCGCGAGCAACATCGTCTGCTGACCGTCGCGGACCTCGATGCCGGCCTTCTGTAGCTCGAACAGCATCGGCGGCTCGACGACGTCGACGCCGACAGGCATGTGCCCGACGCCCTCCTCGTCCAAGATCGCCTTGATCTCACGAGCCGCATCGCGGAACAGCGTGAGGTCTCCACCAACCGCTCCGCGCATACCGAGCATGCCCGCGCGGCAGTGATCGTTTTGCAGCCACGGCGCATAGAGCTTGTGGTGCTTCGCCGCCGAGCCGAAATCCCAGATGTACGGCTCGCCGTTGCCGGTTATCAACGAATAGCGCAGCAGCTTGTCGCGCGCCCACTCGCCGATGACGGTGCTCGTCGTGTAGCGGATGTTGTGCTGATCAAAAGAGAGCAAAGCGCCGAGGCCGCTGCCCGCGAGCGCCTGACGCACGCGCGCGACGCGGTAGTTGTGCAGCCGGCGGAAATTGACGCGCTCCTCGAAGTCGACCTGCGTGTGGCCGGGCGCCTGCAGCGGCCGCTTCCACTGATGGTGCGGATCGATATCCTCATCGAGAATCTGCTTCGGCTCGACGAGCGGCGGTTTGCCGCCCTTGCGAATCGGTGCTGCCTTCGCCGCCGTCTTCTTGGCCGGCCCCGCGGCCGCCTTCCCCTTCTTCTTCGCCATTGTCGTCCTCTATTGAAGTGAGCGCTGCCGAACCACGCTCGGTTGGCACGGGGATTGTACGCGGGGGCGGGCGGCCCGGGACAGCCCGGCGAACCGCTCGGTCGTGTTTTACTCGGTGCGGTCTATTCGTACAGGTAATAGCGCATGCGGACCGGCGTCACCTCGGCGAATGCGCCCTCGGTGAGCCGCGGCCGGTACCGGCTGCTCCTGATGAGGGCCATCAAGTCTTGCTTCGCGGCGCGCGTCGCATTCGCGTCGTCGAGAATCTCGACCGCACGGCTTCGCCCGTACCTCGTGATCTCGAACTCGACATCGATGTACCCGTTCTCGGCGCGCGTCTCGTCGCGTGCGAGAGGATTCGGCTGAAACGCCGGCAGGACGACGGGCGTCGGCGGCCCGAAGAGCTGCTCGATCAACGACTCCGCGGCGCCGCCTTCTTGGAGCATCGACTGCGCCAACTCGTAGCTCTCCATGGCCTGGCTGTTATGCGAGTACAGCAAGTCCCAGTCGGCCAGTTGCACGACGGCGTCCGCTTGCTGCAGCGACGGGTCCGAGCTCGCAGCGCCATAGGCATAGAGACGGCGAAGGCTCTGCCGGCCGCGATAATACGGATCCATGACATGCACGTGCTTCGTTACGACGCTGTCCTCGCCGTCACCTTCGAGCGGACTCTGATCCGGATACGGCAGGTCCCAATCGGCGAGCGAGGTGACGGCCGCAATGCGGCTGCGCCACGGCTCCAGGCTCGACGCGCCGAGGTAGGCGGGCGCGAGCGGCACGGGACTCGACGTGGGGCCTGTGTAATAGCGCGACCGCATCAGATCGACTCCGCGCAACACGTCTGTCTCGAGCGCGCGTAGCTCGTCGCTGTCATAGAGGCCCTGGCGCAACATCACTGCGATGGCGTCCAGGTAATTGCGCTGTGCCTCGGCGAGCATCCCTTGCACGACGGTGCTCTTGCTGCCTGCTGTGCAACTCCCGTCCGCGGAGGTCGGCCACTGCTTGTAGTAGCAGCCGAGAACGACCTCGGGTGGCCGGTGGCCGGCGATCACGGCGGCGAGCACTTCCATCTGCCTGTCGGCGATCTCGCGCAGCGCTGGCGCGGTGCGGACGTCGTCCGGATGGCGTCGCAGCAGCGTGAGCAGATCCTGCTCGCGATCCCAAGCTCCTTCGGCATTACCGCGCTTTTCCTCGATGTTGATGAGCTGGCGCAGCAGCGGCACCTGCTCGAGCGAATGCAGCCCGTTGTTGACGCGCACGATGTGCCGCGCGCGCTCCAGAGTGACGAGCGCCAAGGAATAGTCTTCGCCCTCTTGGTAGAGCAGGCCGAGGCGCGACAGCGGCGCGAGCAGCTCGACCGAGAACGGGCCGTCGCGAGAAAGGATTTCCTGAATTTGGTTGATTAGAGGTTCGTCATCGGCGTTGGCCTGCGCGGCGACAGGCGTGGTGAAAGCCGAGAGTACGAGGGCCGCGAGCGTCGCCGCGGCAAGCTCGCGCGCGCGGCGCAGGGTGAACCAGATCATGCGCACCTCCGATAGGGTTGCGATCCGTTCCCCCCTATCGGCGGCTATGCAAGGGCTATGCCCGCGGAGAGGCGGTGCCTATCGTGCGGCTACGAGTCGAGCCGTCCCGCGCTGGCGCCCAGGGTGACAAGAAGCTCGTCGAGTTGCTCGAACTGCTCGGGAAATCCACCTGTACTTTCGGAGGCGATGGCGGCGTCGAGCGATTCCTTCGAGGGATAGAGGTCGTGCACGACGACCCGTGTCTTGCCGCCACTTTCTTCGAAGGTCACCGTGGTGACGGCGCCGTCCGGGCTCTCATCATTGCTCCAGGAGAGGCGCGAATGTGGTGTCACTTCGAGGTAGGTGCCGAAAAACGCGATGGGTTCCGGGTTCCCGGCGAACACCAGTCGGTACCCGCCCCCGACACGAATATCCAACTCGCAGGAAAGCAGTGTGATGCCAATTGATTTCGGCACCCACCAACGCTTGAGCAGCTCGGGCTGGGTCCACGCTTCGAATACGATGCGTGCCGGGCCATTGATCGTTCGCGTGACCACGAGCTCACGCTCGGACTTCCTCTCTACCGTCGTGTTGTTCTTCATGGGTCAGCTCACTTCCTCTTCCTGCGTTCATCGGGCTTTTCCCGCTGTTTCAGTTCCTCAACAACCTTATCCAGCTCGTCGAAGCGTGCAGCCCAAAGCTGGCGGTACCGCTCGATCCATGCCGCCTCCTCTTCTAGTTGGCGCGGCCCGAGCTTGCAGGTCCGCACGCGGCCGACCTTCTTTGTGCTGACGAGCCCCGCCTGCTCCAAGACGCCGACATGCTTCTTCATGCCCGTAAGGGTCATGTGGAATTTATCGGCAAGGTCCGTGATCGAGGCGTCCGCACGCCCAAGGTGCTCCAAAACGCCGCGTCGCGTAGCGTCCGAGAGCGCGGCGAATGAGTCATCGAAGCGGCTAGAGCTATACTGAACCATATGGCTCAGTATTTAACACACGAGTCGGCGGGCATGCAAGGGAAAGCTGAAAGGCTTAGCAGCTGCGCGAGGCCGCCGCTCCTGACGTCACGGCAACCCGCGAACGAGAAGCAGCGCAAGCGTCATGATCACGAGCGACAGCAGCGCGTTCGCGCGGCCGAGCAGCGCGGCGCGTCGGCGCAGCGCAAGCGCCGCCGGGCTACCCGGCTCCGCCTGCATCGCACGCGTCGCGGCCGGGCCCACGGCGAAGTCGTGGTAGAGCGACAGCGCGATGACGAGCGCGACGAGCACAAGCTTGGCCATGAGCAAACGGCCGTAGGGCGTCGGCCACCACGCTTCAACCGCCGCGAACGAGCCGCCAGCCTTCAAGATCAAGTTCGTCGTGCCGGTGACGATCAACACGACGATGCTCGCATAGCCGATGCGCATGAACTTCCGACCGGCCGCGCGCAAAAGCGGCACGGCTTGCGCGCGCAACGCGGGATCGCGCAGCGTCGGTGCGAGCACCATGCTGATGAACGCCAGGCCGCCGATCCACACGATCGCGGCGAGCAAGTGCAACCACATCGAGACGAGAAACCAACCGTACATCTCGGGGCCGCTACTTCAGGTAGCCCTTCATGCGCGCGGCTTCGATATTCGTGAGACCCGCTGCCTCGGCACTACCCGGCAGATTCTCGATGTCCTTGTTGTTCTCGTTGCAGATGAACTCGAGCGGCTCCCAACCCGGGCGAAGATGAACGACCTGCGACGCCGACCACGGCGCCGTGTACGCACCCGGATCGTCGACGGTGACGTCGATGCGCAGGTGCCCGTAATGCGTGCGCGTAAATCGCTCCGTCACGGCCAACTTGTCCGTCGTCGGCCGCCCGAGCTGGTCGAGCCAGCTCTTGCCGTTGAAGCCCGTCGTCGTCACGACGAGCGTGTCGCCGTCCCAGCGGCCCGTCGAGTAGCCCATCCACGCAGGCTTCGCGCTCGGGTCGACCGTGCGGCCGTCCGTGAAGATCTGGCGCCAGAACGTGAACGTCTCGTAAAGAATCGCGAAGCCACTAGGCGTCTCGATGAGCTTCCACGGATACGAAACGTAGCCGAGCTTAGGCACGCCTTGCGGCAGGCAATGCGCGTCGGGATCCTCGCCCGAGTGCAAGCCGTCCTTGCGCTCGTCGAACAAGCGCCGCGCCCACGGTTGATACGGAACTTTGTCGTCGCCGATGTCGAGCGCGAGATCGCGGATGTAGCGATTGTCGTCGGCCATCCACACGCCCTGAAGATCGACGCGTCCGTTCGCGTGGCGCGGCGGCGGCGCCTCGAGATTGACGTCGCCGTTCGGCAAGCGCGGCGCGTTCGCGTCCGGAGCATTGACCCATTGCGCATGCGTCGCGAACCCAGGCGCGAGACAAAGGAGCAGCGCCGCGACGGGCGCCGCAACACTAGGAACGAAGCCGAAGCTGCGCGGCATCGAGGGAGAACCTACGCGCGCGGCGCGCCGCGATCAAGCCTTGGGCGGGCGCGGCAAGTCGAAGTTGAGGGCGCTCATCGAAATGCGGCCGTCGCTACCGTGGATTTCCGGCACGCCGTCGTCGCCGACGACCCACACTTCGCGCGACCCGGCGGCGAGATACGCCGCCACCTTTTCCGCGATCTCGGCGCGCGTATTGGTCGGCGACAACACCTCGACGCACAGATCCGGCCCGGCACGAAACTCGCTCTCCGTGCCGTGGCGTTGCATAAACTCCGGCGAAGCCCAGACGACGTCGGGAACCCGCACGCCGATGTCCGTCTCGACGGGGCACTCGGTGAACGTCGTGCCGTCGGGCCGCTGCCGCATCAGCTCGTTCGCCACGAATGCCTGCAAGAAAGCATGCCGAGTCGTCGGCGGACTCACCTCGATCGCGCCCTTCTCGTTGAGCTCGACTTTGAACGGGATCGCAGCCACCAAAGGATCGGAGGCCAGCTGCCGCCAGCGCCGACGCAACTCGGTTCGCGACAAGCGATCGCCAGCGTTGGGCTTGGTGGCCGTAGCGTTCATGGATCTCACTCAAGAAGGAGCAGCTCGATTGTGCGCGTCGGGTCCTCGCGCGTGCAACGCGCGAATCTCGGCTAGCGCGCGAGAAACGCTCAGCGGTGATAGTCGCCGAGCATGCAGTGCAGGAGCTCGTGCCCCAGCGTCAACGTGCCGTCGTCATCGACTTCGCCGGGGCGCTGCTCGTTCGGTAGGTAGACCTCGCAGGTTCGGGCCCCCGTCTCGCGGTTCGTCTTCAAGATCGAGAAGCCGTGCCGGTGATCCTGGCGGACGTCGCGCAGGCTGACATTTGCCCCGTATTTGCGTTGGAGCTTTACGAGCTCGCCCGTCGATACGTAGGTGACTAGCAACCGCATGTCCTGGACGTCCAGCGTGGCCTTGATGACCTCGTTGGCCCACAAAGGCTGCGCGAGCCAACCGCCAGCGACGAGGGCAAGACCCATTCGGCGTATCTCCACGGCTCTCTCCCGGTTTCTTGAAGCCGAGAGAGAACCTAGAGAGCACCAGTACCCGTTGCTTGAATGGCCCCCGTTTTCGCCTAAACGAACGTCACGCCGCGATAAAAGCTCATAAACGGGCCTTACAATCGTCCCAAAACCGGTGGATAGTCGAGGCCCGGAGCGAAAACAATGACTCCCCCGGTCGACGCCCTGCCGTCCAACTTTCGGTTCGCGGACCTGACGCTCGACGTCGCGCGACGCTGCGTGATGCGCCAGGGTCAACCGATCGAGCTCAAGGCGCTCGACTTCGACTTGCTGCGCTTCCTCGTCGAGCAAGCGCCAAACGTCGTTAACGCCGATGTCTTGGCCGAGAAGGTTTGGGGCCGGCACTTCGTCAGCCCGGAGAACGTGGCGCAACGCGTCATGCTGCTGCGCCAGAGCCTGTCCGACGACGCGACCCGCCCTCGCTACATCGAGACGGTCCGCAACAAGGGCTACCGGTTGATCCCGGTCGTCGAACGATTGGCCGCCGAGCAACCGAGCAGCAAGCCGCGGCGCCGTCTGGCCGCGGCCGCCGCGCTGCTGGTTGCGGTGGGCGTCATCGGAGTCGCGAGTCTCTGGCGAGCCGAGCCAGCCCCGGCTCCGCGGCTACCGCGGTCCGTCGCCGTGCTGCCGTTCGAGAACCTGAGCCCCGACCCGAGCGACACGTCCTTCGCCGTCGGCATGCAAGACGAGATCGTGACCCAACTCACCAAGATCGGCGGGCTGAGCGTGATTCCCGTGCGGACGCGTGCCGCTGGTCCGTTGCCCCCGGATGTCGTACGTGACCTGAACGTCACCGCAACGCTCGGAGGCAACGTGTCCTACTCCGAAGGGCGCGTGCGAGTGACGGCTCACCTGATCGAGGCCTCGACCGGCGTATCCCTCTGGTCGAACCGGTACGAGCGCGAGCTCAACGACATCTTCGCCATCCAAAGCGAAATCGCGCTCGACGTGGCGCGTGAGCTGCGATTCGAGCTGACGGACTCGGAGCGCCGGCGCATCGAGCACGTGATGACCACCGATCCACGAGCCCACGACCTGTACGTGACGGCCCGGATTCGGCTGCAACGCTTCAACGCCGAGGAAACGCTGCGCGGGGTCGCCGAGGTCGAAGAAGCACTCGACAGAGACCCGGCGTTCACGGACGCGTGGGTGCTCGACACGGGTCTGCGAATCAACGCTTCGTACTACGATCCGGAGCACGCCGCCGAGCATCGCGCCCGGGCCGAGCAAGCGGCAGCGCGCGCTGTGGCTCTCGACCCGGAGTCCGGCGGCGCGTATGCCGCGCTCGCCGCAGTGCGGTCGGTGAGAATGGACTGGAAAGGCAGCGAAGCGGCCTTTCGCCAAGCGCGCAGTCTCAATATGCCCGCTGAATGCTTGTGCACGTACGCGGTGATGAAGCTCTTCGTCGGCGACTTCGCTCGCGCGCGCGAGCTCGTCGAGGAGAGTCACGCGGCACTGCCGCAGGGCCCCAACCACATCCGCTTCGCGCTATCCGCCTACGCCGGGCTCGGCGACTGGGCCAGGGCAACAACGCTGTACGAGTCGGGCATAGGCCTGTTCAAACCCTGGCGCCAAGGGCCGAACAACTGGACACACTGGCTGGTGGGACATGGGGACCTCGCGGCCGCCCGCGCGATCCCGCCGGAGGACCCCTTTAACGCCGCGATGCTTGCCAGCCTCGACGATCGCGACCACGCGCTCGCGCAGATTCATCAGGCTTACGCCGCCGCCGCGGCCGGCAACCCGAACCATCTGCGGGACATTGGACTATGGGCCGCGCATTTCGGCGACGCGCGACTCGCGTTCCGTGCGATGCGCGCGTCCATCGACGAGCAAGCCAGCGAGATGATGTACGTCTGGCTGCCGCAGCTCGCACCCATGCGCCGATCGCCCGAGTTCAAAGCGTACATGCGCGAAATAGGCATGGTCGCGTATTGGCAAGCATACGGCTGGCCGGACATCTGTCGTCAGCTCGCAGATGACGATTTCGAATGTGACTAGCCGGAGTCACTGATGACAACTCAGGTCGACAACCTCCCCGTAAACTATCGTTTCGCGGACCTTACGCTCGACGTCGCGCGACGCTGCGTGACGCGCCAGGGTCAAACGATCGAGCTCAAGGCGCTCGACTTCGACTTGCTACGCTTCCTCGTCGAGCAATCGCCGAACGTCGTCAACGCCGACGTCTTGGCCGAGAAGGTTTGGGGCCGGCACTTCGTGAGCCCCGAGAACGTGGCGCAGCGCGTGATGCTGCTACGGCAAAGCTTGTCGGACGACGCCAGCAAGCCACGCTACATCGAGACGGTCCGCAACAAAGGCTATCGACTGATACCGATCGCGGAGCGAGTACCGACGGCAAGTCTCCCTGCAACATCGCGGCGTCGCGGCTGGCGTGTCGCCCTGATCGCCGCCACCTTACTCGCCGCGTTCGGCGTGACGGCTACCTTGCACTGGCCGCCGGCGCCCGGCCGCACCTCAGTGGCAGTGCTGCCCTTCGACAACTCGAGCCCCGACGCCGACCATTCCTACTTCGCGGCAGGTATGCAGCCGGAGATCGTGAACCAGCTCGCGAAAATAGACGGGCTGCGCGTGTTCCCAATTGGGCTGACCGATGGCACGCAACGACCGCTTACCGAAGTCCTCCGCGACCTCGACGTTGCGACCGTGCTGCGCGGCAGCGTGCACCACGCCGACGGACGCGTCCGGGTGAACATCCAACTCACTGAGACCGCGACCAGCGAAATTTTGTGGTCGGACTCGGACGAGCGCGAGTTTCGCGACTTCTTCGCCATCCAGAGCGGGATAGCGCTCAATGTGGCGCGCGCACTCCGTGTCGAGCTTTCTTCTGCCGAGCGCACGAGCATCCAGCGCGTGCCAACTGTCAGCCTGCACGCCCGAGACCTTTACCTCAGGGCGCTGGCCCGGAATTGGCGCTCTGAGGAGGTGCTGCTCGCCATCGAGGAGCTCAAGCAGGCACTCGAGCTCGACGCCGAGTTCAAAGAAGCATGGGCGGCCTACTCCATCGTTCGCAACTATGCGCAAGCCGTCGACGCACCGGGCAGAGACGAGCACCGTCTACACGGGGAAGACGCCGCCCGCCGAGCCCTTCGGCTCGATCCAGAGTTCGGGGCCGGCTATCAGGCTCTCGGCTATTCGTTGTTGACGCAGAACAACTGGAACGAGGCGGAAGCCGCTTTCGCCAAAGCCGAAGCGCTGGGCGTGCCTCTGTCGGGCATGGGTTCCTATGCGTTCTTACAGCTATCGGCCGGCAAGTTCGGTCCTCTGGCGCGGAACATCTTCGAGGAAGCCCGCGGGGCCGAGCCGAATAATGCGCTGTACTACCGTTTTCTAGTTTTCGTCTACGAGGGGCTCGGCGACGGAGAGCGAGCCAACGACGTGTACGAGTCCGCCCTCCGAGCCTTCCCACACGATAGCCGCGAGGTGCTTCAGATGCACGCTATCAGGATGCATTGGCTGATCGGGCGCGGCCGGCTCGAGGAAGCGCGCGCAATTCCCACGTCCGATCCGCTGAATGCGGCGATGGTTGCCAGCCTCGACGCGGCGCCGGAGCGTGCCATCGCGGAGCTCCGCAGCGCGTATGCCACCACGGCCGCCAATGATCAGATCCGCAACCGCGACATCGCCCTTTGGGCGGGCTATTTCGGCGATACCGAGCTCGCACTCGAAGCGATGCGAGCGACGATCAATCAAGGCGGCGGCCTCATCGCTTACATCTGGCTGCCGCAGCTCGCGCAGATGCGTCAACTGCCCGAGTTCAAATCGTACATGCGCGAGATCGGCATGGTCGCCTACTGGAAGGAGTACGACCTTCCGGCGTCTTGTCGTTGGGCCGGCAAAGACGACTTCGATTGCGACTAGACGCTGCGTTCTAGATGCGCTTAGAACGACCGCTCAACATCGAAGGCTACGTCAGCTCCGGCTATGAGGCCGTCCGCGCAGCGTTCGCAGAGAACTTTCAGCGGCGCGGTGAGCTTGGCGCAGCCTGCTGCGTCTTTCGGCACGGCGAAAAAGTCGTCGATCTCTGGGGTGGCGTGCGCGACGCGACGAGTGGCGACGAGTGGAAAGAAGACACGATGGTCGTCGTTCACTCGGCGAGCAAAGGATTCGCGGCGATGACGCTCGCGCTGGCCCATTCGCGCGGCTGGCTCGACTACGACGAGCGCGTCTGCCGTTATTGGCCCGAGTTCGCGCAAGCCGGCAAGGAGCAAACGACAGTCCGACAGCTGCTAGCCCATCAGGCGGGCCTGTTCGCCTTCGATGAGCCTGTCGATCGCGAAGTCATCGCGGATCCCGATCGGCTCGCGGCAATCATGGCGCGACAGCGGCCGGCTTGGCCGCCCGGCGAGCGACAGGCGTACCACGCGATCAGTCTCGGCTTCTATCAGTCGGAGCTGTTGCGCCGCATCGATCCCGCGCATCGCACGCTCGGTCGGTTCTTCGCCGACGAGATCGCGGCGCCGCTCGGCATCGATTTCTATTTGAGGATTCCGGCGTCGCTGCCGAACGAGCGCCTCGCGCCGTTGCCGCCGATTAGCCGTTGGCGCGTGATCCGCGCTATGCCGTGGCGCGTTGTGCTCGACGCCTTCAATCCGCGCTCGGTGTTGTTTCGGTCCCTCATTTGGAATCCGGGCACCGGCTTCTATCTCGACCGCGAACGCGTCTACGCGCGCGAGCTGGAGGCGCCGTCGGGGCTCGGTGTCGGCACCGCGCGCGCGATCGCCAAAGCCTACGGCGTGTTCGCGAGCGACGGACGCGAGCTCGAGCTGCGGGCCGATACGCTGGCCGCTCTAGCCGCGCCCGCGACGCCGTCGCGGCACGGGTTCTTTGACGAATGCTTACGCGCGCCGGCCAAGTTCTCGCTGGGATTCATGAAGCCGAGCGAGACGATTGGATTCGGTCACACGACGGCGTTCGGCGCACCGGGGGCCGGCGGCGCAATGGGTTATGCGGATCCGGAAACCGGCATCGGCTACGGGTACGTGACGAACCGCATGGGCACTTCGCTGCAAGGCGATCCGCGTGACCTGGCGCTGCGCGCCGCGCTCGAGAGTTAGCGTTAGAATGCGCTCAGCCGTCCGGGGAGAAGCGCCATGCATCGACGCCCGTTGATCATCGCCATAGCCGCACTACTCGGCACCGCGCCCGTCGCGGCGCACCACTCGTTCTCCGCGATCTTCGACTCGGGCAAGCCCGTGAAAGTGACGGGCACCGTCAATCGTATCGAGTGGATGAACCCGCACACGTGGATCTACGTCGACGTAAAAAAGAACGACGGCAGCATCGAAGCGTGGTCATTCGAGATGGGCAGCCCGAATCGCCTGATGCGTTACGGCTGGAATCAGGATTCGCTGCCGACCGGCACGACCGTCACGATCGCCGGCTCGCAAGCGCGAGACGGCAGCATGAAAGCGGCTGTCGACACCGTCACGCTGCCGGACGGCAAGCGTCTGTTCGGGGCGCAGGATACGTCGAACTAGCGCGCGACCCCGCGCTTAAGCTCGGCGCGGATGCGCTCGAGCACTTCCGGCGACCGCGCGGCGCCACCCTGCACGAGCAGCTCGAAGTTCGACGCTAGGATTTCCTCGGCGTGGATCACGTACTCCGTGTTGTGGCCGA
>Ga0075428_100004317_pt1 | contig 15660 bp, 15 predicted proteins | sample RhiMetdeltSRZDD2_FD_75291 | JGI IMG/M metagenome (GOLD analysis project Ga0075428, IMG submission 75291) | Populus rhizosphere microbial communities from Tennessee, USA - Rhizosphere MetaG P. deltoides SRZDD2 | ecosystem: Host-associated > Plants > Roots > Rhizosphere > Soil | place: USA... | reverse complement strand
CCCGCCCGCGGATGCGCAGATAGTCGTCCAAAATGCATTTGTTCGTGACGTAGACCGTGAATTTGACGACGTGCGCGAACGTCATATTGGACGCGGCGAGGATGATGCCGATGCGGTCGAAGATCACCTCGAGTTGTTCCGCAGCCTCTGCGGGTACCGTACCGTTGAGACGCGCGCCAACTTGTCCATTGCAGAACAGGAGCCTTGCGTTCGCGGGAATTTCCACGGCATGCGCCGCATTGTTGGAATGCGCGCAGATCCGATCGTTGAGCGTATGGACGATGGCCACCTTCACATTCCTCTTCGGCGGATGATTGGCCTCTTCGGCGGATGATTGGGCCCATCAAGACCCGAGCTTGATCACCCGCGCATCGACCAGGGCCGCGATTTCGGCCGCATCGACACCGATCTCGGTTAGCACCTCCTCGGTTTGCGCGCCTAGCAGCTGCGGCGGCAGGGCCACCTCGGCGGCCTCGCCGTCGTACATGACCGGATGATTGACGACGGTGAGAGGTGCACCGGCTTTGCCGCCGCCTGCAACGGTCACCAGCGAGCGCATATGCTTGACCTGGGGGTCGTCGGCGATCTCCGCGTAGCCCTGCACCGGCGCATGCCAAATCTTGAGCGGCTCCATGCGCGAGCGCCATTCGGCGGTTGTCTTCGTCTTCAGCCGCTCGGCGATGAGGCCGGTGATCTGGTCCTGGCGCTTGAAGGTGTCCGTGTCGGTAAACGCGGCCAGCCGCGGCTCGTCCAGTACGTCCGCCAGCACTTTGAGCGACACCAGCGACAACGCCATGTGCCCGTCCTTGGTGGCGTAGACGCCGTAGGGCGCCGCGTAGTACCAGCCCGCGACGTTGCGGAACGCCTGCGTCACGCGCGGCTTGTCGGCCGCGTTGGCCCAGGCAACCAGCGACTCCGCCTGCAGGTCGAGCGCCGCCCCCATCAGGCTGACATGGACCCGGCAGCCCTGCCCGGTGCGCTGCTGGCGCACGACCGCCGCCAGAATGCCCATCGCAAACAGCGCCGCACCGTGGTGATCGATCACCGATGCGCCGGCCGGGCGCGGGCCCGTTGCAGCCTGGCCAGTGATGGCCATCATGCCGAACAGCGCCTGTGCCAGTAGGTCCTGGCCGGGCTTGTCGACGTAGGGGCCGTCAGGGCCGTAGCCGGAGGCCGAGGCGTAGACGAGCCTGGGCCGGCGCGCCTTCAGCGTCTCGTAGCCGAGCCCCAGCTTGTCCATCACGCCAGGGCGGAAATTCTCAGACACGACGTCGGCCGTATCGATCAGCCGCAGGGCTAAATCGCGCCCCTTCGGCGATTTCAGGTCGATTGCCACGCTGCGCTTGTTGCGGTTGGCACACAGGTGCAGGGCGCTTTGCCCGTCGTGCCAGATGTCGCCCCCGCTCCAGTGCCGCTGCCAGCCGCCCTCGGTGGTCTCGATCGAGATCACGTCGGCGCCGAGATCGCCCAGCGCCTGCACGCCCATCGGCCCGAGCAGGAAATGATTGAAGCTGACGACGCGGATCCCCTTCAGCAGGTCAAGCATGTTTGCGGCGTCCCCCCGGCTGGTGTGTGGTCGTTGGCCCCGGCATTCGCGACGCCGGCGGCATAGAGCTAATCCCGCCCGCTCCAATTGTTCAAGTCGCGGCGAGCGCCAAACGAAAAGGGCGGCCAGCGGCCGCCCTTCCCGAATATCTGCAAATGCTGATCAGACCGAGTAGTACATGTCGAACTCGACCGGATGCGGGGTCATCTCGAAGCGATGCACCTCTTCCATCTTGAGGCCGATGTAGGCGTCGATCATGTCGTCCGTCATCACGCCGCCCTTCTTGAGGAAGTCGCGGTCCTTGTCGAGGTTGTCGAGCGCCTCGCGCAGGCTGCCGCACACAGTCGGGATCTTGGACAGCTCATCCGGCGGCAGATCGTACAGGTTCTTGTCCATCGGCTCGCCGGGATGGATCTTATTGGTGATGCCGTCGAGGCCGGCCATCAACATGGCGGCGAAGCCAAGGTAGGGGTTGGCAGCGGGATCGGGGAAGCGGATCTCGATGCGCTTGGCCTTCGGGCTCGTCACGTGCGGGATGCGGCACGATGCGGAGCGGTTGCGCGCCGAGTAAGCGAGCAGCACGGGCGCCTCGTAGCCCGGCACCAGCCGCTTGTAGGAGTTGGTGGTCGGGTTGGTGAAGGCGTTGATGGTTTTTGCGTGCTTCAGGACGCCGCCGATGTAGAACAGGCAGGTCTCCGACAGGTCGGCGTACTTGTTGCCAGCGAACACCGGGGTCGAGCCCTTCCAGATCGACTGGTGGCAGTGCATGCCCGAGCCGTTGTCGCCGAAGATCGGCTTGGGCATGAAGCAGGCCGTCTTGCCGTAGGCCTGCGACACCTGGTGGATCACATACTTGTAGATCTGCATATGGTCGGCCAGCGTCACCATCGGTCCGAACTTAATGCCGAGCTCATGCTGGGCGGAGGCCACCTCATGGTGATGCTTCTCGACCGTCACGCCCATCTCGGCCATCACCGACAGCATCTCGGAGCGGATATCCTGCGCGCTGTCGACCGGCGGCACCGGGAAGTAGCCTCCCTTGGTGCGCGGACGGTGGGCGAGGTTGCCCATCTCGTAGTCGGTGCCCGAGTTGGACGGCAGCTCAGCACTATCGAGCTTGAAGCCGCAGTTGTAGGGATCGACGTTGAACTTGACGTCGTCGAAGATGAAGAATTCGGCCTCGGGTCCGAACACCACAGTGTCGCCGACGCCGGTCTGCTTCATGTAGGCCTCGGCGCGCTTGGCGATGGAGCGCGGATCGCGCTCGTACATCTCGCCGGTGGACGGCTCGAGCACGTCGCAGAACACAGCCATGGTGGTCTGCGCGAAAAACGGATCGATGTGGGCGCTGCCGGGATCTGGCATGAGCGTCATGTCGGAGGCCTCGATGCCCTTCCAGCCGGCAATCGAGGAACCATCGAAGGCGTAGCCGTCGGCGAACATGCCTTCGTCGACGCACGACCCGTCGGCCGTGACGTGCTGCATCTTGCCCTTGGTATCGGTGAACCGCAGGTCCAGGAACTTGACGTCCTTGTCCTTCATCATCCGCAGTACGTCGGCTACGGTCTTCGGTCTGTCTGCCATTGAACTCCCCTGTCCTCACTCATTGGAACTGAGTTGCAGAATGCCGGTCATGCCGGCGCTTCTTGGCAAGAAGCCCGGCGGGATCAGCGTTGCTCGTGTGTGTCAGATCGCGTCGGTACCTGTTTCCCCCGTGCGAATGCGGATGGCCTCTTCAATCGTCGAGATGAAAATCTTGCCGTCGCCGATGCGACCGGTTTTGGCCGCCTTCTGAATGGCCTCCAGCGCCTTGCTGAGCGACTCGTCGGCCAGCACGACCTCTATCTTCACCTTGGGCAGGAAGTCCACCACGTATTCGGCACCGCGGTACAGCTCGGTGTGACCCTTCTGGCGCCCGAAGCCCTTTGCCTCGATCACCGTTATTCCCTGCAGGCCGATCTCTTGCAGCGCCTCTTTCACCTCGTCGAGTTTGAAGGGCTTGATAATGGCTTCGATTTTCTTCATGCCGGTGCCTTCACCTCCCGCAGGTCCTGTGGAGCATCATTTGGGTCGAGCCGCGCAAGGGTTAAGCACGCCTTGTGCCAAGCCTTAGGGCCTCCAGAATCCCCCAGCAACCAGGGAATTCTGCGCATCAACAGGGCAACCTAGCGTCCCGGCCAAGCATTAGACAGCTTAATAATTAGGCAGTTGCATAACAAATAATCTCTGGTGTGTTTCACGCACTGCGGCAACGGATTAACCCGAGCATTGGCGCGCCAAGAGATGCGAGGCATCATGCACACCTCCAGCATGATCGCGCAGGAGGGGGTCTTGCCGGGCCACGAGCTGCTTACCGCCGCACAAATGGGCCAGGCCGACGCGCTGGCCATCGCCGCCGGCGTGCCCGCTCTTGCGTTGATGGAGAACGCGGGCGCAGCCGTCGCCGAGGCAGCCGACCGCATGGCCGCCGGCGCCGGCTTGGCCGTGGCGGTGATGTGCGGACCTGGCAACAACGGCGGCGATGGCTTCGTTGCCGCAAGGCTGCTGCGCGAACGCGGCCATCGCGTGCGCCTTGGCCTCCTCGGGGCAGGCGCCAATCTCAAGGGTGATGCGGCCGCCATGGCCGCCCGCTGGGGTGACGCTGTCGAACCCCTGTCCTCGGCCATGCTGGCCGGCGCTGACCTGATTATCGATGCACTGTTCGGCGCAGGACTGGCGCGGCCGCTCGAAGGCCTCGCCGCCGAGGTGGTCGCCGCCGCCAACGCCTCGGGCCAGCCGATCCTGGCCGTCGATGTACCGAGCGGCCTCGACGGCTCGACCGGGCGCGCCGACGGTGTGGTCATTCAGGCGGTGGAAACTGTCACCTTCTTCCGTCTCAAGCCGGGCCACCTACTGCTGCCCGGTCGCACGCTGTGCGGCAGCGTGCATCTGGCCGACATCGGCATCCCTGCTGCGGTGCTCGATCGCATCGGTGCGCGCACGACGGCCAATCGGCCGTCGCTGTGGCGCTCGGTCTATCCATGGCCTCGCCGTGACGGCCACAAGTACACGCGCGGTCATGCCATCGTCATGTCTGGGCCGCCCGAAAGCACGGGCGCCGCCCGCATGGGTGCGCGCGCCGCACTGCGCGTGGGCGCCGGCTTGGTGACGATTGCCGGCTCGCCTGCCGCCACCGCCATCAACGCCACGCACGAGACGGCCGTCATGGTGCGCGCGATGGCCAACGACGGGGCGATTGCCGAATTGCTTGCCGACACGCGCCACAACGCGGTGCTGATCGGCCCCGCTGCCGGCGTTGGTCGCAATACGGCAGCAACCGTCACCACCATCCTCGCCTCGCCCGCCGGCGTAGTGCTCGATGCCGACGCTCTCACATCGTTTGCGCTCGCCGAGGCGGAAGCGCCAGTGCGCGCGACGGGCTTTGGCTTCGTGCTGCGCGGCGCCGAACCGCAACCGGACGGCGCCCGCTTATTCGCGGCGATCCGCGCGCGGCCTGCGCCCGTCGTCCTCACGCCCCACGCCGGTGAGTTCAAGCGGCTGTTTGGTGAACTGGCCGGCTCCAAGCTCGAGATGGCCCGCCGCGCTGCCGAGATCAGCGGCGCGGTCGTTATCCTGAAGGGCCCCGACACCGTCATCGCCACCCCCGACGGGCGCGCCGCCATCAACGACAACGCGCCGCCGTGGCTCGCCACCGCCGGCGCCGGCGACGTGCTGGCCGGCCTCCTCACCGGCCTCATGGCGCAGGGCATGCCGGCCTTCGAGGCCGCCTGCGCTGCGGTTTGGCTGCATGGTGAATGCGCGAACCTGTTCGGTCTGGGCCTGATCGCCGAGGATCTCCCCGAAACCCTGCCGCAGGTGCTGACGGCGCTCCGCGCCAGTAGCTGATGCCGCCGTCCCGTGCTTGCGACCCGCGGCACGACATCGCACAGCGTATGGACCCGACCAAAGGCCCATTGCAGTTGATAATCGTTTGCAGAAGAATGCGTGCCGATCGATTGCGACGCAGATGACCGGGCGATGACAGCAAAAGTGCACCGTGGCGGCGCAGCAAAAAGGGCGAGCCCGCAGACAATGCCGAGGAAAGCCACCAGTCCAGCCGAGTTCGACCAGATCGACCGCGTCCGCATGCTGCTGCGCAGCTTTCGCCTGCATCCTTCGCCAGACCTGCGTGTCACCACAGCCGGCCGCAAGACCTACGTCGGCCGACTGGTGCGCGATCACGTCGGCAGCAACGCGCGCAAGGGCGGCAGCTTGGCCTACTACGGGTCGGTCGTTCTGCTAACCGACCAAGGCGAAGTAGAGATCGACTACCTTGACATCGTGCTGATCGAGCCGAAAGGCCCCTTAGCCCCCAGCAGCCCGACGACTGGTCATGTCGCGCCTTGCGGATCGCAGGACGGCTCTGGCATGCTCACCGCCTAGTTGATCGTCGTCAGCAGAACCTACTTGGGGTCATCCTCGGGCTTGTCCCGAGCATGCATGGGCCGGCAATCTGCGGACCCAGCAGATGGCTGGATGGCCGGGCCAAGCCCGACCAAGACAAAGTCGCAAGGGCTCTGCTGCCGCCTGGGGGAGAACATCCATTGCAAGAGAGCGGCACGGCACAACAGGCTGCGGGCCGGCCCAAAGCAGGCCCGGCCGTTGAGCTGCAGGGCGTATCGATCGATTTTCCTGTCCCGGGCGGCCGCTATGTCGCCGTCGACAAGACCGATCTCGCCGTCGCCGCTCATGAGTTCGTCGCCATCGTCGGCCCGACCGGGTGCGGCAAGTCCACCCTGCTCAACGCCGCAGCCGGCCTGCTCACGCCTGGCACCGGCAAGGTGCTGGTGTTGGGCCAGCCGCTCTCCGGCCTCAACAGGGCAGCAGGCTACCTGTTCCAGCAGGACGCGGTCATGCCCTGGAAGACGGCGCTCGACAACGTCGCCATCGGCCTTGAGGTGGCCGGCACCGCCCGGGCCGATGCCCTGCAGCGCGCTCGCTCCTGGCTGAAGCGTGTGGGGCTTGCGGCCTTCGCCGACCGCTATCCGCATCAGCTCTCGGGCGGCCAGAGAAAGCGCGTCGGCCTCGCCCAGGTGCTGATCCGCGATCCCAAGATACTGTTGATGGACGAGCCGTTCGGCCCACTCGATGCCCAGACGCGGCAGTTCATGGGCAACCTGCTGCTCGAACTGTGGGCCAGCGACCGCAAAGCTGTGCTGTTCGTCACGCACGACCTCGAGGAGGCGATCGCGCTCGCCGATCGGGTCGTGATCATGTCGGCTGGCCCGCAGGCGCGCATCATCGGCGACCACGCCATCGACCTCGGTCGGCCGCGCGATGCCGCCGAAGTGCGTCTGCAGCCGCGCTTCCACGAGCTGCACAAGGCCATCTGGAGCCAGCTGCGTACCGAGGTCATGAAGGCGTACGGCGGTGAGGCGGCTTGACCCCGCACCGTGATCGCTAAGCCCACACCGCGCGAGCCCTGCGACTGCCGGTTGACCCACGGACTTTGCTCTCGCATTGTGCCGATCCACAATGAGGGATGGCATCCGCGCGGGCCCGAAGGCGGAGCGGCCTCCGGGAGGACTTGCATGATGACGGGTGTGGCCGCATGACCCCGCGCGGCCCCGAACTGCTGGTTTGGCAGGCGCTGGTTGCGGTGATCACCATCGCCGTCTGGCACATCGGCTCGAGCGTGCCGTTGGGCGGCGTCTACCTGCTGCCCAAGTTCTTCTTCTCCACGCCGGCCGACGTGGCGCAGCGCATCTGGAAGCTGTTCGCGGACGGCACCTACAAGATCGCCAACTGCCCGGAGCGGCTGGATTTCACACGGCTGCTCAGCATATCCGACCCCTGCTTCGGCAAGACCGTGTGGCAGCATCTGACGTTCACACTGACCGAAGGCGTACTGGCCTTCGCGATCGGCGCCGCCGCCGGCGTCGTGCTCGGCTTCTGGCTGGCGCGCCGACCGTTCCTGTCAGCCGTGTTCGATCCCTACATCAAGATGCTCAACGCCTTGCCTCGGGTGGTGTTGGCGCCGATCTTCATGCTGTGGCTCGGTCTCGGCATCTGGTCCAAGGTGGCGCTGGGTGTGACACTGGTGTTCTTCATCGTCTTCTTCAACGTTTATCAGGGCGTCAAGGAAGTGAGCCCGACCGTGCTCGCCAACGCGCGCATGCTTGGCATGAGCGAGCGCCAGTTGTTCGCCCACGTCTACTGGCCATCGGCGATGTCGTGGATGTTCTCCTCGCTGCACACCTCGGTGGGCTTTGCCATCATCGGCGCGGTGGTGGGCGAGTACCTCGGCGCGGCGGCCGGCCTCGGCTATATGATCCAGCAGGCGGAAGGCACTTTCGACACCACCGGCGTATTCGCCGGCATGGTCATCCTGGCGGCCTTCGTCCTAGTGATCGACTGGTGCGTTACCCTGATGGAAAATCGGCTGCTGGTCTGGCGACCCGCTGCGGCTGTCGGCCGCGAATGACAGAAAAGTATAGGGAGTGAGGCGAATGGGTATGACACGAATGCTGACCGTAGGGCTTGCGCTGGCGCTCAGCGCGGCTCCGATGCACGCCTGGGCGCAGGCGCCCGAGAAGAAAGACGTCAAGCTCGGCGTCGGCGGCGCTACCTCGCTTTACTACCTGCCGCTGGCGCTGACCGAGAAGCTCGGCTTCTTCAAGGAACAGGGCCTCAAGGTCGAGGTCAGTGACTTTAAGGGCGGCTCGCAATCGCTCACGGCACTCGTCGGCGGTTCGGCCGACGTGGTCACCGGTGCCTACGAGCATACCATCCGCATGCAGGTCAAAGGCCAGGACATCCAGGCCGTGATCGAGCTCGGCCGCTATCCCGGCATCTCGCTCGGGGTGAAGAAAGACCGCGCCGACAAGATCAAGTCGGTCGCCGATCTCAAGGGCGCCAAGATCGGCATCACGGCGCCCGGCTCCTCCACCAACATGATGGTCTGGTACATGATGGTGAAAGCCGGCCTGAAGCCGGACGATGCCTCCTTCATCGGCGTCGGCACCGGCGGCTCGGCAGTCGGCGCCATCATGAAGGGCGAGATTGACGCTATCTCCAACATCGATCCCGTCATGACCAAACTCGAGAACGAAGGCCAGATCGTCATCATGGCCGAGACGCGCACCACGGCCGGCACCACCAAGGTGTTCGGCGGGCCGATGCCGGCCGCCGTGCTCTACATGAAGCGCGACTTCATCGACAAGCATCCCAACACCGTGCAGGCCCTGGTCAACGCCTTCTACAAAACGCTCAAGTGGATGGAAAAAGCCACCCCGGAGGAGGTCGCCAACAACGTGCCCGAGGAATTCTGGCTCGGCGACAAGACGCTCTACACCGCCGCGGTGAAAGCGTCCCTCGATGCCTACTCCAAGGACGGCATCGTCAGCGACGATGGACAGAAGCGGTCGCTGGATTTCCTGCGCCAGTTCGACAAGGAGATCGCCGACGCCAAGGTCGACACCGCCAAGACCTGGGACGACCGCTTCGTGAAGAAAGCCGCGGCATCGGTGAAGTAGCTTTTGTCCTGCAAGGCGCATTCGCGCCTTGCAGGATCCCACACTTTCCCATCTGGACGCTCGTGCCGGACGTTAGCGCGCCCACGCAATTCCGGGATGACACGTCCCTATTTGTGCGCGGCAGCGACGGTCGGAATAATCATCCTCGCGCCGTTCGAACCGAGCATCGATGGTTGCGAATGCGCCGACGCGCCTGCGGCCGCAAATCGTGCAGCCGCTGCTGCGCTTTGCGCAACGAACTTCTCAACGCACGTTACACACGCTCCGTCGGATGTCGTGGCGACCAGTCCAGAGTCCTGCAAAGGACCTGCGAGCAATTTATTCTTCATCCTGAAGACCAGCCCGCGCAAAAGTGATCGACGAGGTTCGCTGTGACCCGCATCAGCTGCGCGCGCCATCATGTTAAGGGAGGTCCGCGATCGACACGCGTCGTGCTGAGACGACGACCAGAGGAGGAAGGGCATGCAGCCTTGGAGACTATGGGTTGGTGCGGTGGCAGTGAGTGCCTGCATCGCGGGCTCGGGCGCGATGCAGGCTTGGGCGCAGGCGCCTGAAAAGAAGGACGTCAAGCTTGGCGTCGGCGGCAGCAATTCGCTCTACTATCTCCCGCTCGCGATCACCGAGCGGCTCGGTTTCTTCAAGGAACAGGGCCTCAGCGTTGAGATCAGCGACTTCAAGGGCGGCTCACAATCGCTCACCGCGCTGGTCGGCGGCTCGGTGGACGTCGTGACAGGCGCCTACGAGCACACCATTCGCATGCAGGTCAAAGGCCAGGACATCGTCGCGGCCATCGAACTTGGTCGCTATCCGGGCATCGTTCTGGCGGTCAAGAAGGACCGCATGGACAAGATCAAATCCATCGCTGACCTGAAGGGCGCCAAGATCGGTGTCACTGCGCCGGGCTCGTCCACCAACATGATTGCCTGGTATCTGATGAGCAAGTCGGGCCTAAAGCCGGACGACGCCTCGTTCGTCGGTGTCGGAGCAGGTCCATCGGCGATTGCCGCCATCAAGAGAGGCGAAATTGACGGCATTTCCAATATCGATCCCGTGATCGCCACGCTGGAAGCCAGTGGAGACGTCGTGGTGATGGCCGATACGCGCACCACAGAGGGTGCCAACAAGGTGTTCGGCGGCACGATGCCGGCCGCGGTGCTCTATTTCAGGCGCGAGTTCATCGAGAAGAACCCCAACACCGTGCAGGCGCTCGTCAACGCCTTCTATAAATCGCTGAAATGGCTCGAGAAGGCCACGCCTGAACAGATCGCCGACACCGTCCCGCAGGAATACTGGCTGGGCGACAAGGCGCTGTACATGAAGGCGGTGCAGGCCAACCGGCAGGTTTATTCCCTCGACGGCATCGTCAACGAGGGCAGCCAGAAGCGCTCGCTCGATTTCCTGCGCCAGTTCGACAAGGAGATCGCCGACGCCAAGGTCGACACCAGCAAGACCTTCGACGACCGCTTCGTGAAGAAGGCGGCCGGCTCGGTGACGGTGAACTAGGCTGGACGGTGATCCCGGAGGGCGCATTCGCGCCTATCCGGGATGCAGAACCTTGCCTACACTTCCACCTTTTGATCCCGACATGGCGCTGCCCTGGGTGCAAGCCCGAGGGCGGCGCGAAGTTCCGGGATGACAAGGGAGGAAAGCATGAAAGGCATCGTGTTCGCCGGCAACCGCAAGATCGAGCTGCGCGAGTTTCCGGATCCGACGCCGGGCGACGAGGACGTTGTCATCGAGATCAAGGCGTCCGGCATGTGCGGCAGCGATCTGCACGTCTATCGCTCTGCCGGCGGCGGCCCGGCCATGGCGGCCTCCCTCGGACTCGGCGGCGACGGCGTCGCGGTCATCGGCGGTCACGAGCCATGCGGCGTGGTGGTGGCGCGCGGCAAGAGTGTCTCCGCGAAGAAAGCCCCGCTCGGCGCCCGTGTCATGCAGCACCACTACAGCGGCTGCGGGCTCTGTCCCGACTGCAACGAGGGCTGGTCGCAGCTCTGCAAAAAGGCCGGCATGACCGTGTATGGCGTCACCGGCAACGGCGCGCACGCACGCTACATGCTGGCCCCTGCCCACACTCTCATCGGCCTGCCCGACGAATTGTCCTTCGAAGAGGGCGCCGCCATTGCCTGCGGAACCGGCACCGCCTGGGGCGCGCTGAAGCGCATGAACATGGCGGGCGGCGGCACGCTTGCCGTGTTCGGCCAAGGCCCGGTTGGCCTGAGCGCCACCATGCTCGGCAAAGCGATGGGCATGCGCGTGATCGGCATCGACATCTGCGACGAGCGATTGGAACTTGCCAAGGTGTGCGGCGCCGAAGCCGTCATCAACGCCAGCAAGGACGAACCGGTGAAGGCGCTCAAGACCATCACCAAGGGCGGCGCCGACTACGCGCTGGAATGCTCGTCCGCACCGGCTGCCCGCACGGCCTGCGTACGTGGCACGCGCACCTGGGGCACGGTTTGCTATGTCGGCGAAGGCGGCAGCGTCACGCTCGACGTGTCCCCCGACATGCTGCGCCGGCAGATCACGCTGATGGGCTCGTGGACCTTCAGCAAGCTCGGCCAGGCCGACTGCGCCCGCTTCATCGCCCAGCACAAGTTGCCGCTCGCCAAACTCATCACGCACCGCTTCAAGCTCGACGAGGCCGAGCGCGCCTACCAGATGTTCGACCAGCAGACCATGGGCAAGGGCATGATCCTGCCGTCGTAACGGCAGGGGAAGGAGAGTTGGACGGAACGCATGCCCAATTTTGTTGTGGTCGCCTGAGCATCTGCTTGCGCACCTGACAAACCGGGTTGTCGATCGTCGCTATGCGCCCGACCGAGCTGATCGCCGCCGGATGCATTGCAGGCGCGCGTCACTTCGGTCCCTAGGTCGTGACCTGCGACGACACGCATGCCACGCCGCTGCATGGCGGCTGTGACCAAGGCCAGCACCGCCGACATCAAGCCGAACTCCCACATCGGCAGCGGCGCGCTGCCGCAACGCCAGCCGGCACCGTGGCCGGCGTCAATGCGCGGACCGCGCTTGTGCATTTCTGCGGTCACACTCACCCGCTTTCGTGCCGCGGCGCCAGCCATCATGGTTGTTTTGCGCCGACTTATACTTTAGTATTAGGCGTGCGCAGTACACCCGGAATATCGCTGCTTTGCGCGCGGCGGATTTGTCCGATCCCTGCCCGGGTGTTGCGCGAGGAGGGGGCCGCCATGCCGAGTGCTTCCCAGCCAAGTCGGGCTCAACCTCGTGTTGCTGAGCAACCTCAAGCCGCCGCCCAAGTCGACACCATTTGCTTCGGGTGGAGCCACGCCAAGCTCCGCGTGGCCGGCTTTGTCCTGCTCGCCGTGGCCGCTCCGGCGGCGGCTGGCTTTACGCTTCCCGTTCCGTTCCTGGCATGGCTTTGCCTGGCATGGCTGACCGGCGTCGCCCTTCTGTCGCAGCGCCTCAGCCGGCGTGCTTGCGATGACAGCGTTGTCCTGCGCGTAGATCAGCGCGGAATTCTCGATCGTCGCTTGATGCCGAGGTATCTCAAGTGGCAAGAGATCGAGGCCATTTGCCCGGTCGATACGGATCGCAATCACACCGTCGATGTCAGGCTGCGGTGGCCGAAGAGCACGCTTGGCGAAACGCGATGGTCGGTTCGCATCGGCGCCTTCTGCCAGGTGGGCTATGGCGTGCCCGCGGTCACGATCAGCTTGCTGTTGCTTGACGGCAGCGTCTCCAACATGGTCGACGCCATCGCGCAACATCGACCTGACCTTCTCCACGAAACCAACCGGCCGGCACGGCTTGCAGCCGACCGATAGGGTCGAGCGCAGCTGATCGGGTTGGCCGCCGCCTGCAAACGCGCGTTACTCCACCTGCGGCCGCAGCAGAGATTCCGACTTCAGGAACGCCTCGATCTCGGGCGTCATGGGCGGGCTTTCCGTCTCTGCATCCGGCAAGCCCAATCCGGCGATCAGGCGCTTGACCGTCACGAAGCTGCGGTCCTTGCGGTCGTAGAACCCCGCCTTCACCAGCGCGCGCGCCGCCATCTGGCCCTTGTGCGCACCGCCTGCGATCAAAAACGTGTGCTCCATCACCGCGGTCGTGTCGGACCAGGCGGCGATGCGCGTCTCGAGCGCGAAGCGCTGAAAGGGGCGCAGTTCTCGCCGAAAGCGGATCACGGCCGAGCCCAGCATCGGCGCCCAGCCGTTCTGCCACACCGGTCGCCAGAGCCCCGAGCGCAGCACATGGTCGAGCCGCCCCAGATCCATGATGGTCAGGTAGCGGCCGTTGTTCATGTGGCCGTTGAGGTCGAGATCGGTCGGTAGCACGCGAAAGGTCAGCCGCGATACGTCACGGCGCGGGTCGAGCCTGCGCCGCCACGCAAGGGCGAGCGCCAGCCAGATAAGGCGAAGCCAGAGATTCATAGGGGCGTTGTTTGCCCGCGCCCGCGCTGCGATGCAAGCGGCCTTCGCGCGCTGACAACGACGGCTTAGAAATAGAGCACGATGCCGGCCAGCAGCCCGGCCATGGCCACCATCATGAAGCGCCGGCCCTGGGTGCGCAGTCCATCAAAGACGCGGGTCGGCAGACCCGCCCACTCGATGCCGGCGAGCCACGCGAGACACAACCCCATGCACAGTCCGGCGGCCCAGCCGCTGTAGGCGACGGGGTTCGTCTGCGCCGTCACATTGGCGGTCTTCACCGCGCTGTCCGGGCTGGTCAGCAACAGCAGCGCACCAAACATGCCTGCCAGGATTGCTAGCATTCCGAATATCCGGCGCATCATCCCCAACTCCCGAATGCAGATGTGCGCGCATCCTAAGGCGAACGCAGAAATTCTCGGTTAACGCTGCGCCCAGCATGCTGCCCGCCCCTACCTATTGACGCGTCCGTGTTGCAGGTGCAGACTCATGATATTCGAGGAAAGGAGGTCTAAGAAAATGTCTCCGCCGGACAGTTCTATGGCCGTCTTTGCGTGTGCGACCCTCGACTGGTGCGCAGGCGGCCCATCTGACAATTCGAAAATTTGAGCGGATCTTTTGGCTGATCTTGCTTGATCGGCGAGCAGGTGTGTTTTTGCTCCGCGACAGCTGGGCCTACACTGCCAAGCGCGCCCGTTCCTTTCAAGCCGGACCCAGAGCGAAACCCGCAAGACCTGAAGTCAAGGATCAGGAGGGCCACAAACCGGAGATGATGCTGCGAGCATGCCAGGCGTGAGCGCCTTGAAGCATGGTCCTACGGCACCTCCGCCCGTTATCCGCGCCCAGATCCGACGGCCGCGCAACGCGGTCCAGAGCCCGGCGGGCCCCCGTTCGCCGGGCTTTGCTCATGCTCGGGCCACGATGCTCACCTATTTCGGCCCTTCGCTATGGCTCGGAGGCCGACATGCCCACCACCCGACGCGCGCTGCTGATCAGCGGCTTGGCCGTGTGCGCCACGCAACGCCCACGGCGCGCGCTGGCTGATGCCTCAGCCTACCGCTGGCAGCCGACCGCGACCGACACGCTGGCCGCACGCTTCGCGCCGCCGGCCGGCTTCCAGCGCGCGGCCGCGGCACCGGGCAGCTTTGCCGCCTGGTTGCGCGGGCTGCCCCTCAAGCCCGCGGGCGCACCGGTCTTGCTCTACACCGGTGCCCCTAAATTCCGCCAGGACGTGCACGCCGCCGTCATCGATATCGACGTCGGCACGCGCGACCTGCAACAGTGCGCGGATGCCGCCATGCGCCTGCGTGCCGAATGGCTGTACGCCATGCAACGGCCCGGTGAGATCGCCTTCAACGATACCGGCTCGGGCCAGCCCATCTCCTTTTCGCGCTGGGCCGCCGGCGAGCGCCCACGTATGTCGGGTCGCGCGCTCGTCTGGTCGCGCGCGGCCACACCGGATGCGGGCTATGCCTCCTTCCGGCGCTACCTGGACACCGTATTCACCCGGGCTGGCACCCATTCGCTGGAGCGCCAGCTGGCGGCCGCGCCGATCAACGACATCGCCGCGGGCGATCTCTTCATCAAGGGCGGCTTTCCGGGGCACGCCGTGCTCGTGGCCGACGCAGTCAAGTCGGCCGCCGGCGCGACGCGCTTTCTGCTGCTGCAGAGCTTCATGCCGGCGCAACAGATACATGTCCTGAAAAACCTGCACGATGCCGATGCCTCGCCCTGGTATCGGCTCGACTTCGGCGACCGGCTGGCGACGCCAGAGTGGGTCTTTGCGCGCGACAGCCTGCGGCGCTGGCGCTGACGGCAAAACAAAAACCCACGCGCGGTGCTGCGCGTGGGCTTGCTAAAGTAACCCGGCTCGGTTCCAGCGAGAGCGCGGCGGTGAGCGTCGCGCTCGTTCAAGACATCGCTGCAGCCGTGCCCGGCGCCATACAGCCGCTTACTGGCCACCCTTGCCGTCAACGATGGCGTTCAGGTCCGTTTCGCTGGCGGCGCGACGGCTGCGACCATCGAACATGGCGCCCTGCTCGATCAGCAGCGACATGTGATGGATGTCGCCATCGACATTGGAGGAGGCCTGCAGGGCAACTGTCTTACCACAGATCACGCCCGAGACCTTGCCGCGCACGACCACCTGCCGGCCGGCGACCATGCCCGTCACCTGGCCCTTCTCGCCAACGAT
>Ga0075428_100004315_pt1 | contig 15670 bp, 14 predicted proteins | sample RhiMetdeltSRZDD2_FD_75291 | JGI IMG/M metagenome (GOLD analysis project Ga0075428, IMG submission 75291) | Populus rhizosphere microbial communities from Tennessee, USA - Rhizosphere MetaG P. deltoides SRZDD2 | ecosystem: Host-associated > Plants > Roots > Rhizosphere > Soil | place: USA... | reverse complement strand
TTTGCGGCGAGCGCGGAGCGCGAGTGGCTCGTCACGAACGGGCTCGGCGGTTTCGCCTGCGGCTCCGTCGGCGGCGCGCGGAGTCGCCGCTATCACGGCTTGCTCGTCGCAGCGCTGAAGCCGCCCGTCGAGCGAACCGTGCTCGTCGCAAAGCTCGATGCCACGGCGCACTATCGTGGCGAAACGGTCGCGCTCGGCAGCAACGAGTACTCCGACGGCACCATCGATCCCTGTGGTTTCGAGCGGATCGAGCGTTTTCGTCTCGACGGTCAGACGCCGGTGTGGCAGTACGCAATCGGCGATGCGCTGCTCGAGCAGCGCATCACGATGGTGCATGGCGAGAACACGACGCTCGTCTCGTTCACGCTCGTGCGAGCGTCGGCGCCGTTGACGCTCGCGCTGAAACCGTTCTGCACGTACCGCGACTATCACGGGCAAACGCGCGGGGCCGGCTGGACGCTCGGCACGACGGCATTGCCGCGCGGCTGCGAGATCCGTGCATTCGACGGCGCCCGGCCGTATCGGCTCGAAATCGATCGCGGTTCGTTCGCGCCGGCGCCGGGATGGTACTGGAGTTTCCGGTTGCGAGCCGAGACGGCGCGCGGACTCGACGACCGCGAAGATCTTTTCGTTCCGGGCGAGTTCGCAGTCGAGCTTTGCGCCGGTGAGACCGCGACGCTGCGGCTCGCGATGAGCGGCGACGAAGGCGTGGTCGCGGCGGCCGCGCTCGCGAGCGAGCGCCAACGGCAGCAGCACTTGCTCGACGTGGCCGGCGCGCAGTCCGAGCCCGAGTGGATCCGGCGGCTCGTGCTCGCCGCGGATCAGTTCGTAGTGCGGCGCGGCTCGGGCGTCAACGGCCGCACGGTCATCGCCGGCTACCCGTGGTTCGGAGATTGGGGGCGCGACACGATGATCGCGTTGCCGGGGTTGGCGCTGGCGACGGGACGGCACGACGTCGCGCGCAGCGTATTGCGCACGTTCGGCCGGTTCGTCAGCGAGGGCATGCTGCCGAACCGCTTTCCAGACGCCGGTGAGACGCCCGAGTACAACACCGTCGACGCGACGCTGTGGTACTTCCATGCGCTCGACGAGTATCTCGCGGCGACGGGCGATCGTCAGCTCATCGCCGATCTGTATCCCATCCTGCTGTACATCGTCGAAGCGCATCTGAAAGGTACGCGCTATCGCATTCACGTCGACACCGACGGCTTGCTGTACGCGGGCGAGCCCGGCGTGCAGCTCACGTGGATGGACGCCAAGATCGGCGACTGGGTCGTGACGCCGCGCATCGGCAAGCCCGTCGAGATCAACGCGCTGTGGTATCGCGCGCTCGTGACGATGGAGTCGTTCGCCGCGTTGCAAGGTGACGGCCTCGCGCAACGGCGCTTCGCGGCGCTGGCTGGGAACGCGCTGCGCTCGTTTCGCCGCCGTTACTGGTCGCGAGAGCGTGGCTACCTCGCCGACGTCGTCGATGGTCCGGGTGGTGCGGCCGACTACTCGCTGCGGCCGAACCAGATCTTCGCCGTGTCGCTCGACGCTGAACTGCTCGAACGCGAGCAGGCGCGCGCCGTCGTCGATACGTGCGCTCGCGAGCTTTGGACTCCGGTAGGGCTGCGCAGTCTTGCGCCGAAGGAGCGAGGTTACGCAGGCCGCTACGCGGGCGGGCCGCGCGAGCGCGACGCCGTCTACCATCAAGGCACGGTCTGGTCATGGCTGCTCGGACCGTTCGCGATCGCACATTGGAACGCGTATCACGATGCCGGCGCGGCGCGGGCAAGGCTTGAAGGCATAGCGCCGCATCTGCGCGAAGCCTGCATCGGCCAAATCAGCGAAGTCTTCGACGGCGACGCGCCGCACCGGCCCGAAGGCTGCGTCGCGCAAGCCTGGAGCGTTGCCGAGGTGCTACGGGCGTGGCGCACGATCGGCGCCGCCATCGAAGCGGAAACGACAACGGATGCACGAGGCGCGCGGTCGCGCCGACCAGCGGAGATTGCACGATGAAAGAGTCGAACGTTCGATCCGTAATGCGCGCTGAGCGCCGCTCCGCCACGCGCGCCGAGTCCGCGCGCTTGGATTCGTCTCCCGACGGCCAAGGCTTCAAGACCTGGGGCCCATATCTCAGCGAGCGGCAATGGGGCACCGTGCGCGAGGACTACAGCCCGCACGGCAACGCGTGGGAGCATTTTCCGCACGATCATGCGCGCAGCCGCGCGTACCGCTGGGGCGAGGACGGCCTCGGCGGATGGTCGGACGCGGAGCAGCGGCTCTGCATGAGCGTTGCGCTGTGGAACGGCCGCGATCCGATCCTCAAGGAGCGCCTGTTCGGCCTCACGAACGGTGAGGGTAATCACGGCGAGGATGTCAAGGAGCTCTACTACTACCTCGACGCCGCGCCGAGCCACGCGTACCTCAAGATGCTCTACAAGTATCCGCAGGCCGCGTTCCCATATTCAAACCTCGTCGAGGAGAACCGACGGCGCGGCATCGGTGCGCCGGAGTACGAGCTCGTCGATACCGGCGTGCTCGACAGCGGTCGCTATTTCGACGTGTTCATCGAGTACGCCCAAGCGTCGCCGGGCGACGTGCTGCTCAAGATCACGGCGCACAACCGCGGGTCCGAAGCCGCGACGTTGCACGTGCTGCCGCAGCTTTGGTTCCGCAACACTTGGAGCTGGAAGCAGGGTGCGCCACGGCCGCAGCTCGCGCTCGTCGACGGCCGCCCCGCGGCCGATGCGCCGGCCGTCGTCGAAGCGCGGCACGAAACGCTCGGCCGGCTCTTCTGGCATGCGGACAGAGACGCGGAGCTCCTGTTTGCGGACAACGACACCAACGTCGCGCGCCTTTACGGGCAACCGCGCGACGGCCGGTTCTTCAAGGACGCGTTCGACGACTACGTCGTGCACGGCAAGCGCGACGCGGTGAATCCCGCACGAGCCGGGACCAAAGCCGCTGCGGCACATGTGCTCGACGTGCCAGCCGGCGAGTCGCGAACGGTGCGGGTTCGCTTGGCGCCGGCGATGCTGACGCGGCCTTTTGCGGACTTCGACTCCCTGCTCGAGGCGCGCCGCGCCGAGACCGACGAGTTTTACGCCGAGTTGCAGCACGGCGTCGACGGCGACGATGCCAAGCTCGTGCAGCGTCAAGCGTTCGCCGGGATGATCTGGAGCAAGCAGTTCTTCTACTACGACGTTCCCGAGTGGCTCGCCGGCGACCCGGCTCAGCCCGCGCCGCCCGCGAACCGCAAGCACGGCCGCAACCGCGACTGGGCGCACCTCAACAACGCCGACATCATCTCGATGCCGGACAAATGGGAGTACCCCTGGTACGCGGCGTGGGATCTCGCGTTCCATTGCATTCCGCTCGCGCTGCTTGACTCCGAGTTCGCGAAGAATCAGCTCTTGCTGCTGACGCGCGAGTGGTACATGCATCCGAACGGCCAGATGCCGGCTTACGAGTGGGCGTTCGGCGACGTCAATCCGCCCGTGCACGCGTGGGCGACCTGGCGCGTGTTCCAGATCGATCGAAAGCGGCGCGGTGGGAACGGCGACCTCGCGTTCCTCGAGCGCGTGTTTCACAAGCTCATGTTGAATTTCACGTGGTGGGTCAACCGCAAGGACGCCGAGGGGCGCAACGTGTTCCAGGGCGGGTTCCTCGGGCTCGACAACATCGGCGTGTTCGACCGCAGCTCGACGCTGCCGACGGGTGGCCACATCGATCAATCGGACGGCACGAGCTGGATGGCGATGTACTCGCTGAACCTGATGCGCATTGCGCTGGAGCTCGCGAAGCACAATCACGTCTATGAAGACATCGCGACTAAGTTCTTCGAGCACTTCCTGTGTATAGCCGAAGCAATGACGAACATCGGCGAGCACGGCCTCGGCCTTTGGGACGACGAGGACGAGTTCTTCTACGACGTGCTGCACCTCCCCGACGAGCGGATGGTCAAACTCAAGGTGCGCTCGATGGTCGGGCTGATTCCGCTGTTCGCTGTCGAGGTGCTCGAGCCCGAGCTATTGAAGGAGCTGCCCGAGTTCGCCCGGCGGCTCGAGTGGTATCTCAACTATCGGCCGGATCTCGCGAAGCTCGTCTCGCATTGGGAGGTCGAGGGTGCCGGCCATCGGCGACTGCTGTCGCTGCTGCGCGGCCATCGAATGAAGAAGCTGCTGCAGCGCATGCTCGATGAGACCGAGTTCCTGTCTGACTACGGCATCCGAGCGCTCTCGCGGTATCACGAAGCCCAGCCGTACGTGTTCGAGCTCATGGACGGGCAGAGGACGACGGTCGGTTACAGGCCAGCTGAGTCCGACACGGGTTTGTTCGGCGGCAACTCGAACTGGCGCGGGCCGATCTGGTTCCCCGTCAACTACCTCATCATCGAGTCGCTACAGAAGTTCCATCACTATTACGGCGACGAGTTTCGCGTGGAGTGCCCGACGGGGTCGGGGCGGTTTCTGTCGATCGCCGAGGTTGCCGAGGAGCTCTCGCGCAGGCTCGCACGCATCTTCTTGAAAGATGCCGACGGCCGGCGTCCGGTGTTCGACCGCCACCCGCTGCTCAGCGCCGATCCACACTTTCGCGACTACGTGCTGTTCCACGAGTACTTCCACGGCGATTCGGGCCGCGGCGTGGGCGCGTCGCACCAAACGGGCTGGACCGGGCTCGTCGCGAAGCTGCTGATGCCGCGGGCGGTCGATGCGGGTGCGGCCACGCTCGAGCACGACGACGAGGCCGGGTTGCCTGGTGCGGCGGCGGTGAACGCCGGCTAGGAATAGCCGCTCACGCTACGGGTCCGGCCCACGCTAGGCGAGCGGGGCCACAGGTTGCGCCAAATCGGCGGCGACAGTACCTGAAGCGCTCGTGCCGCCGCGCAGCCCGAGCAAGTCGTCCGGTGTATCGACGTCGAGCGCCGCTTCGGCCATCTCGACGAGCGTGACTGCGCGATCGCGCAGCAATGCGCGAGCGCCCTCGTCGCCGCGCAGGGCGCGTACCGCGCGCCAGTGGCGGCGCGGCAGCACGGCCGGCACGCCGGCGCGCCCCGCGTAATGCGCGGCCGCGGGCACGACCGGGCGGCGCCGCCACGCGACGATGAGCCGCTGCAGCGCGGCCGCGTTGACGCGCGGCTGGTCGACGAGCAGCACGAGCGCGGCTCGCGTTCGGCGCGGGAGTGCGGCGAGGCCCGCGCGCAACGACGTGGCCATTCCCTGCTGCCAGTCGGGATTCGCAACGATGCGTGCGCGGGACTGAGCGCGGCGGACGACGAGCCTGAGGCGCAACGCCTCGGCGCCGACGACTACGAACAGCGGCGCCCGAGGCAGCGCGCCGCGAGCGGCCTCGACGGCATGGACGAGTAGCGGCCGTCCGCGATAGCGGGCCAGCTGCTTCGGCTTGCCGTAGCGCCGCGACCCGCCTGCCGCGAGCAGCACGCAAGCCAGCGCCGAGTTTTCTCGTGGTGCGGAGCGCGTCACGTTGCCACTATACTCAAGCCATGACGCAGGTTCGGTTAGGGCTGGCCCACATGGACGACGCGCCGTCGATCGCCGCGATGTCGCGTCAGCTCATCGAGTACGGCCTGGCCTGGTCCTGGAACGAGGAGCGCGTCGAGCGCTGCTTGCGCAATCGCGATTGCGTCGTGCTCGGGGCGCGCGACCGGCGTCGCATCATCGGCTTCGCGATCATGGAGTTCTACGCGATCCACGCGCACCTGAACCTGCTGGCCGTGCAGCCGGGCTATCAGCGCCAAGGAGTCGGCCGGCAGTTGCTCGATTGGCTCGAGGCGTCGGCACGAACGGCCGGCGTCTTCAAGGTCTATCTCGAGCTGCGCGCCACGAACGGAAACGCGCTCGCATTCTACGAGAGGCTCGGCTACCGCTGGGTGGGCCGTAAGCCGGCGTACTACGACGGCCGCGAGGACGCGGTGCGCATGGTGCACGATCTCGCGGTGACGAGCACGTCACCGGCTGAACCGCAGTGACGGCGAGCGAAGCGCGAGAGCTTAGGCCCCTGCGCGTGGCCGTGCTGACGGTCTCCGACACGCGCAACGAAACCACGGACAAATCCGGCGCGCTGCTCGTCGAGCGCTTGCAAAGCGCGGGCCATGTGCTCGCGGCTAAAACCATCGTGCGCGACGACATCTATGCGATCCGCGCCATCGTGTCCGCTTGGATCGCCGACAGCGCGGTCGAGGTCGTCATCACGACGGGCGGCACGGGGCTCACCGGCCGCGACGGCACGCCCGAGGCGATCGGTGTGCTGCTCGACAAAGAGATCGAAGGTTTCGGCGAGCTGTTTCGTGCCATCTCGTTCGAAGAGATCGGCGCGTCGAGCTTTCAGTCGCGCTGCCTCGCGGGCGTCGCGAACGCCACGTATATCTTCTGCTTGCCGGGCTCGTCGGGTGCCTGCGCGACGGGGTGGGACAAGCTGATCGCGTCGCAGCTCGACTTCCGCACGCGGCCATGCAATCTCGCCGAATTGATACCGCGGCTCAAGGAATAGCGCCGTGAGCGAGCGGGTCGACGCCGTCGATGCCCTCGACACGCCGTCTTCTGTCGGCGCCTTCGCTCGCACGCGGATAGCCTATTTCGCGATCGCGCTTCTGATCGCCGCAATCGTCGCGTGGGGGTTCTGGAAGACTTACTACTCGCGGCCGTTCACGCGCACCGATCTGCCCGCGATCGTACACATCCACGCCACGGTGTTCTCGCTCTGGGTGCTCGTGCTCGTCGCGCAGGCAGCCGTCGTCGTTGCGGGCAACGTGCGCCTGCACAAGCGGCTCGGCACGATCGGCATGTTCTACGGCGCGCTCGTCTTCGCTGTCGGCTTGCTCGTCAGCGTGGGCGCTCCCGTGCTGCGCGTGCGTGCCGCTTTCTACCCGCTCGAGGTAGGCGGGATCGTGGCGCTGTACAACCTGACCGACATGTTGCTGTTCGGCGCATTCCTCGCGCTTGCATTCTCGTATCGCAATCGGCCCGAGCTGCACAAGCGTTGGATCATCGCCGCGACGGCGGCGTTGTGCGGTGCGGCGCTCGGCCGAGTCGTGCCGGGCAGCACCCCGCAGTACTTGCTGCTCTGGCTGTCGCCGCTGCTCGCGCTCGTCGCCGTCGATCTCGTGATGCGCCGCCGCGTGCACTGGATTCCCGTCGCCAGCAGCGCGCTGCTCGTCGTGGCGTTCTTCAAGGTGCCGCTCTACGCGGCGCCGATCTGGCGCGAAGTCGGCGCCGCGTTGCTGCGGCCGTTTGTCTGAGCAGTGCCGCCTGTTCTATGATTCTCTGCGTCTGGACCGAGGGGTGGCCGGCGACGGCCTGAGAGATCGACATTGAGTCGATCAACCCTTTGAACCTGATCCGGTTAGTACCGGCGAAGGGACGGGATATTCCGATCTTCCCCGCTCGCTAGTTGAACCGGATCTCGCTCGCAGAGGAGATCCGAGCATGTCGTTTCGTTTCACGCGCCTCTCGGCGCTCGCGGCCGTTGCAACGGCTGCGTCTCACTACGCGCTCGCGCAGCAGCCCGAGGCTTCCGAGGCTCCCGAGGAGATCGTCGTCACGGCCGACTTTCGCGAATCGCGCATCGAGGAGCTTCCCGTCAGCGTCACCGTGCTCGATCGAGAGCAGCTCAAGGCGACGACGCAGCAGCATTTCGAGGAAGCGATCCGCAGCGTGCCGAATTTGAATCTTTCGGGCGAGGGCTCGCGTGCGCGCTACTTTCAGTTGCGCGGCGTCGGCGAGCTCGAGCAATACGACGGCGCGCCGAATCCGTCGATCGGCTTCATCGTCGACGACATCGACTTCTCGGGCCTCGGCAGCATCGGCACGCTGTTCGACATCGATCGCGTCGAAGTGCTGCGCGGTCCGCAAGGCACGCGCTACGGCGCGAACGCGCTCGGCGGGCTCATCTACATGCGCTCGGAAGCGCCGTCCAGCGTGCTGTCGGCAGACGTCGAAGCGACGGCCGGTAGCGACGGCACCGACGCGCTCGGCGCCGCGATCGGCGGCCCGATCGGCAACGAGCTTAGGATTAGAACGTCGTTACAGACGTACAAGAACAATGGGTTTCGCGACAACGTCTACCTGGGCCGCGACGATACCTACGGCCGCGACGAGCTGACCGCGCGCGGCAAGCTCGCATGGTCGCCGAGCGACGACCTGCAAGTCGACTTCACGGGCCTCTACATCGACGTCGACAACGGTTACGACGCCTGGGCGATCGACAACGGCTTCAATACTTACTCGGATCACCCGGGCCGCGACGCCCAGAAGTCGACCGCGGGCTCAGTGCGCGTGCAGGCGGCGCTCGAGCGCGTCGACCTCGTCAGCATCACGGGCTTTGCCGACACCGACGCGGTGTTCAGCTTCGATGCGGATTGGGGTAACCCCGCGTACTGGGCGCCGTATGTCTATGACTACTTCACGGCGAACGATCGCGAGCGGCGCACGGCGAGCCAGGAGCTGCGTGTGCTGTCGAAGCCCGGCGCGATCGCGAACGGCCGCGGCGATTGGCTTGCGGGTGTCTACGTGCTCGACCTCGAGGAAGGCAACGATCAGCGCAATACGGGCGTCTACGAAGACCCGTTCTGCGGCGCTGCGTGCTCACTCGCAGCGGACACGGCGGTGCGCAGCGATTACGACGCCACGAACGTCGCGTTGTTCGGTCAAGTCGCGTTCGCGCTGAACGACCGGCTCGGTTTGACGACGGGTCTGCGATTGGAGCGGCGCAGCGCCGATTATTCGGACACGAGCTCGAACGCGTTCTCGCCCGACGACGACATGGTTGGCGGCGAGCTCGCGCTCGACTGGCGGCTCGCCGAGCGCCGCTCGGCGTACGTTCGTCTGGCGCGCGGCTACAAAGCCGGCGGGTTCAACGTTTCGCTCGCCGGCGTCGACTTTGGCACTATCGACAACGACGTGCTGTCTCCGGCGAACATCGAGTTCGGCGACGAAACGATGACGAGCATCGAAGCCGGCTTACGCACCACGTCAGCGGACGGTCGGCTGCGCACGGACTTAGGTCTGTTCGTCGCGCGCCGCGACGACCAGCAGGTCAAGGTGCCGTTTCAGCTACGGCTTGGCGATCCGTCGTCGTTTTTGTTCGTGACGGCGAACTCCGAGCGCGGCGACCACCGCGGCATCGAAGCGACGGTCAATTGGCAGGCGACCGAGCGCCTCGAGCTGTCGGCGGCCGTCGGGCTACTGCGCGCCGAGATCGAAGAGTTCTCGGCGTTCCCGACGCTCGCGGGGCGTGAGCAAGCGCACGCGCCCGATTACACGTACTCGCTCGGCGCCGCGTACAAAGGGCCGTCGGGCTGGTGGGCGCGGCTCGATCTCTCGGGCATGGACAAGTTCTTTTTCGACTACAGCCACGATCAAATGTCGAAGCCGTATGGACTAGCGAACCTGAGCGTCGGCCGCGAATGGGACTCGTGGAGCGTGAAGCTCTGGACGCGCAATCTCTTCGACAAAGAGTACTTTGTGCGCGGCTTCTATTTCGGCAACGAGCCGCCGGACTTTCCGCCGACGCTTTACACGCGTCTCGGCGACCCGCGCCATTACGGAATCACCGTCAGTTACGGATGGTAGGTGTGAGTATGCGTGTTACCGCAGAGATGAGCTTGTATCCGCTACAGGGCCAGCCGCTCGAGAAGATTCTCGCATTCATCGAGATCATCGCGAGCGAGCCGCGCCTCGAGGTCGTCGTCAACCAGCTGAGCACGCAAGTGCGCGGCGAGCTCGAAGTCGTGATGGGCACGATCGCCGCGGCGATCGAGCGCTCGTTTCACGGCGGCGGTGCGCAAGCGCTCGTGCTGAAAGTCTTGAACGGCGATTTGCCAATCGGTGAGCCGCCGATCCTCGAGCCGAAGTAGCGGAAGGCGTGGACGTCGTAGCGTTCATTCAGGAGCGGCCGCTCGAGGCGGCGAGCGTACTGTTCAGCGTCCTGTACCTCGTGCTCGCCATTCGCGAAAACCTGTGGTGCTGGCCGGCGGCGTTCTTGTCGTCGGCGTTGACGCTCGCGGTCGTGCTCGGTGCGCGCCTCTACTCGGAAGTGGCGTTGAACGCCTATTACGCCGCGATGGCCGTCTACGGCTGGTATCAATGGCAGTACGGCGGACGCCGAAGCGGCGCTGCGGAGCTGCCGATCGGCGTATGGCCGCTGAAGATGCACGCGCTCGCGATCGGCGGCAGCCTCGTGCTGAGCTTAGGGCTTGGCTGGCTCATGAGCCGACATACGCAGGCCGCGTTTCCGTATCTCGATGCGTTCGTGACGGTGTCCTCGGTCGTGACGACCTACATGGTCGCGCGCAAGCTGCTCGAGAACTGGCTCTACTGGCTCGTCGTCGACGGCTTGGCGTTGTACCTGTACTGGCAGCGCGAGCTGTATCTCTTCGTCGGCCTGTTCGCGCTGTATCTCGTGCTCGTCGTGATCGGGCTCGTCCGCTGGCATCGAGACTGGCGCGCGCAGACTCTGGTGCCGGCGTGACGCCGTCCGACGAGGCGCGCGTCCGTGCCGCGTTGCGCCGCGTTTGGCCCGACGCAGGCGGCGTCGAGCAGGTGCAAATTCGCGCGCTCGGCGGTGGGTTCAATGCGCGCAGTTACTTGTGCATCGGCGGAGGGCGGCGCCACGTGCTGCGGCTGCCGGTTGCGGGCTCCATGGCCTGGCTCGATCTTGCGACCGAGGCGCGCGCGACGCGCGCCGCCGCGGACGCCGACCTCGCGCCGGCCGTCATCGCAGTCGACGTCGAGGCCGAGCTGCTCTTGACCGACTACCGCATGATGTTGTGGACGCCGGAGCTCGTGCAGCGATCGACCTCGATCACGATGATCGCGCGGTTGCTGCGCGACTTGCATCGCCTCAAGGTCGATTTGCCCGTGTACTCGATCGCATATTTCACGACGACGTATCTAGCGGCGCTCGCGAGCACCGCGGCGCACGTGCTGAGCGCGGAGGAGGCGACGTGGGCCGACGAGCTCACGCGGCTCGGCCGGCACTTCGACTCGGGCTACGCGCCGACCGCGTTCTGCCACAACGACCTCGTCGCGGCGAACATTCTCATCGACGGAGCTTCCGCCCGGCTCATTGACTTCGAGTATGCTGGACGCGGCACGCCGCTCTTGGATCTCGCGAGCTTGGCCGCGATGAACGACTTCGCGGAAGCGCAGAAACGGCAACTGCTCGCGGAGTACTACGGAACGGCGGCCGCGGCTCCGACGCTGCGCGATCTCGACAATGCCGTCCGGATGGTCAGATTGCTCGCGTACTTCTGGGGGCGCGTTGCGGAGCAGCGGCTTACGGAAGCGCATGCGCATTCGGAGCTCGCCGCGAGTATCGGTGCAACTTTGAGACAGGGTTGAGCATGGCCAACGTCGCTTTCTTGGGTTTGGGCGTCATGGGTTTTCCGATGGCGGGTTGGCTCGCGAAGAAGGGCCACAGCGTCACGGTCTACAACCGCACGGCGGCAAAGGCCGACAAATGGTGCAAGCAGCACGGCGGCAAGTCGGCTCCAACGCCGGCCGCGGCCGTGCAGGGCGCCGAGATCGTGTTCAGCTGCGTCGGTGACGATCCCGATCTGCGCGAGATCGCGCTCGGGTCGAATGGCGTCATCGCGGCGATGCGCTCGGGAACGATCTTTTGCGATCACACGACGGCGTCGGCCGACGTCGCTCGCGAAATCGCAGCGGCTGGCTCGAAGCGCGGCGTGCACTGTCTCGATGCGCCGGTGTCGGGCGGGCAAGCCGGCGCCGAGAACGGCAAGCTCACCGTCATGGTCGGCGGCGAGGCCGAGCCGTTCGCTACGGCTGAGCCCGTGATCCGGTCGTTCGCGCAGGCCGTCCGCTTGCAGGGTCCGGCGGGATCGGGCCAGCTCACGAAAATGGTCAATCAGATCGCGATCGCGGGCGCCGTGCAGGGGCTCGCCGAGGCGTTGAACTTCGCGCGCAAGGCCGGCCTCGACGTCGCGACGGTCGTCGAGACGATCTCGAAGGGCGCCGCACAATCGTGGCAGATGGAAAACCGCTGGAAGACGATGAACGAAGGCAAGTTCGACTTCGGCTTCGCCGTCGAATGGATGCGCAAGGACCTACGCATCTGCTTGCAAGAGGCGCGCAATAACGGCGCCGAGCTCCCCGTCGCCGCGCTCGTCGATCAATTCTATGCCGACGTCGCGGGTATGGGCGGTAAACGTTGGGACACTTCGAGCTTGATCGCGCGCTTGAATCGCCACGACAAGAACTAGGCCGTGCCAAAGGTCCTCGCCGATCTCTTGAAGCTGCTCGAGCTCGAGCGCATCGAGGATCGGATCTTCCGCGGCGAAAGCCGCGACTTGGGCGGCGCACGCGTGTTCGGCGGCCAAGTGCTCGGGCAGGCGCTGACGGCCGCGAGCTACACCGTTCAAGATCGCCGCGTCCATTCGCTGCACGCGTACTTCCTCGTGGCGGGCGACGTGAATGCGCCGATCGTCTACGAGGTCGACCTTGCGCGCGATGGCAAGAGCTTCAGCAATCGCCGCGTCGTCGCGATCCAGCACGGTCAGCCGATCTTCAACATGACGGCGTCGTTCCAGGTCCCCGAAGAAGGGCTCGAGCACGCGACGCCGATGCCGCAGGTGCCGGGGCCCGAAGGGCTGCCGGACGTGCGCGAGCTGCCGCCCGAAGTGCTCGCGAAGGTGCCCGAGAAAATGCGGCGCTTTTTGACGCACGAGCGGCCGTTCGAGTTTCGGCCCGTCGAGCCGATACACGTCGTCATGCCGCCGCGCGCGGCGCCAGTGCGGCACATCTGGCTCAAGACCGTCGCGAAGCTGCCCGACAACCCGGACTTGCACCGCAACGTGCTCGCGTACGTTTCGGATTATCAGCTCGTCTCGACGGCGACGCTGCCGCACGGCATCCATTTCGCCGAGGGCAACGTACAGCTCGCGAGCCTCGATCACGCGATGTGGTTTCATCGACCGTTTCGCGCCGACGAGTGGCTGCTGTACGCGATGGAAAGCCCGAACGCGTCGGGCGGCCGCGGTCTGGCCTTGGGAAGAATCTTCGCGCGCGACGGCACGTTGGTCGCGTCGACGGCGCAAGAGGGCGTCGTGCGAGTGTGGGCCGGCCGTTGACCGAGAGGCCCGTATGAACTGGTCCGACATCGCCGCGGCGGCCGCGACGCTGTTCTTCGTCATGGACCCGCTCGGCAACATCGCGATCTTCAACGCCGTGCTGTCGCGCTTCACGCCGCGGCGGCGCGCGGAGATCACGGCGCGCGAGCTCGTGATCGCACTCGTGATCCTGCTGATCTTCTTGTTCGCCGGCACGGCGATTCTGAAGTTCCTCGGCTTGTCGCAACCGTCGCTCGCGATCGCCGGCGGCGTGCTGCTGTTCATCATCGCGCTGCGAATGATCTTTCCAACGGCAGGCAGCGAGGTTGCGAGCGAGAGCGACGAGCCGATGATCGTGCCGCTCGCGATGCCGATGGTCGCCGGCCCGTCGACGATCGCGATCTTGCTGCTGCTCTCTTCGACGCAGCCCGAGCGGATCTGGGAATGGTGCGCGGCGCTCGTGATCGCGTGGGCCGTGACGACCGTGCTGCTGACTGCGTCGCCGTTCTTGCTGCGCGTACTCGGCGACCGCGGGCTGCGCGCGCTCGAGCGCCTCATGGGCATGATGCTCGTGCTGCTCGCGACGCAGATGCTGTTGAACGGCGTGCGTGAGTTCGTGCAGTCGCTCGACAACTGAGTGTGAGCTGCATCACACGAGAAGTGTGAGCTGCGTCGCGCAGAAAATTCGATCAACGTGTGAGCCGCGTCACGCTGCATGTGCGCACTGCGTCACAGTGTGCGGCGCAGTGCCGTCGACGCCCTTTACGATCGCAACCGGCGCATCTTCGTAACTCACTGAGTGCGTTCACTCGGCATACCTCTTGCTTAATGGTTGCTGTCAGAACTTTTTTTGGAAATCAGGGAATGACAACCAAAACACATTTAGTAAGCATCTCGTTAGCGATCGGAGTGTTGTTCGCGAATGCCGCGAACGCCGTTCCGATCACGTTGTACGGCTCGTACTCGCAGAAGAATGACTGGTACGACGCTGAGGACAGCCGCGCGGAGTTGGACTGCAGCGTGTCGTGCTCCGGTCTGCAATCGTCGCTGCTCACCGGCTCGTATGACTCGGTTGTGCCGGAAGTCTCGACGGCGGACGGATTCAGCCCGGGCTCTGCGGACCTGTTCTATCTCAGCAGCCACTCCGACAGCGTAGAAACTGCGTTCGTGAATGCCGTAATCAGCCCGGACCTTCCGACGGGCATACGCACGGACGGGAATAACTCTTTGAGCTTCACGTTCACTTCGGCCGCGATGTATATCTTGCTGAAGATCGGCGCCAATCCCGACGTCGCGCTGATCTGGAACACGAGTGGTCAAGCACAGACGTACACCTACACCGGTTTCACGTCATCGGGCGCTGGGCTCGGCCACATCATGGAGTTCGGTGCCCTGGGCGTCCCGGAGCCGGAGACGTTCCTGTTGCTCTTGCCGGGCGTTGCTGCAATGGCGATGGGCATGCGTCGTCGCAAAGTCGCAGTCGCCGCGTAGCGGACGTCTGCGGGTCAGCCAGCGTTCGGCCTCAGCGAGCGTTCGGCGGAATCAGCTCGAGATCGGCGGCGAAGCGCGCGTGCGCTTCGCCGCCCCACCGGTCGGTACATGACGCGGCTGCTCGCCGCATCGTTGTCGAGAAAGTTATCGGCCTTCCAGGTATGCGACAGAATGCAGCGGCGGCGCCGTTGCAGTCCCCTCACGCGTGCCTCTACGCCTGAAAGTGTGAACTGCGTCACACGGCGAATGTGAGCTGCGTCACACGGCAAATGTGACCTTCGTCGGCGTCCTTTACGGTTGCTGACAGAGTATCTCGTAACTCCTTGAATCTAATGCGCGGCACGCCTTTTGCTTTAGCGTTGCTGTCGAACCGTTTTTCGTTTGGAGATACAGGGAAAGGAAATCAGGGAATGACAATGAAAAAACACTTAGTAACAGTAAGCGCGTTGGCGCTCGGAGCCTTGTTCGCGAATGTCGCGAACGCCAACGTAATCACGTTATACGGCGACTGGACGCAGAAGGACGACTACTACAACTCCACAACCGTACGCGGGTCAGTGGGCTGCAGCTTGTCGTGCGTGGGGCTGCTCTCGACGCTGCCCAGCGGCTCGTATGATTCCATCATGCCGGATGTGTCGACGGCAGGCGGATGGAGCTCGACCTCCGCGGATCTCTTCTATCTGCCCAGCGACTCTGAGGCGACCGAGACCGCGTTTGTGAATGAGGTGATCGACGGCAACCTTCCGACCGGTACAAAGACCAGTGGGAATGGCGGCTTGAGCTGGACGTTCACTTCGGCCGCGATGTACATCTTGCTGAAGATCGGCAGCGAGCCGAACATGGCGCTGCTCTGGAATACGAGCGGTGTACTGCAGACGTACACGTTCAGCGGAGTCGCGGGAACGGGTTCGGGGATCAGTCACGTCTTGGGCGTGCCCGAGCCGGAGACGCTGCTGTTGCTGTTGCCGGGCGTCGCTGCGATGGCGATGGGGATGCGTCGTCGCAAAGTCGCGGTCGCCGCGTAGCTGATCTTTTTCTAGTCAGCGAGCATTTGGCAGAATCAGCTTGAGATCGACGGCGAAGCGCGCATGCGCTTCGCCGTCCACC
>Ga0075428_100004312_pt1 | contig 15671 bp, 17 predicted proteins | sample RhiMetdeltSRZDD2_FD_75291 | JGI IMG/M metagenome (GOLD analysis project Ga0075428, IMG submission 75291) | Populus rhizosphere microbial communities from Tennessee, USA - Rhizosphere MetaG P. deltoides SRZDD2 | ecosystem: Host-associated > Plants > Roots > Rhizosphere > Soil | place: USA... | reverse complement strand
AGGATCACCATGATCGCGTCGCCGTCGATGACCCGTCCGGCGGCGTCCACTGCCAGACACCGGTCAGCGTCGCCGTCATGCGCGAGCCCGATGTCGGCGCCGTGCGATACCACCGCCGCCTGCAGCCGCTCCATGTGTGTAGACCCGCAGCCGTCGTTGATGTTCAGCCCGTTGGGCTCGGCGTTGATCGCGATGACGTTCGCGCCCGCCGCCCGGTATGCCCGCGGCGCAGCAGCGGATGCGGCACCGTGCGCGCAGTCGACGACCACGGTGATCCCGTCGAGCCGCGTGGTGAGCGCCTTGCCGGCGTGGCGCAGGTAGCGATCCAGCGCGTCCTGGGCGTCGACGACACGGCCGATGCCCGCGCCGGTCGGCCGGCTGCCCGGGCCCTGGTAGACGAGCTCTTCGATGCGATCCTCTGCGGCGTCGTCGAGCTTGTGTCCGCCCGGCCCGAAGATCTTGATGCCGTTGTCCGGCATCGGGTTGTGCGACGCCGAGATCATCACGCCAAAGTCGGCGTCGTATGCGCTGGTCAGGTACGCCACCGCCGGCGTCGGCAGAACACCGACGCGCAGCGCGTCGACCCCTTCACTGGTCACGCCGGCGATCACCGCCGCCTCGAGCATCTCGCTGCTGGCCCGCGGATCGCGGCCGACCACGGCTATGCGACGACCGCCGTGAGCTGCTCTGCCGACCCGCGCCGCGGCGGAACCCAGTGCCAGCGCCAGTTCGGCAGTCAGATCTCGATTCGCGACCCCACGGACACCGTCGGTGCCGAACATCCGACCCATGCGGACAAACTTCTCACAATTCGGCCGACGAAACACAACCGACGAGGTGATCGGCTATCCCCCAGCCGAACTGGTACCCGATCGAGACCCAGACAAGCGGCACCGCCCCACGCTTGGCGTAAGGGCGGTGTCGTCGGGGTTAACTAGCGGTTCTGGACTTTATAGTCCTTGGAGGATCCCGATGATCTGTTGGAGCAAGGCGATGACCTGATCCAGCGTCCCTGGCACTCCTGGCCCACCGGCGAGGCTGCACAACAGGTCGCCGAGTATGCCACCGCCTGGGGTCGCCGTGATAACCAAATGAACTTGGTCTAGATGGACGTTCAGGCCTAGCAGGCTCAGGTCGAGCGGCCCGAGCGTCAGGTTGAGGACCTGACATGTTGCCTGCTGGACGTCGGCGACGGGCATCGCAGCGTTGGTCGCGGGGACGGGCTTAGGCGGTCCAGGTTGGCCGGGTCCGCCTGTGAGTTGACCGGTCACTGTGCCGAGGATGTCCGCGCCCTTTGGAGCGTCCGGATCGAGCTGGGCACCGGTAGCCGTAAAGGTACCGGTGAATTTCTCTCCGTTAGGACCGGTACCAGTCACCTGCACGGTGTTCTTGGCGCCCGCGCCAGGTGGCGCGGCCGTTGCGGTGCTCGCCGTGCCGAGCGCGCCGACGAGGGCGATCATCGCGACGCTCACCACTAGGGCGAGCAGTCGCATTAGACGTGACGTCATGCGGATACTCCTCTTCTAATATCGAGGAAGCAGTGATCCGGCCCCCCGACCAGCTCCATGACGTCGCGCCGGAGGCGGGAATGGCCCGCCCTGCGCCGAAGGCACCCCTGCTTCCTCGGGGTTTCTTTCCTCGATCAGAGGGCAGTTCAAACCAAAAGTTAGCGAGAAAATTAGACGGGTTTGCCATTACGGCCTTAAGCTAATTAGCTATAGCGTTAATAATTTGCTACAAATCCGCAGATCAGCCCATCTATTAGTACGTCGCTGCTCCCCGCCAGAGGGTTACTGGTTCGACTGAAAAATTTCTTCGGCGTCAACACAAGGTGTACATGAAACGAAGTGCGCGCATTCACCCAGCGAGGCCGAAGACGAAGCACCGCCCGCATCCGACCGATACGGGCGGCGAGCTTAGTCGTTGACCGAGAACTACCGCGAGGTAGTGGTCGTCGAACTCGACGGCATCGTTGAGGCGGGGCTCTGACCCGGGACGTTCTCCGAGTCAACCGCGCCGTTCTGAGCGAACGTGAAGGTCAGACCGCCGTCAACGCCCGCGCATGTGCTGGGCACCGGCGTGCCGTTGACGTCGAGCGCCTGAAGCGCCTCCGCGGTGATCCCGGCGTTGGGGCACGCAGAGGTGGCGAGCGCCTGCGCGCTCGTCAGCGACACGTCCTGGAGGACGCCGACCTGCTGGCCGCCGGCCGTCACGGTGACGTTGACCTTGCCGTCATTGACAACCGATTCGGCCGGTGGAGCTGCGTGCGCGAGGCCAAAGCCGCCCGCGGCCAGCAGCGCTCCACCCAGTACGGCGCCAGCCGACGCAAGCTTCACGCGGTTCTGCATCAGTTATTCCCTTTCTGTCAGGAAGCATTGATCCGGCCCACGACGTGCATAGCAGTCACCGGTGGCAGGGTCTGCCTGCCTGGCTCGAAAAGGTGCCCGTGCTTCCGGCGGAGGGACTTCCACGTTCGACGGTGAACTCAAACCAAATTTAAGAATTGGAAGACAATTCACGCCTACCGTATCGACTCACTAATTAGCCATCGCACCAATGCCTTTGGCGTCGACGCACTAAAGGACGTTCCATGCCCGCGAATAAAAGTTACTGGGTGCTTCGCAAAATCTGCGTCCCAACGCAATTCTGTCCAGAAAGCGAAACGCCGGGCGTGCGTATCGCACACCCGGCGTTTCGATAGATCGATCAGCGCTTGCTGTACTGAGGCGCCTTGCGGGCCTTCTTGAGGCCGTACTTCTTGCGCTCGATGGCCCGCGGGTCGCGGGTCAGGAAGCCGGCCTTCTTCAGCGCGGGCCGGTCCTCGGGCTGCACCAGGATCAGAGCCCGCGCGATGGCCAGGCGCAGCGCGCCGGCCTGACCGGACGGGCCGCCGCCATCGAGGTGGGCATAGATGTCGAAGCTCTCCAGCCGGTCCACGGTCACCAGCGGAGCCTTGATGAGCTGCTGGTGGACCTTGTTCGGGAAGTAGGCCTCGAGGGTGCGGCCGTCCAGGTGGAACTGGCCGGTGCCGGGCACCAGGCGCACCCGCACCACGGCCTCCTTGCGGCGACCGACGGTCTGAATGGGACGGTCGATGACCACGGGTTCGCGCGGAGCGGCCTCGGTCTCGGTCTCGGTCTCGGTCTCGACGACGGTCTCGGTGGTCGTCTCTACGGTCTCGGTCACTGGGCCACCTGCTTGATCTCGTACGGCTCCGGCTTCTGGGCGGTGTGCGGATGGTCGGGCCCGACATAGACCTTCAACTTCTTCTGGATCTGACGGCCGAGCTTGGTGTGCGGAATCATGCCGAGGATCGCCCTCTCGACGACCCGGTCGGCGTGCTTCTCCATCTCGTCACCGAGCGCACGCTTGCGCAGACCGCCGGGATAACCCGAGTGGCGGTAGGCGTACTTGTTCTGGAGCTTGTCGCCGCTGATGGCGACCTTGTCTGCATTGATGACGATGACGAAGTCGCCACCGTCGACATTCGGCGTGAATGTCGGCCTGTGCTTGCCGCGCAGCAGATTCGCAGCCGCGACGGCGAGCCGGCCGAGCACCACGTCGGTGGCGTCGATGACGTACCACGACCGCGTGGTGTCACCCGCCTTCGGCGTGTATGTAGGCACAGCGTCTACCTTCTCTTCTCGGGTTGGATCCCGGTGTGACCCGGGTGCCGGTCAGGCGTTCACGGCAGGGTGATTCTCGGCGACCGACGTTGACCCGAGGACCCGTGCATACCGCACGCCAACGACGCAGCTTACCTGCGGGTGTCCTCGCAGGTCAAAACGCGTTCATTGAGGGCTAACCGGCCAAGTTCAGGACGAAGTTCGCATCGGTCAGATTGGGGACACCCGCGACCAACTGGACGGTGCCGTCGCCGCTGGCGTTCTGGTACATCCCGGTGCCGCCGACGATCGATAGCGGCACCGTCTCGTTGCGGACGAACAGGGCGGCCGTGTCGACCACACCCTGGACCACGATCTGGCCACCGGCGAGGTTGAATGTGCCGTTGCACGACGTCTGGCCAGACTTGTCGTTGCCGGTAATCGTGGTGCAACTGCCGCCGGTTGTGCCCAGGAGCATGCCACCGGCGCGGTCGAACACATCGCCTGCAAAGACGAATTGATCGCCCGGGCCTGGTCCCGGCCCGCCGAGGTCCGCCTGGTGTTGCACGGTGTCGTGCTCGAAGAGAGCCAGCGTGGTGTCGGCGGCCGCAGTCGGCGCCGACGCGATCCCCGCAGAGCTTGCCACGGCAACAGCTAGAGCAAGTTTTGCGTAGTTATTCATATCGCCCCCCGATATTGCGAATTAGCTGAAACGTACGCCTTACGAGTCCCAGATGGGCCCGAATGCGGGGATCCCGCGGCTCTCGAGACCGTGCACCACCTGCCACGTCACGGTTCGGTTGGCGATGCACACGACAGCCTCGGCGCCCGATTCGAGGTAGGCGGAGTACGCCAGCTGCAGGACATCGGGCTTCCCGCGCTCACCGGTGTCCCAGAAGGTCGCGTCGGGATGGGCCGCCTCGATCTCGTCTACGAGCTGGTCGCCGTAGGTGCGGCGGGGATTCTTGGTGACCCAGACCAGCCGCGCGGGGACGGAAGTGTCGAGAAGATGCCCCAGCATGGGGCCGATCCCGCTGCCGGTGGCGACGAGAACGACTTTCGTGAACAGCTTCCGGACATTGGCCACGCCCATCGTGGGGATGCCGCGCACCCATATATGTGACGGCGGCTCGTCGACGAACGCAGCGGTCCAGTCGCCCGCGCGGGAGACGACCATGCGGTAGCCGGCAGCGCCCGGGGCAGCGGGCACGTTGGCGAAGTGATGCCAACCGACGAATGGGTGACGACTGATCGGCCTGGTGGTCCCGATTCCCGGGGTGACGCCGTGGTCGAGCCGCAGGATCACTGCATGCGTCGACGGTCGCACGTAGCTGATCGGCACCCGGCGCAGGAGCAGCCACGGCCAGATCGCCAATCCTGCGGTCAGCGCAACCAGCCAGAAGGACGGCGCTGCCAGGAGCGCGGCACCGAAGGATTGGTCGCCGCGGTGGACATTGACAAACAGCATCGTGTTGACCCACACCAGCAGCAGCGCGACCCAGCCACAGAACCGGTGGGTCACCTCGAAGCGGTCGTGCTGCGCGGCGCGCAGTCGCGGCAGCGCCATGACGATCATGACGGCGAAGGCGGTGACGATAGTGGCGGCGAGCACCACGTGGGCGTGAGAGACCGTGCCGCCGCCGGCAATCGCGTCGTGCAGGAGTGACCCGACGAGGACCAGGTACCACAAGGTTCCGGCCACCGCGCTGCCGACGTGCACGCCACCGAAGTGGTAGTACTTGCCGAGCATCCATCTGATGCGCAGCGGCCACCAGGTCGGGGGCCGAGTCACCAACCAGGCGAGCGCATTGATGGCGTATTGCTGCCGAACCAGAACGGCCACAGCGAGATTCAATTGCGCGGCCATTGCGACGGCGCGCAGATCGGTGCCCGCGCTCGTCCACCAGTCGACGATGCACATCCCGTAGATCGCGAGCGCGATGTTCCCGACGAGCACCAGCGCGACGAGTCGGTTGTAGTGCATCACGCGGGGATGCTTGAGGATTCGCTGCACGAACGGCCCACACGGCGGCAGGTGAACTGCCGGTGCGGCCAGTGTGCAGCTCTCGGTCACGGCGTTAGATTCCCGCCGCGTCCCCGGCGTCGACAGCGTAATGGACTACCTGGGTTTCACCGCCGCGCTACGCGACGACGTCGCCTTGCGGTATTCGCTCCCAACTGTCTGCAGCGAACAGGGCCCCAGCGTCAACCGGGGCCCTGCTACGCCGATGACTAGCGGTAGTCGATGACGACGCGCCCGTCGATCTGGCCGCGTTCCATCCGGCCGAACACCTCGTTGATGTCGTCCAGGCTCGCACTCTCCACTGTCGGATGGATCAAACCGCGGGCGTAGAAGTCCAGCGCCTCGGCCATGTCCTGGCGAGTGCCGACGATCGACCCGCGGATCGTCAAACCCTTGAGCACGATGTCGAAGATCGGCGCCGGGAAGTCGCCTGGCGGTAGGCCGTTGAACACAATCGTCCCGCCGCGCCGCGCCAGGCCGATCGCCTGGCCGAAGGCCTGCGGGTGCACGGCTGTGACGAGCACCCCGTGCACACCGCCGGTGGCCTTCTGCACCTCGGCGACCACGTCGGACGTTTTCGCGTTCACGGCGACCTCCGCGCCAAGGCGCGTGGCCAGCGCGAGCTTGGAGTCGTCGATGTCGATCGCCACCACCCGCAGTCCCATCGCGCGCGCGTACTGCACCGCAACGTGGCCGAGCCCGCCGATGCCGGAGATCGCGACCCACTGGCCGGGCCGGGTGTCGGTCACCTTGAGGCCCTTGTACACAGTGACGCCCGCGCACAGGATCGGCGCGACCTCCAGCGGATCGGCGTTCTCCGGGATGCGCGCCGCGTAGGCGGCGTTCACCAGCATGTAGGTACCGAAGCTGCCGTCGACGCTGTAACCGCCGTTCTTCTGGCTCTCGCACAGCGTTTCCCAGCCGGTGCGGCAGTACTCGCAGGTGCCGCAGGCCGACCACAGCCAGGCGTTGCCGACCTTGTCTCCGACCTTCAGGTCGTCGACGCCCTCACCGAGTGCCACGACGGTGCCGTAGCCCTCGTGTCCGGGGATGAACGGCGGTTGTGGCTTGACGGGCCAATCTCCGTGTGCGGCATGTAGATCCGTGTGGCACACTCCGGAAGTCTCAAGCTTGACCAATGCCTCGCCGTAGCCCGGCGTTGGCAGTTCGAGCTCTTCGACCTGGAGGGGTGCGCCGAATTCGGTGACGACGGCGGCACGCAGGGTGTCGTTGGTATCGGGCGCGACAGGGGCGCCAAGCGTCTGGGTCATTTCATCATTCCAATCGTGAAAGTGTGGTTGTTGAAGGGTCTTTGGTCCCGGCTCAGAAGAAGCCTTGGGCCTTATTGCCGTAGGACACCAGCAGGTTCTTGGTCTGCTGGTAGTGGTCGAGCATCATCTTGTGGGTCTCACGTCCGATGCCCGACTGCTTGTAGCCGCCGAACGCAGCATGCGCGGGATAGGCGTGGTAGCAGTTCGTCCACACCCGGCCGGCCTTGATGTCCCGGCCCGCCCGGTAGGCGACATTGCCGTCGCGTGACCACACTCCGGCGCCGAGGCCGTAGAGCGTGTCGTTGGCGATGCTGATCGCGTCGTCGTAATCGGTGAACGACGTCACCGCGACCACCGGCCCGAAGACCTCCTCTTGGAAGATCCGCATCTTGTTGTTGCCGGTGAAAACCGTTGGGGTGACGTAGTATCCGCCGCCCAGATCGCCGCCGAGCTCGGCGCGTTCACCGCCGGTGATGAGCTTTGCGCCATCCCTCTTGCCGATGTCGATGTACGACAGGATCTTTTCCAGCTGGTCCTCGGATGCCTGGGCACCGATCATCGTCTCGGTGTCCAGCGGGTCGCCCTGACGGACGGCCTTGGTGCGGATCGCGGCCAGCTCGAGGAACTCGTCGTAGATGTCGGCCTGAATCAGGCTGCGCGACGGGCAGGTGCACACCTCGCCCTGGTTGAGGGCGAACATCGTAAAGCCTTCGAGCGCCTTGTCCTGGTAGTCGTCGTGCTCGGCCAGGACATCGTTGAAGAAGATGTTCGGGCTCTTGCCGCCCAGCTCCAGCGTCACCGGGATGAGGTTTTGCGACGCGTACTGCATGATCAACCGGCCGGTGGTGGTCTCACCGGTGAACGCGATCTTCGCGATTCGCTTCGAGGACGCCAGCGGCTTACCCGCTTCAAGGCCGAACCCGTTGACGATGTTCACCACGCCGGGCGGCAGCAGATCACCGATCAACGAGAAGAGGTAGAGCACGGACGCGGGCGTCTGCTCGGCGGGCTTGAGCACCACCGCATTTCCGGCCGCGAGCGCCGGCGCCAGTTTCCAGGTGGCCATCAGGATCGGGAAGTTCCACGGGATGATCTGGCCCACCACGCCGAGTGGTTCGTGGAAGTGATAGGCGACGGTTTCGTCGTCGATCTGCGACAGCGACCCCTCCTGTGCGCGGATCGCACCGGCGAAGTACCGGAAATGATCGACCGCCAACGGGATGTCGGCGTTCAGCGTCTCCCGCACCGGCTTGCCGTTGTCCCAGGATTCGGCGACTGCGATGGATTCGAGGTTCTCCTCGATGCGGTCGGCGATCTTGTTGAGGATCACCGCGCGCTCGGCGGCGGTCGTCTTGCCCCACGCCGGTGCGGCCGCATGGGCGGCGTCGAGCGCCTTTTCGATGTCGGTCTCATCAGAGCGAGGGATTTCGCAGAACGGCTGACCGTTTACCGGGCTGGCGTTCTCGAAGTACCGGCCGGCGGCGGGCGCAACCCACTCGCCGCCGATGTAGTTCTCGTACCGAGACTGGAAGGACATCACTGAGCCTTCGGCACCCGGTCGGGCATATACGGTCATGGCGTTTCTCCTGCCTTCGCGACGCAAATGTGTCGGACGTCACTGAAGGTAGGTTTTGGACCGTTGCAGCACGGTTGCACGACGTTGCAACCGCCGGGGCCTTAGGCCAGGTCGAAATCCAGCCCCGCAAGGCGGCCGCGGGCCTGGGCACGCATGACCGAGCCTGGGGCAGCGTGGTTGTAGAGCACCCGCCAGCAGTCGCGGTCGTCGCGGCCCTCCGGCAGATCCAGCCAACGGCGAAGCAGCGCAAGGTTTCCCGACGACAGCACGGCGCCGCGCATGCTCGCGCTGAGTTCCCTACGGAGCCGCGCGATTCCGGGTGACACCGATTGCGGGAGCAGCTCGCCGGTGTAGAGCCTCAGCGCGCGGTCGACGTCGCCGGCCTGCAGGGCATCGGACACGTCGCTCACGTCACTGGCGATCGGTTTGAGCAAGCGGTACGGCCGGGAGTCGATGTAGTCGGCGCCGATCACGCGGCGCAGCCGGGACATCTCGGCGCGGATCGTCACCACGTCGAGGTCCTTGTCGTCGAGCAGCATCGCGAGATGGTCGGCGCTCAGACCTTCGGGGTGGCGGCCGAGCAGGACCAGGATGTCGGCGTGTCGGCCGGTCAATGTGCTGGTCTGAAGCTCGGACTGCCAGCGCGGGCGGTCGGCGCCGAGCACCGTCAGCCGTGCGGTCGTCGGCGCTTTGACGGTGGGCTGGTTGAGCTGCAACAGGGCGAGGTGGTTCTCAACGGCGACGGCGGTCGCGCGGACCAGGGCGAGGGTCTGCGGCGACGCGACCTGGGTACCACCGGTCAGGTCGATGGCGCCGATCAGCACTCCGGTGGCGGGGTCGTGCACCGGCACCGCGGTGCAGCTCCATGGCTGGACGATCCGGGAGAAGTGCTCGGTTCCGCGGATCTGCAGCTCGGCATCGAGGGCGAGCGCGGTGCCCGGTGCATTGGTACCGGCGCCGCGCTCACTCCAGTCGGCACCGGGCACGAAGTTCATCCGTTCGGCCTTGCGGCACGCGTTGCGATCGCCCTCGACCCAGAGCAATGTGCCGTCGGCCGCGGTCACGGCGACGACGACGCCGGCGTCGGTCGCGTCGTCGACGAGCAAGCGGCGGATGACGGGGAGGGCCGGCGCGAGTGGATGGGAGGCGCGCATGCGGTCCAGAGCAATGGTCGCGGCGGGCATCGCGCCAGCCAGGTCGGGGTCGACGCCGGTTGCCAGGCTGCGGCGCCAGCTGTCGGCTACGACAGGACGCAACGGCGTGGAGTCCAGATCAACCTGTCCGGCGACGAAGAGCTCATGGACGGCGCGCAGCGACGACGACAGCCGGGCCGACGCCCGTCCACCCGATGTCTTCGAGACTCCCACCGGCGATCACGCTCCTCGCACGCGTGGCCGCCACGATAGCCCACTTTCGCGGGTTCGCGGCAGGGACTTTTGGCCCTCCCCGCGCGATTTCGACTTGAGGGCTGTGGCCGCGCGCTCGATCACAACCCTGGTGCAGAAATCGGCGACCGCAAACAATGGAGTGAACATGTTTCGTGTTCTGATTGCCGCAGCATTCGTTTGCTTGGCCGCCGCCATTGGCGCGGCTCCGACGGCTAGCGCCAGCGGACCATACGCAAACTGCACGGAAGCTCACCAGGATGGCCGCTACGACATCCCGCAGGGCGACCCGGACTATTGGAACGGCGGCGACCGCGACCACGACGGCATCGCATGCGAGTCATAACAGGACTGTGCGGTCCCACCCGGCTGGAGTACACCGCCCCCATTCTCGTAGTCGGCTGGGTGTGGGCCACGTCGCGACGCCGGCCGAGCGGCCTGACGCTTCTCGGTGTCGCATTGGCGATAGCGGGAATCATGTTGGTGCTCAACGTCTTTGCCGGTGCCCACATCAACCTGATCGGCGTCGGTTGGGCACTGGCGGCCGCCGTGTGCGCCGCCTGCTACTTCGTGATGTCCTCCTCCGTCGCTACCGACGGGGACGGCCTAGACGCGGTCACACTGGCAACGGCGGGCCTGATCGTCGGCGCGACCGCGGTCGCGACCCTGGGCGCCACCGGGCTGATGCCCCTGACCTTCACCACCAACGATGCCGTCGTCGCGGGGTGGACGACGTCGTGGCTGGTGCCGGTCATCGCACTGGCTCTGATCCCCACCGCGATCGCCTACACGCTCGGCATCATGGGCGTCGCCCGGCTACAGCCGCGGTTCGCCTCCCTTGTCGGCCTGTCGGAGGTGATGTTCGCTGTGCTGGCCGCGTGGGTGTTGCTGGGCGAGGCCATCACGCCGACGCAGGCGATCGGCGGCGTCGTCGTGCTCGTCGGACTCGCGCTCGCCCGACAGGGCGATCGCACCGAGAAGCTGGCCGAATTGACGTGGGCGGAAGTTCCACCCGGAGGCGTGGCATACGACCAATCGGTTGGTCGGAGCTGATCCAGATATGTGAAGATGGGCGGCGTGACTTTGCTCCGGATGTCAGGCCGGCTGGCCGCCATCGTTTCGACCCTGGTCTTCGCGGCCGTGCCGCTCGCTGTCGCCCCGTCGGCGGCGGCGGATCCGTGCCCCGACATCGAGGTCGTCTTCGCCCGCGGCACCAACGACGCGCCCGGGCTCGGAAACCCCGGCCAGGCCTTCGCCGACGCGCTGCGGTCGCAGGTTGATGGCCGCACCCTGACCACATATGCGGTCAACTATCCCGCTAACTACGACTTCCTGGCCGCTGCCGACGGGGCCTCCGACGCGGCCAACCGCATCTCCCAAATGGCGGTCGCCTGCCCGTCGACACGGATCGTCCTCGGCGGATATTCGCAGGGTGCCGCGGTGGTCGACATGCTGGCCGGCATCCCGCCGCTCGGCAACAAGATCGGCGAGGTCGGGTCGGCACCACCGCTGGCGAGCAGCCTCGTCCCCAATGTCGCAGCGGTCGCGGTGTTCGGGAACCCCGCGACGAAGTTCGGGAACCCGATCACCTCATCGGTATTCGGCGGCAGGTCGATCGACCTCTGCAAGGACGGTGACCCGATCTGCTCCCGCGGCCGCAACCCGTTCGCTCACAGCGATTACGTGAGCTCGGGCCTGACAAATCAGGCCGCGAACTACGTAGCTGGCATAATTTAGCCTGTCTATGCGCTAGAATTTCTTGTGCCATCGAAACGAATTCGCCGCTGGCTCAACGCCTCGGCAACTGCTGTCCTGGCGGCCTCCGCGGCTCTTCTCGCACCGACGGTGTCTCTCATGCCAATTGGGACCGCGTCAGCCGACGACTGCCCCGACATCCAGGTGGTCTTCGCGCGGGGCACCAATGACGCGCCAGGCCTAGGAAACGTCGGAGGCGCGTTCGTCGATTCGCTGCGCAGCAAGGTCGGCGGCCGATCCGTCGGCGTGTACGCGGTGAATTACCCCGCCAGCTTCGACTTCCTGGCTGCAGCAGGCGGGGCCAACGACGCCAGCGGGCATATCCAGTACATGGTCAACAACTGCCCCAACACCAGGCTGGTACTGGGCGGGTACTCGCAGGGCGCGGCGGTGATCGATGTCATCAGCGCGGTGCCGATCCCCGCCGTCGGGTTCGACAACCCGCTGCCACCCAACGTGCCCGATCACGTCGCCGCCATCGCCGTGTTCGGCAACCCGTCCGCCAAACTGGGCCTCCCACTCACCGTGAGCCCGGTATGGGGTGGCAGGGCCATCGACTTGTGCAATGGCGGTGACCCGATATGCCAGACCGACGGCGAAAGCATCGCCGCGCATCGCGCCTACCCGGGTGGACCGACCAACCAGGCGGCGAATTTCGTGGCGGGTCTGCTCTAGCCCGCGGCAAAGGGGAATTGACGGCTGCGTTCACAGCATTCCGTTAGGATCGGCGAAGTGCGCAGTGATCTTGACTCACGAGGTTGGGTCCGCAGAGGTTTATTGGTTGTCGGGGCACTAGTCCTGGCCGCTGCCGGTCTGATTGCGCCGACCGTCGCCCCTGCGACGGGTGTCCTCCCGTCGGCGTCCGCTGCGTGCCCCGCGGTCGAGGTCGTATTTGCCCGTGGCCGCCTCGAGTCGCCGGGCGTTGGTGTCCTCGGGAACGCGTTCATCAACGCGCTGCGCTCGAAGGCGAACAAGAACATCGGCGTCTACGCGGTGCGCTACCCCGCTGACAATCAGATCGACGTCGGCGCCAACGACATGAGCGCGCATATCCAATCGATGATGAACGACTGCCCGGATACCCGGCTGGTGGTGGGCGGCTACTCGCTCGGCGCGGCGGTCACCGACGTGGTCCTTGCACTGCCCTTCGACTTCTTCGGATTCAAGAACCCACTGCCGCCCGGCGCTGACACACATATCGCCGCGGTCGCGGTGTTCGGCAACGGAATCGCTTGGGTCGGGCCGATATCGAACTTCAACCCGATCTACCGCGAGAGGACCATCGAGTTGTGTCACGGCGCGGATCCCGTCTGTAATCCGGCCGATCCCGACACATGGCAGGACAACTGGCCCGCCCACCTCGCCAATGCGTACATCAGCGCCGGCATGGCCAACCAGGCAGCCGATTTCGTCGCCGGCAGGCTCTAGTCGCCAGATGCAGCGCGACACGCACGGTAACCTGGCGTAATGAGTTGTCCGCCCTGGCCGAGTCCAGATGTCCCGTCCGATGCGGTGGATAACCGTTTTGGCTACGACCACCGCTGCCGTCGTGGCGGTCCTCGTCACTCCCGGCTTGCTTCCCCGGGCGGCGGCCGACTGCCCGGACGTCGAGGTGGTATTCGGCCGCGGACAAGGCGAGCCGCCCGGTCTGGGTGCGGTCGGGGACGCCTTCGTCGCGGCGCTGCAGGCCAAGTCAGGCAGGCCGATCGCGTCGTATGCGGTCAACTATCCCGCGGCGAACCTGGATATCGCTCCTGGTGTCGCAGACATGGCCGGCCACATCGAATCGATGGCCGCGAATTGCCCGAACACCAGGTTCATCCTCGGCGGGTATTCGCTCGGCGGCGCCGTGACCTTCCAGGTTCTCAACAACGGGCTATCACCGGGTATTGACCAGCGTGTGATCGGGGTGGCGACGTTCGGCAATGCCGCGCGAGCGCTCAATCTGCCCACCCCCGTTCCGCCTCAGTACGCGGGCAAGACCCTGGACCAATGCAATCCGGGTGATCCCGCCTGCTCGGGGGTACCCTTCTGGCCCGCACACCTTCAGCCCTTCTACATCATGGGCGGGCCCGTCGAAACAGCAGCCGGCGCGGCGGCCTCGCTGCTTTAGTCAACGACCCGCAGGTCGCGGGTGACCTTGGCGCGGGCCTCGAGCTGGTCATCGGGCGGGTAGTCGACGCCCACGAGGGTCAGGCCGTGCGGCGGCGCGGCGGCGAAATCGCTGGAGCGCTGTGTCGACGTCAACAGCGTGGCGCACCAACCGGTTTCGCGGCGGTGCTCGCCGACCGCCAGCAAGGCTCCGACCAATGAGCGCACCATCGACCAGCAGAACGCGTCGGCGGTGACGTAGGCGGTGACCCGGTCTCCGTCGCGGGACCAGTCCAGCCGCTGTAGATCGCGGATCGTGGTGGCACCCTCGCGCTGACGGCAGAACGCGGCGAAGTCGTGCAGCCCCACCAAGTTTCGCGACGCCACCGCCATCGCCTCGACGTCGAGTGGTCTCGGCCAGGCCGTTACGAAGCGCGCCTCCTGCGGCTCGACACCATACGGGGCCGTCGACAGCCGGTACACGTAGTGTCGCCGCAGCGCCGAAAATCGGGCGTCGAAACCGGCTGGGGCACGGTCGATGTCGAGGATGCGCACATCGGCAGGCAGGAACCGCGCGAGACGTCGCACGAGCGGCAGGAACTCGCGATCGCCAGCACGCGTCGCACGCGGATAGGCGTTGGGCAGCGTATCAATTGGAACGTCGACGTGGGCCACCTGACCCGTTGCGTGCACGCCGGCGTCGGTCCGGCCCGCCGCACGCAACTGCACGGGTACCCGGAACACCGTCGACAGCGCGTCGTCCAGAACGCCTGCCACCGTGCGCTGCCCGGCCTGCAGGGCCCAGCCCGCGAATTCCGTTCCGTCGTAAGCGATATCGAGCCGAAGACGAACAAACCCGCCACCGGAATCGATGGCGGGTTCGTTCACAGCTTCGCTACTTGGCGTCGTCGGCCTTGTCCTCGGCTTCAGCCGTTGGCTCCTCGGCCGAGGCCTCGTCGGCAGCTTCGGCAACCTCTTCGGCTGCCTCAGCGGTCTGCGCCTCCTCGATGGCGGCGTCCTCCGCCTTGACCTCGTCGACGGTCTCCTCAGCCGGAGCTTCCTCCACAACCTCGGCAGCCGGAGCTGCCTTCGCAGGCGCGGCCTTCTTCGAAGCGGCGGCGCGACGGGCCCGGTTGGCCTCGTCGGTCACCGTCTTCTCCCGCACCAGCTCGATAACCGCCATCGGGGCGTTGTCGCCCTTCCGGTTCTCGACCTTGATGATGCGGGTGTAGCCGCCGTTGCGGTCGGCGAAGAACGGCCCGATCTCGGCGAACAAGGTGTGCACCACATCCTTGTCGCGGATCTTCTTGAGCACCTCACGCCGGTTGTGCAGCGCACCCTTCTTGGCGTGGGTGATCAGCTTCTCCGCGTACGGCCGCAGCGCCCGGGCCTTGGTCTCGGTGGTCTTGATCCGGCCATGCTCGAAAAGCGACGTGGCCAGGTTGGCCAGAATCGCCTTCTGGTGGGCGGACCCACCGCCGAGGCGAGGGCCCTTGGTGGGCTTGGGCATTGGAGACTCCTATAGACGGTGCGTGATTAGAGCTGTTCGGTTTCGGCGTAGTCCTGGTCGGTGTCCAGGTCGTAGCCGGCGTCGCTGTTCCAGGTGCCGGTGGCGACGTCGTAGCCGGCGACCTCGGACGGATCAAACGTGGCCGGGCTGTCCTTGAGGGACAGACCCAGCTGGTGCAGCTTGATCTTCACCTCGTCGATGGACTTCTGGCCGAAATTGCGGATGTCCAGCAGATCAGACTCCGTGCGGGCGACCAGCTCGCCCACCGTGTGCACACCCTCGCGCTTGAGGCAGTTGTACGACCGCACCGTGAGGTCCAGGTCATCGATCGGCAGCGCGAACGAGGCGATGTGGTCGGCCTCGGCCGGCGACGGCCCGATCTCGATGCCCTCGGCCTCGACGTTGAGTTCGCGTGCCAGACCGAACAATTCGACCAGCGTCTTACCCGCCGACGC
>Ga0075428_100004311_pt1 | contig 15674 bp, 10 predicted proteins | sample RhiMetdeltSRZDD2_FD_75291 | JGI IMG/M metagenome (GOLD analysis project Ga0075428, IMG submission 75291) | Populus rhizosphere microbial communities from Tennessee, USA - Rhizosphere MetaG P. deltoides SRZDD2 | ecosystem: Host-associated > Plants > Roots > Rhizosphere > Soil | place: USA... | reverse complement strand
TGCTCCAGTTGATCATGGACAGCCTGCGCTACTGGGTGCAGGAGATGCACGTCGACGGGTTCCGCTTCGATCTCGCCAGTGCGCTGGCTCGTGAGTTGCATGCCGTTGACAAGCTCGGTGCGTTCTTCGACATCATTCATCAGGATCCCGTGCTGTCGCAGGTGAAGCTGATCGCCGAACCGTGGGATCTCGGAGAAGGCGGCTACCAGGTCGGCAACTTCCCCACCAAGTGGACGGAGTGGAACGGCAAGTACCGCGACACGGTACGGCGGTTCTGGCGTGGTGACGGCGGAGTGCTCTCGGAACTGGCCACCCGGCTCTCGGGCAGCAGCGATCTCTACGAGCAGAGCGGCCGCCGGCCGTCCGCCAGCATCAACTTCGTCACCGCGCACGACGGCTTCACGCTGATCGACCTGGTCAGCTACAACGAGAAGCACAACGAGGCCAACGGCGAGGGGAACGCCGACGGCGAGAACCACAATCTGAGCTGGAACTGCGGCGCCGAGGGACCGACGACCGATCGCCGGATCATCGAGCTGCGCGAGCGCCAGCGGCGCAATCTCATGGCGACGCTGCTCCTCTCGGTCGGTGTGCCGATGATCAGCGGCGGCGACGAGATCGGCCGCACGCAGGGCGGCAACAACAACGCCTACTGCCAGGACAACGAGACCAGCTGGACCAACTGGGATCTGGCTCCCCCGGATCGCGAGTTTCTCGAATTCACCCGTCGCGTCATTCGCATCTGGAAGGAGAATCCGGTTCTCCGGCGGCGCAAGTTCTTCCAGGGCCGCCGCATCCGCGGCGCGGAGGTGCAGGATATTGCCTGGCTCGATGCCTCCGGCCGCGAGATGACCGACAGCATGTGGAATGCGCCCGATGTGCGGCGCCTCGGCGTCCGCATGAACGGCGACGCCATCTACGAGATCAACGAGCGGGGTGAACCAATCGTCGGGGAGACGCTGATACTGCTCTTGAACGCCGACAAGGATCCGGTGAGCTTCGTGCTGCCAGCGCGGACACCTGAAGAGCGGTGGGAGACGCTGATCGATACGGCCGACCCCTGGCTGCTCTCGCGGCGGCTCCGCGGCGGCGATCGGTATCAGCTCCAGGCCCGGTCGATGGTGGTCCTGCGCTTGAATTGCCGCAAGGAAGATCTGCGGCGGTCGGCGGACTGGGGACCCATGGGGGTCTACTAGATCGCGGGTTCGCGGGTTCGGGGGTTCGCGGGTTCGGTGTGGCTTCCGGCTTTAGCCGGAAGATCCGATGATGGACAGAACGATCATGGCGAAGACAGCGACTGATCGACGGAAGACGAGGACTCGCCCCGGCGTTGAAGGCGAGACAGCGGCAGGGATTGAAGCCAGCCGAACATCCGGGCTCGAGCCGGTGCTTCAGCGCCGTGTCATCGTCGAGGGGGTGCACCCCGAAGTGGATGGCGGGCGCTTTCCGATCAAGCGCACCGTCGGTGAAGACGTGATCGTCGGCGCCGACATCTTCGCCGACGGTCACGACACGCTGACCGCGGCGCTGCTCTATCGGAAGCGTGGCGAGTCGGAGTGGCTCGAGGTGCCGATGGAGCCGCTCGGCAACGATCGCTGGCAGGCGCGCTTCCGGATCGAGGAGCTGACGCCGTATGAGTACACCATCGAGAGCTGGGTCAATCGATTCGGAAGCTGGCGCCACGAGCTGTCCAAGAAGTTCGGCGCCGGGCAGGACCTGAAGAGCGAGCTGCTCGAAGGGGCGGCGCTCGTCAGGGAGGCGCTCCTGCGCGCGCCGGAAGCCGCAGACGACGACCACCGCGTGCTCAGCGAGACCGCCGCGTCGCTCGCCGATGAGGCGCTCGGCCAGCCGGAGCGCGTCGCCGCCGCGCTTGCGGTCGCCGTCGAGAGCGCGATGGCCCGTTTCGTCGATCGGTCGCTGGCGACACGTTACGCCCGCGAGCTGCAGGTAACGGTCGAGCGTGAACGAGCCCGGTTCGGAGCCTGGTACGAGATGTTTCCGCGATCGTCTGGATCGAATCCGGATCGGAGCGGCACGTTCAAGGACGCCGAGGAGCGGCTGCCCTACATCGCGTCGATGGGTTTCGAGGTGCTGTACCTCCCGCCGGTTCATCCTATCGGCCGCGCCTTCCGCAAGGGCCGGAACAACACGCTCGATCCCGGCCCGGACGACGTCGGCAGCCCATGGGCGATTGGGAGCGACGCCGGAGGGCACGATGCCGTGGAGCCGGGGCTGGGCACGATCGAGGAGTTCGACAGCTTCGTCAAAGCCGCGAAGCGGTGGCGCCTCGAGATCGCGCTCGATCTCGCCTACCAGGCCTCACCCGATCATCCGTACGTGAACGAGCATCCGGCCTGGTTCAAACAGCGTCCGGACGGCACGATTAAGTACGCCGAGAATCCGCCCAAGAAGTACCAGGACATCTACCCGATCAACTTCGAGTCGGCCGACTGGCCGGCCCTGTGGACCGAGCTGAAGCGCGTCATCGAGTTCTGGATCGCGCACGGGGTCAAGATCTTCCGCGTCGACAACCCGCACACCAAGTCGTTCCGGTTCTGGGAGTGGGCGCTCGCCGACATCAAGCGGCAGCATCCCGACACGATCTTCCTGTCCGAAGCGTTCACCCGGCCGAAGATGATGCGCTATCTCGCGAAGTCGGGTTTTTCGCAGTCGTACACCTACTTCACGTGGCGCAATGCGAAAGACGAGCTGATGGAGTACTTCACGGAGCTGACCCGCACGGACGTGCGCGAATACATGCGGCCGAACCTGTTCGCCAATACCCCCGACATCCTGCACGAGTATCTGCAGCACGGCGGCCGCCCGGCGTTCCAGGTGCGGTTGATCCTCGCCGCAACGCTCGGGGCCTCCTACGGCATCTACAGCGGCTACGAGCTCTGTGAGAACGTGCCGGTCAGGCCGGGGAGCGAGGAGTATCTCGATTCGGAGAAGTATCAGATCCGCCTGCGCGACTACGACGATCCGGCCAGCCTGTCGGAGCTGATCGGGCGGATCAACGCCATCCGTCGCGAGCATCCGGCGCTGCAGCGGGATCGCGGCCTGCGTTTTCACCAGACCGACAACCCGCACATCATCTGCTACAGCAAGCGAAGCGAGGACGGATCCGATCTGATCCTGGTCATCGTCAACCTCGACGCGCACCACATGCAGCACGGCTTCATTCAGCTGCCGCTCGGCGACTGGGGTCTGTCCGCGGGCGCGTCAATCGAGGTCCTCGATCTCATCTCGACCGAGCGCTACTACTGGCGTGGGGAGTGGAACTACGTCCGGCTCGACCCGCAGGCACGCGTCGGCCACATCCTGCACGTGCAGGTGCCAGGGCTGCCGCCACAGGAGGATTCACCTCTTCCGCTTCGCGGGTAACATGACCACTGTCAAAGACCCCCTCTGGTTCAAGGACGCCGTCGTCTACCAGGCGCACGTGCGCGCCTTCTTCGACAGCAACAACGACGGCGTCGGCGATTTTGCCGGTCTCACCCAGAAGCTCGACCACCTGCAGGGACTCGGCATCAACGCCTTGTGGCTGATGCCCTTCTACCCGTCGCCGCTCCGTGACGACGGGTACGACATCGCGGACTACGAGAACATTCATCCCAGCTACGGCACCCTGGACGATTTCGATCGCTTTCTCGAGGAAGCCCACCGGCGCGACATCCGGGTCATCACCGAGCTGGTCATCAACCACACCTCGGACCAGCATCCGTGGTTCCAGGCGGCGCGGCGCGCGCCGGCGGGATCGCCGGAGCGTGAGTTCTACGTCTGGAGCGAGACCAACCGGAAGTACGACGGCGTACGGATCATCTTCACCGATACGGAGACGTCGAACTGGAGCTGGGACGACACCGCGAAGGCCTACTACTGGCACCGCTTCTTCCATCACCAGCCGGACCTGAACTTCGACAATCCGGCGGTCCTCGACGCGGTGATCCGGGTGATGCAGTTCTGGCTCGATCGCGGGGTCGACGGGCTGCGGCTCGATGCCGTCCCCTACCTGATCGAGCGCGAGGGCACGATCTGCGAAAACCTGGAGGAGACGCATGCGGTCCTGAAGAAGATCCGGCGCGCACTCGACACCCGCTATCCCGACCGCATGCTGCTCGCCGAGGCCAACCAGTGGCCCGCCGATGTCCGGCCGTACTTCGGCGAGGGCGACGAGTGCCACATGGCGTTCCATTTTCCGCTGATGCCGCGCATGTTCATGGCGGTCCGGCAGGAGGACCGCCATCCGATTGTCGAGATCCTGCGCCAGACGCCGGACATCCCCGAGAACTGCCAGTGGGCGATGTTCCTCCGCAACCACGACGAGCTGACGCTCGAGATGGTCACCGACGAGGAACGCGACTACATGTACCAGGCCTACGCCGCCGATCCGCAGATGCGGATCAACGTCGGGATCCGGCGCCGCCTCGCCCCGCTGCTCGAGAACAGCCGGCGCCGCATCGAGCTGCTCCACAGCCTGCTGTTCTCGATGCCGGGCACGCCGATCATCTACTACGGCGACGAACTCGGGATGGGCGACAACATCTATCTCGGGGATCGCAACGGGGTGCGAACGCCGATGCAGTGGACCGGCGATCGCAACGCCGGCTTCTCGCGAACCGATCCGGCCCGGCTCTATGCGCCGCCGATCATGGATCCGGTCTACGGTTACCAGGCGATCAACGTCGAAGCGCAGGAGCGCGCCCCGTTTTCGCTGCTCAACTGGATGAAGCGCGTCATCGGGCTCCGCAAGCAGTCGCAGGTCTTCGGCCGCGGCACGATCGAGTTCCTGCCCGCCAACAATCGCAAGATCCTGGCCTACCTGCGCAAGTACAGGGACGAGGAGATCCTGTGCGTCGCGAACCTCTCGCGCTCGGTCCAGCCGGTGGAGCTCGATCTGAGCCGGTTCAAGGGGCTGACCCCGGTCGAGGCGCTGTTCCTGACGGAGTTTCCGCCGATCGGCGCGCTCCCGTACTTCCTGACGCTGGGCGGCTACGCCTTCTACGTATTCCGCCTGCAGCACTCGCCGTCGTCGCTGACCGCCAGGGTGGCCCAGGAAACGGTCGCGTCGGTCGGCGAGACGCCGGCGCTGTTCATGGGTGTCGCGTGGGACACGCTGCTCGACGGCAACGTCCGGACGCTGATCGAACGTGATCTGCTCGTCGGCTTTCTCCAGCGGCAGCGCTGGTTCGGGGGCAAGGCCCGCGGCGTGCGCACGGCACGATTCGTCGACTGGGGTCTGCTCCGCCGCGGCTTCCATCCGCTGTTCATGACCATCGTCGAGGTCGAGTATCAGGATGGCGAGCGGGACAACTATTTTCTGCCGCTCGCGATCTGCGGAGCCGCCGACGTGAAGACCATCGAAGAGCGCTCACCGCACGGCGTCCTCGCGCGCGTGACCGGCGCCAGGAAAGGCGTGCTCTTCGACGGGTGGGTCGACAACAGTTTCGCGCACGCCATGCTCGAATCGATCGAGCAGTCGCAGGAAATCCGGATGCGGCGCGGAGCGATCCAGTCGATTCCGACGGCGCTGTTCAAGCTCGTTCGGGGCGAGGAGGCGCTCGAGATCAAACGGCTGGGAGGCGAACAGAGCAACACCTCGGTGATCTACGGCGACCGGCTGATCCTCAAGCTGTTCCGGCGGCTGCAGCCGGGCGTCAACCCCGACTACGAAATCGGACGGCAGTTGACCGAGCGGATCGGCTACACGCGCGTGCCGGCCGTGACCGGCGCATTCGAGCACCGCTTGACCGCCGAACAGCCGATGACGATCGGCCTGCTGCAGCAATTCGTGGAGAGCCAGGCCGACGGATGGCGTCATGCGACCGATGAAGTCGGCCGCTATTACGAAGACGTCGGCGGCACGCTGTCGCCGACGATGGCCACGCCTGGCACCATCTCGGAATGGCTTGGCCTGACGCTGCCCGCCGGGGTTCGAGATGTCATGGGCGGCTACGTCTCTACTGCCGAAACCCTCGGCCGCCGCACCGGTGAAGTCCACCTCGCGCTTGCCAGCGATTCCAGCACCGCGGCGTTCGCGCCCGAGCCGTTCACCCAGGACGACCTTTCGAGCCTCACGAAAGAGGCGGCCGGGCAGGTCCACACGGCGATCGACACGCTGCGTCTGGCGCTCGACGCGACCGGTGGCCGCGATCTTCCTCCGGACGTGGCGGCGCTGGCCCGCGCGCTCCTCGCTGCGGAAGCGGACCTGCTCGGCCGGATTCGGTCGACACCCGTGCTGAACTTCAGCGCCTCGAAGATCCGCGTGCACGGCGACTATCACCTCGGCCAGGTACTCTGGGCCGAGGGGGACTTCTACATCCTGGACTTCGAGGGAGAGCCGGCCCGGGGGATCGCGCAGCGGCGCGAGAAGCAGTCGCCCCTCAAAGACGTGGCCGGCATGCTCCGCTCGTTCAGCTACGCCGCCTATGCCGGCCTGTTCGCTCACGTGTCGACGCGTTCAGCCACCATTGCCGAGATGGAGCCGTGGGCACGTATCTGGCAGACATCTGCCAGCGCGTCCTTTCTGAAGGGATACTTCGGGACGGTTGACGGAGCGCCGTTCATCCCGACTGAACCGTCCCAGCGGGATTTGCTCCTCCAGCTTTTCATGCTGGACAAGGCGCTGTACGAGCTCAACTACGAACTGAACAACAGGCCCGACTGGGTGCGGATTCCCCTCACTGCCATCCTCGGCATCGTCCGCGGAGAGTAGCTGCCGGGCTGTCGATTTCAACTCATACGCGGTGCTGGTGCGATCGGACACGAACTCTCTTCCCCGCGGGACCGCGGAGCCGGCGGTGGTGCGCCTGTTCGGCGCGCTGCCTGAGCCGGGGGGCGTGCGGTTTCGTGCACCCGCCTCTGCCTCATGCGACCTCGACATTGAAATCCTGAGCGGCGCCGCCGCTGGCATCTACAGGCTGGTGCCGTCGAGCGTCGGAGTGCAGGAGCGATTCGTCGAGGCCGCTTCGGCAGGGGACACCTACAGCTATCTGATCGATGGCGTGCGGCGGCCCGATCCGGCGTCGCGGTTCCAGCCGACGGGCGTGCACGGCCCTTCGCAGATCGTCGATCCGAACGCGTTCCGCTGGCGCCACGAGACGTGGCCGTTCACACCCGACAACCTCGTGATCCATGAGCTCCATGTCGGAACGTTCACCGATCGCGGGACGTTTGCAGCCGCACGCGAACGCCTCGCCGATCTGCGTGCCCTCGGTGTGACCGTGATCGAGCTGATGCCGGTCGCGGCATTCGCCGGACGCCGGAACTGGGGATACGACGGCGTCGATCTGTACGCGCCATCCGAGAACTACGGCCATCCCGACGACCTGCGGGAGTTCGTCGACGCGGCCCACGGCCTGGGGCTGGGGGTCATTCTCGATGTCGTCTACAACCACCTCGGGCCGGAGGGCGCCTACCTGCCGCAGTTCCTGCCGGAATACATCAACAAGCGGCATCACACGCCGTGGGGCGGCGCGGTCAACCTCGATGGTCCGGGGGCATCGCTCGTGCGCAGCTTCATCGTCGACAACGCCGTTCACTGGATTCGCGAGTATCGGCTCGACGGTCTCCGCCTCGATGCGACGCATTCGCTGGTGGACGGCGGTCACCCGCACATCGTCACCGAGGTCGCAGCCGCGGCCAGGGCGGCGGCGGGACGGCCGGTCACGATCTTCGCGGAAGATCACCGGAATCTCGTGTCGCTGGTGCAGCCGCCCGAGCGCGGCGGCTGGGGAGTAGACGGCATCTGGGCCGACGACTTCCATCACGTGCTCAGGCGGTACCTCGCAGGGGATTCAGACGGGTACTACCAGGACTACGCCGGATCGATCGACGAGTTGACGCGAACGCTGAGCCAGGGCTGGTTGTACACGGGGCAGCATTCGAGGCACGCCGGACGTGGTCGTGGCACGGATCCGTCGGGAACACCGATGCACCGGTTCGTGATCTGTCTTCAGAATCACGATCAGATCGGCAATCGGCCGACCGGCGATCGACTGCATCACACGATCGAACTGCCGTCGTGGCGGGCGGCCAGCACGCTGCTGCTGACGGCCCCGATGACGCCGTTGCTGTTCATGGGCCAGGAGTGGGCCGCCTCGAGTCCGTTTCAGTTCTTCACCGATCTGGAGCCCCGGCTCGGCGCGCTGGTCACGGAAGGCCGGCGGCGCGAGTTCAGGGACTTTGCCGGTTTCGCCGAATCCGCTTCGCAGGGGCTGGTTCCGGACCCCCAGGATCCGGCGACGTTCGAGCGCAGTCGCCTCGACTGGTCGGAACGCTCGTCACCGGTGCATGCGGCGTGCCTCGCGCTCTACACCGAACTGCTCCGGCTGCGCGGCACGCACCGCGCGCTCGCCGCTGCTCCCGCCTCGCGAGGAGACGCCGAAGCCATTGGGAACGACGTGATCGCGATGCGCCGGGAGCACGAGCACGAGCGCTTCCTGGTCCTCGTCCGGCTCGCGGGTGCCGGCCCGGTGAACGTCAACATCAACTGGTCCGGCACGTCGCCGCGGATTGTGCTGACCACCGAGGATCCACGGTTCGCGATCGATCCGCATCCGCCGGAGAATCGCACGCAGGGGGAGCGGGTCGCAATCCGCTTCCATCGTCCCGGCGCCGTGATTCTCGCATCCTGATGGGCGCGGCATGAGCCATCACGATCGTCCGCGGTATGTGCCGCCGAGCACGTACCGGCTGCAGGTGCATGGCGGCTTTCCGCTGACCGCGGCACGCGACATCATTCCGTATCTCGCACGGCTCGGGATCGCTGGCATCTACACGTCGCCGTACTTCTCGGCGTCGCCCGGCAGCACCCACGGCTACGACGTCAGCAATCACAACGAGATCAGTCTCGAGGCGGGCGGCGACGAGGCCCATGCGGCGTTCGTCGCCGTGGCGACGGAGCACGGTCTCCTTCACATCGTGGACTTCGTCCCCAATCACATGGGGATCGAAACCGGCACCAACGCCTGGTGGAACGACGTTCTCGAGAACGGGCCGAGCTCGCCGGCGGCGAAGTTCTTCGACGTCGACTGGGCGCCGGTCAAGCAGGAGCTCTACGCAAAGCTGCTGCTGCCGATTCTCGGGGATCAGTACGGCAAGGTGCTGGAACGCGGCGAGCTGCAGCTGGTTTTCCGCGACGGCGGGCTCGGGTTGCGCTATGGCGATCACGAGCTGCCGCTGAATCCCCGGCAGACGCCGCGCGTGTATCGTGCCGCCGTTGACCAGCTCACCGGCGTGCTGGGACCAGACCACCCTCAGCTGCACGAGCTGCTCAGCATCATCACATCGCTCGACAACCTGCCGCCTTACACTGACTCCGATCCGGAGAGGATGGCGGTGCGTCAGCGTGAAAAGGAGGTCGCGCGAGGACGACTGAGCCGCCTCGCTGCCGAGTCCGAACCGGTCAGGCAGGCGATCGAAGCCGCCATCGTTCAGTTCAACGGTGCGCCAGGCCGCGCCGACTCGTTCGACGACCTGCACGAGCTCCTCGAGTCGCAACCCTACCGGCTGGCGTACTGGCGGACCGCTTCGCACGAGATCAACTACCGCCGGTTTTTCGATGTCAACACGCTCGTAGGTCTCCGCGTCGAAGACTCACGGGTGTTCGAGGAAACCCATCGGCTGCTGGCGAAGCTGCTCGCCGATGGCCGGGTCCGGGCTGTCCGGATCGACCATCCCGATGGCCTGTTCGATCCCGCCCGCTACTTCTCGATGCTGCAGGATCTGGCCGCTCGGGCCTGGAACATCACGCGGGAACCGGAACGCGACGGACGGCCGGATCGGCCGCTGTACGTGCTGGCCGAGAAGATTCTCTCGGGCCATGAGCAGTTGCCGCGGCGCTGGGCGGTGCACGGCACTACCGGCTACAACTACCTCAACGACCTGAACGGTCTCTACATCGACGCGGGACAGGCCCGGCAGCTGCGCCGCACGTACGCCAAGCTCACGGGCCGCGATGAGCCCTTCGACGAGGTGCTGTATCGCAGCAAGCGGCTGATCATCGAAACCGCGATGGCGAGCGAGCTGACCGTCCTCACCCACATGCTCGATCGGATTGCGGCGAGCAGCCGGAGGTCGCGCGACTTCACCCGCGACAGCCTGCGCGACGTGATCACGGAAGTCGCGGCCTGCTTCCCGGTCTATCGCACGTATGTCGACGAGGATGGCTGGACGCCCGAGGATCGAGCCGTCGTCGAGCGGGCGATTGCACGGGCGCGGCGCCGCAACCCGGCGATGGAGGCATCGCTGTTCGATTTCTTCCGCGAGGTGATGCTGCCCCGCGACGTCGAGACCGAGCCGCTGCCGAACGATCGTCGGGGCGGCTATCCACCGGGGACGTATGACGACAGCCGCGAACGCCTTCGGTTTGCGATGAAGCTGCAGCAGTACACCGGGCCCGTGCACGCCAAGGGCCTCGAGGACACCGCGTTCTACCGCTACAACCTGCTGTTGAGCCTCAATGAAGTGGGGGGGGATCCCGGGCGATTCGGACGCCCGGCAACGGAATTCCACGAGGCCTGCGCACACCGGCTGCGTCACTGGCCGCTCGAGCTGCTGACGACGTCAACCCACGACACCAAGCTCGGCGAGGACGTCCGGGCCCGGATCAACGCGATCTCCGAGCTGTCGGCCGAATGGACGCGCGAAGTCGGGCGATGGATGAGGGTCAACAACCCGTGCCGGACGGTGATCGACGCGGAACCCGCTCCGGATCGCAATGACGAATACCGCTTCTACCAGGCGCTTCTCGGGTGCTGGCCGCTGGACGGTTCGCAGGAGTTGAGCCCCGCCCCTGACCTCGCCCTGCGTCTCCACGAATACATGTTGAAGGCGGTGCGCGAGGCGAAGCTGCACACCAGCTGGCTGACCCGGAACCATCCCTATGAAGAAGCGATCAAGACCTTCGTGACGCGCGTTCTCGAACCACGACCGAACAACCGCTTCCTTCCCGCGGTTGCCCGCATGCTCCGGCAGGTCGGCGCCATCGGCATGCTGAATTCGCTGTCGCAGGTGGTCCTGAAACTCGGCTCGCCGGGTGTTCCGGACTTCTATCAGGGCAGCGAGTTGTGGGATCTCAGCCTCGTCGATCCGGACAACCGGCGCCCCGTGGATTTCGAGCGTCGGCGCGCGCTCCTGGACGACGTCGATCGGGTGCTGGGTCTCTGCCCCGCGCAGCGGCTCGGTCCCCTGGCGGAAATGCTGCGGGACTGGACGGATGGCCGCATCAAGCTCCTCACGACGACGACAGGATTGCGCTTGCGTCGGAACCACCCGGAGCTCTTTCTTTCCGGCGCGTACGTGCCGCTTGCGACCGGGATCACCGTGGACGGTGATGCCATTGCCTTCGCCCGGATGCAGGACGCGCGCGCGCAGCTGTTCGTGGCACCGCGGCTCTGCGCCCGCCTGTTCACCGAGGATCTGCAGCCGCCGCTCGGCGTGACCTGGAGAACGTCGCGGATCCTGCTGCCGCGCGAGCTCGCCGGGCGGCGGTTCAGGCACGAGCTGACCGGCGCAGAGCTCCAGCCGACGACCACGGCCGATGAGTCGTGGCTGTTCCTCGGAGAGATCTTCGAGCACGTGCCGGTGGGGATTTTGACGGCGGTATGAGGAAACGGGACCCCTCTGTCACTGAACTCTCTCCAGCCGGGGATTCGGCTGATACCCCCTCCCCTGCTTGGCGACCGGGCGGCCGTCGACTTCGACGATGTCGGCGGTGAAGTCGAAGCGGCCGGAAAACAGCGACGAGCCCACGCCGTAGGAATCAACCGGGACACCTTCGTTTTCGAAGCGCCGGATCTTCGCCGGATCGAAACCGCCCGACACCGTGATGCGAACGTGAGCGAAGCCTTCGCGATCGAGCGCCGACCGCACGTTGCGCACCAGTTGCGGATTCACACCGCGCGGATCGAAATCTCCCATCTGCGGCAGGATCGAGCGATCGACCATCGTCTCGGACGTATCGAGGCGCACGCCGTATAACCGCTGGCCGAGCGCGCGGGCCACGGCGAGCGATGTTTCCACGCAGTCATTGTCGAAATCGACCAGCGAAATCATCTGGACCTCTGGACCAGTCTGGCCGGCCATCGCCACGCTCGCCGCCACGGTATCGCCGCCGAAAGCGGCGATCAGCGCGTGCGGAACGGTCCCGATTCCGGTCGATCCCCACCAGGACGCCTGCGCATCGGTTGAGACGCCAATCGCTCCGGCGATGTGCGCCGCGTACCCGTCGCCGGTCTGTACCAGCCAGTGATCGAACCGGGCGGGAAAGAACATCACCGGTTTCGGCCAGGCGGCTTCCACCACGAGCCGCGTGTTGGTGGCGACACGCGTTCGCCGGGCCAGCACGCCGAGATAGAGCGTTTCGAGGTGAGCAAATGCGACGTACGGCCCTCGAATCAGCATGACCGTTTCACGCGGCGCGACACGATCGCCGTCGTGCAATGCCTCGACCTCGAGGTCCTCCCAGGCATGGCCCGAGGTCAGGCAGGTCTTCAGGATCGCGATGGCTTCATCGCTGCCGCCGAGGCAGGCGTCCTGTTTCTGGAACACCTGCATCGTGACATATGGCACGCGGCCGCTGCCCGCCAGCACGTCGCGGGTACGCACGAAGTACTTGTCTGAGTAATACCCTTCCCGCATGCGCTCGACCGGTAGCTGGAAGCGCTCGGGTGACACCCGTCCGGCCGGACGAATCGGTGGCGGCGGGCCGTTCATGCGCTGCGTTTCCCGGTGTGGGCCTTCACGACATCGAGATACCGTTCGAGGTTGACCCTCCCGCGGGACTGCAGCAGCGGTTTCCACAGATCGCCGGTTTTGGCAAAACGCGCACGCACGTTGTCGAGACGAAAGTCCTCGATCTCACATCCCTCCTCGATCTCGTTCCACGTGACCGGGGTCGAGACGGGGGCCTTCTGGCGCGGGCGGACCGAATAGATCGATGCCAGCGTGCGTCCCCAGGCATTCTGGTTGTAGTCGACCAGCACTCGTCCATGCGGGCGCTTCGCGACCTTGTACTCGGATGTCATCAGCTTCGGATGCTGCGCCGCGAGCTCGATCGCCAGCGCCTTGGCGAGCGTCCAGACGTCCTTCTGCGTGGGCCCGCGGACGATGGGCACATAGACATGCAGGCCTCGTGAACCCGTGGTCTTCACGAGCGGCGGCATGTCGAGCGTCTTCAGCGTATCGCGCACGATGAGCCCGCACGCGAGTACCTGCTTCCATCCGGCACCAGGTCCGGGATCCAGATCGAAGTGCAGGTAGTCGGGCCGGTTCAGGTCGTCACACCGGGCGTACCACTGGTTCAGATCGATGCACCCGAGATTGATCACCCAGAGCAGCGACGGCAGATCGTCGATGACCGGGAAGTCGATGACGTTTCCCGAGTCGTGATCGATCCGGCAGGTGCGGATCCACGCCGGTCGTGGTGACGGCGCCCGTTTCATGAAGAAGAACTCACCATGCGCGCCGTGCGGATAGCGTTTCATCACCATGGCGCGGTCCTGGATGTGCAGGAGCAGAAGCGGCGCGACGTCCGCGTAAAACTGAATCAGGTCGCCTTTGGTGATGCCGAGCTCGGGCCAGAAGGGCTTGTCGAGGTTCGTGAGCGCGACCTCACGCTCCTGAACTTTCAGCTTGGCGTTGCCGGACTTGGGGATGTCGACGCGCGCGGCGGGCACGACGCCATTGTAGTCAGGACCGGGCGACGATTACGGGCGCTTCTTCATGGCCCGCAGTCGCGACACCTGCTGTGCCAGCCTGTCCTCGATGCGCAAACCGCTCGTCGATCCGGCTGAAGCCTTCAACCACCGTCCGGCGCAGATCCTCGAGCGTCATCGCGCCTCCATCCTGGCATCGTCCAAGCCCCCCGCAGCAGGCACGGAAACAGCGTGCCGAACGTCACCACGCTCCGTCGCCGCCGAGGCGAACGAAACCGGCGGTCAGCTGGTGGCGCGGTGGCGGGGCGAATGGTTCGAGCCGCGGCGCGAACAGCTCCCCGCCGTCGAAGCGCGACCGCATCAAACCCGTCGAGTGATGACGCGGGTCTCCAAGGAGGTCTGTGCTGGCCGAAACAGCGGGCGGGCAGCTCTTCGCGCATCGTTGACATCATGATGTTAGAATTGAGCATCATGATGTCTATCTGGTAGCATCACACTCCATGCGCACCACAATCACGCTCGAAGACGATGTGGCGGCGAAGCTGCAGGCGCTGTCTCGGAGAAGCGGCCGGCCGTTCAAGGACGTCGTCAATGAGACGTTGCGCCGCGGCCTCGCGAGTGCTGCCACCGCCCGTCGCGTCGCGCCGTTCAAGGTGCAGGCGCGTGACCTCGGCGCGCGCCGGCCGGGCTTGAACTTCGACAGCGTGGCAGACCTGCTCGAGCAGGTGGAAGGGCCTGTCCACCGGTGATCCTGATCGACGCCAACCTGCTGCTCTATGCGTACGACCCGCGGGCCGCGGAGCATGAGCGGAGCCGCCAATGGCTGGAGGACACGCTCTCGGGATCCCAGCTCGTGCGCTTCGCCTGGACGACGGTATGGGCCTTCCTCCGGATTGCGACGAATCCGCGCGTGTTCGAGAACCCGCTGACGATGGCCGAGGCCACCAATGTTGTGGCCTCGTGGCTCGAGCAGCAGAGTGCCGGGATTCTCGATCCCGGCGAACGGCACTGGCCGCTGCTGACCGACCTGACGCGCGAGGGACAAGCGGCCGGCCCGATGGTGATGGACGCGGTGCTGGCGGCCATCGCGATCGAGCACGGGGCGATGCTGTACACGACCGATCGCGATTTCGCGAGATTCCCTGGCCTGAAGTGGAAGAACCCGCTCGTCAGCGCCTGAGTCTCATCGTATCCGTCCTCCCACTCGCCGCATGAATTATCCCTACTCCTCGCCCGCGGTCGCGGCTTTCATCGTCATTCCCGCAATCCTGGCGGCGCTGTTCCTGTGGGCGATCATCGTCTCGTGGCGCCGCAGCGGTGCGGACGACGCGGCGACGAGCCGGGCGGCGCTCGTCGCAGGACTCGTGACCTTCGCCTGGATGGCCATCACCTGGACGGCCGCGCGCTCGGGGTTTCTCCGCGAGTGGGATCGCCGCCCGCCACCGTTCGCCTTTCTCGTCCTCGGAATCGTGGGACTGTCGGCGTTGATTGCGTTCAGCAGCGTCGGCCAGCGCCTCGCGCGTTTCGTCCCATTATGGGCGCTCGTCGCCGTGCAGGCGTTCCGGTTGCCGCTCGAACTGGCGATGCACGCCATGTCCGAGCGCGGCATCATGCCCGGCGTCATGAGCTACTCCGGGCGCAACTTTGACATCGTGACCGGCAGCAGCGCCATCGTTGTCGCGCTCCTGACTGCCGCCGGCCTGGCGGGCCGGAAGCTGGTGATGGCCTGGAATGTCGTCGGGCTGCTGCTGCTCACGAACGTCGTCATCGTGGCCATCCTCGCCACTCCCGCGATCCGGTACTTCGGAGATCAGCAGCTCAACGTGTGGGTCACCTACCCGCCATTCGTCTGGCTGCCCGCGGTGTTGGTCCTCGCGGCGCTCGCCGGCCACCTGGTGATCTTCAGGGCGGTATCTGCGTCGGCCGGGCGCGACCGTCCCTGACGCGGCTCGTCACGTCGTCCATGGGTGGGACCTGCTGGAGTCACTTCGCCGGCAACAGCGTGAGCAGCGCAGC
>Ga0075428_100004310_pt1 | contig 15676 bp, 13 predicted proteins | sample RhiMetdeltSRZDD2_FD_75291 | JGI IMG/M metagenome (GOLD analysis project Ga0075428, IMG submission 75291) | Populus rhizosphere microbial communities from Tennessee, USA - Rhizosphere MetaG P. deltoides SRZDD2 | ecosystem: Host-associated > Plants > Roots > Rhizosphere > Soil | place: USA... | reverse complement strand
CCACGCCGCCGTTTGATCGTAAAAATCGTTGGCGTCGCGCGTCAGATTCGCCCCGGGCGCAACCAGAGTCACGTCAGTCTTGTCGACAAACCCGAGGCCGAGGGTTCCTTCGCCGTAGAGCCGGAACGTGGTCGAGAACTTTGCGTAGCGACGCATCCCGACGTCGAGCCCGAACGCCTGGTAATCGGTGTATTTCCCGTACAGATTCGACACGCCGATGTCTCCCATTGGCGTGACCTGATCGGCGTCGAGCGACTGGAACGCGAAGGCGCCCACGATCTCTGTCTCAGGACTGAGCGCGTAGCCGCCGCCGAAACGGAGGTGGAGGCCCGTACCGTATACCTCTTCATAGGTGTTTGCGGTGATCACGACGGCCTGGTCGTTGATCTCGCCGATCCCGCTCGAGTTGATGTGGCCGGCGATGCCGTTGTCCCAGCCGACGCCCACTTCAAGGCTCCAGGGCGAGTGGTCGGCAGGCGTGGGTGTTGGCGTTGGCGTTTGCGCTTGCGCTGTCGCGGTGGCGAACAGCATCGTGGTCAGCACTCCGATGGCTGCTGCCTTCCAGTTCATCGATCTCATGTGATGCTCCTTCTCCACGTTCACGCGCGACCAGGCCCCGGCATCGATCACGCACCTGCCGCGGCACGGATGTCGTCAGTCGTTCATGGTGATTCGAGCAACTCTCAGACCAGCCGCCGACGGAGAGCGGCCCGCGACGACGCGCCGTGAAGTCTGGACATTCCGCCGGTGAGCAGCCGGAGCGGCGGCTGATCTCACGAGCCGTCACCATATCTGGTGACGGCATCTCGGAGTGTGGTGGCCGTTTGCGATCTGTTGGGCCTGCTTTGATCCGGATCAACGTACGCCGGACCCGTCCTCGCTTACGATTCGGCGTCATTTCCGCATGGACGTGTTCGCGCTCTTACCCACAACACCATGGTCGACCCGGTAGACGCCGGCCCGTCGCTGCGGGCCGCTCCGTTTGGTCCGGGCATCAAGGATGTCGTGCAGCTGCTGTCACCGCGGCAGCGATCGCAGATCGCCAGCATCGCAACGCACCTTCATCTGCCGCCGCAACGCATCGTCTATCGGGAGGGCACCAGCGCCCATTCGGTCTTCATCGTCGCCGACGGCGCGGTGAAGACCTTTCGCGACCTCCCCAGCGGCAAGCGGCGCGTCATGGCGTTTCAGTTTGCCGACGATGTGTTCGGGCTGGCTCAGGGCGGGCAATACATGAACAGCGTCCAGACCATCACCGCGGTGACGTTGTATCGCGTGCGGGTCGCAACGCTGAGCGATACGCTTCGTCGGGACGCGGATCTGGCGTTTCAGTTCCTGTGCAAGGTGACGCACGAGCTGCGCGGCTCGCTGCGTCACACGATCATCGTCGCCAGACGCGACGCCGTGGGCCGCGTCACGATGTTCCTGCGCATGCTCGAACAGAATGCGCGTCCGCGCCATGACTCGCGGATCGAGATGCCGATGAGTCGTTCGGATGCCGCCGACTATCTCGGCCTGTCGCTCGAGTCCGTGAGCCGCGCCCTGAGCAGCCTCGCGCGCAGCCGGGTGATCGCGCTGGAAGGACGACACGCGATACGGGTGCTGGATCGGACCCGGTTCGAGAGGATTTCTGCGGCCTTGTAGGGTGCGGCTACCGGTATGGCATCGGCCAATCTCGACCCGGATCGTCGACGACGTCTCAGCGCCACGGTCGTAGCGACGCTCGCACACGATCTTCAAAACCTCCTGACGCTGATCGGCGCCAGCGTCGACGCCATACGCGGAATCGCTCCGCCTGGAACGGCGGCTGACGAGGCGCTGGCCGACGTCGACCGCGCGATTGAGGGCGCGTTCCGCATCGGCCTGGAGCTGCTGGAGATCGTGCAGCCCGATAGAGTGGACCTGGCTGTGGTCGACCTCAACGATGCCGTGGCCCAGGCTCGCCATCTTCTCGCACGCGTGTTCGGCGGCCGCGTTCGCATTCACGTCGAGCTCACGCCCGCCCCCGTCTTCGTACGGGCCGACGCGGTACGCCTGGAGTGGGTGCTGCTGAACCTGGTGTCGAATGCGGATGACGCCATGCCTCACGGCGGCGTCGTAACGATCGCCACGACCGTCATCGATTTGCCTGACCAGACGACGAACGGCGGCACAGCGAAAACGCGGCCGTATGTTCGCCTCTCGGTGGCCGATTCCGGTCCCGGCATGACGCAGGAGCTGCAGGAGACCGCGTTCGAACCGTTCTTCACGACCAGACCGGGCAGGACGGGACTCGGTCTGACAAGCGCGGCCGTCACCGTCGGACGGCTGGGCGGATGGCTCCGGCTCCAGAACAATGTGCCTCACGGGACCAGGGCGGAGGTCTATCTGCCGCTGCTCTGAGGCCGGCCACGCCGGTTACGGCTGGCTTCGGCGCAGTGAGTACACTCGGTGCGTGCACGCCAGCACGCCCCCCTCGACCAGCGCCTTGAGCACCGCCTCGCAACGGAGTGCGTCGAGTGCCCACAGGCGTTGCGCCTGCGGCAGGTTTAATCGGAGTCCCGGCATCTCCATGAATTCTCCGCGCACGCGCCGCAGGAGCTCGCTGGTCGCGGGATCATCCACTGTCATATCCATGGGTGTGCGTCCTGTAAAGATGAAGCGTGGCCGATCGACGACACGGCTACTGTCGCGCCAACGCCGCAGGTCGCACTATGCAGATTCGGCAGGATATGAGGTGGGACGCGAGCTCTATGCGCTTCTTGCAGTCGCGACGTTCGCAACCGTCGAGGGCGGTCAGCTGGTCATGAAATGGGGCCGGTCAGGGCTCCACGCGCCCGCTCGCGGGCGTTCTGGCGCTCGAGCGTCAGCCGGTAGGCGACGTAGTACTTGTAGATATTGCTCACATAGTCCACGGTCTCGCGGCCAATCCGTTCCGAGACGACGCGCTCGACGTTGCCGAACCAGACGTTCGGGTCGAGGCCGCGCCCCTCCGCCTCGGCGCGCAGCCGCCTCATCCGGGCCGGGCCCGCGTTATACGACGCCAGCGTCATCAGTCCCTTGTTGAGCGGGTCCATCGGATCGTCCTTGTAGAACTCGTCCATCATGAAGCGGAAGTACTTCACGCCGGCGTGGATGTTCGGTTCGACCTTGGTGATGTCGCCGACGCGCATATCCCTGCCGGTGGCGGGCATTACCTGCATCACGCCGACGGCGCCGACGCGGCTCTTCACCGCTTGATCGAGTCTGGATTCCTGGTAGCCCTGCGCCGCCATCAGCACGTAGTCCACGTTGTAGCGGCTGCCGTAGGTCTCGAACAGCTTGACCAGCGTGCGCAGCTTCTTCCGCTCCGCCTCGGCGGTCGCACTCCTGACGTAGGCGGCGTTCTGCAGGTACCTTCGATCCATGATGTTGCCGAACGCCGTCCGCGGGCCGTACTCCCTGATCCAGACGTTCACGGCGTTGAGCAGCTTCGGGTTGTTCGTCCGTACGGCGACGGCGATCTCGCCGTCGCGCCGGACAGTAACGTCCTCGTGAACCCGGACATTGGTGAACACCTGGCGCCAGAAGTCGGCGACGAAGTCGTCGACGACTGTGACGTCGACGAGGCCAGCGTTCACCATCTCCAGCACGTCGTCGTCTTCGAGCGCCTCCGGCGCCTCCTTGACGATCGCCGGCGGACGGCCGCGGCTGGCGAGCGATTCGTTCAGCCGCTGCAGGCTTTCGTAGTAGCTGCTGCTTCGCCGCACGAAGACTTCCCGCCCCGACAGGTCGTCTGCCGTCGCCAGCGGCGCCGCGTCCGGCGCTGTGACCGCGACTTCGCGCACGCCGGTGCGGGTCGGCAAACTGAAGGCGGCAAGCTTTCTGCGCTCCGGCGTGATGGTGATCGCCGCCGCGACGAAGTCCACCTGGCCGTTCTGCAGGGCTGAAAACAGCTGGTCGCGCGGCAGCGGAATGATGGCGACATGCACCTTCAGCAGGCCTGTTTTCAAACGCCTGTTGAGCTGCTCCTCGAACAGCCGGATCGACTCGTAGCTGATGCCGCGCTGGACGCCCCTGTCGATGAAGTACTGCGTGCGGTTGTAGACAACGCCGGCGCGGATGAGCCGCCGCTTCACCATCTCGTCGAAGTCGCCGGTGAACGGCGCATCGAGCAGCGTGCGCGTCTCCGAGGGAAGAGCGTCGAAGGGTGAGGGAGCGGCGGCGGCCGGCTCGTCGCCGTCTGCCTTGGACGGCTGTTCCGCCCGCGGCGCTGGCGTGGCGATGGATGTCGACGGCGGTGCCGACGGCGACGGCGACCCACCGGAGCAGCCGGCGGCGGTGGCGGCGAGAAGCGCGCCGAAAACGACACGGGAACCGATCATGGCGTCACTGCCGCGGACTATGCCGGAGACTCCTGGCGGCTTCTATGCGGATCCGGCAGGAGCCCTAAGAGGTCAGTGACCTGCAGACAAAACTGTCATCGGGGAGCGACAAGGGCAACGGCCCTAGCCGAGGACATCCACGCGTCGCAAGAAATGACGGTCTGTCCCGTCGGCAGACGAATTGCTGTCGATGTTCCTCGTCATGCGCGCTTTCCCCGACGCGCTGAAAAATTCGGCGGAGGGCGCGAGCGTTTTTGATTAGTATTGGCCTCGGTTCCCAGAGACCGCGGTCCCCTCCACATCCAAGCCATGTCGCTCTCGTCGCCGCCACGTGCCGCACGTGGTCTCGTGCCGCTCGAAGGGAGCCGTCGTGTGACCTACCGCGTGCTCATCGTCGATGACTACGAGCTCTGGCGCCGTCACGTCGTTTCAGCGCTCGGCAACGATCTGCGTTGGCAGATTGTCGGCGAGGCCTCGGACGGACTCGAAGCGGTCGAGAAGGCTGACGCCCTCAAGCCGGATCTGATCCTGTTGGACGTCGGTCTGCCGACGCTCACCGGCATCGAAGCTGCGCGACGAATCCTCGCGCTCGACTCTGGCGCCAGAATTGTGTTCCTGAGCGAACATCGGTCGTGGGACATCATCGAGGTCGCGTTGCGCACCAGGGCATGCGGCTACATCGTCAAGTCGGATGTCCGCCCAGATCTGCCGTCTGTGCTGGAAGCGATCGTCGGCGGCAGGCGGTTCATCAGCGCCAGCGTGGTGGAGACTGCCCTCATGCGGCCGATGCCTGAACCGTTCAATCAGAAAACACGCCGCCATGAGGCAGGGTTTTATTCCGACGAGACGTCGCTCATCGACGATTACGCTGGTTTTGTGGGATCGGCTCTCGAAGCGGGGCACGCCGCCATTTATGTGGGCACCAGGTCACGCCAGGAGCAGGTCGAACGGAGACTTCTGGCGCGCGGCCTCGACAGCGCTCGCGCCAGGAAGGAGGGGCGATATCTTTCGCTGGACCTCGAAGAGGTGCTCTCCAGTTTCATGCTCGACGGCCGGTTCGATGACGCCCGGTTCTTGAGCGCGGCGACGTCTCTCATCATGAGAGCCGCCAGCGCGGCGGCCGGCGTACGTCTTCGCGTTGCCGTGTGCGGAGATGGCGCATCGGCGTTATGGAACGAAGGCAGGGTGGACGAAGCGATTCGACTGGAGCAGCTCTGGGACCAGCTCGCCCGAACCTACCACATCGACGTATTCTGCGGATATCTGACGCCAGCGCCCGGCCTCGACCAGGAGAGTGACGTCTTCAAGAGGATCTGCGCAGAACACTCCGCAGTTCACGCGCGATAGGGCGGCACGGGCACACGCGCATGAATCGTGGTGCCGTGGTGTGGTTGCGAATCGATTGACAGATCTCCATCCACGAGCTTGATCCGCTCTTCCATGCTGATCAGGCCGAGTCCCCGGCCGGCGCGGCCGGCCGCGACGTCAAAGCCCTTTCCAGCATCGCTCACCACGAGTTCGACCTGACCCGGCGTTGCCCAGAGACGTACCTCGAACTGCCGGACGCCACTGTGTTTCACCGCGTTGTTAAGGCCTTCCTGTACGATCCGGAAAAGACAGAGAGCAATATCACGAGGCAATTCATCCGGCAGATCGTGGCTGTCAAAATCCACGACCGCCTTGTGCTGATCAGCGAATTCCTCGCACAAATGCTGGATCGCGGCCGCGGCGCCGAGCAGCTCCAACGCGGACGAGTGCAGCCGATGCGACAGCGTCTGAATATCGGCGGCGATCTCGGCGGCCTTCCGCCGCACTTCGATCGTCTGGTTCTGGAATCGAGGCGCATCACCGGCGCCTTCGGCCATTCCCGTCAGGTTGACCGTTAACAGCGCCAGGCGCTGGCCGATGTCGTCGTGAAGCTCTCGAGCGATTCGCCGCCTTTCCTGTTCTTGTGCTTCGATCAACCGGCGGCTCACGGTAGACAGCGCTTCTTCACGCACTTCCATGGCCGTCTGTGCCCGAATGAGCTGCTCGCGCTCGGTCTCGGCTCGTTCGCGTTCGGCGATGACCGCGGCCAGTGCCAGGCCGGACACGGCCAGCACCGTGAACAGCACGTCCAGGAGCGCAGCATTGATGAACGGCGTGTTTTCCGAAAAAGGACCAAATCCCATCGCGGTCAGGAGCGTGGCAGCGGTCGCGATCAAGAACACGGAAAGAGACGCGCCGCCGATCCCGAAGTCGATCGCCGCCCACATCACCAAAGGGAGGACGGCAAACGCCAGAACGTGCAGTCGAATCGGGACAAGAGGCAGATCGCCAAATATGAGGAAGCACGCCGCCATCACGAGCAACAGGAGCGCAGCAAATTCGACGATGCGTTTCCGAGACCGGATTTCCGCAAGCGCTGGCAAGGTAAAGACGAGCGGCGTGACGAGCAGCACGCCAGTGGCGTCGCCAAGCCAGTAGATCAGCCACGCGGACGGGAGGCCGGAATAGGCCGTCAGGCCTGTCGCGTATAGCGATAACACGCCTATCGATGCGCTGAGGGCTGCGCTGGCAAAGGCGCCGAGAACAATCAGTGTCAGCGCGTCGCGCAGGCGCGACAGCGCCGGATCGAAGCCGTCTATCCGGCGGAGGAAGAACGCACCGGCGACCGCCGCGAGCGTCGCTCCAGCGGCTTGACCGGCCGCAGTGAGGAGAAAGACCGGACTCTGGTATGCGCCGAGAAACGCTCCCGCTGCCACGCCGGGCCAGACCCGATAGCCAAAGGCCAGCACAGCTGCGAGCGCGATCCCGGAGGCCGGCCACACCGGTCCAAGGTTTCCGCTCCGAATACTGGTTGTCGCCTGTCCGAGCGTCGCGGCAATGTAGTAGGCCACCAACACGGTCACGACTTGCGGCAGGAACCCGTTGGCGACGACCGTCCCGCGACGCACCGGCGATGTCAGAACTCCGTGATGGTCCGCTGTCGCGTTGCCGTTCATCATCCCGTTCCGAGCCGAGATGCTGATGTTGCCACACGTGACGTGCGAGTCAACCTGGCTTTGCTTGGAATTTCACCTGCCCGGCATTACCGTAAGGAATTCCGTCCTGCCTCGTCACAGCGACGGATGACCAGTAACAGGTTGCGATGAGCGCGGTGCCCTTCCGCTCAGCGCATCAATATCCACGACCCCACCGCTATCATGACCGCACCGCTGAACTGCGCGCCTCGACGGCCGAAGGGCGCCAGTTTCTCGAAGGCCACCCATGCCGTCAGCCCCGCGATAACGACCACGTTCATCACGCCGCCCGCGAACAGCAGCAACATCAGCGCCCAGCAACAGCCGATGCAAGAGGAGCCGTGCTCGAGTCCCACGCGGAACGCGCCTGATGACCCATCGCGCCAACGGGCCATCAGGAAGCCGAGAGGCGACTGACAGGTACGCAGACATGAGTGCTTCAGCGGCGTCCACTGGTACACCCCTCCGACCACCAGCAATGTCGCACTGACTCGGGAACTGCCCGCCTCCATCATCGGCGAGACGAGCAGCAGCGACGCCAGCGCACGCTGAAGCGCAGTTGCAGCAAGGCTGAACGCCGTCCACGCGGCGAGATAGCCTGCTGCAAGTGCATAGGTGTGCCGGCGCGCCGTTCGTTGTCGGGATCGTCTGGCGGCTGCGCCGTACAGCAGGATCAACGGTGCGGCCGACGGTAGCATCATGGCCGTCATCATCACGGACCACATCGCCCAGAGCAGCAGCAGATGCGGCGCGTCCCAGTGCGTCGTCATCATCCAGGCGCTCGCACCGGTCATCGGTCCGTACATGTCGCGCGCCATCATGACGATCCACATCCAGGACAACACCGGCGTCAGGACGAGAAGCACGAAAAGCGTCGCGCGCTCGTAGCGCAGTGCGTGCTCGACGAGTGTGAGCGGACGCTCGGCGGGAAGGACAGGACTGGCGTGCGTAGCGCTAGGCGTTGCCCCAGGAGAAGGGCGCATACTGTCCATTGTTCTTGCCGCTCAGGTCTTCCCATGCCAGACCGAGGGCCTGCACACGGCTGCTCGAGGCGCGCGCCAGCGCAAAACGATCGGCGGCTGGATGGCCGGTGTGGTCCAGATGGATCGGCTCGGTCGAATTCGGGTTGAGGCCCCGGACGCCCTCCGCCGCCATGTCGACGAAGCCCGACGCCTTGACAGACCAGTTGGCACCACGACGATCGAAGTGAATGGGTGCTGACTCGACGCCCAGGAATTTTCCCACAAGCCCCGACAGCGCAGCCATTGGACCGCCGGCCGCGCCGCTGGCGATCGCGGTAATTGCGTCGCGCTGCTCGGCAGTCGCCCTCTCGTCGGCGATGAGGCCGACCGACCAGTTCCCCTTGCCCATCTCTTCGGGCGTGAGGCCCAGCACGATGAACCCGAGTCCATCCAGTGACACAGCCCCATAAGATCCGCGATCAACGGAGAACGCCATCGCGAAGGTGCAGGATCCCTTGCTCGGACGGGCGGCGAGCCCCGCGGGGACACATGGGCACACGAAGTCGCAGCTGCACGTTTCGTAGTATTGACCGTTGACCTTCCACGATGGTGTCGCCATCTGGTCCACCTTTCTGCGGCTCACATTGTAGCGCTACGCCGCAATCGATCAGCGAATCGCCTTCTATCTTCGAAAGGGTGATCATCCCGTGTTACGCATCCCGGCCGCGATGCCGTTGACGGTCACCATGAGCGCTGCCCGCGCTCGCGGATCCTGCACGTGTCTCACGCGGCGCAACAGTTCAACTTGCAGCAGATTGAGCGGATCTACGTACGGATTTCGCACCTCGATCGAACGCCGGATGACAGGATTCGCTTCGAGCAGCTCGCGGTGACCGGAAATCTCCAGCACGGCCGCGATCGCGCGGGTGAGGCGGGCGCGCAGCTCGGCGCCAAGCGGCTGTAGATGCTCGGGTACGAGCTGCCTGTCATACTCCGCGGCAATGCGTTCCTCCGCCTTCGCCAGCACCATCTCGATCAGATCAATCGTCGACTGAAAATGCGGCCATTCGCGGTACATCTGTCTTAGCCGCTCCGCTTCGCCGCGCGCCAGCGCACTGCCGAGTGCCTCCTCAATGCCCAGCCACGCACCGAGCATCAGGCGCGTCTGTGTCCATGCGAACTGCCAGGGGATCGCCCGCATCGATGTCACCGTCGTACGGTCGTCGCCGCGGACAGAGGGCCGACTGCCGATGTTCAGTTCGTCAATTTCCGCGTGCGGCGTCGCCGCTTTGAAATACTGGATGAAGCGTTCGTCGTCGTAGACGATAGCCCGATATGTTGCCCGTGCGTCCGCCGAGAGCCGCTCCATGCATGCGCGCCACTCACCTGTCGGCGCGGCCGACGGGGTCACCCATGCCTCCAGCGTCCCGGTGGTATATACCTCCATCGTCCGGACCGCGATGTCGGGCAGCCCGAAGAGCGCCTGCAGCATCTCACCCTGTTCGGTGACGCGGAGCGTCCCGTCGATCGAACCCGGCGGCTGCGACTTGAGTGCCATGTACGTCGGGCCACCACCCCGTCCGACGGTGCCACCGCGGCCGTGAAAAAGGGTGACAGCGATGCCATGGCGGCGGCAGGCGGCAACCACCGCTTCCTGCGCGTTGTAGATATCCCAGCCGGCGGCGAATCGGCCGACGTCCTTCGCTGAGTCCGAGTACCCGATCATCACCTCCTGGCGACCGTCGATCCGCGCGCGGTACCACGGCAGCGAAACGAGCGCGTCGACGACGGCACCGGCGTTCCGCAAATCGCGTGACGTTTCGAACAGCGGGACCACGCGCAGCGGATCGCGGACCCGGGCTTCCTTCTGCAACAACTCGACGGCGAGGACGTCCGAAGCTCGCTGCGTCATCGTGACGACGTAGCTGCCGAGCGATCCGACTGGTACTCGGGCAATCATGCGAAACGTCTCGAGCACATCGTCTACGTCTGGCGATGCCTGCAGATCGGGAGGAATCAGCGGCCGCCGCGCCTCAAGCTCGCGCAGCAAAAACCCAAGGCGAACGGATTCGTCCCAGTCGGCGTAGCTGCCAAGTCCGAGCGCGCAGGTAACAGCTGAAAGCGCCCCTGTGTGTCGTGCGGCGTCCTGACGGATGTCGAGACGCGCCAGCGTGAGGCCGAACACGGACACGCGTCTCAGCAGATCTGTGAACCGGCCGGAAGCGACGAGCGCATGACCGACATGTTCGAGCGATGTGTAGCACAGGCGCAGCGGCGCCAGGAACTCCTCCGCATTCAGATACACGTCCGGTCCCGGCGCGGCATCCTCATCGGCCCGCAATGAGGCTTCGATCCAATCCCGCGTCGCTGAGAGGCGTGTACGGACGGTGCGAAGCAATTCGCGGTACGGCTCCCGCGCGCCGCCGACACGTTCGAGCAGTTCAGCCGTCGCTGACTCGAGCGACAGCTCGTCGCGGAGCCGGTCGATTTCAGTCAGATACAGGCCCGCAGCGACCCATCGCGACAGCAGGCACGCGCGCCGCGTCACCTGCGGAGTGACGCCGGGATTGCCGTCCCGGTCGCCGCCAATCCAGGAGCCGAAGCGGACTGGCGCGACGTCGATCGGGAGGCCCCGGCCGGTGCTCGCGCGCAGGGCACGGTCCACAGTGCGGAGATACCGCGGGAGTGCATCCCAGAGACTTTGCTCGAAAACGACGAGTCCACCGCGCACTTCGTCGAGCGGCGTCGGTCGGTGAGCTCGTACCTCGCTGGTGTCCCACGCCGCTGCGATTTCGCGATGCAGCGCGGCGACGAGCTCGTCGCGCTCGCCCATGGTCAGGTCTGTCCGGTCCCGCATCGCGAGTGCCGCTGCAACGCGGTTGTACTTCTGGACCAGCGTGCGCCGCACGACCTCGGTTGGGTGAGCCGTCAGCACCAGCTCGATCCGCAGCGCGCACACGGAGTCGTGCAGGCGATCGGGTGTCATCCCGGCAGCGAGTAGCCTGCGGAACACGTCCTCGCAGGAGCCGCGTTGCGGCCGCGCAGCCGTCTGACCCTGATACGAACGCCTTCGGCGGATCCGGTGATGCTGCTCGGCGATATTGGCGAGGTGGAGAAAGTGGGCGAACGCGCGCGTGACCGGCAGCGCCTCTTCAGTGGACGTGCCCCTTAGCGCGGCTGCCAGCATGCCGAAGTCGCTGGCCTGACCCGCGCGAGCGCTCTTGGCGAGCGCGCGCACCTGCTCGACCCGCTGGAAGATCCCCGCGGGGGCGTGCGTTCTCAGCGTCTCGCCGAGCAGTTCACCCAGCAGCCGCACGTCATCTCGCAGGGATTGGTGAGGATCGGATTCCATGTAGCCAACAGTACTTGAAAGGTTGTCAAAGGGCTGGCTGTTCCGTCGCATCTCCCCTGCCACCAGGGCAGCTAGAATTCCCCGTGATCGAGTAGGCTGTGACCGTGGGAATTTCGATCGTGGCGGGTGTGATCGGTTTGGTGGTGGCGGGGCTCCTCTTTAGGCGCTTCCTTGCACCCCAATCATCTAAGGTCGATCTGGGACAGGTCAGTCAGAGTTGGATCAGCGAGGCCCGGGCCAACAAGAACGATTAGCGCCGGGACCCGACGGCATCACTGAACCGCGGCCACGTGCGCAAGTTCACTCATGCGTGCAAATCGACCGCCGCGGTATTCGGCATAGAGACGACGGATGTCGTCCGGCGAGTCACCAATGAAAGGGCCGTAGACCGCGATCGGATCGCCCTGAGGCTGACCGGCATAGAGCACCAGCCGCGCACCTTCCTGTCCAGCCGCGATTCGCAGGACCGTTGTTCCCTCGCCCTCCGCGCGATCGAGCCACGCGACCTGGCCGCTCTGTGCGGGCGTTGCCTGATCCCCGATTTGGATGGAGCCGCCAAGGACGTACGCGAATCCGTTGTACGAAGCGGGAAGCTCCTGGTCTACCGCCGTCCCGGGTCGCATGACGATCTCGACCATCGTGACTGGAACGTGATTGCGGGTGGATGATCGGAGCCCACCGGAGGCGCCGCTGTAAATGCGCACCTCTACGCCCGGTTCACGTCGCACGGGGATGGCGTCGGCGTGAACATCCTGGAATGCAGGTGCCGTCCAGCGCTCCGCCCTCGGCAGCGTCAGCCACAACTGCAGGATGCGCACCTTTCCGCGCGCCCTGACGTTCTCGCTGTGGATGATTCCCCGGCCGGCCGTCATCCACTGCACTTCGCCTGCGTGAATCACGCCGCCTTCGTCGCGATCTTCGATCGCACCCTGCAGGACGAGGGTGACGGTCTCGAAGCCGGCATGAGGGTGCGGACTACCAACGGGACGGTCGCCGATATCCACATGGTCGTCTGCGAGCATGATGAACGGATCGTTCATTACGAACTCGTTGGGCGACACGACTTGCGCCGCGAGGTGCCCGGGGCCGATGAATCCCTGAGCGAGCGGCGGAACCGTGAGAATGCGGGCGATACGGCGTGGCTTCGACATAGCAAGCTCCTTGTTAAACGGCGGAAAAGAGAGTGTGTGAAGTCATCACCCGCCGACGATGAACAAGTGCGTGATGACGGCGCCGAGCATGGTGGGAATGGCCAGCAAGGCGCCGAACAGCGCCAGTCGCGGAGTGAGCAGCGACAACGCCGCGACGACTTCGATGGACCCGGTGAGGTAACGCAACCACTGGCCGATGCCGATCGCATCGAACAGCCCCACCATCGCGGCGGCGCCTAGCGTGGTCATGTCTCCGCTCATGTGATTTAGCGATGGACGATGCATACATGAACTAAATCGGACGAAAAAATCAGCCGATGCGACGCTCCAGTTTTTCCATCAACGCTGCGAGCTGGCGAGCTTCCCCCGGCTCAAGTCCGGCCAGGAGATCGCGTTCTGTGTCTTCGTAGATCCGAGTCCCCTTTATATAGGCGTCGCGACCCGCCGGCGTCAGCACGGCGAGCCGTGCGCGCCTGTCGTTCGGGTCCGACGAGCGCGTCACGAAACCATCCGCTTCTAATCGATCGACGAGCTGCGTAATATTCGACTTTACGCACGACAGCCGCTCCGCGAGTTGACTGAGCGGCATCGCCTCCCCCGCCTCGCTGAGCGCGGTCAACGCGGCCAGCTTGGGCAGCGACAGTCCCACCGCCGCCAGCTTCACCTCGGCATGCGCTTGCACTGTCCCTGCGGTGTGAAACAGGGCCATCAGCTGCCCCCGCGAATCCAGTTGCACATCGTGCATATATGTATTATACATAGCTAGCCTGCATTTACAAGGCGACCGCGAGACCACCCGCCGCGCCATACTGGACGCGGCTCTTGAACGGTTCACGCGTTTCCTTCGTAATCCCCTGACAGGAGTTGGAGATCCATTGGTTCGCTTCCCACGCCCGCTGTGGTTGCTCGTGATTCCGGCTCTTCTGGTGGCCGGTTGCGACACCACCTCTGACCCTGAAGTCGAGACCGCGAAGCCCGAAGGCGGGCGGACCGTGGCGGCCGCGACGGCTGTCGCCGTCGAACGCCCCATCTCACGATTCGTCACCGTCAGCGGGACGCTGTCCGCACAGGAGCAGGCCGATGTCGCCGCGGAAATCTCGGGGCGCATCGTCGCTACTCCGGTCGAGCGCGGCACGCGCGTGAGCGCCGGCGCAGCGCTGGTGCAGATTGCCGATGCCGAGGTCCGCGCGCAGGCGGACGAGGCCGCCGCGAACGCCGCGCAGATCGAGGCGCGGCTCGGACTGGCCGGCGGCGCCACGTTCGAGATTGACCGCGTCCCTGAGGTCGCCAACGCCCGCGCCTCCGCCGAGCTCGCCGAGGTGGAGTTCGATCGCGCGAAGATGCTGGTCGAGAAGAAGCTGCTGCCGCAGGCAGACTTCGACCGGAGCCGCGCGCAGGCGGACGTCGCCCGACGCCAGTCGGACATCGCGCGCAACGGTGCGGAACAGCAATACCAGTCGCTGCTCGCCGCACGGGCGCGGATGACGCTCGCGCGCAAGGCGCTCGCCGACACGGTCGTGCGCGCCCCGTTCGACGGTGTGGTCGACCAGCGGCTCGTGTCGGTGGGTGACTATGCCGTCCGCGGCACGAAGGTCGCCTCGGTGATGCGCATCACTCCGCTGCGCGTGGAGCTCACCGTCCCGGGGCAGTACATCTCCACCATCGCCGTCGGCCGCTCCGTCTCGCTCGAGGTGGACGCGTATCCGGGCCGAACGTTCACGGGGCTGATCCGCTATGTCTCACCCGCGGTGCAGACAGATTCGCGCGCGCTGATCATCGAGGCCGTCGTGCCCAACCAGACCGGGGAACTCAAGCCCGGACAATTCGCCAGGGCGCGAATCGAACAGGCCTCGCAGACACCCGCGGTGCTCGTGCCCGGCAGCGCGGTCCGCACCGACTCGGACACGGCACGTGTCTACGTGGTGTCTCCGACCGGGTCGGCGGAGGAACGCATTGTCACCACCGGTCAGACGGTGGAAGGCCTGATCGAGATCACCACTGGCGTGAAGGCTGGCGACGTGGTGGCCACGAGCAACGTCGCGCAGATCGCCGATGGCGTGCGCATCACCGGAGCAAAGTAGTCAATCATGCAGTGGCTCGCCGCTCTGTGCGTTCGCCGGCCGGTCTTCGCGTCGGTCCTGATCCTCTCGCTGACGGTGATTGGCGGCTTCTCCTTCACCCAACTCGGCATCGACCAGTTCCCGAACGTCGACTTCCCCGCCATTCTCGTCACCACGCGCCTGCCCGGCGCCGCGCCGGAGCAGGTCGAAAGCGAAGTCACCGACAAGATCGAAGAGGCGGTCAACACTATCAGCGGCATCGACACGCTCACCTCGACATCGTCTGAAGGCGTCTCACAGGTCGTCGTCGCGTTCAACCTCGAGAAAAATGCGGATGTCGCCACCCAGGAGGTGAGAGACAAGGTCAACCGGGTCCTTCCGCTGCTCCCGCGAACCATCACCCAGCCGACCGTCGAGAAGCGGGATCCCGACGCCTTTCCGGTGCTCACCATCGCATTGACCGCCGACAGGCCGCTGCGCGACATCACCGAGTACGCGGACAAGGTGCTGCGGCGGCAGCTCGAGAGCTCCGAGGGCGTCGGCCAGGTACTGGTGGTCGGAGGACGTCAGCGCCAGCTGAACGTGTGGCTCGACGCCGAGCAGCTGTTCGCCCATGGCCTGACGGTCAATGACGTGTCACGTGCTCTACAGGCGCAGAACAGCGACGTGCCGGGCGGCCGGATCGAGCAGGGGACGCAGTCGATCACGATGCGCACTCGAGGACGCCTTGAGTCGCCCGCCGAGTTCGGCGACGTCGTCGTCCGGGAAGTGGGCGGCCACCCGGTGCTCGTGCGGGACGTCGCGCG
>Ga0075428_100004308_pt1 | contig 15677 bp, 15 predicted proteins | sample RhiMetdeltSRZDD2_FD_75291 | JGI IMG/M metagenome (GOLD analysis project Ga0075428, IMG submission 75291) | Populus rhizosphere microbial communities from Tennessee, USA - Rhizosphere MetaG P. deltoides SRZDD2 | ecosystem: Host-associated > Plants > Roots > Rhizosphere > Soil | place: USA... | reverse complement strand
CACTACATGTGGAACTTCATCGACCTCGTCGAGGGGCATCAACTGCAATTGACGAACAACGCCGACAAGTCGCGGACGTTCGTGGCGATCTACATGCACGAGAACAGGCTCTACATCCTGGAAGGCACGGTCCCGGAAGGTGACCCGGAGCCGGGACTCTTTCAGCAGTCCCTCGGGTTCGTTGACAAGGATGGCAACGGCATTCGCTACCGGGACTACTACGACAACGACTACCCGCCACCGCCGCTGAACCGTGGCCGGGGCGCTGGCGCCGGGCCTGCGGCTGGCGCGGTCCCCGAGGGTAATGCGAGATGACACACCAATATCGACTTGGCCTGGCCGTGACGTTTGCGCTCGCCTGCGCCACAGCTTTCCATCAGCCAGTGCGTGCACATCATTCCCACGGCAACTATGTGGATACCTTCACCGACATCGAAGGTGTGGTGAAGGAAGTGCATCTCGTCAATCCCCATTCGTGGATCTACATCGAAGTCAAAGGCCCCAACGGTCAGGTACTGAAGTGGTCACTCGAAGCGTCGAGCCGTATCGCGCTCGAGCGGATCGGTGTCACGCACGAGTACATCAAGCCAGGCGACAGCATCAAAGTGCGATGCCACCCATTGCGCGACGGTTCGCGCGGCTGCCTTCTCGGGTTCGTGAAGGCCAGAGATGGATCGATCAAGGATTGGGACGCCAGCAACGTCCCGCTGCCGAGCGACTTCTGATACTCGCTCAGCCGCTGGCCCGGGCGTGGGCCGCGGACGTCGCTCCGCCTTGACGATGAATCGATTCGGCGCCGGACCCACGTAATCGAACGGATAGCAGGTAATGAGTGTGAGCGTCGCCGACGGAGTCGGGTCGAGGACGTCGAGATCCGTGGGCTCGACGATCTTCAGCTCCTTGACCACGTACTCGAACTCGGCATCTGCGGTCGAGAACGTGATGATGTCGTTGCGACGGATGCCGGCGAGCGGCCGGAAGAACGTGTCCCGGTGCGCCGCGAAGACGCTGTTGCCATCGTGCCATGGCAACGGAGTATCAGACAGATGACCGACGCCAAGCAGGAGCGCCGCGACGTCATCCCCCTCGAGTACCACCGATGACAGACCGAGCCGCGGGATCTCGAGCACCCCGATAGGCTTTCCCTTCTGCGCCTTGCGTGGCGCCTCAGTCGTCATCCCGGACAAGTGCTCGATCCTGGGCAACGTCGGCATGTAGAGCCGTTGAAGCTCCTCCGACCAGAACAGCCCCAGCCCGGAGACGAGAACGACTCCGAGTCCGACCAGCACGAAGAGAAACGCGAACAGACGACGGATCAGACGGATCATCGGTCGACCTCAGATCGATCGAGTACCGGAGAAGATAAGCCGGTCAGATAGCCCGTGCGCGTTCTGACTTTCAGGCTCGAGTGTCCGGGAGCTTCCACGATCACGCGCACCCGGCGGAGCCGGCCATCGGCTGCGGCGTCAGGTGGTGCGTAAGCAAGCGTGTAACGACTTCGAATATCGTGAGCAATCGACTGGAATACTCGGCCGACAACGGAGACGCTCGCCGGTTGGAATGCCAGGCCACCGGTCCCGTCAGCCAGGCGACGCAGCGCCTTCGGATTCCGATCGAGAGCAAGCGGATCGACGATCGCAATCGAGTAGATCACAACGTTGGACGCGAGGACTCTTTCGAGGGCCTCATTGAATGTCAGACGGCTCGCGTTATCGCCGCCGTCACTCACCACGATGAGCACCTTCCGTTCATGGCGGCCATGGCCAACACCATCAACCGCCTCGGCCAGCGCATCGTGAAAAGCGGTCCTGCCGCGTGCGTTGAGCGACTGAGTAAGAGCGTCACGCAACTCTGTCGGATTGCTGGTGAAGCGATTGTTCGACGTCAGCACCGTTGAGACCTGTTCGTTGAACACCAGCGGCAGGAACTCATCGTCAGGATGACTGGCCTTCGCGAATTCCGTAACGCCAGCGACGACGCGGTCCCTGTTTTCCCTCATGCTCCCGCTGGCATCGATGAGCAGGCCGATTGTCGCGGGCGCATCCTGCTCGGCGAAGAAGCGCACTTTCTGCGGTTGCCCTTCCTCCAGCACACGAAACGCATCAGCCGAGAGCCCACTCACGAATCCACCCTTGCCGTTCGTCACGGCCACATTGAGCACAACAAGATCGGATCGCGCGGAAAAGTGACTCTGCGCCGCAGCGTGGGCGACAAGAGCGATGACACCGGCCGTGAACAGAAGGAGCTTCCGCATGTTTCCCTCTGGAGTGGAACGACGCGAGGGAGAGCCGGACTCTCCCCCGCGCCGTGTTCATGAGTCAGCGAGTGCCTTAGGACTTCCGCAGCAGTCGCAGACCGACCGCGCTGCTCGCAAGCCCGCCCAGGAGGAGAAGGGCAAGTGGGCTGGCCGTCTGCGGCAACGCCTCACGTGTCTCCTCACGGGCCTCCTGGCGCACCTCCTGCGCTGGAGGGGCCTGCTCTGAGGCTGGCAGCTGCGCTACCTGCTCCTCAGGCGGGACACCCGGCCCGTCGATCACATCAGGTCCCGAGATTGGGCCTTCGGCGACAGGCTCGCCGGCTTCAGCCTCAATCGCTGGTTCCTCGATTCGCGCTGATGCCCTCGACTCGGCCGCCGCCGCTCCACGGTTCAGAGCCGCGAGTTCATCCTTCGAATAAATGAACTCGTACCCTGTCCGCTCGCCCTGCTGCCACCATGCCCTCACTGCGACTGGTTGACCCGACGCGGTCTCCATGAATCGCACCTCGGGATCGCGTGGCGCGTCCGCGCGATAGATAGGCATCGTATGGAGCATCGCGAAGCTCTGCGTGCCCTCCTTGTTAGCGACCTGAATGACCTTCCGACTGGTGGTGTCGTCAGCCAAGCGGAACATGTACGTTCCGGCCGGGAGCGTCACACCCGGAAGAGCCACTGGTTGGCTGAATGTAAAGTACGTTCGCTTGTCTGAAGTAGACGTGAACGCATTGGCGCCACTTGCCGCTCCGACAAGCACCACCAACACGGAAGTGGAAATAAGCCTCTTCAACATGCTGGTCTTCCTCCTGCTCCGAATAGGTCGCAAGATGCCTGCCCATTCCGTCCCGAGTGGAGAGAACTCTCGCGTGTTGAGTGGCTTACGTCGACGAGCTCGTGCGTTGGATGGTCGAGCCGGCGCAACGCCGGCTCATGTAAATGAAGTATCTACAGGACACGGTCCAGTAAGAAAGGTCCGGCTAAAGCCGGCGTACGGTCCGCACTCAGCGACGAGGCCAGCCGCTCGGTGGAACCCAGGGTCCGTGGTTCGGCCCCACTTCATCGGGCCGCCCAGCCGGGAGCACCTTATCGGTTCTCGCCTGCACATACAGGTGAATCTCACCGATCTGCTTCGCATCGAGGAGCTTGTCCCACGCTTGCATGCCTTTGTCGGGACTGCCGTGCTGGACGATCTTGAGGAACTCGGCCGAGCTGAGCTTTCGATTAGGGTCGGTGAGGTTCGGCGCGTTGGTCGTGCCGACGGCGTCCACTCCGTGACAGCGGTAACAGTACACATGCCACCACTTCCAGCCGTCGTAGACGCTCTTATACGTGCCCGACGTCGCCTGCGCAGCGACCACAGTACTCGGCAGGAGTCGACCTTCCTGCCAGACGCTCGTCAGGGTCGCCAGGAAGATGGCGACTCCAGTGCACAGGAATCGTCGTGCGTGCGGGGTGATCATCGCGTCGTGCCTGCCTTCCTCTCAACCAGCGGAACGTTGTAGTCGCTCAGAATCTTGGTGATCTCGGCGCGCCGCGAGTCGATCACCTTCTCTAATTTTATTCTCAATGCGTCGTTGCCAGGCTTGACCCCCATCGAGATGCCGAACTCGAATGGCAAGTCTCCTTTGCCCGAAGGAACAGGGACCATGGCGAGCGGCACGCGCTGACTTTTGACGAAGTAACCGGCAGCGGGCCCCCAGACGATCGCCACATCGACCTTGCCGCTCGCAACCGCATCGATGATCGCGCTCGGTGGGTTGTCCGCCGAATAGAAAGTGCTGAAGCCGATGAGATTGCCCACCACTCCCCTCTTCGCGAGCTCGTGAACAGGAGGCGGATTCGTGTAATCGTCGCCGAGAAGGTGCACGCCGATCTTGACCTTCTTGAGTGCAGGATCATCGAGCGACTTGAACTGTGGCCCTTTGTCTTTGGGATACACGAACACGTAGGTCGAGTGGTAGTACGGCTTCGTGGTGCGGACCAGGTCGTAGCCCTCCGGAACACCGATGACGACGTCGCAACGCCCTTCCTCGAGCGTCGCATTCATCGTATTTCGGATGAAGCCTCGCCGCTGTCCCCACCAGACATAGCGCGTCGACTCGCCCAGTGCCTTCGCGATGATGTCGGCAATCTTATTCTCGAACCCTTCCTGCTTCTGGTTCGAATGGGGCATGTTCTCCGGATCAGCGCACACACGGAACTGTCCGCCGCTTCCCGCTGGCTTGGGCGAGGCAGGCGTCTGCGCGAACGCGGTGTTCGCGCAGACAAGAGACAGCACCAAGACGACGCGTAACGCGTCGCGATCGCTCATGGCAACGAGAATACCGTGAGCACACCGCCCTGGTTGCTGAAGTTCGCCAGGTCCTTGAACGCGCCGATCGCTCCGAGACCTGCCGTCGGATCTTCGAGACTCATGTCGGCCGCGACACCAATGCCCGACCACCCGCCAACGCCGGACAGGACGGCGACGTACTGCTTGCCGTCAGGACCGACGTAGGTCATCGGGTTGCCGATGATGCCCGACGGCGTCTTGAACTTCCACAGCACGTCGCCCGTCTTGGCGTCGACCGCCTTGAGCCACCCTTCCATCGTCCCGTAGAAGACGACGTCGCCACCGGTGGAAAGCGCGCCGCCCCAAGCCGACAGTTCTTCCTTGATGCCCCACACCTTCTTCCCGGCTGTCGGATCCCATGCGATGAACTCACCGCGATTGCCACCTGGGCCCGGCTTGCTCACGACGATGGCGCCGACGTAGGGCTGCCCGGCCTGGTACTTCACCTGGACACCCTCGTAGTCCATGCACAGGTTGTTCGTCGGCACGTAGAAGTAGCCGGTGCGCGGCGAATAGGACACAGGCTGTTGATTCTTGCCCCCCATCGCCGATGGGCAGATGTCCTTCGTATTCTTCGTCGCCGATGTCTGCTTCTCGGGATCCTCGATCGGCTTGCCGGTCTTCATGTCGATGCCCTTGGCCCAGTTGACGTGGACGAACGGCTGCGCCAGGAGCAACTCGCCGTTGGTGCGGTCAAGCACGTACGAGAAGCCGTTGCGATCGAAGTTCACGAGGGTCTTTCGCATCTGACCATTCATGTTGAGATCGACGAGGACGTTCTCGTTGATCCCGTCGTAGTCCCACCGATCGTGCGGTGTCTTCTGGTACGCCCACGCCGCCTTCCCGGTGTCGGGATTGCGCGCGAAGATCGTCATCGAATACTTGTTGTCGCCCGGCCGTTGATCGGGATTCCACGATCCCGGGTTGCCGGTGCCGTAGTAGAAGAGGTTCAGATCGGGGTCATAGCTGTACCACCCCCATGTGGTGCCACCGCCCCGCTTCCACTCGTCCCCCTGCCACGTTTCGACAGAGCCAGGGAACCCAACTTCGGCCTCGGGTCCCGTGCTGTACATCCGCCAGATCTGCTTCCCACTATTCACGTCATTGGCTGTGACAAATCCGCGGACGCCGAATTCTCCGCCCGAGATCCCGGAGATCACCTTGTCCTTGATGACCATCGGTGCCGACGTGACAGTCTGGCCGTTCTTGTAGTCTCCCTGCTTGACCTTCCACAACTCCTTGCCTGTCGCCGCATCGAGCGCGACGGTGTTGGTGTCCAGTTGGTTCAGGAAGATCTTGCCATCGGCATACGCGAGTCCTCGATTCACCGTGTCGCAGCAGGCGACCGGAATGACCATCGGATCCTGACGCGGCGTGTACTTCCATTTCACCGGCGCACCTTCCTTCGCCAGGTCGAGGGCGTACACGATGTTGGGGAATGGTGTGTGAACGTACATCGTGCTGCCGACGACTAGCGGCTCACCCTCGTGGCCGCGTAGAACGCCGGTCGAAAACGACCACGCCACCTTCAGATTCTTCACGTTGGAGTTGTTGATCTCGTTCACGGAGCTATAGCGAGTGGCCGATGTGTTCTTGTTCTGCATCGTCCACTGCTTGTCCGCTTCCAGCACTGGCGAGGGCGCCGGCGCCGCGCTTTCAGATCCCGACGACGGTGGTGACGTGCTCGTGCAGGCAACTGCTAGCCCGAGGGATGCGACGACCATGAACAGCCCCGAAAGTCTCTTCATATGCGCTCCTGTGGTTCGTGACGAATATCTTGGCGCGCGCTCCGCGCGAGTAGGCGTCTGCCGCGCGTTCAGCGACGCTTGCCGTTTCCGCGAACGTTCTTTTCAACCCAACCCAGCATGATGTCGGCAATCTCGAGGTTCTTCTTGTCGAGCATCATCATGTGAGTCACACCGAGAATTCCCATGTCATCCAGCTTGAGATACTCCGCCTTCGCTGAGCCCTGCTTCGCGGCGCGCCGCACGTTGATCGCGTCGACTGTTTCCTGACAAACCGTGCTCGTCGCTGTGTAGTCGCCCTTGAGCGCCATGTACGGAATGTTGTCGAAGTCGGCCGCCGTGAGCCCACTGTTGCTGAGCGAACAGGACCCTTCCAGTGTGATCAGTCCTTTTAGCAGATCCAGGTGCCCGCGCTCCTTGAGAATGCGGGTCATATGATGCCCCATGATCCCCGACTGTGAGTGGGTCACGACGATTGCCCCACCGAGGCGCTCGACCAGGGCCGCCAGGTTCTGTGGGGTCCAGGTATTGGCCGGTGAAAGCTCCTTCGGATCGCACGACGCGCAGGTCGAGCCAGGAAGCGTCACCTCGGCGTTAGGAACCAGTTGCTTGTAGTACTCGAGCGCGTAGTAGCCGTTGGAGCCGGCCGGCGCGGGTCCAATGGCGCCGTTACGCGACACGAGGCTGGCGTCCGTTGCTTCAATCGGGAAAAGCGGGGCGACATGCTGATACGCGTCAGGCTTCGGGTTGGGATCCTTCGAATCGCCGTGCGGAACCAGTGTTCCAGTCAGGACCGTGGAGCCTTGCGGCACCAGGTGGCCAAACCACGCCGTCCACGCGCCGTTGTCGGTGATGCGCCCGAAGCTCGGAATGAGGTCGGCTCCGCCCTTGGCGTCTCCGCTCGCATAACGCGCTTCAGCCTCGTGGAGAACCGATTGGTCGAATCCTGAGCGCCCGCGTCCAGCCTGATCGACGACGTAGCTGGGCACGCCGTGACGAACGAAATACGGGTACCAGCCTTCGCGGCCATCTGGGGTGGCTTCCAGGCATGCTCCGGTATGAGTCGACCCGTGCACCATAATCACCGGCCATCCCCCGCCGTATTTCTTCTGCGGGATCTGGAACTGCACGTACATCTGTCCGATGGTGATCTGCTGTGGCACTGGGCCGGCCGGCGTCTGCGCGGGCGCGCCGGGCGGTGGGGGCACGACGGCGTGTTCCGTGATCTTCTGGACGCCCCCCACGAAGAAGCTGCCCTGGTCTTCGATGACCAGCGGCCCGCCCAGGAACTTCTTCGGCTTCTGGCTCGTCTGCGCCGAGACACCCGCTGCCATGGCTATCAGCAACATGGCTACGCACCCCGCAGCTCTCATCGCAGCCCCCCTCTCTAGATTGTGGATGGTGGATTGTGGATCGTGGTTGGGTTCGAGGTTCGCCCTCCACCAACCACCATCTACCCACCAGATTAAGTGCCAGAGTGTATGAGGTTTGGGGACCGGGCGCTATACCGATTCAAGGGGTGTCGGTGCCGGCTCGTCCGTGGCGCCTGTCAGCAGCCTTTCGAGCTGTCTGCAATCAACCGCGCTTCCTCAGAACTCGCGGCGCGTCCGATCACGCACACGGTGTTTGCCTGAAGGCGGACCACATAGAATGCCGAGCGATCTGTCTTGAAGGTCTCGCGGTTCTGGGCGGTCACGCCAACGATCATGGCGGCGAGCCGGCCCCTCCCGTCGCGCCTCCATTCCACGGTCGGCGGGACGCCGACGCTGGGAAAATTGCCGATCGGCGACTCGTACACGATGGGGCGCTCGCCCGACCATGTCACGCCAGGCCCGGTGAGATCGATCCAGGTGTTTTCATCCGAGGAGACGAGCAGCAGACGCCAATCGTCCGGCGCGGGGCACTGCTGCACCCCGAGGTTCCGCTGTGCATACGGCGCGGTGATTTCCTTCGATGGTACCGTGCAGTCCCCAGGGCGGATGGATGTCAGCACGCTCTCTCGCGGTCGTGCGCAACTGCCTGTCGCAAGTGCAACGACGGTCAGCGCCAGGGACAGAAGGCGCGTCACAGCCTAGAGGCCGAGCGCCGCACGAGTCCTTTGACCGACGACGCCATCGGGCCTCAGACCGCTCGCGCCTTGAAAAGCGATCACCGCGGCACGCGTGCCGGTTCCGAAGATTCCGTCTTCCTCGACGTCAGCGCCTCGGGCATTGAGTCGCTGCTGGAGCGCGAGCACGTCAGGTCCGCGGTCACCCAGCATCAACAGCACCTCCGGTAGCGGCCCAGGCGCTGCGCCGACAGCAGGTGAACCGAGTTTCCCTTCGGTGTGCCACGTGCGAATCAAGCCGTCTCCGACTTCGAAGTGCATCGCGTCTTCGGTCCCGAAACCAGCACCCCAGAACCACCCGTGTCGATTGAAGATGGGCGCGATGCGCGTCAGCCCTTCCTGAACGAGATTGTCGCCGCGGGTATCCAAGATGCCGTCGAGTGTCAGATCGATTGCCGACCCCCATGAATGATTGCTGATCGCACCAGTCGTGGTGTTGCGGACCAGGCGCGCGCACAGCATTCCTGCCGACCCAAGCCCAGTATGGACATCCGGCTGCCTCACGGCGATCTCGGCCAGAATGTCCCTTAACGAGGCGACCGCCGGTCGGAGCCCTTGAACCCTGAAGGGACCCACGTTCGCGATTTCGATGTTTGCTCTGAGCGACGGATTCGTCACCTCGCGGCACACATCGTCATAGTTGCCGCGCGGGTTCCCCAACAACCCGAGCATCGTCGCCTGCTTCGCGTTGATGACGTCGACGTTGATTCCTGCAGGAACAGCGACCAGTTTGGTGAGCGTGCTGGTGGTCGGCATGGCAAGCCTCCGAGGACCTCGCGCCTTCGACTCACATAACGTCGGTCATCGGTGAAGTGAACAGCGGGAAGCCCGGAGCTGCGAATGCCTCATTTTTCGGACGTGTCACGGCCATCGCGCGGCGCACCCGTGCCCGACGATCCCATGAAGAGCTTTCGTCCGTCGGGAAACGTCACATCCCGACCATTTGCCCGGTTGGAGCCGTTCTTCGCACGGTAGCCGTCGACCATGATTTCAGTTCCCTCCGGGAGTGAGTTCCTGGTCAGGCCCCGCCGGAGGAGTGTATTCGGGGTGCCGCCTTCGATCATCCACCGCTCGGTCTTGCCGTCCGCCTCCTTCACATCGATGTGGATCCAGGTGTGCGGATTGATCCATTCCACCTTGGCGACAGTCCCCCGCAATTGAATGGGCTTGTTGGCGTCGAACTCTGCCGCAAATGAGTGATGAGCTGAGACGGCGGTCCCAATCAGAGGGAGAGCGGCGCAGGTCGCGATGAGCACTCGATGAAGTCGCATGCTATTTCCCCTTCTCCGCCGCGGCACGCTCTTCCTCGCGTGCTCCGCTCAGGATGCCTTCCATGCCGTAATTCCCCTCGTGGCAGGCGTACTCGAACATGTCTTCTCCCGTGTCCACATACGGAATTGCGAGTGTCCACGGTTTGGTGAAGGTCGTTGGATCGGTAATCGTGACGCGATAGTCAATCTGTCCCGGGCCGACGCGCGTGAAGCGCTCGACGAGATGAAGATTTTCGGCGGCGCCTCGATACAGCACCTTGTCAGTGAAATTCGTCGTGTCCACGACCAGCGTGTCGCCCTCCCATCGAGCCACGGAATTTCCCATCCACTGTCGGATGGCCTGATTGACGTGCGGCCGCCCGTCGGTCGGAATCACACGAGCGCCGCCGAGCATTTCGATCTGAATCGCCACATACCCTGGGCTCTGGGTGATTCGGTAGTTGTTGTTGTAGGCGGTCGGGCTCATCGCTCCGGGCATGCCGCGGGTGATGCAGCGCTCAAAGGTGCTGCGATCGAGCCAGGTGTCGGTCCCCCGTCCATTGGCCCCCGTGCCTCGAAACGCGGGCCGTTTCGCTTCGTCAGCCGAACGCTTCTTTGCGTCTGCTGTTTGCTCAGGGACGCGACCGTCGGGCGGATCAATCACGAGCGAGGTCCGCGGCGTCGTCACCTTGGTGCCGCGATCCCACCAGAAGTCGTTGTAAGCGCGCTCGACGTCACCACGCGTTCCTTTCGTGCGACCCTCGTCGCCGCTCTGTTCCTGCGCGCGTTTTTCGAGCGCTGCGACTTCTTCGGCAGTGAAGAACTCCCTGCCTGCGACATTGGCAGGTCGCTCGAACGGCGTGATGGTCCGATTCGAGTACGTGCCCTGTAGATCGGGTTCGCCCCAGGGCGTGTGTGGTGGCGTCCACCTCTTCGCCGCGGCCGCGCTATCGGGTGTTGGCGCCACGCGTGGCGTCTGCGCGAAGGCGGAAAGAGGCGACAGCATCGCCACCGTGACGGCGATGGTGAGGAATCTCTGGTTCATTCCTGTATCCTTTCTGCCCGGTCGAAGACCCGCAGTCGCGACAGACTATATATGAGGATACAGGGTATTGTGTCGCTCGCTCTATCTTCGCGATTCCCCTTTCAAGACCCGTGAGGGCTGAAGCTTGTTGGGCCCCAGCAACACTTGACTCGCTGGTCCGTTCCTCCCCTTCTCGACATGCCACAAGAACCCGCAGTCGATGCAACGGAAGAAGTCGGCGTTGGGCGCGTACAGAAGATCAGCAAGCGCGGTGACATGCTGCCCTCCGCATTCGGGACACTGCGTTCGTGCTGATGTCATGGAAGCCCCCGAAATGAGATCGGAAGCTTACCGGCCGGCTGCGTCGCCTTCGTTAATCGCTGGTTAATTCTGGTTAATCATTCGGCGCCATTTCCGTTACGTCGAGCCAGCACACAAGTCGTCGTCTTACTTCGTCCCGATGCCGATGTGCACCGGGTTGGTCAGGACCGCGACTCCACTTCCTCCAGAGCGCTCACGAAGCATGCCGTCCAGCACCACACGCGCGTCGCGCCGCTGCTCCTCCGTCAGGCCTGCAACCAGCATCTCCGCCAGGGGATTACCGTTCAACACCCAGTTCCACATTTCCTGGCCCGACCGGAACTCGAGCCTCTCGGTCACGGTGTCGACACACACTTCTGTCAGGCCGACGTCGACAAGCCTCTGGCGCAATACCTCGGGATCGGAGACCTGAAATTCAAGTGGCGGAGGCTCGGTCGGAATGCCAGTGAAGTTCGCGTCGACCGCCCGCACGGCGGCCACGGTGAAGTGGATGAATTCGATCTGCTCGGGCGAGCCGTAGGCGATCAGGAGTACGCGTCCCCCACCTCTGGTCACCCGCGCCATCTCGGCGAGCGCGCGCGGCTGGTCCGGGACGAGCATGACGCCGAACTGCGATCCAGTGAGATCGAACATCGCGTCACTCAGATCCAGCGCGTGGCAGTCCATGACACGAGCGTCCAGGTTGGCGAGCTTCTCTTGCCGTGCGCGCGACTCGAGAAGTCGAATCATGGTTGGAGACCAGTCTGTCGCCATCACTTTCGCGCCGAGACGCGCTGCAGGCAGGCTCAAGCCCCCGCAACCCGCCGCGACGTCCAGAAAGCGCTCGCCGGAGGTCAACCTGGCGCGCGTTAGCGCTTCGTTTGCCAGCCATGTCTCGGTCGGCGTGACGAACTGGTCATAGCCAGCTGCAATCCGGTCCCATGCTTCGCGTTCAAGTTCCTGCGTGATCATGGTGTCCTCCTCGGTCTCAAGACGACGCTTTGGAACAAACGACATTACCGGAGCGGCAGGCCTCGGCGCTTCGGAAGAAATCCCCAAAGCACCGTGGTTCGAAAATGGGTAGTTCTATGTAGGCGTGGTGAGACCTGGCGAGCTAGTTTGGCGAGGGCGGCTCGGCTTGATCGACGACCATCACCTCAACCGGAGCGCGCGATGCCTGAAGGCGAAGGCCGAGTTGCTCCTGCAGCGCGGTGAACAGCGACACACCATCAGGCCTCAGCTCGCTGGCGCCGGCGCTGCCAGGTGGCGCCGACTCCAACCCGACGTCGCTGGACCACTCCAGTTCCAAGTCATATGCGGAAGCGAGACCGGTGCGATCGAGCACGGGACGACCCACGCCCCTTGACAACAACCGGGCCAAGCCCGCCATCGTCATGCCACGCGCCGTTAACGCCCGTGCTCCAAGGCGAAAGTCGCCGCATGCCGGAGGAAATCCAGGCGCACCGCTGGGGAAGAAGTTGCGAGCTTCCTCCGCGCACTTCGCATCTGATTGGCGAAGCTTCGCTCCGAGCGCCCCGTCTGTTCGCGCGGCCGTGAGGAGATAGACCGGCATCTCGCGCGTCTCAGAATGCACGATCAGCTTGAACCGTTCCGCCAGTAAAGGTTGGAGCATTCGCCTGATATCCGCGGGAGTGCGGTCTCCATCTGCGCGGGCATTCACATCGAACCGGTCCGTATCGATCCATGCGGGCCCTCCGATCACCTGCACTCCGTAAGCGTCGACGATGAGCCGCCTCAGTGGCGCCCCGATGGCAATGAAGCGGCCGCCGGGCTGCGGCCCGGCGAGACCCCCGCCCTGCTGGTTGCCGGTGAGATTGCGGCGAATCGAGGCGACCTCAAACGTCTCCGTTGTTTGTGCCTGCAATCCGATCACAACGAGAAGCGCCGAACAGGTCACACTGGTCGCAGCGACTCGCATGTGGACCTCGAGCCGATTCCGGCAAACAGTCCGGCGATGAACACCATCGCCACCGCTATCTGCATTGCGCCTTCAGGGAAGAAAGGCTGATTCGGTACCTTCGGGACGAAGAGATAGAGATTCACGAACGCCGCGATCGTCGCGCTGGCACCGCACACGAGAATCGCCGCAACACGGTGATCGCGATGAAAGCGACTGACCGCCCGTCCGATGACCACGGCAGTTGCGACGCACGAGACCGTGACCGACAACAGCCAGCCGGTCCCTGGATCCCACTTCAGTGGGTTCGGGACAAGCAACTGGTTCATCAGGCTGGCCGCGACGACGGCGTGAAAGCCAAGCAATGCCAGCATCGCGGTTGCGACCAGTACGGTCTCGGCTGTCATCCGAGGGTGTGTTCGGATGAGCAGGCTGGATCGCGCGAATATGGCGAACAGCACCTGTCGCCAGAACCATGTGTCGGACCGGTCGTGACAATCCTCCAAGAGATCGCCCGTGAGCGGCTCGTTGTCGTGGACGAATCGTTCGAGGAGAGCGACGGCGAGCCGTGGCGGTCGACGCGACGTCATTGCCGGCCTCCTTCGAACTGCGGGATGCCCTCCCACAGTCGAGTCAACGCTCGCCGTGTCTGCTTCACCGCCTTGAGACCCGACGAGGTCACGCGAAAGAAGCGCTTCGCCCGTCCGCCTCGCGCGGGCGTCGGATCGCCAAGAGTTGAGGACACGAGGCCGTTTACTTCGAGACGATCGAGCGCTGCATAGACAGCGCTGAGGATCACAGTGCGGCCACCTGTGCTTTCGATCTCACGCGCAATCGGCACGCCGTAGGCCTCTTCTCCGACGCGGAGGATCGCGAGCAGAATCATCAACTCGAAGTCAGTCAGATAGTCCCGAGCCAATGTTCACAAAGTGTGAACAAATATCTGTGCGAAGTCAAGTTGGAGACGATGGGTCAGAACTGCAACTGCATCCCGATATCAATCTTGCGTGGATTGGCGACCGAGGTCGGTCTGCCGTAGAACGGCGACGTCAGGATGCCGCTGTAACCGATGTAGTTGGCCCGGTTCGTCAGGTTTTGCACTTGGACGAAGAAGGCCACCCGGTAGCGCCAATCGATGTTCACGGTCTGCACCGTCGGCGCCTGGTTGCCAACGACCGAAATCAGGAAGCCCGGCGGCGGCGGGTTACTGCGTTTTCCAAAGGCCATTCCATACTGCGCGTTCATGTTGAGCGCCCACTGCGCGGACGCGCGCTCGCTGTTCCGCTCGACACCTGATGGACGATCGTTGAAGACGAGATCGCCGTTGTCGTCAAAGCCCGTTCGGATCGTGTAGGGTGTCCCGCTCGACGCATTCAGGTTGAGCGACACGGCAAGATTCCTGACGACCTGTGTGTTGAGACCAGCGTTCAGGCGATGACGAACGTCCTGCGGCGCAAATCCCCATTCGCCGTCGAGCGTGACGCCGGGGGCCAGGCTGAAGTCGCCGTCGGTGTTGTTCCGCGTTGACCCCAGCGTGTAGTTGCCGAAGAAACGGATTCGCTTCCAGTCGACACGCGGGCCACTAGTGGTTCCTACGAAAGGCGGCTGCACCTGCGCCAGCCCGCCATCGAAATTCACTGTCAGCGTATGCTGCCGCAGCTCGGCATCGGACACGACTTCAACGATGTTGATGAACCCGGGGTCGGGGCGAACCCCATCGACCGGCGCGTTGAGATTGGCGCCGCGCTGCAGACTGGTGCCGCGGACGTGGGCATAGGTAAAGCCAATGCGCGACAGTCGATTGAGTGCCTGGTCGATGCCTCCGCTGAACCGGATGTTACGCGGCATCCGTACGCTCTCGCTCAGCAGGTAACGGTTGAGCGGCGGAACGAAGCCAGCAGTCCCCAGGTCGGGGTACAACGGATCCGCGATATTGATCTCTTGTTGGCGGAATCCGTCCACGCGTAGCGTCTGCTCGTACGTGCCGGTACCGAGCCAGTCGTAGAAGATCCCGCTACTGGCTCGCAGCGTCGTTCGGCCACTGCGAGACGGCGACCACGTCACACCAAAGCGCGGGCCAATGCTGTTGAAATCACCGACGTGCGTCTGCAGCTCGTAGCGGGCGCCGGGACTGAGCGTGAGCCCCTGGCGCACCCTGATGTCGTCCTGGATGTAGATGGCTCCCTGAAAGTTGAAGTAGTCGATGTTCGGATCGCCGATTCGACGAGTGTAGCTGCGCGGCCGTCCTGCTTCGTAGGCCTCCAGGCTCTCGAAGGTGTACGTTCCCAGGTAGTTGTTGAACGAGTCGGAGTGGGCCCACACAGACTCGAGCGCCAGCCCCATGCGCACCGAGTGGATGCCACGAACATAGTCAAGATCCGAGCCGAGGTTGACGGTACGCGTGCGGCGCCCGCCAGACACTTGCTGCCCCCCGGCGGTAAAGGCGTCGTTCACGCGGATGGTCGGCGCCTCGAAAGCCGACGTCGACACTGAATCGTTCCACACGACGAACAGGCGGGTGTTCATGAAGAACCGCCGCCCAAGAGGGCCTGCCTCCTGAATGCGAAACTGATTCGTTTGTGAGTCTGTCGCGAAGGCGCGCTCCGGCAGGTCGTAGAGACCGATGCCCTGATTCTCGAACGCGCTCGTGTTCCGGTTGAACCCAAAGCGGAGAATCTGGTCCTTGGTCAGGGCGTAGTCGATATTCGCGTTCATGTTGACGAAATCGCGCGGCGTTCTGAGATTCA
>Ga0075428_100004307_pt1 | contig 15678 bp, 14 predicted proteins | sample RhiMetdeltSRZDD2_FD_75291 | JGI IMG/M metagenome (GOLD analysis project Ga0075428, IMG submission 75291) | Populus rhizosphere microbial communities from Tennessee, USA - Rhizosphere MetaG P. deltoides SRZDD2 | ecosystem: Host-associated > Plants > Roots > Rhizosphere > Soil | place: USA... | reverse complement strand
GGGGGGGGCGCGTCAGGTTTTCGCGCATACCCGCCTCGTAAAGAGGTGGGTATGCGCGATTTTGAAGACAAAGAGGGCCGGCTGTGCGATGGCGTGCACAGCCGGCCCTTCAGCTTACGGAGGAGTGACTATCCGAAAACTTACAGTTGATCAGGAGGCTTGGTCTCGGGTGGCTTGGTATCAGCCGGTTTGCCGTCCGAATCACGTCTCTTCAACGTAGGCTTGTCTCTGGGCTGATCCTCACCTGTGGCGCTCGGCTGTGACGGATCCTCGCCTTCTTTACGCCTCTTGAGGGTCGGGCGCTTCGGACCACTCTCACGGCCGCCGGCTTCCAGCGTCTTCGAGTTTGTGATCGCCAACAACCGCGACTTCACACGATTGAACTCAGAGGTCGAAACCGTGTACTCATCGCGATCCGGGAATCGCGACAGCAAGCTTTGAACCTTGGTTATGCGATCGGGAGTCGGAGGATGGGTACCAAACAGCTTCGATAGAGTGCCCGGTTTGTGCTTCTCTTTTTTCTCGAGCTTCTCAAAGAAAGATAGAAAGTTATTCGGATCGTAGCCGGAGGCCCAGAGGTACTGCGCGCCAAGCTTGTCCGCTTCCGTCTCGACGCCGCGGCTGAACTTGAGAAACGTCAGCGGCACGCCGATCTGCGCGGCCTGGTAAGCGATGTATCCGAGCCCGCCGGTCATAAAGATCAGCGGGATCATTGCGTAGTTTGCAAGTGTGGCCTTTGAAGCCTGCTCGACGCCGTGACGCGCGGTCACGTGCGCGATCTCGTGGGCCATCACTCCCGCGAGTTCGGCTTCGCTGTCGGCCGCCAGTATCGCGCCTTTGTTGACGTACAGGAATCCGCCGGGCAGCGCAAACGCATTGACGTCATCTGAATCAAGCACCTTGATCGTGAAAGGGATCTTGGCATCCGAATGAAGCGCTATGTTCTGGCCGACCCGGTTCACGTATTCAGTCACAACCGGGTCTTCGACAAACTTGCCCTGGCGATCGACGTCGGCTGCAAGCTGCCGGCCCATGTTTACTTCTTTGTTAAGCGAGTAGAAATTGATTTGATGGCTATTGATGTTGCGTTTGCCGATCAGCAACGGATTCTCGTCGTCGGCGAGCTTGCCTTTCGGCTCGCCCACGCCGCCGCTTCCGGTTGATGCCTGCGCCGGCTCCTGGGTTGGGGCTTGCTGCTGGTTATCTGCGAACAATGCACTAGGCGAGAGAAACATCGCCGTTAGCAGCATCACCGTGACGCGCTTTAATCGGGTCGATTTCATGGGGTTGAACTCCTCTTGTAGCTGATTGATGCTGGAACCGCCGGGCTGTTCCTGGGCTTTAGCTTAGCACGACGCTGATTCGCGCCGAAAGCCCTCCGTTAGTGATTGGTCATTATAACCCGCCCGAGATTAGACAGGTATTAGGCTTTTATTATAAATCCCTAATTGAGGCGGCCTGTAGCGTAGACTGTCCAGTCTGCGCCCTGTGGATTGCTTGGCTCCGAACCCTGGGCCCGCCTGGTTCTATCGCGCCTTAGACGCGGGGGCGACCAGTGTTCGCTAGGTTGCTGATGGGTCGGTCTTCATGCGCAGACTGGACAGTCTACGCTACCTACACTATCGAGTTCCTGCCAGCGTCTTACTCCGTCGCACTTCATCGGTGATGAAGTGGCCACGCACCAGATCGACTCCAACCGTCCAACCATGCGGCGGCCGCAATGTTAGAGCAGGATTCGAAGTCGCTTCCAACCAGATCTGACGGTTGCCAGTGAGAATCAAAACCGCTTTGTCGCTTGTCCAAAAGGCAGTCTGGTGAAGTGCTTCAACCCTACCCGCGAGTTGACTCAGAGCTTGATCCAGCCCGTCGTTTCGTGGCAACGATGATTGAGAAACGGAGTCATCTGCCAGCGTGTTGACTCCAAGCGTCCGATCGCTTCGTTCCACGACCGCAGTTGCTAACTGTTCGAAAAGCTCGCTCGATCCCTTTCCGATTAGGTCGGCGAATTCCGCAAGATAAGCCGCCAGGCTGAGTTCGTGCTCTGCCTCGATATAAAGCACCGACGAGCTTGTCCCCTCGTGAATCCCTCTGAGCCGCACCTCGGCGTTTGTCGGATGGCTCATTTGAAACGCGCATAAATGAGCCAGTATCACCGCCCATACGTCGTCGCCGACGCGGCCTTCAACCAACAACTGCGCGACGGGTTTGCCGATGATACCGACAAATACCTCCTCCAGCGACGCGCGGTCCTCAATGCCGTCGATCGACATGTCCACCCATTCCGCCCACGCATCAGCCAGCTTTACACCTGTGAATCTCAAGTCGCGCAGTTTGGCGCCGGTCAGGTTGCACCCGGTCAGATCCGCTCCAGTCAGATCCGCCCCTCGCATATCGCAGCCTTTTAGACTGCTTCCCGAGAGATTTGCGCCCATCAGATTTGCGCTTAGCAAGGAACAACCGTCGAGCCGTACGCCCGACAAATCGCTGTAGGAAAGATCTGCATTTTCAAGCAGCGCTCCCGCGAGATTGCTCCCCGCCATCTGAGCCATTCGAATAAAGGCGCCCGTCAGATTGGCGCGGCTCAAGTCGGTTTCGTTGAGGAAGGTGCCGACCAGGTAGGCTCCTTCGAGTTGAGCCCCTTGAAGATTTGCGCCGGTCAAATCCGAGCCGCTCAGGTCAGCGCGACTGAGGTCGGCGCCTTTCAATGACGCGCCGATCATGCTCGACTCGACCATGTTGGCGCCCGTGAGTGAAGTCTCGTTCAGCACCGCGCCGCTAAGAAAACAACCCGTCAGCCTCGCCTCTCTGAGGTTCGCGCGGTTCAGGTCGGCCATTCTGAGATTGGCTTCGGCAAGATCGACGTGTGAGAGATCCATGGCGGACAGATCGGTCCGCACGAGGTTGGCCCCTCTCAACCCCTCACCGCGCGCAACCCGATCTAATATGTCGCCTCTTGATAACTGCGGCATCGTTTGTTCTTACTGAAGAAGGCGTGCAAAGGGGCCGCCGGATAGCAGAATCGTAAGGGGGTTTAAGGGAGCGCGTGATACGAAACTAACCTCGGGACTCGACTCACCGCGCTATGGTATCCGGGATGGGCAGGCCAGTAAATACTAATCGTCCGACAAACTTCAGTTTGTCGAGTCTGAATCCGCTGTTACTGCAACTGCTACACCTGGCTCTAACAACCAGGCGCACGACTGATCCCCGTCTTTAGCCGCGCCATCTCCTGAATCTCCTCGGCCAGTTCCAGCGTGCGTTGAGCCGCCTGACGGGCCACCTGCTGTTCGTTGTCTGTTGTCGCGTACAACTCAAGCAGTCGCCGGCCAAGTTCGTGATGGTGCTTCTCGTCAGGTTGAATGACCTCGCGATATAGCGCCGCGGTCTCCACATCGCCAACCGCTTCGCAGAAATCGATAAAGCATTCGTTTCGCACCAGAGCAATGCCTTCGCGGGTGAACTGGCCCGCGGCTACGCGTGCGGCGGTGCTTTGAAGAGCGCGCAGATACTCAAACAGCGGCGAGTATCCGTTTTCCCGCGGATCGATCTTATCTGCATCGACCCCAAGCGTCTTTAGCCGATCGACTATCAGCCGATAATGCCTGGCCTCATCGCCGGTCTGGCGCGCGAAAGCAAGCTTTACGTCGAGCTCAGACGTTGTGCTCATCCAGATCGCGGCCAGTTCGCTCGCCTCGAGCTCATTCTTTAGCGCGACTCGCAAGAGCCGTTCAACGCTTAGATCCGGCATCGGTTCTCCAGCGGCGCTGAGCTTCCCGAGCCGGTCAAGCGCCACTCGATTCTCTTCTGCGAGCGAAGCAGTGAACTCTTCGCCGGTCAGCGCTGGTGCTATTTGACCCTGTGACATTGGACTTTCCTTTCGTCAAACGACTTTCCGATCAGCCGTAGCCTGATTGAGTGTCGAGCCAATGGTATTAGCTTCCGATACAGTTCACAAGCTATCGGCTCGCGACGGCCGATTGACCAACAGCGCGCGGGTGCCATAAGATTGCGGCCTCGAAATCCAACCGGGGGTACCACAATGACCGACGCTGGCCTCGCCGGCATTCAATCTAAAGCAATCCAGCCGGGTACAGAAAAAACCGGCGAGTACCACGCTCTTTTGCTCGGGCAAACCGTTTGTACCGTCAAAGACGAGAAGGGCCAGAACTGTCAGGGTCATGTAAAGCAATGGCAGACCGCCCCGCCTGAAGTCATCAAAAAGGCAGCAAGCGGCAATACGATTCACAGATGCCAGCGTTGCTTCACAATTTACGAAGGCCCGCCTCAGGAGTATCTACATCCGAACGCAAAGAAGGATAAGAAGCGTAAAAAGGTCTAAGCCGCTCGAAGGGAAAGCAATCATGAAGACAAAGAGGCTTGCCGTGATGAATAGATTAGTCTGGGCCGCTGTCGCGACGACCGCTATCTGCTTGTGTGCTATTGGTCAGCACAAGCCGGCCGTCAAGTCCGACAGTCTCAAGAAGGAAGCGAAGGCGCCAATGTTAAAACACGAATACGCAGATGTGAATGGAGTCCGCCTGCATTACGTGACCGCAGGTAAGGGCAAACTGATCATGTTTGTTCACGGGTTTCCGGAGTTCTGGTATGAATGGAAAAACCAGCTCGAGGACTTTGGTCAAGACTACCAGGCGGTGGCGCCGGATATGCGAGGCTACAATCTTTCGTCGAAGCCCAAGGAAGTCGACCAGTATCAGGTCAAGTACATGGTGGAAGACCTGCGCGCGCTCGCAGAAAAACTTGGTCACAAGAAATTTGTTCTGGTAGCTCACGATTGGGGCGGCGCAATCGCCTGGGCCTTTGCAATAGCTCATCCGGACTACCTGGAGAAACTTGTCATCATCAACGCGCCGCACCCGGGCGTATTCCAGCGGGAGCTGCGCGACAACCCGGCCCAGCAAACGGCGAGCTCGTACATGCTGATGTTCCGCAGCGAACAGGCAGAGAAGACTCTTTCTGATAACAACTACGCCGTACTAGTGCGGATCGTGCTCGGCGAGGGACTAAAGAACGGCGTGTTCACCGAAAAGGATAAAGAAGCGTACATAGAAGCCTGGTCGCAGCCGGGAGCTTTGACCGGCGGTTTGAATTACTATCGAGCCGCACGCATAGGCCCGCCTGCTCCAGGCGACGCGAACGCCGCGAATTTTGCGGCTGGCATGCCGTCGCTCAACGTGAACGTCCCGACGCTTGTGATATGGGGTGAGAAGGATACGGCCCTGCTGACAGGCAACCTTGACGGACTCGATAAGTACGTTCCGAACCTGACGATCAAGCGGATACCCGACGGAACCCATTGGGTAATCCACGAAAAACCGGCCCTTGTTAGCGGATACATCCGCGAGTTCATCAAGGGCAAATAAGCGCGTACCACAGACTTTAGTCTGTGATTGTACGCCGCGGCAGGTTGCCCTACGTGAAGAAGTCTTCAGCCTCCCCGCAGCACGAGCAACGTCGCAACGGCCGCCGGTTGTTGCGGCGATTGCTTGGGATCCGCAATCAGTTTCCTGAACGCCGCGATCAAATAGATGACCAGCTACGCGACGAATTTCAACGCAATGTCGCGGTGCTGGTACTCGATATGGTCGGATTCTCGCGTCTGACCGTTGAGCACGGGATCATTCATTACCTGGCAATGATCCATCAGATGAATGAGGCGGCGAGACCGGCGGTCACCGGTAACGGCGGTGTGGTGATCAAACAGGAAGCCGATAACCTGTACGCAATCTTTGACGATCCGGCGCTCGCGCTTGAATCCGCGCTCGACATCTTTCGCGCTTTTGATGCAGTAAATAGCGTAGTACCTCCAGGACGAGACATATTCGGAAGCATCGGAATTGGCTACGGCGCGACCCTGGTGATAGACGAGCGAGACATGTACGGCTGCGAAGTAAACATCGCCTGCAAACTCGGCGAAGACCTCGCGGGCAAGGGCGAAATACTGCTGACCCGGCTGGCTTATGAGGCGCTGCCGCCGGATCGCTATGTCTGCTCTCCGGCAGCTTTTTCAATCAGCGAGATGACTTTTGATTATTATCGCTACGAGAGATCGCTTCTGCTCAAGGACGGCGCAGCGTCTTAAGGCCCACCCGCCGCAGCAACTCTTCGTATCTCGGATCTGAGCGAATCTGGTCAAACATCGGCTCAATCTCGAGATAGGCCAGGTAGCCGTATCTTTCATCTCGAGCCTTTTCAAGCAACTCAAACGTCGTGTCGATGTCGCCGAGACCCAGATAGATCCGCGCAATAAGATATGACGGAACGTACCTTGACGCGGCGGAACTACGGAGTTGACCAAGTACGTCCTGCGCTTTGACCGTTTCTCCGACAACGGCGTAAAAGTGGCCGCGAGCGGACAATAACTCGACGTCATCACCCGATAGCGATAGTGCCTTTTGAAACGCGGCGTCTGCCTCACTATACCGCTGGGTTTGCTCAAAAGTTTGCGCCAGCCTGCGATACGTAAGCGGGAAACCCTCATCCAGCTCGATCGTCTTTTGATACTGCTCTATAGCCTCGTCGAAGCGGCGGGCCAGGTACAGCAGCCAGCCCAGGTTTGTGTTTATCGGCAGCGAAAGCGGATCGAGTTCCAGTGCCCTGCTTGTGTGTGCGAAAGCCTCATCGAATCGCCCAAACGCCGCAAGCAATACCGCGTAGAAATTGTGCGCGTATGCGTAACCGGGGTTGAGTTTTATCGCTTGTTTGAAGCCTCGCTCGGCCTCGGCCCATTCCCAGTCATATCCGAATTTAACAAAAGCCATCGACGTGTGGGCCTCAGCCAGCTTGCGGTCGATTTCAAGCGCGCGGCTCGCCGCAGCCTTGGCCTTTGGGAACGCATCGTGAGGCGCAAGCGCGCTATAGGTAACAAGGATGTTGTAAGAATCGGCAAGTCCGGCGTACGCCAGAGCATATTCGGGATCGCTGTCGATCGCTTGCTGAAAGTATTCTATGCCCTTCTTGAGTCCGTCGGGCGTTCGCTTGTTCCAGTAAAACCGGCCCTTGAGATAAAGCTGATAGGCTTCGGTGTTTTCTGTAAAACGCTTGGCTAGCTGCTTTCTTTCGGCGCCGCTCAATTTCAGTCGCAGCTTATCGGAGATCTCTCTCGATATCTCGTCTTCAACGGTGAAGATGTCCGAGAGCTTACGGTTGTATTGTTCGCCCCATAGATGTGATCCGTCTTCGGCGTCGACCAGTTCAGTCTTGATTATCAGAACGTCTCCGCGTTGAAGCACTCGACCGGTCAGCACTGCGCGTACGCCCAGCTGCTGGCCGATGATCTGGGGATCGATTTCTTTGCCTTTGTAACGGAAGACCGTGCTGCGCGCCATTACACGCAGCTTGGGGAGTTGCGAAAGGTTGTTAATGATACTTTCGGTAATTCCGTCCGATAAATACTCGGTGTCGGGATCTTCGCCGGCGTTGATAAGCGGCAAGATAGCGAGCGAGTCAATGACCTTGCGGGCACGCACCCGGCGCGACGTCTGCTGCTTGCGAGAAGTGGTTGAATCGGCACCCGCGCTTGAGGCGCTGTCACGGCGCAAATTTCGAAGGTCGACCGCAAGGTCGCGGGCGGAGTGGTATCGCCTTTCGCGATCCTTTTCCATGCACTTGCGGACGATGCGTTCCAACTCCGGTGGGACGTCATAGTTGAAGCGGGCGATCGCGATAGGTTCCTTGTGGACAATGCAGTCGACAATTTCAGTTGCGCTTGCGCCCTCGAAAGGCAGCCGTCCGGTCAGCATCTCGTAGATCACCACGCCTTGCGAAAAGAGATCCGTGCGCTGGTCGAGGTCACGCCCCAATGCCTGCTCGGGTGACATGTACGACACGGTGCCCAGCACTACACCGACGGCCGTCTGGCCTCCGATGGCAACGGTCGGATCGGTGCTGTCCAGCAAATCGCCGCCCTGGATCATTTTTGCCAGCCCGAAATCGAGCATCTTCACCAGTCCGCGCTCGGTGACGATCAGGTTCGAGCTTTTGACATCTCGATGAATGATTCCCACAGCGTGAGCCTCATCAAGCGCATCGGCGATTTGAACACCGATATCGATAACATCAGCAGTCGGGAGCGTTCGACGGTCTATGCGTTGCGAAAGCACCTCGCCTTCTACGTATTCCATTGCGATGAACATCGCGCCATCGTGTTCACCGATGTCATAAATCGCGGCGATGTTTGGCGACCGCAGGGCCGAGGCGGCGCGGGCCTCCTTTAGAAACCGGGTGCGACGCTCTTCGTCGTATTGATAGGAAGCCGGCAAAAACTTGAGTGCGACCAGCCGCCCGAGTCGAGTGTCTTCCGCCAGATACACTTCACCCATACCGCCGGCGCCGAGCTTTTCCTGAACACGGTAATGGGAGACTCTTTCTAAATGCACTTGTAGTGTTGTCCAGTCGTTGGTCGTTTTCCGACATTCAGTTTGTCGGACGATTAATGAGAGATTACGCGTTCCTTGCGATTTTTAGTTTTCCGGGTCACCCTCCTTCTCCTTGGCAAAGAACTCTTTTTTCTCCTCTATTACCCTTCGTTCAAATCTGCTGATGACGTAAACGGTTGCGATAATGATAACGCCGACCAGCAGCACAATCTGAATACGTTTGAGGTCCCCAACCAATTTTTCAATGCCGGTAGCAAACGTAAAGCCCAGACCGGCGAGAACGCCAACCCAGACGGCACAGCTTGCAAGTGTCAAAAGCGCGAATCTCAAGAATCCGAAGTGAGCAAGCCCGAAGAACATCGCGCTGGTGGTTCGGAGACCATAAACGTATTTCACAATAAACACCGACAACACTCCGAACCTGCGCATCAGCTTTTCAACTCGAGGCCTCGCGCGAATAAAGAACTGCCAGGTTCGCGCTCGTCCACGAAACCGCGCGCCGATCATGTAGCTCAGAGAGTCGCCCACGAATCCGCCTGCGGTGCCTACCACAAAGGCTTCTTCAAATGTAAACAGGCCAGCTCGAGCCAGAACGCCGGCGAAAAGCAGGGTTAGATCGCCCTCGATCATCGTTCCGAAGAACACTGCCCACAACCCGTATCTTTGCAGTAACTCGTACATTCGTTCGCTTTTGGTTCAGTTGCCCGACAAACTGCGCTTTGTCGACACGGGCCGGCTGCAAACGACAAACTGAAGTTTGTCGGACGATCAAACTGCCCGTTCTGGTTGTCAGATGAACCCAGGTGACCACAGAACCGGAAACTATGGAACGGGTTAAGTCGGAGGATTCTAGCGCACTTTGCTAAAATTGACATCCCTTTCAAGCCTTTGCTATCCTCAGAAACTAAAGCTTGATAGCTTGTCCGCGGAGGCGCGGGTACCCCTCTATGACAACGAACGGACCAGTCTTTATCGGCATCGACCTCGGAGGAACCACCCTCAAGGGCGCGTTGATCAGCAACACCGGCGAGATCATTCAGGAAACAAAATTCGAAGAAGTCCAGCGCCCGGAAGACCTTTTTAGCCAGATAGTCGAGACCACGCTCAGCCTCCGAGATCACAACAAGGCCGGCGGCTCGGTGGCCGGTATCGGAGTCGGCATCCCCGGACTGGTAAATCGCAAGACCAACCGGATCGAGGTCATGCCAAACCAGCCCGCGCTATCTCAAATCGACATAACCACGGAGCTTTCGCGCGAAACAGGCCTCCCGGTGATCCTCGACAATGATGCGAACACAGCGGCTTACGGTGAGCTTCACGTTGGAGCCGCTCGAGACCGGCGCGAGGTCTTTTTTGTGACGCTCGGTCAGGGGATCGGCGCAGGTTTAGTTATCAACGGGCAGATCTATCGTGGCGCCGCGGGCTTCGCCGGTGAGTTCGGGCACATGACCATCGATCCGGAAGGCATTGAATGCGTCTGCGGCAACATCGGGTGTCTGGAGACGATTGCCTCCGGGCCTAACATCGTGCGCCGGACAAGAGAAAGGCTCTATCGTGACCGGACGTCATCTTTGTCGCGGCTGGCGATCCCGCGCGACCGTGAGTTCACCGCCGAGGACATCGCCCACGCCGGCCGTGAAGGCGACGAGATGGCTCAGGTGATGATGGAGCGGACAGGCATGTTCCTGGGCATCGCTTTGGCGGCAGTCATCAACCTTTTGAACGTCGAGATGGTGGTGATGGGAGGAGGAGTGATGGACGCCGGTGACTTGATACTCAAGCCCACGATCAAGGAAACCCGCCGCCGAGCCTTCCCACCTTCATTCAACAGCTGCGAGATCGTGATTGCCAAGCTGGGCGCTACGGCTGGAATCATCGGCGCGGCGTTGATGGCGAGGGATCAAGCGGGTTGATGTCATGCGGGCATCTCGTAATTCCAGTTCTTCGACACTAAAGGCGATTGCTTCAAACTGCGTTGGCGGTAACCGCGTAGCGGTGTCCTCTCGGTAGCTTGCGTGGAGTGAGCGACACCCTGGGCCGCGTAGCGGTTACCTCTGGGCGTCAAAATCGATTTCTAGTCAAAACAGGTAACCGCTACGCGGCCCAGGGGTGTCGCCCACTCCACGCAAGCTATCGAGAGGACACCGCTACGCGGTTATCCTTTGTTGTCTTGCTGAAATTGGCGAGCGAAATGTCCAAACTCCAGTCCACCAACTGCGTTGGTGGGATTTGGTAGAAAACTTCCAAACTCCAGACCCAGAGTTACAGGACGGTGTCGCTTTGGCTCCTTCCGCGCATCTGCTGTTATACTTACCGCTTAAGTTTTTACCTTCTCACAACATATAGAATCCAAAGAGTGAGACGGCCGACCTGAGGCAACAAGGACTAATGGTAGATCTTCAACACATCAGAAATTTCTCGATCATCGCTCATATCGATCACGGCAAGAGTACGCTTGCGGACCGGCTGCTTGAAGTCACCGGGGCGCTCTCGCACCGCGAAATGTCCGAACAAGTCCTCGATGCCATGGATCTCGAACGCGAACGTGGCATCACCATCAAAGCCCACGCGGTGAGGCTCGACTACAAATCGCGCGACGGTCAGCAATACGTGCTCAACTTGATCGATACGCCGGGTCACGTTGATTTTTCTTATGAGGTGTCGCGTTCACTCTCGGCGTGCGAAGGCGCCCTGCTGGTCGTCGACGCGTCACAGGGCGTAGAAGCCCAGACGCTTGCGAATACCTACCTGGCGCTCGATCACAACCTGCATTTGATACCGGTGATAAACAAGATCGATCTGCCGGGCGCGGAACCCGATCGCGTGCGCGAAGAGATCGAGCAAACGATTGGTCTTGATACGCACAACGCGCTGTTGATCTCGGCCAAAATGGGAACGGGAATCGACGAAGTTCTCGAGGCTGTTGTCCGCGAGATCCCGCCTCCCGCCGGTAACAAATCCGAGCCGTTAAAAGCGCTTATCTTCGATTCGTGGTTCGACAGCTATCGCGGGGTGGTCGTGTTGATGCGGGTGATCGACGGAGTCATCCGTCCAGGAATGCGAGTTCGATTGATGGACGCGGAGAAAGAATACGAGGTCGATGCGCTCGGAGTGCTCACACCGAAGCCGCGTGTGATCGACGAGCTGGGCGCGGGCGAAGTAGGATTCTTCACCGCTCAGATCAAGACCGTCAGCGATGTTGAGATTGGCGACACGGTAACCGAAGCCGCGCGCCAGACGCTAACTCCTTTCCCGGGTTTCAAACGTATCAAGCCGATGGTGTTCGCCGGTCTGTATCCAATTGAGTCGAACAAATACGAAGAACTGCGCGACGCGTTGGACAAGCTGCGGTTGAACGACTCATCGTTCTTTTACGAACCTGAGGCATCTGCCGCGCTCGGGTTCGGATATCGCTGCGGGTTCCTGGGGCTGTTGCACATGGAGATAGTCCAAGAGCGGCTGGAGCGCGAGTTCGATCTCGAGCTGATCACCACCGCGCCGACCGTGCGTTATCGAGTGACGACAACGTCCGGCGATGTGACTGAGATCGACAGTCCGGCGAAGCTCCCCGACCCCGGCAAAATCGAAATGATCGAGGAGCCGATCATCCGCGCGATGATAATGAGCCACGATGACTACGTCGGCCCGCTGTTCGCGCTACTCGAAGAGAAGCGCGGCACTCAACTTGGCTTCGAGTATTTGACTCCAAAGCGAGTGTTGCTCACATACGAATTGCCGCTTGCCGAGATAATGCTCGACTTCTACGATCGCCTGAAGTCGCTCTCTCGCGGTTACGCATCATTCGACTATGAGTTGACCGGCTATCGCAAAGGTGATCTGGTCAAGCTCGACATGCTGGTCGCCGAAGAGCCGGTCGATGCGCTATCGCTGATCGTCCACCGCGAGTTCGCATACACGCGCGGACGCTCGCTGGTGGAGAAGATGCGCAAGCTTATTCCCCGACAGCTATTCGAAGTTCCGATTCAAGCCGCGATCGGGAGCAAGGTAATCGCTCGCGAAACGGTAAAGGCGCTCGGCAAGAACGTTATTGCCAAGTGCTACGGTGGTGACATCACTCGGAAACGCAAGCTGCTTGAGAAACAAAAAGAAGGCAAGAAACGCATGAAACGTGTGGGCAAAGTAGAGATCCCTCAGGAAGCATTTCTTGCCGTCCTCAAAGTCGATGACTAACCGCTAACCTCCGAGGGTCCATTCAGCGTCGGACGTGCTGCTCGCGTTTCGCCCCCCACCACAATCGGAACGTCGCAGCGGCCAGCGATCCCGCGATGAGCATCATCAGACCTCCGACGTAAAGCCACTTGTCCCCCGGAGCCTGGTCCCAAAGCAACTGTTCGCGATCACCCGCTTCCAGATTAAGCCGGGAGCCAAGATCGTATAGAAACCAACCGCCGCCCAACAATATCAACGCTGATAGCACAAGGATTCTCTGGGTTTTATCCATAACCGCCTCCGCGATCGTCCGCACGGCGCTCTATCGATCTCTTAGTCGTTCAGCTTGAACACAAACGTAATGATGCCGGTCACTCGCACCGGGACGCCGTTTAGAATCGTCGGCTCGAACCGCCATCGCCTAGCCGCATCCATCGCGGCTTGAATCAGCAAGGGATGCCCGCTCACGACTCGAACTGACTCGACCCGTCCATCAGGGGAAATTATCACCTCAGTTGATACATCACCGTATAGTCGAATCTTCCGCGGTATCTCAGGATAGATGGGCACAACGCGGTTGATCGCCTTCCCTTGCAAGACGGTTGATGAGAGAGCAAGCGGTTTGGTTTTGTCCGCCGGACGGGGCTGAGGCTTCGGAGGGTCGGGGGGAATGGGAAGAGAATCGGTCGCTTTTCTGTTGCCGTCCATTGGCACCAGACTCGTGCCAATGGTATTAGAGGCGTCATTCGGATCCCCATTAGGCGGACCTTCGTTTGGTCCAATTGTAACGCCATCCGGTATCTTAAATTGCGGCGGGCCGATCTTCTGTTGACCTGCGATTTCGTCATACTTCATTACGTTGTTGGGATCTGGGCGGGGCGTGCTCTCAGTAGTTCGCTGTTGCGTCACTACAACCCGAGGAGGCGTACCACCCCGCGGCGATGGAGCTATTTGTATTCCATCTCGATAGCTCGAGTCCGCAAGCTTTGGTTCAGCAAGCAACACCGAGAGCGCAAACGCAACGCAGGCGAGCGACAGATAGATAAGCGATGTGCCCACGAAGAACTTCGCGGTTCTTCCACTCCGCTTCTGAGCTGACGACACGACGAGCTTCTCGAACATAACGTTCTCCTTCTGCGCGCTCTCCCGGTAGAAGACCGGAACGACCACGCATCGGGCGCTCTATTGAATTGTTATGGCGCTCTGAGAACTCAGGAAAGGGAAGACTTTGGAAGGGCAGCTATCAGTAGTTAATTGTCGTTCTCAGAAGCAAACAGAACGACAACGAAGGACTGATTTCTGCTTCTGACCTCTGACTTCTGACCACTGACACTTCTATCCACTGATATCGACCTTCTCAACCAACAGAATGATCCGCGTCGGGACCGGATGCCCCGAGACAGTAGCCGGCTGAAAGGTTCTATTGCGCAGCGACCACCATAGTTGCTCGATCAAGTAAGGATCCTGTGGCGCGTCAATCACATCCACCAGTTTTCCGCGACCGTCCGAATCGACCTCGACCAGGGCAGACATGCCTTGATTGCCCGCTTTCTGATAGGCGATGTGGCTGAAGCTGACCAGGGCACTGTTATCAAGCACCCGGGGAAGTTCATAGTAATGCTCGGTCTGCGACGCTCCAGCGTCCGCGGGAAGGTTGTTATAGCTGTGATATTCGCGATCCGAGCCGTTGATGATCGGATAGATCGAAACCTGCTGGCTTTCCGGACCGTTCAGCGGAATCGGTCTAAAGCTCGAAAACAGCGATGTAAAAGACAACAGCGAAAACACCAACCCGGCGGCATAAGCCACGGGCCTCGGGTTCAGTTTCAACAACCAGGTGAAGACGCTTTCGGTCAGGCTGATTTCCCTTCGGGCCCTCCTTGTGGCTTCGATCATGATGTAGCTTCGAAGCTCGCGCGGGACCGCCGGCCGATCTGTCTGTCTGAGAGTGAGCGACACCTCTTCGATCTCGGTAAGACGCAACCGGCAACCGGTACAGGTGGAAATGTGCTCGCGGTATTCGACCGCTTCACGCTCCTGAAGCTCCCTGTCCAGGTAAGCCGAGGCTGCAAGTTCAAACTTCCTACATTCCATAAAACACCCGACCTCGTGATACCGACCGTGATTCACCATCTGATTGGGTACAATCACCCTCACGATTCACGCATCACTCCTCAAATCAAGTCCTTTACGCGGCGTCTTAGCTCTTCGCGTCCCCGCGCAATCCGAGACTTAACGGTCCCGATCGAAATTGAGAGCGTTTCGGCAATCTCCTCATAGGACAGCTCTTCAATCTCACGGAGCATCAGCGCGATCCGATACTCCTCCTTTATCTCACCCAACGCGTGCATTATTGAGTGCTCGCGCTCGCTGGAGATCGCCTCCGCTTCGGGTGAGGAACCGCGTCCGGGAAGCATGCTTCCAAGGGTCGCTTCGCTTTGTCCGCGGGTGATGTCCAGCGATATCGTCTCGTCGCGATGTCTCCGGCGCCACCACCGCTTCTGATTCATTGCCTGGTTTATAGCGATACGATAGATCCAGGTCTTTAATCCCGCTTCTCCGCGAAAACCGCTCAGCCCACGATAAATCTTCAAAAACGTTTCTTGCGCTGCGTCTCGAGCCTCCTCAGCGTCGCCCAGCAAACGGAAGCACAACGCAAAGACCGGCCTTTCGAAGTGGGCGACGAGTTCTTCAAAAGCCGCGAGATCGCCCGCTCGCAGCCTGGAGATCAACCTTGCCTCAGGGAGATACTCTATCGCCCGGGTATCGATTTCCAACCCGGCGAGACTGTTTTGCTCCAGGGCGGCCATGTCTCCCGCTGACATCGAATGGCACTCCTCGGTGAACGGCTGACCGGAGTGGGCCACCGCCCGGCCCTTTGAAGCCGAGCGCCGTTAATAGCTCCAAGTGGAACGGGCAGTGGCCCTTCACCTCACTTGTCGCTAGATTTAGACACCTTTCCGGTCAGAAAGTTCCGGCCAATCAAACTTTAACACAAAGCGACTTGCCGATCACCGGTAATGTCATTAAGTCCGTGGTCCGTAGTCCGTGGTCCGTGGTCCGTGGTCCGTAGTCCGTGGTCCGTAGTTCCGTAGTTGTCAACTATGTGTTG
>Ga0075428_100004306_pt1 | contig 15682 bp, 13 predicted proteins | sample RhiMetdeltSRZDD2_FD_75291 | JGI IMG/M metagenome (GOLD analysis project Ga0075428, IMG submission 75291) | Populus rhizosphere microbial communities from Tennessee, USA - Rhizosphere MetaG P. deltoides SRZDD2 | ecosystem: Host-associated > Plants > Roots > Rhizosphere > Soil | place: USA... | reverse complement strand
TCGCAGATCTTCGACTCGTCCGGGTTCGAGGTCGCCGCGCGGCGGGTGATCGCCTTGCATGCCAGGGTGTCCGACGAGCTCGGCGTGGACATGCCCGAGCTCGACCTGGGCGGCGGGTTCGGCATCGCGTACACCACCCAGGACGACCCGTCCGACCCGCATCAGCTCGCTACCGAGCTCGGCAAGATCGTCGAGCACGAGTGCAAAGCGCTCGACCTGGAGGTGCCGCGGCTGTCGGTCGAGCCGGGGCGCGCGATCGTCGGACCCGCGGTCTGCACGGTGTACGCCGTCGGCACGGTCAAGGAGGTCGAGCTGGACGCCGGGGCGTCGCGGACCTACGTCTCGGTGGACGGCGGGATGAGCGACAACATCAGGACCGCACTGTACGACGCGGACTACTCGTGCACGCTGGCGAACCGCCGGTCCGACGCGGGGCCGATGCTGGCCCGGGTGGTCGGCAAGCACTGCGAGGCCGGCGACATCGTGGTGAAGGACGAGTTCCTGCCCTCCGACGTGGCACCCGGCGACCTCGTCGCGGTACCCGGCACCGGCGCGTACTGCCGGTCGATGGCGAGCAACTACAACCACGTCCCGCGGCCGCCGGTGGTCGCCGTACGGGACGGCAGCAGCAGGGTCGTCGTACGGCGGGAGACCGAGGAAGACCTGCTCGCGCTGGACACGGGGGTGCAGTGATGGAGGATCCTCTCAAGGTGGCGCTGCTCGGTTGCGGCGTGGTCGGCACCGAGGTGGTGCGGATCCTGACCGAGCAGCGTGACGACCTGGCCGCCCGGGTGGGCGCGCCGCTGGAGCTCGCCGGGATCGCGGTACGACGCGCCGGCCGGGCCCGCGACATCGCCGTCGACCCCGCGCTGGTGACCACCGACGCGCACGCACTGGTGTCCCGCGACGACATCGACCTGGTGGTCGAGGTGATCGGCGGGATCGAGCCCGCCCGGTCGCTGATCCTGGCGGCGCTGGAGTCGGGCGCCTCGGTGGTGACCGCGAACAAGGCGCTTCTCGCCGAGGATGGCGCGACCCTGTTCGCCGCCGCGGACAAGCACCAGCGGGACCTGTACTTCGAGGCCTCCGTGGCGGGCGCGATCCCGATCCTGCGGCCGCTGCGGGAGTCGCTGGCCGGCGACGACGTGACCAAGGTGCTGGGCATCGTCAACGGCACCACGAACTTCATCCTGGACAAGATGGACTCCACCGGCGCCGGGTTCGACGAGGCGCTCGAGGAGGCGCAGTCGCTCGGGTACGCCGAGGCCGACCCGACCGCCGACGTCGAGGGTTTCGACGCCGCAGCGAAGGCGGCGATCCTGGCCAGCCTCGCGTTCCACACCAGGGTGACCGCTGCCGACGTGCACCGCGAGGGCATCACCGAGGTGACCGCCACCGACATCGCGTCCGCCCGCGAGATGGGCTGCGTGGTCAAGTCACTGGCGATCTGCGAGCTGGACGAGAAGTCCGACGCGGTCAGCGCCCGGGTGTATCCGGCGATGATCCCGGCGAGTCACCCGCTGGCCAGCGTGCGGGAGGCGTACAACGCCGTGTTCGTGGAGACCAAGGCGGCCGGCAGGCTGATGTTCTACGGTGCCGGTGCCGGCGGCGCGCCGACCGCCAGCGCCGTGCTCGGCGACCTGGTCTCCGCGGCCCGGAACCGGCTCAAGGGTGTGCCGGGCGTGGGCGAGTCGTCGTACACGCAGCGTGCGGTGCGGCCGATGGGCGAGACGCTGACCCGGTACCACGTGTCGCTGGACGTCGCCGACAAGGCCGGCGTGCTGGCGGCGGTGGCGCATGCGTTCGCCGAGCACGACATCTCGATCGAGACCGTCCGTCAGGAGGGCAGGGGCAGCGACGCCCAGCTCGTGGTGGTGACCCACACCGCCACCGACGCGGCCTTGTCCGCCACCGTTGAGGCACTGCGGGGCATGGACATCGTGCGCGAGGTGAGCAGTGTGATGCGCGTCGAAGGAGAATGATGGCGAACCAGTGGCGGGGGCAGTGGCGCGGCGTGATCGAGGAGTACCGGGACCGGTTGCCGGTGTCCGCGGACACGCCGGTGGTGACGCTCGGCGAGGGCGGTACGCCGCTGGTGGCGGCGCAGTGGCTCAGCGAGCAGACCGGCTGCGAGGTGTGGCTGAAGGTCGAGGGGAACAACCCGACCGGCTCGTTCAAGGACCGCGGCATGACGGTGGCGATCTCGCTCGCCGCGCAGGCCGGTGACAAAGCGGTCGCGTGCGCGTCGACCGGCAACACCTCCGCGTCGGCCGCGGCGTACGCCGTACGCGCCGGGCTGCTTCCGATCGTGCTGGTGCCGGCCGGGCGGATCGCCAAGGGCAAGCTGGCCCAGGCCATCGTTCACGGCGCCAAGCTGGTGTCGGTCGAGGGTGGTTTCGACGACTGCCTGCGGATCGTCCGCGAGCTCGGCAAGAACTACCCGGTGGCGCTGGTGAACTCGATCAACCCGGTCCGGCTGGAGGGTCAGAAGACCGCGGCGTTCGAGATCTGCGACGCGCTCGGGGACGCGCCCGACCTGCACGTGCTGCCGGTCGGCAACGCGGGCAACATCAGCGCGTACTGGAAGGGGTTCGTCGAGTACGCGAAGGACGGTGTCGCGACCCGGACCCCGCGGCTGTGGGGGTTCCAGGCCGAGGGCGCGGCGCCGATCGTGCGTGGTGCGGTAGTGGAGAGGCCGGAGACGGTGGCGACCGCGATCCGGGTCGGCAACCCGGCGTCGTGGCAGCTCGCCCTGGATGCGCGGGACTCCTCCGGCGGCCTGATCGAGTCGGTCACGGACGAGCAGATCCTGGCCGCGCAGCACGAGCTGGCCGTCCGCGAGGGCGTGTTCGTCGAGCCCGCCTCCGCGGCCGGGGTCGCCGGGCTGCTGGCCGGCAAGGCCGCGGGCCGGCTGGCCGGCGGGCTCACCGTCACCGTGACGGTGACCGGGCACGGGCTGAAGGACACCGATACCGCGCTGGCGTCCGTCGCGCCCGACGGGGTACACGCCGAGACCACCCCGGCGGACACCGACGCGGTCGCTCGGGTGTGCGGGCTGGCATGAGCGTGGTCGTCCGGGTCCGGGTGCCCGCGACCAGTGCCAACCTCGGGCCGGGGTTCGACGCCTTCGGGCTGGCGCTCGGCCTGTACGACGAGCTCGAGGTCCGAGCGGTCGATCAAGGGCTCACCGTTCGGGTCGAGGGCGAGGGTGCCACGGAGGTGCCGCGGGACTCCTCGCACCTCGTCGTACGGTCGCTGCACACGGCGCTGGACATGCTCGACCGGCCCGTGGACGGGCTCGAGCTGCGCTGCGTGAACCGGATCCCGCACGGCCGCGGGCTCGGATCGTCCGCGGCCGCGATCGTCGGCGGTGTGCTCGCCGCGTTCGGACTGACCGGTACGCCGGTCGACCACGAACGGGTGCTGCGGCTCGCGGCCCGGATCGAGGGACACCCGGACAACGTAGCGGCCTGCGTGTACGGCGGGTTCACGATCGCGTGGAACGACGCCGACGGCGGCCGGGCGGTCCGGTTGGAGCCGGACCCGGCGATCTCGGCGGTGGCCTACGTCCCGCCGGACACGCTGTCGACCGAGCAGGCCCGCGGGCTGCTGCCGGACACCGTGGCGCACGCGGACGCCGCGGCGAACGCCGGCCGTGCGGCACTGCTCGCGACCGCGGTCACGTCACGGCCGGATCTGCTGCTGCTCGCGACCGAGGACCGGCTGCACCAGCAGTACCGGGCACCCGCGATGCCGGACAGTGCCGCACTGGTCGGCGAGCTGCGCGCCGCCGGTGTACCGGCGGTGGTCAGCGGGGCCGGGCCGACCGTGCTCGCCCTGCTCGGCGCGGGTGGTGGCACGGAGGACGCTCCGCAGGGGTGGACCAGGCTCGCACTGGCCATAGACCCAGTAGGTGCACAGGTCTGGTCGGTGCCGTAACCGGCCTGTGGGAATGTTCCGGACGACACACGTGTTCTTGGTACCCGAGTCGTGCCCTGACCCTCCGTTGGTGCTAGTCTCGACTCACCCAATCCCCTCCAGGTGATTGGGAAACTCTCGCCACCACCCGGGCCGCCTTGCCCCGGCCACTTCGGTGGCGTACTCCTGTGGATTCCCGACGCAACCCGCGGCGGGAGCTCGCGGAGGCCCAGGTTCAGCGAGAGCTTGTGTGCCCACGTACCCGTCTTGTTGGTCGTGGGCGATGCCTAAGGGCGACGTGCTCCATGCAGTCGTCCATCCGTGTGGGAAGGACCTCACGTGACAGAAACAGTCGAAACCTCCACCGGTGCCGCCGGCGATCAGCCGGCCCCGGCGAATGACGCGGCGCCTACCCGGCGCCGGCGTAGCGGAGGCGGCCTCGAAGGCATGCTGCTCCCCGAGCTCAAGCAGCTCGCCGGGACGCTCGGCATCAAGGGCGCCGGCGCACTGCGCAAGGGCCAGCTGATCGAGGCCATCAAGGCCGCCCAGGGCAGTGGCCCGGGTGGCTCCGGGGGAGGGAACCAGGGCTCGGGCGGCCGCAACGCCGGCAACCGAGCGACCCAGCCGACGCTGGACGAGGCCGGTGACGAGCCGGCCGCGCGCCGGGCCGAGGCCCGCCGTAGCGACGGCAACTTGGGGGACAGCGCTGCCGGCCGGGAGACCGCGGGAACCGCGCGTCAGTCGGGTGACACCGACGACCGCCACGACAACCGCGATGCCACCCGGGCCGATGACAAGACCGACCGGGCCGAGGACAGGGCCGGCGACCGCGGCGGCGACAAGCGCCGCGAGGAGAAGCACGACGGCGACCGTGCCGCCGACCGTGCCGCTGACAAGGGCGGCGACGAGAGCGACCGCGAGTCCGGCCGGAACCGGGACCAGAACCGCGACCAGAGCAGGGACCAGAACCGGGACAACCGACAGGAAAACCGCGACGGCAACCGTGGTGACAACCGGGACCGTCAGGACAACCGGCAGGACAACCGGGACCGTCAGGACAACCGGCAGGACAACCGGGACCGTCAGGACAACCGGGGCGACGAGGGCGGCGAGGGCCGCCGGCGGCGTCGCCGGGGCCGCGACCGCGGCCGGGACCGCGACAGCCGCGGTGGCCGCACCAGCGGTGGCGGTAGCCGCGACCGGTACGACGTCGAGCCGGTGATCACCGAGGACGACGTGCTGGTGCCGGCCGCCGGCATCCTCGACGTGCTCGACAACTACGCGTTCGTGCGGACCGGCGGCTACCTGCCCGGCCCGAACGATGTGTACGTCTCGCTCGCGATGGTGAAGCGGTACGGGCTGCGCAAGGGTGACGCGATCACCGGTGCGGTCCGGCAGCCGCGCGAGGGCGAGCGCAAGGAGAAGTTCAACCCGCTGGTCCGGATCGACACCGTGAACGGCTCGGACCCGGAGGCGGCCAAGCACCGCCCCGAGTTCGGCAAGCTGGTGCCGCTGTACGCGACCGAGCGGCTGCGGCTGGAGACCGAGCCGCAGGTCCTGACCACCAGGATCATCGACATCGTCGCCCCGATCGGTAAGGGTGCGCGTGGTCTGATCGTGTCCCCGGCCAAGGCCGGTAAGACGATGGTGCTGCAGGCGATCGCGAACGCGATCACCACCAACAACCCCGAGGTCCACCTGATGGTGGTGCTGGTGGACGAGCGGCCCGAAGAGGTCACCGACATGCAGCGCACGGTCAAGGGTGAGGTCATCGCCTCGACCTTCGACCGGCCGGCCGACGACCACACCACGGTCGCGGAGCTGGCGATCGAGCGGGCGAAGCGGCTGGTCGAGCTCGGTCACGACGTGGTCGTGATGCTGGACTCGATCACCCGGCTCGGCCGGGCCTACAACCTCGCGGCGCCGGCGTCCGGCCGGATCCTGTCCGGTGGTGTCGACTCGTCCGCGCTGTACCCGCCGAAGCGGTTCTTCGGTGCGGCCCGCAACATCGAGGACGGCGGCTCGCTGACCATCCTCGCGACCGCGCTGATCGAGACCGGCTCGAAGATGGACGAGGTGATCTTCGAGGAGTTCAAGGGCACCGGCAACATGGAGCTGCGGCTGCGGCGCGAGTACGCCGACAAGCGCATCTTCCCGGCCATCGACGTGGACCCCTCCGGCACCCGCCGTGAGGAGCTGTTGATGAGCAAGGACGAGCTCCAGGTGACCTGGAAGCTGCGCCGGGTGCTGTCCGCCCTCGACGGTCAGGCCGCCCTCGAGCTGCTGATCAACAAGCTCAAGGAGACCGGCTCCAACATGGAGTTCCTGCTCCAGGTCAACAAGACCACTCCCACCATGGGTGGCTCCCGTCGTACCAACGACGGCGACTAACCCGTGATGGCCGAGTGCCGGCCGAGATAAGCAAGCACCGCGAGGACTCGCCGGTGGTCGTCTGGACCGCCGGCGAGTCCTAGTTTCGTCAGGATGCTGCTGACGTGGGTCTCGACGGTGCGCTCGGTCAGGTAGAGCCGCCGGGCGATTCCGGCGTTGGTCCGGCCCTCGGCCATCTGCGCGAGTACGTCGGTCTCGCGCGGGGTGAGCGACGCCAGTGGGTCGTCGCGGCGGTTGCTGCCGACCAGCCGCGACACCACCTCCGCGTCCAGCGCCGAACCGCCCGCGGCGACCCGGCGCAGCGCGTCCAGGAAGTCGTCCACGTCCAGCACCCGGTCCTTGAGCAGGTAGCCGAACCCGCCGGTGCTGACCAGCTCGACCGAGTGCCTGGTCTCGACGTGCTGGGAGAGCAGCACGATGCCGAGGTCCGGGAAGTCGGCGCGCAGCGTTCGCGCCGCCCGGGCGCCGTCGTCGGTGTTGTCGGGCGGCATCCGTACGTCGATCACCGCGACGTCCGGCCGGTGCCGTCGTACCGCGTCGACCAGTGACGGCGCGTCGACCGCGGTGGCCACGATGTCCTGGCCGGTGTCGGCGAGCAGCCGGGCCAGGCCTTCGCGGAACAGTGCCGAGTCCTCGCCGATCACGACCCGCATGGCAGCACCGCCTCCACCGTGGTGCCGCCCCCGGGCGGGCTGAGCACCCGGAACGTGCCGCCGAGTGCGGCGACCCGGTCGGACAGCCCGGCCAGTCCGGATCCGGTCGCGACCCGAGCACCTCCCAGGCCGTCGTCGGTGACCCGGACCCGTAGCTGCCCGTCGGTCTGCGCCACCTTCAGTACGACGGTGCGCGCGGCCGCGTGCTTGAGTGTGTTCGCGACTGCCTCGCTGGCCACGTAGTACGCCGTGGTGGTCAGCTCGTCGGGCAGCGAACCGTTCGCCTGGATGTCCAGCTCTACCGGAATCGGCACCTTGCTGGTCAGGTTGCTGAGCGCCGGGCCCAGCCCGTCGTCCAGGCTGCTCGGCCGCAGTCCGTGCGCGACCTGCCGCAGCTCGGCGACCGCGGTCGCGAGCTCGGCGACCGTGGTGTCGAGCAGCCCGTCGACATCGACTGCGCCGTCCACATCCCGCTGAGCCAGTTGCTGCTGGTCCAGATGTCGCTGGGCCAGCCGCAGCGACATGCCGAGCGAGACCAGCCGCTGCTGGGCACCATCGTGCAGGTCGCGTTCCAGCTTGCGCCGCTCGGCATACGAGACCCTCAGCAGTCTGGCCCTGCCGGCGTCCGCGGCGTCCAGCGCGGCGCGCAGCTCGAGCCGGAGCCGGACCACCTCGACCAGCAGAGCCGAGGCGTCGGCGATCTCGCGGGCGAGCGGCGCCGGACAGCCCCGGCTGAAGGTGATCGCGCCGATCTCGTCGTCGCCGATCAGAACCGGCGTCGCGCCCGCGCCCGTACGACGGTCGTTGCCGGCCGCATCGACCATCGCGGTGCCGCCGGGCATCCGGTAGCCGACCCGCAGATCGGGATCGGCCATCGCGGCCCGCAGCACCGGCTCCAGCTCCTCCGGCCGGGCAATGCCGGCGTGGGCCCGGCGGCGCAGGTCCTCGATCGCGGCGAGGGTGCCGCGCCGCACCGGGTACAGCTTCTCGTCGACCTTGCGTTGCAGCCGGTTGCGCAGCGGGCTGAGCAGCACCGCACAGATCGCGGTCGCCGCGGCCGCGGCGATGGTCGAGTCGCCCGGAACCACCAGACCGCTGACGAACGTGGCAACGGTCAGCACGCTCAGCAGCGCGGCACTGACCAGTCCGTAGGTGATCGTGCCGCTCAGCACCCGGTCGACGTCGTACAGGTCGTGGCGCAGCATTGCGATCGCGGTGGCGGTCGGGATGCCGACGTACATCGCGGCGAGGCCGACCACGACCAGGTCGGCATCTCCCAGCAGCAGGTAGCTGGTCCAGCACAGCAGCAGTGTCGCCGGCACGGTCAGGCCGGCGACCACGAGCCACTTCAGCCGGTCGCGACCGACCGCGTCGGCGGTCCGGCGCCGCCGGAACAGCGACACCGCGGACGCCACCAGCAGGCCGAGGAACAGCGGCAGCATGGCGATCGCGAGCGGTGCGGCCCACTCGTGCGTGCCGAGCGGCCGCGGCACGTCGTCGTACGGAGCCGGATAGGGACCGGGCGACATCGCGACGAGCACCGTGAAGGCGACCGGCACCGTGAGCAGGCCGGCGGCGACCATCCGCCAGCGCGGTGACGGTAGCCGGCCGTCGGGGAACAGCAGTGCGAGCAGCGCCACCGGTACGTACAGCCACATCCAGCTGCCCTCGGAGAAGGCCGCCAGCTGGTCCGCCCCGGCGACCGTCAGGGTGTACGTCTCCGAGGCCGAGCTCAGGATGAGGAAGGCACCGGTCCAGGCCAGCACGGCACCGACGAGGTTGGCCGGATGCCGGCGCGTGACGAGCAGGCCGAGCACGACGGCGTACAGGCCGATCACCGCGCCGGCCACGAACGAGGCGGTGCCGCCCGCGTCCGACCCGTCGCGCAGAGCCACGCCGCCGAGGCCGGTCGCTACCAGGGCGACGGCCGCGGCCGCGACGGCGAGCACCCGCGGGAGGGTCACGTACTCACGGTAGATCCGCAGGCCGGTCCGGGACCCCTGTGCTGGCACGGAGATCAGGTCGGGTGGCAGCCACGATGCCTCGCGTGGCCCGCCTCGGCCACGGTGGGCGGGTCAGGAACTCCCGTACTTCTGGAGGCTGGTCACCATGACCACTACCACTGCTGGTGCGCGAAAGGTCACCGTGCGCCGCGAACCGCGCGACCTGCGCCGGTTCTGGCGGCTGCTGATCGCCATCGCGCTGCCGATCGGGCCGCTCGGCGTGACGGTCGCGCGCGGCATCATGCCGTACTGGACCAACGACGACGGGCGCACCATCGTCGAGAAGTCCGCCGCACATCCGGATCTGCTGAACGCGAGCGCCTGGATGATGCTGGTGCTCTTCCCTCCGTTGCTGCTGGGGATGCTCGTTCTCGGGTACGTCGCCCGCCGGGGCGCCCCGGTGCTCGCCACCGTCGGCGCCGGGCTGAGCTTCCTCGCGTACGCCGACTGGGGTGTCGCCGGTGACGGCGACTACACCATCCTGACCATGCACGATGCGGGCTTCGACGTCGACACGATCTACCGGGTCGTCGACGCCGGCTACGCGCATCCGGTCGCGACGGTCAGCGGTCTCGGCTGGGTGGCCGGGCACATCCTCGGCATGATCCTGCTCGGCATCGCGCTGTACCGGGCGCGGGTGGTGGCGCGCTGGGTCGGCATCGCGCTGGCGGTGTCGCAGCCGATCCACCTGATCTCGGCGATCATCGTGCCGAGCCGGCTGCTGGACGTGACGCTGGGCTGGGGGCTCACGACGGTGGGGTTCGTGATGGTCTCGGTCGCGATCGCGCGGATGCCGGACGACGAGTGGGACCTGCGGCCGGTCCGCGTGCGGGAATAGCGGCCCGATTCGCGCCGTTGACCGTGACAGTGGCACAATCGTGCGTTGGTTCCGGTTCACCTCCGCGTCCGCGGGGGACCCGGGCCGCCTTTGACTCGAGGAGACCCATGAAGAGCGACATCCACCCGACCTACGTGGAGACCACGGTCACCTGTACCTGTGGGAACACGTTCACCACGCGCTCGACGGCGGAGAACGGCATCATTCATGCCGACGTCTGCTCGAACTGCCACCCGTTCTACACCGGCAAGCAGAAGATTCTGGACACCGGTGGTCGGGTCGCGCGCTTCGAGAAGCGTTACGCCAAGAAGTAGCTGGCTTACGGCGCCGGTCCTGCGAACCCCACGAGGTTCGGGACCGGCGCCGTTGCGTTGTCACGGCCACCGAGTGTGTGTTCACGAATCGCCAGCGGACCGGCCGGATTCCTGGCGATTCGTGAACACACTCGATGAGGAGAGGCGCGGATGTTCGAGGCGGTCGAGGGGTTGAAGGCGGAGTACGCCGAGCTGGAACGGCAGATGGCGGACCCGGCGCTGCACTCGGACCAGACGGTGGCGCGCAGGGTCGGTAAGCGGTACGCCGGGCTGGCGCCGATCGTCCGCACGTACGACGAGTGGCTGCGGACCGCGGGCGACATCGAGGCCGCGCGCGAGCTCGCGGGGGAGGACCCGGCGTTCGCCGAGGAGGCGACCCGGCTGGAGCACCGGCGCGAGGAGCTCGCCGAGAAGCTGCGGTTCTTGCTGGTCCCGCGGGACCCGGGCGACGACAAGGACGCGATCCTGGAGATCAAGGCCGGCGAGGGCGGTGACGAGTCCGCGCTGTTCGCCGGCGACCTGCTCAAGATGTACCTCAAGTATGCCGAGTCGCAGGGCTGGAAGACCGAGGTGCTGGACGCCGCCGAGTCCGACCTCGGCGGGTACAAGTCGGTCACCGTCGCGGTGAAGGCGAAAGGTACGCCGGAGCCGGGCGACGCGCCGTACGCGAAGCTCAAGTTCGAGGGTGGCGTGCACCGGGTGCAGCGGGTGCCGGTGACCGAGTCGCAGGGCCGGATCCACACCTCGGCCGCCGGCGTGCTGGTGCTGCCGGAGGCCGAGGAGGTGGACGTCGAGGTCGACCAGAACGACCTGCGGATCGACGTCTTCCGTTCCTCCGGCCCGGGCGGTCAGAGCGTCAACACCACCGACTCCGCGGTCCGGATCACGCACCTGCCGACCGGGATCGTGGTCTCGATGCAGAACGAGAAGTCTCAGCTGCAGAACCGGGAGCAGGCGATGCGGGTGCTGCGCGCCCGGCTGCTCGCGGCGGCCCAGGAGGAGGCCGAGAAGGAGGCCGCGGACGCCCGCCGGTCGCAGATCCGCACCGTCGACCGGTCCGAGCGGATCCGCACCTACAACTTCCCGGAGAACCGGATCTCCGACCACCGGGTCGGGTACAAGGCGTACAACCTCGACCACTTCCTCGGCGGTGAGCTGGCGCCGGTGGTCCAGGCTCTCACCGAGGCCGATCTCGCCGAGCGCCTGGCCGCTGTCGACACCACGTCATGACCGCCGCGCGGACCGTCGTCGCCGGTGCCGAGCAGGTGCTGGCGGCGGCCGGTGTCGAGTCACCCGGGTACGACGCGGCCGAGCTGCTTGCGCACGTGTGCGGCACCACCCGGAGCCGGCTCACGCTGCTGGACGTGACCGCCGAGCAGCAGGCGGCGTACGCCGAGCTGGTGAAGCGCCGCGCGGCCCGCGAGCCGCTGCAGCACCTGACGGGTACGGCGGCATTCCGGTACCGGGAGCTGGCCATCGGTCCGGGTGTGTTCGTTCCGCGGCCGGAGACCGAGGTGATGGTCGGCTGGGTGCTGGAACGCCTGACAGGTGCGGATCGGCCGCTGGTCGTCGACCTGTGCGCCGGGTCGGGCGCGATCGCGGGTGCGATCGCGACGGAGCATCCGGGCAGCGTCGTGCACGCAGTGGAGAAGTCGGCCGAGGCCTGTGTCTGGGCCCGGCACAACCTGGTCGGCACCGGTGTCAGTTTGCATGAGGGCGACATCGACGGCTGCCTGCGGGAGCTGGACGGACAGGTCGACGTGGTCGTCGCCAACCCGCCGTACATCCCGCTGGCGGCGTGGGAGTCGGTCGCCGCCGAGGCGCGTGACTACGACCCGGCGCTGGCCCTGTGGTCCGGCGACGACGGGCTGGACGCGATCCGGGTGGTGGCCGCGACCGCCGCCAGGCTGTTGAAGCGGGGCGGCTGGTTCGCCTGCGAGCACGCCGACGTCCAGGGTGAGTCGGCGCCCGCTGTGTTCGCGGCCACCGGCGACTTCGCCGCGGTGCGCGACCAGCCCGACCTGGCCGGCCGGCCCCGGTTCGCCACCGGCCGGCGGATCTGAGGTAGTTCTCGAGCGCGCCGCCGACGCGCTGCGCTACCTCGACGAGCTCAGCCAGCCGTCGCCATCGCCAGCGCGACCATCGCGACGACGGCCTCGGCGTCCGACACGCCCTGGTCCACGCACAGCGACCGCCAGGTCGGGAACGCCGCCGCGTGTCCGAGCACCGCACCGACCCGGCGTCGCCGCGCGCCGCGGACCCGGAACGGCGCCAGCAGCAGGCCGCGCCAGTAGAGGTCCCGGGCCGCGAGCCGTTCGCGCTGGCTCGCGGGCATCGCGGCACGGTCACGGTGCGACAGCGCGAGCATGTCCTGGCCGTCGCGGTGGAAGCGGTACAGGTCGGTCAGCGCCGCGCGCAGCCGTCCCTCCGGGTCGCCACCTTGCTCCACGCCTCCGGGTCGGGCGGCACCTGCTGGGCGAGGTACGGCCTGCGGCTGCCTACTCGTAGGTGACCAGCTCGGGACGAGGACGTAGCGCGAGCACCTGCGCGGGGGTCATCAGCTTCCCGCGCCGGGCGTCCTCGTCGTAGAACAGCTTGAAGCCCGCGTGCACGCCGGGTGCCAAATCCGGGGTGAGCTTGCGCCAGGTGGAGATCTTGTCCGTCATGTGCCCGATGCCGTCGATGGACTTGACCACGACCACGCCGGGGTGCTTCTTCAGCGCCTTCTCGTTCGAGACGACCCGTCGGGAAAGCTGGTGGAACACGAACACCTTCTCCGGCAGGTCGTGCCGGGTGACCAGGCCGCCCAGGTAGGCCGCGATCGTGTCCAGCTCGGCGCCGCTGGTCCGGCCGAAGACCCGGCCCGGCACCTGGCCCGGGCCGACCGCCCACTCCGGGTCGAAGGCCAGCCCGACGTCGGGCATCGACAGCCACCTCTCGTACCGCTTGATCTCGCGCAGCGGCTCCGCCCGGCCCGGCTGCACGTCGAGGAGCAGCAGCATCCGGTGCCTGCGGGCAACGGCCAGGTAGCGATCGACCTCGGCGTCGTCGACCCGGCTGCGGTACATGCCGTCCGCGCCGCCCTTGGCCTGGGCGAGAACCACGATCAGCTCCATCACCGGCAGGGGTACCCGGCCGGAGGCGTACGACGTCGCGAGCCGCTCCAGCCGGGCGGCTCGGGCGTCCAGGTCCGAGTCCAGCGGGCCGAGCGCGGGCGAGCCGGGCAGGCCGACGTACGCGACCAGCTGGTGCCGGGGGAACACGGTCCTTCCGCCGCGGGGCAGTTCGTTCCTCGCCCGGACCGGCTGGGTCGCGGTCGGCGTCGTGGTTGCGGACGCGCCGACCGGGGGCGGATAGTCCTCGCAGCCGACGATCGCCCCGCAGCACAGCAGGACGGCAGATACCGCGTACGTCGGGCGTAACACCTCGCTCAGTCTGCCCTGCCCGCGACCGGACCCGCACATCGCCGCGCGCATCAGCCGGCGGCGTACCCGTCGATCTCCGCGAGCAACGCGGCCTTGACGGCGTCGTCGGCGAACGAGTGCCTGACCGCTGCCCGGGCCAGGTCCGCGAGGCCGTGCTCGTCCAGACCCAGCAGCCGGGCCGCGACGGCGTACTCGGTGTTGAGGTCGGTACCGAACATCGGCGGGTCGTCGGAGTTGATCGTCACCTGCACCCCGGCCGCGACCATCACCGGCAATGGGTGATCGTCCAGCGTCGCGACCGCCCGGGTGGCGACGTTCGATGTCGGGCACACCTCGAGCGGTATCCCGGTGGTCGCAAGGTGCTCGAGCAGGGCCGGGTCCTGCACCGCCGACGTACCGTGCCCGATCCGCTCGGCGCCGAGCAGCCGGAGCGCGTCCCAGATCGTCTCCGGCCCGGTGGTCTCGCCCGCATGCGGCACGCTGTGCAGGCCGGCCGCGCGGGCGGCGTCGAAGAACGGCTGGAACTGCGGTCGCGGTACCCCGATCTCCGGCCCGCCGAGCCCGAACCCGACCAGCCCGTCCGGCCGCAGCCGGGTCGCCACGTCCAGCGTCGCCTCCGCGGCCGGCAGCCCGTCCTCGCCCGGGATGTCGAAGATCCAGCGCAGCGTGACACCGAGTTCCTTCTCGGCCGCGGTCCGGGCGTCCTCGATCGCCTCGCAGAACGCCTCCGCCGCGATCCCGCGCGCCATCGACGTGTACGGCGTCACGGTGAGCTCGGCGTACCGGACCTGCTGCCGGGCCAAGTCCCGGGCGACCTCGTATGTCAGCATCCGCACGTCGTCCGGGGTCCGGATCAGGTCCACCACGGTCAGGTACAGCTCGACGAAGTGCGCGAAGTCGGAGAAGACGAAGTACGCCGCCAGCTCGGCCGGGTCCGCCGGCACCGCCGACCCCGGGTGCCGTGCGGCCAGCTCGGCTACGATCCGCGGCGACGCCGAGCCGACGTGGTGCACGTGCAGCTCAGCCTTTGGCAGTCCGGCTATGAAGGCCGGCAGATCGGATTGTGCGCTCATGTGCCGGAAATCCTACTGAGGCGAGGCGGTGCGGGCCCGGCCCGGCCCGAGCCCGCACCGCCTCCGCCCCACCGCACATTCGCGTGGTTAACCCGCCGAACGGAGGGTTCGCCCCGGTCATGCGCGGCGATAACCCTCGATTCGCGTGGTTGACCACGCGAATGTGCGGGGCTCGCGCGGGGGCGCTGGGCCCTCGCTCCGTCCGGATGGGACGATGCCTGTCGTGAGTGAGCGTTTCGTCTTCACCGGTACCGATGTCTGGCCTTCGTACTCGGCCGCCGTCGACGCGATCCTCGAGGGCCAGCTGGTGGTGTTCCCGACCGACACCGTGTACGGCATCGCCGCCGACGCGTTCAAGCCGGACGCGGTCCAGCGGCTGCTGGACGCGAAGGGCCGCGGTCGCGACATGCCGCCACCGGTGCTGATCTCCGCGGTCGAGACGCTGGACGCGCTCGCCGCCTCGGTCAGTGACGCGGCCCGCGCGCTGTGCGAGGCTTTCTGGCCCGGCGCGCTGACGGTGATCTGCCTGGCGCAGACGTCGCTGATGTGGGACCTCGGTGAGACCAAGGGCACCGTCGCGCTGCGGGTACCGAACCACGAGAACACCCGCGAGCTGCTCAGCCGCACCGGCCCGCTCGCGGTGTCGTCCGCGAACATCAGCGGCAAGCCGGCCGCCACGGACGTGTACGACGCCGAGCGGCAGCTGGGTGACTCGGTCCGGGTGTACCTGGACGGCGGTTCGCTGGCCGACACGGCCGAGACCGCACTGCCGTCGACGATCGTTGACGTGACCGGCGACGTGCCGCGGGTTGTTCGGCTCGGGGCGATCAGTCTCGACCAGCTCCGTGAGGTCGCGCCCGAGACCATCGGGCCGGACGGCGAGCTGCCACCCGAGCCCGCACCGGGCGCTACCGAGGAGAGCTCTCTCGAGCCCGAGGCGGTCGCCGTACCTGAGACGGTCGCTGAGCCCGAAGCCACCGAACCCGATGCTGGCGCCGAGCCCGAAGCCACCGAACCTGACGCCGCCGCCGAACCCCAAGCCGCTGCCGAGGCCGACGCGGTCGCCG
>Ga0075428_100004303_pt1 | contig 15688 bp, 16 predicted proteins | sample RhiMetdeltSRZDD2_FD_75291 | JGI IMG/M metagenome (GOLD analysis project Ga0075428, IMG submission 75291) | Populus rhizosphere microbial communities from Tennessee, USA - Rhizosphere MetaG P. deltoides SRZDD2 | ecosystem: Host-associated > Plants > Roots > Rhizosphere > Soil | place: USA... | reverse complement strand
CTCGTCGGCTCAATTCACCCTGAGCGTTGACGACGTTGAGGTACGCGGTAATCTTTGCGTCCTTAGGAACTATTTATAGAACGAAAACGACAGGGCGCGTTCGGTTCTAAAGCCTTCCAGCGATGAATTGTTGGATGCTCAGTTGCACTTGTCTGGGCAGTCTCAGAACGATTGGAAGGGAGGAGTATGGATTCGACGTTCTTCACAGTCGTTGCAATCATGGCGGTCGTCGTTCAAAGTTACGTCCTCCTGCTCTTCTTTTTCGAACCCGGGCTCCGCTACAAAGTCTGGAATCCTCCCGCCCCAAACTCGCCAGAATTTCTGAACATGCTTCAGGCGCTGTTGGGCGTCTGCACCTATCGTTCGAGCCGTGTCGATGTCCTGACAAATGGCAACGCCTTCTATGCCAGCGAGCTCGACGCCATTCGTGCGGCGCAAAAGAGCATCAACCTTGAGGCCTACATCTTCCAGGAGGGTAAATTGACCCGTGACTTCGTTACGGCCCTTGCGGAACGAGCGCGATTGGGAGTGAAAGTGAACCTGGTGATCGATGCGGTGGGTAGCGCCGGAACAGGCCGCAGCTATTTTCAAGAGCTCTCCGATGCCGGAGGTCGAGTCGCGAGGTATCATCCGTTTGGCTGGGCAACGGTGGCGCGCTTCAACAATCGGACGCACCGCGTATTGCTTGTGATCGATGGGAAGGTGGGCTTTGTTGGTGGAGCCGGATTCGCCGATCAATGGTACCAGGACACGCCTAAGAACCCGCGCTGGCGCGACACGATTGTTCGAGTGGAAGGCAAAGCTGTGGCGAGCCTGCAGTCCACCTTCGTTGAAAACTGGCTTGAGAGTTCTGGCGAAATCTTGTCGGGTGAGGAGTACTTTCCATTTCCCCAAGAACGTGAGCAAGGGACTTCAAAGGGCGAGCCCGTCGTTGAAATGGTTGTCAGTAGTAGCCCTTCGCTGGGACGTTCGACACGGGCCCGCATCCTTTTTCAGACTCTTCTTGCATCGGCCCAGGAAAGCATTTGCCTTACGACTCCTTACTTTCTTCCGGATCGCAGCGCTCGGGCCGAAATGCTGCGCGCCATGCGTGAGAGGGGAGTACGCATCAGAATCATGACACCCGGCAAACACAGCGACCAGCTGTTGACGCGGCGCTCCAGCCGGCGCCTCTATGGTGCGCTGCTGGAAGGAGGAGCCCAGATCTATGAGTATCAGCCGGCCATGATGCATGCGAAGGTATTGATTATCGACAATCTGTGGAGCGTCGTAGGCTCCACGAATTTCGATCACCGTTCGTTTGGACTCAACGACGAGCTGAATTTGGTGTGTTGCAATGAGAAACTGGCTGGACGCTTGACTGCAGACTTTGAGAAGGACCTTAGGGACAGCCGGCTGATCGAGTACTCCGAGTGGAAACGACGCTCTCTCTTTGAAAAAGCCCATGAATACCTGGGATGGGTATTGGAGCGACAACAGTGAGCAGTCAGGTTGAGCGCTTCCGAGTGGCGACTTACAACATTCATCGTTGTCGAGGCTGGGATCAAAGAGTCATGCCTTCCCGAATTGCCCGGGTTCTCGAAGAGATCGACGCTGACATCGTCGCGTTGCAGGAAGTGGTCAACCACACCGTATCGCCCGAACAGCCAGGCCAGGCATGCTACCTGGCCAAGAAACTGGGGTATGAGTGCCGTTTCGGTCAGACACGACAATTGCGAGGGAAGCCGTATGGAAACGCAGTGCTCAGTCGTTTTCCGATCAAGACGACCAAGGCCTACGACCTGTCTTGCAAACGCCTGGAACCGAGGGCTTGTTTTCAGGTCGACGTCGAGCTTAACGAAGGGCAGTCGGTACACATTTTCAATGTTCACCTTGGGACCACACACTCCGAGCGCCAGCGCCAGGCCCTTACACTGGTGTCAAAGCAGATTCTGAACAGCCCTGCTCTAGTGCATCCTCGGGTGATGTTGGGCGACTTCAATGACTGGATGCAGGGACCTGTATCTCGTTTGCTTGCCAGTCATCTCGTTAGCGCCGACCTCGCGGCTCATTTACGACGTCGGAGAACCTACCCAGGCCCCCTCCCCATGGTTCACCTGGACCATATTTTTTTTGATGCTTCACTTCATTTGGAGTCGCTGAAGCTGCACCGCAGTCGAACCGCACTGATCGCTTCAGATCATCTTCCATTGATTGCCGACTTCCAGGTACCGGCCGGGGATGATATGCGTAAGGGCTAGAACAAGGGGAAGGGGAGAAGTTTGGGGCGATTGGGTTGTGCCTGGGTAGCAAAGCACAACCCTCTGGCCGCGATTGACTATCGGGTGAAAGTGTTGGAGCTGATTCGAGTGTTGTTGGTCGTGTGAATCGTGAACTCCGTGCCATTATCGAGCTCCAGATCATCGCGTCCTTGAACAATGACTGAGCCAGCACCCGCTCCGGCGCCAACCGCCGCACCGATAGCAGCGCCTTTACCGCCGCCCGCAATGCCGCCAATGATGGCGCCTATTGCAGCTCCGATTCCGCCGCGCAGCACAGTCTTCTCCGTCTGACCGCTCTTCTCCTTGACGCTGCCTTCGTTGTCAACTTTGACCTTGTCACCGTTCGGTGTACGCACCTGTTCAATGTAACCTGAGAAATCATAAGTGCCACTATTGCGTAGGCGAATGGTGTCAAACTCAAATCCAATTTCGGGGCTGCCAGCGACACGTCCTGATCGTTCGACTCGAGTCAGATATCCCTCGATCGCCGCTCCGCTGTATTGCGAAGGCGAGTTTACAGTCAGCGTGAAACGGTCGCCATCCTTTGCATCTCGCGTGTGAAGAGACTCATTGAGAGTGGCCGTCAGTATGGTGTCTGCAGGAATATCGGCAAGATTGCCGCGACGCCGGTTGTCCCTACGACTAGCCGAAGTTGTGCTTGGGTACGGGTTCGAATACCCGTCCAATCGTGCTACATCGGAGGTACGCGTGTAGAAACTCTGGGTTTCAATGGGCTGGTTTATCCGAGCACTGAAAAGTCTGCGTGTCACTTGAAGGCCGCGGCCATTGTCTACAGGTCGGAACGTCACCTGAAAGTCGCTGGCTCGATCACCTTGGGTTCGAATCGTCAGAGTTGAACCGTTCAAGCTTGCGGTAGTCTGGATGGTCCGGCCATTCGTGTTCGTTTCTGACCGCGAGCGACCATCGGCATCAAAGCTCACTTGCGGAGCCGTGGACGAAGACATCGTGATCCGTCGGCCGGATTGTTCAATCGCCAACTGGTCCGGCGGTTGGAGTCGATTCTCCAATCTTTCGCGAACACGGTCTGAATTCGCGTTTTGATTAATGGCTGCTCGGTCAATGACAGCGCGGACGTCATCACTGCGGGAAGCATCCAGGTTCCAAGTCCCGGTCAATCTGCCGCTGTTGCGACCTTGCCCAAGCGCTTGCGACTGCAAGCCGGGAAGGGTCAATAGCAATAAACATGAAAGCACTCGCTGATAGATCTTCATAAACACCTCGCCGGTTAGATTGTCGCCGCCCGACCCTTTTTACTGTGACTGAGTACCTCCAACGATGCTGTGCAAAACAGAACGCCGCCTTATGGACGAGGCGGGAAGAGCAATTTTGACCAGCGATCATGGCTGACCCCTGCTAGTCTGAAGCGACTTACCTTAAAAGCTTTGGAGAACTCGGAGAGAAATCTATGAACGTATCCATTGAGCAGAGAGGACAGAGCGTAATTGGAACAATAGTGTCTGTAGTCCTCGTCTTCCTCGTAGTCATGGGAGTTTGGTACTACGTGCACCAGAAAAATGGATCGGTCATGGCTGCTTGGTCTTCGATTAAGGAATCCTCGGAAGATACAGCCACGACAACCAAGGTCCGGACAGCTCTGAAGTTGTCAAAACACGTCTCACCATTTGACATTGACGTAAAAACGAAACAGGGGGCGGTCAATCTGACCGGTCAAGTGCCCTCTGAGGAGGTCAAAGCGATGGCAGGAGTCATCGCCCAAGACACCTCCGGGGTTAAAGAACTCCACAATAATCTCGTTGTCGATCCAGGAACCCGCCCAAATCCCGAAGCCAGTCGCCTGACCGAACGCGTCGCGGACCTGGAAATCAAGTCGATTATTGAGGACACGCTTCGTAAGAATCCTGAGTTGAAAGATCGACCTATTGAACTGGTAGTCCGAGAACGGAAGGTTAGTCTGAGCGGCGTGGTTGATACAGAGAGCCAGAAGAATTTGGCTCAACAGATCGCTTGGGGAGTTCAAGGTGTGGTCGCCGTAGCCAATAACCTTAGCGTCACAACACCCACCAATGCAGCTCCAGAAGACAAGCTTGCAAAACGAGTTGAATTCGAGCTCTATTCCACAAAAGCATTTTCTCTCAATACCCTTCAAATCCATTCACTTGATGGAACCGTCACCTTGGCCGGATCGGTTTCCACTCGAGCCGAAAAACTGCTGGCCGAAAAGATCACTCAAACCGTGAGCGGTGTGAAGAAGGTTGTGAACAATCTCACCGTGACGGGAGAAAGAGATAAAGAAGTCTGAGCGGGGATATGGGAAAACTCCTCCGATGTTCAAGAGGAGTTTTCGCTTGAGAGCCAATGCGGTCTACAGAAACTGGGCCTCGCGACGTCTTTCGACGCCGTTGTAGCGATAGTCCGGATCGAATTGCCGGCGTTCGACTCCGGCGTAACTGCTGCTTACACTAGAAGACGCGCGCTGGGCCCTCCTCGGCGCGGGTCGGTCACTTTTGGCATAATCAGCACTAGCTTCACCTGCTGAGGAAATGTCGCTAGCGCCGGTCCTCTCCAGGATTTTCTTCGCTCTCTTTACCCATTCCGAATCATCACAGTGAACCGAGAGCAGGATGCCTCCATTCTTAATACGGCCTTCGTACCTCTTGGCTTCGTACTCCGGAATTCCCATCCCTACGAGAGCTCCAGTCACGCCTCCAAGAGCGCCACCGACTCCGACGCCGGCTAGCGCTGCCATGATCGGTCCGGCTGCAACAAAGGGCCCGAGACCTGGAATAGCGAGCGCTCCAATGCCGGTCAACCAGCCCAGAGTTCCCCCAAGGACTGCGCCGGTCCCGGCTCCAGCTGCGGCACCTTCAGGGGCCTTTGTTTGCTTCTCATGCGCGAAGTCCTTCGTGCCTTCATTCTCCGGCAACAACACCGAAATGTCGGTGTTCCGGAATCCATCGACTTTTAGCGAATCAACGGCATTTTCCACGCTCCGCCGTGTTGTATAGATTCCGAATACTGCTGTATTCTTGCCAGCCATAGATAACTCCTTTTCCTTGATAGATGGTGCAGGCAAGCCACTGCCTGTCGCCCTATCATTAGCCCGAAGTTGAAGCGCTTACTGTTCAAAACTGACCCTGTCAACTGATTGGATCGTGCCCTCGCCGTGGCCCCGTTCGAATCCCACTCGCTCCGCCAATTTAAAGCCCAATACTATTAAACTAGTAGGCTCTATCTAACCGGAGTGCCATTCCATCGGTTATGCTTTAGGCCACACCGGAAGCTAACGATCTCCGGTTGCCATCTCACACGGTAAACACGGATTGGACGTTCTGAAATGCTTTCTTTGATTCTTCTGTCTGTTCTGCTCGGTAGCGCCCAGAGTCAGGTTGAAACACTGCCTCTCGACTATGTCTGCCCCATGGACCCGGATGTCCGCGCAGCTCTCCCGGGAAGCTGCAGCCGATGCGGGATGAAACTGGTCGCTGGCGTGATTGATCTCATCGAGTATGCTCTCGATGTGAAATTGCGGCCGCACGCGCCTCGTGTGGATCAGTCGGTTGAATTGACCTTTGCGGTCAATGACCCGAACACAGGCAGGGCGGTTCAGGATTTTGAGATAGTGCACGAAAGACCTTTTCATTTGTTTGTTGTGAACGAGGGCTTGGATTTCTTTCTCCATGAGCATCCCGTATTGGGCCGGGATCGCCGTTTCCGCTTTAGGACCCGCTTTCCCAAACCTGGAATGTATCGCTTGCTGTGCGATTTCTATCCAAAGGGAGGGTCTCCTCAATTGCTGGCGCGCACAGTGCTGATCCCTGGGACACAAGGAATGTCCCTGCCGCCCGTGCCTGGCGGTCTGAGTCCGGATCTCTCCGAGAAGAAGGGCTTGAACATCACAGTGGAACTCTCTATGCAGCCGAGCATCCCCATTGCTGGCATGAAAACATTGATGTTCTTTCGAATCAAGCCAGCCGACGGGCTTGAGAAGTACCTCGGAAGCTGGAGTCATCTCCTGGCCTTCAGCGATGACCTGGTCGACGGGATGCATGCTCACCCTTTTCTTGCCGATGGGGGCCCTCAGGTTCAGTTCAACATGATCTTTCCCAGAGCCCACACCTACCGGATGTGGGCGCAGTTTCAACGCAAAGGCGTTGTGAATACTGTCGTGTTCGACGTGCCTGTTTCAGAGCTGAAGTGAAAGCACCTATGCAAATTCAGAGCCAGAATCCAACGGTCACCACGATTGCCACTATCCGGCGCGATGGCGACGTACCGGGCAGTCATCCGAATCGCGAAAACCGCCAGCAAACGGCCGATCATCGCTGCACCTTTCCAAGGCTCCGATCCGCCGGGAAAAGGTCAGTCACGCACTGTGGGAAAGGCAAACGAAGTAATGTGACATCCAACAGTCAGTGGGCTCGATGCTTGTTTCTTCTGGGAATACTCCTGTTCTGGGTGCCGGTGGCTGACGCTCATGAAATCATTACAACCAAAATCACCTGGGCTCGGGAAATTTCCAGAGTGTTCAACCGGCGCTGCCGCTCATGCCACCGAAGTGGAGGACCGGCTTTCGACCTTGGTGCCTATGAACAAGCGCGGCCTTGGGCGGAGGCCATCAAACAGGAGGTGCTGGAGCGGCGTATGCCCCCTTGGGGAGCGATCAAAGGATTCGGCGATTTCCGCGACGAGGATGGGTTGACCGAGATGGAGATCGCAGTGATTTCAAGCTGGGTGGAAGGTGGGGCTCCCCGAGGAGATCTGTCTCTGTTGCCCAAGCCGATGAAGGCGAATGAGCGTTCTACGCCACCAAAAACAGGGGAGATCTTACTAGCAAGCGGCAGTCTAACCTTGGAGCGGACAATCAAGGTCGCTGCGGTGCGCCCGGAAGCGGTACCGGAGGGGGCTTCCCTCCGTCTTGTTGCTGAGCGTCCAAATGGCGCCGTTGAACCGTTGATCTGGCTTTACGGCTACGCATCGCGCTTCAGACGGACGTATCATTTCAAAGCGCCGATGAGTTTTGGCGCCGGAACGAGAATCCGAATCCAGCCGGCCATTGGCTCCGTCTCACTCCTTCTCCTCGGAGGTTGAAGTAGGAGGTGTGCCAGACATCGCGAACGGGAAGCGACTGACTCAGGACTGAGTCGGAACTGAGTAATACCGACGAACTCAGAATTGGAGTAACATACACACTCGAAATTTCTGAGAGTGTTTTTGCTTGCGCGAAATCCCATTATCGATTCGCGAATCGAGAAGGAAGATTCGAATCCGGAACGGAATGACGAAACAGCGCAACGGGACGGAAGAAGCTGGGCACACGTTTCGTTGAGGAGGGAATGAAATGCGAAGACTGCACACATTTCTCGTTCTTTGGATGACGATGATTGGTCCTGCGCTCTACCCAGCAGAGACCGTTCGGCCTACCTTCACGAGAGACATCGCGCCCATCCTCTATAAGAACTGCGCTGGCTGTCACCGTCCGGGCGAGATCGCTCCAATGTCGCTGCTTGATTACCAATCGGCGCGACCGTGGGCGAAGTCGATCCGGCAGGCCGTTTTGTCGGGTAAGATGCCGCCATGGTTTGCGGATCCAGCCTACGGCAGCTTCGCCAACGACCCACGACTCTCTGACCAGGAGATTTCCAAGATCAAGGCATGGGTGGATGGTGGCTCCCCGGAAGGGGACTCTGCGGACCTGCCGCCAAAGCCGACGTTCGTAGAAGGTTGGAAACTTGGCAAGCCAGACATCGTGATCGATATCGGGCAGGACTTTGCAGTGCAGCCGGGCAACGATGCCTATGAGTATTTCACGGTTCCGACGAACTTCACGGAGGGCAAGTGGATCAGGGCTGCTCAGATCCTTCCCGGAAACCGTCAGGTTGTGCACCACGTGCACGTCAGTCTGGTCACGGAAAACAACGGCACCAATGGATCAAGTTCGACGGCAAGTGCATTCCGCCCGCAATCAGGACGGTTCTGGGAGGTTAAAGACGGACTGTCGCGCATGCGACTGGATGCGCCCGTGGTGAACGATGCCTGCGCTGGCGCCCCGCCCGATCTGCAGGCCATGAGCGGGTTCGAAGAGGGATCCTTTGCGGCGATGTTGCCGGGCAAGCCTCCGGACGTCTTTGGCGACAGCACGCCCAAATGGATACCCGCTGGAGCGAAACTTCGTTTCCAAGTCCACTATGCGAAAGTTGAGAAACCCCAGACCGATCGAACCCGCGTGGGATTTTACCTGGCTTCTCGATCGCCTGAGAGGCCCATGCGGAGACTGGACTTGCGCAACCGATACTTCCTGATTCCCGCGGGAGCAGCGAACCACGAGGTCAAGCGTTGCTATGACTTTGAAAGCGACAAGCTCCTGGTCTCCATCACACCGCATATGCACTATCGCGGCAAGGACGCTCGCTACGAGTTGGTGCGACCGGACGGACGCCGTGAGACGTTGCTGTTCGTCTCGCCGTACGACTTCAACTGGCAACTTCTATACCGCTTTCGTGAGCCGGTCCACGTGGAAAAGGGCAGCCGGATGATCGTAACGTTTCACTATGACAACAGCCCAAACCATGCGGGCAATCCAGACCCAAAGGAAACGATCCGCTGGGGCGACCGCAGTGAAGATGAGATGATGACCAGTTGGATTGAATACCTGGATGCAACTCCGTCATCGATCTCCGGCCCACAAGTGACTGAAACAGGCGGGCGTTAAGGAGGCAGGGAGGCCGATCCGTTCACCTGCCACCGCTCTTCGGGCCAAGAAGGATCAGGCCAATGCTGTGCGTGTTCTTGTCTTGGGTCATTCCTGGAAAGAGGAACTTGCGAACCGCCCAGGAGATCTCAAAGTTCTTTACGCTGCCCACGGGCTCCTGCTTCCAGTCTTCATACCGGACCGTTGCTCCCCGTATAGTGCCGTGAGTCATCAGTTCCAGCCCCAGCGGGTCGTGCACTGACTCGACCAGATTGCCTTTCAGTCCAGCATAGTCTCCCGTTCGTCCACACATCGGACAAATCTCCACATCAGCGTGATTCGGATTGGTGTGCTCGACTTCGTAGTGGGCGCTAACTGCCATTCGGTAAAAAGCAAACTCCCGTCCGGCTTCCCGCAGCACAACTTCGCTCAAACCATTTTGACGAAGGTTGCTGAAGTAATAGCGCAGGTGAAACGCATGAGCATGCTGCAGCGGCTGATGGGTGCGATCCTCCCAGGGCTGTAGATGTTCCAGCCTCCCCTCAAAATCGCATCCCTCGGAGTCGGGCAGATGGAATTCTCGAAACCGCATCGCCTGTTGTAAGCGGCTCGTCACCAGCTCGACGGCAGCCTGATGAGTGGGCGCCAATGCTTTCGACACATAAAACCAGACATTCGGATATCGCGGCATTGCCACCGGAAAGACCGACTTGGCCGGAAGCTGGAGGTCCGCCATGGAATAGTCTTTGCTTGGCAGGCTCGACGTGGCCGCGTGGCTGGACCGGTTCCCAACCGACTCTGAAAGTCGCCTGGCAGTGCTCTGCGGCTCTGCGACCCCTTCGGATCGGAGGGAGGCAGGAGTGATGGGCAAGATAACGAACCAGATTAGCAGGAGACCTGTCCAGAACGTTTGTTTCATGGGGTTTGACCGCCAATTCGGCTGAGTATTGTTGTTGTTGGTTTCGGGATGATGCGTCAATGCGGGAGTGGCCGTGCACCCAACCCATGCGCGATCTTCAGGAGCATACAATCAATGCATCCCAATTCCCACCGTGCCAACCATAGCGCCGACAAACCCCGTCTGCTATGATTGCGACGCCGTCAGGTTCGCATCCCTCTCTAAATTCTCCATCATTAAGAACTCGTTCATGATCTCCAGGATCTTCACATTCGGCCTGCTGGCCTCCGGTGAGCCTTAGATGGCCTAAGTCAGATGGAACTGATAGACAAGATCGGACAACTCCTTGCTACTCTTTGTTGCAGTATATTCGCTGGAGCATCCTTATATATCAATTTGGTAGAGCATCCCGCCCGAATGGAATGCGGAACTGAGCTGGCGGCCACAGAATTTGCACCCAGCTACCGGCGCGCAGCGATCATGCAAGCTTCGTTGGCTATATTGGGGTTCCTCGCTTCCATGTTGGTTTGGTTGAGAGGCAACGATGGGTGGTGGCTGGTTGGCGGTCTTTTGCTGGTGCTGGTCGTCCCGTTTACGCTTATTGTCATCATGCCAACCAACAGAAAGCTCCTCGATCCGTCTCTGGATAAAGGAGCTGACTCGACGGCTAAGCTTTTATCGAAGTGGGCAAGTCTGCACGCCGTACGAACTTGCCTGAGTATTCTTGCCCTCCTGATCTTTCTCTACATCTTGATGGCGAAATAGAAACGACAATGAGTGCCATCACCATCAAAAAGATGAACGAGACAACCTTCAAGGTCACCGTCTGGGACCAGACAACTACCTCGCACCTGGTGACCGTCTTTCCCGAATACTGGCAGAAGCTCACGGGCGGCACTGTCCCGGCAGAGAAGCTGGTTGAGAAGTCGTTCCAGTTCCTCCTTGAGCGCGAACCAAACACGAGCATCCTTGGCGCGTTTGATCTGCCCAAAATCCAGCGCTACTTCCCGGAATACGAGCAGACGATCCGCACAATGCTTAAGTAACAGATCGCCACGCATCGGAAGGTCGAGTCTTGACCACTCACCCCCACTGCACCCATAACCTCCAATCTTGACCAACCCCGTCAATCTGCTTCAATTCAGAATTCCCCGCCGAGAGGTCAGCCGGTGCCCACCCAAAGTAATCTGCTTCAAGACACGACTCAATGTGTTCTACAAAACTGGTACTCGTGCCGAAGTCCCTGCGTATTTCCCGCAGGAGCGCACGCCTTTTTGTATCCTTTGAGCAAATCCCCAGGCCGCTACCCGCGGCCTCTTTTTTTATCTGATGATGCGAACCAAATCGAAAATTGATCGTCTAAATAGATAGGACAGGTTCTCTTTTCGCACTGAAGAGGAGGTGTAAGGTGATCAAAGGGCTTGCTTCGCTACTACTCTCGCTGTGTTTCTGCCTTCCTGCCTGGGCTGCGAAGAATGACGCTTTCCTGGACGCGAACGCAATAGCAGAGGAGATACGAAATGCCCTTCGGGACCTCCAAATTCAAATACCCGAATTATTGAAGGACATTCGCATGAACGTTCAGATTCCGGACCTGGAATTGCAGATACCCGAAATAGACATTCAACTGCCCGAAATGCGGATACCAGCAACGCACGTCCAAGGCCCTGTGGTCGTTCATATCCCCGAAATACTGATACCCGAAATACGAATTCAGATTCCCAAAATAGACCTTCAGACGCGCGACTTGCCGAAATAGCTGTCGGGCAATCCTCCAAGACGCCTGCCTCGGCGGCCTTTTTCATTTACCTTTGAGCAATCCCATCACCCTCACAAATACGCGATGAGCACCACGTAGAGCGCGACGCAGGCTAAATACCACTTGATCGTCTCGCGACGGTGATCAGCCACGCTTCCTATATATGAGCCGCAACGCGAGCAGAATACGCCCCGTTGACGCTGTCCCCGCAGTAGCGACAACGCACAGTGAGTCCCTGCGAAATCCGAAACGAGATGGAGATAGAGAACGATTCTCATGCAACGAAGTAGGGTTGTGAAATACGTAGGAAGGGAATACCCTAATGAACACTCCAGGTGCTGCTCCCTGCGGATTTTCTGCGCAATGGACGGTTTCGTCCGGAAAGGAGCAAATGATGTATATCAGCATCCGCAAATACAAACTCACTTCTCAAGATGCTAAAACGCGGGGCGAGTTGACTCGACAGATCAACGATGTGTTCCTGCCTCAAATCAGCAAGGCCCCTGGGTTCGTGTCCTACTATGCAGTCGATGGCGGTAGTGGAACTCTGGCCACCGTGAGTGTTTTCGAATCGCAATCGGGAGCCGAGGAATCCAATCGCCAGGCTGCGGATTTCTTGAAGAAGACTTTGCCTGCACTCGCGTCTGGACCGCCAGAGATCACTTCTGGTGAAGTGATCGCGTCTCAGACAGTTCGGTCAGGCGCCAAGTCAGCCAGCTAAGACACGCTAGCCGCGGGGAGCGGCCTTGGAGGAAACGAAAGATAAGTAAGGACCAGCGTCTGCTAAGCGTCCTTCTCGGGGCGCTTGGCAGGCGCTTTTTTTTGCGTGGCGGATTGAGTGGTTTTGACTAGCTCTGAAGCCTGGCGATACGGGCAGTCTGGTTTGTGTGCCTCAATTTCCGGCCCGGCATTCGCTTCGCAGAACAAACAATACCGTTGAGGAATTCTGAAATGCTTTAATGAATTCACCCAGCAGTTCCAAACATTCCGGTTCAGAATGTGCAACGCATGGGTTGCACTGGGACGTTCTCCGCCAGCTCCCGAAGGGCCAAGGTGCTTTCCATCCGGGGCCTGGTAGCAAGCCTAGAAATAGGATGGCTGAGTAACTGTTGAGTCTTCGCCATCCTCAAATGTTGCTGGCCAGAACAGGTGGATGCCTTTGGCTCTCGGCATCCTTGCGCCGGGACTGCTGCCAGATTTCGTTTCCAGCTCGGAGCCGAAAGGCTGAACCTCATCGCCCTGAACTACCATTGCATTCTGATCCACCCACTTTCCTCGCAAGGAAGCTCCAACCTGCAGGACACTGACCGCCGTTAAAGCTGTGATCAGCAGGACATTTGGAACTAGGTGTCCCCCGAATCCGGCTAGTAGGGCCAGCATTGCCAGGCAGCTATGGGGAAGGGATTGGACCAAGAGACGTGAGCTGCGCTGCGATTCTTCTGAAGTCATTCCGATGATGGTGAGAGAAATCATCGCCAGAGCCACGGATCCACAAAGGATCCAAGCCTCCATGGGATGCAGATGGTCACCGGGTGCAAGCGCCACGATGTGCTTTACCCCAACGCCCGCTAGGGCAATACCGGTGTACAGGGGCCAATGGGCGTAGTTCCAAATATGAAAGAGCATGGCCTGGCGGCGGGTGTGAATGGGTCGCTCAGATGCGCCCGCCGCCCCGTCGAAGTACCACCACCAGAAGCAAAACGCGATGCCCATGCCCTGAAAAGCTGAGAGCGCCGCCGACAGGCTCCACGAGTCTTGACTCTCCATCCCATGCATCACTGCCACAATGGACTCACCCAGTAAAATGATGGTAAAGAGGCCAAAGCGTTCCGGCAGGTGGGCGGAGTCGGGCGGAATCTTCTCGGCATGGTCTAGCGCCAGGAACGGAGTTCCCAAGTCAATGGTGAGCGCCAATGCCCACAACCAGTAACGAGTGGGCGGGCCAACGACCGCCGAGACGATCCAAACCACAGCCGCTGCGCCAAAGCCGATGGCGTAGTGCGTCGCCAGTTGCCGGGATTCGGCTACTTGCCGGGCTCGCAAGTACTGAAAGACCAACACCAGCCGCATCGCCGCATAGGCAGCTGCGAATCCTGCTGAGTAGCGACTGTCGAAGGCGTCTTTGGCGTTCGCGGCCATTGCAGCCACGGCGAACATTTGAATCAGCGTCAATAGGCGCTGGACAAGGTCGTTTGTGTCGAAACGCGTGGAATAAAAGGTGTGTCCGACCCACGCCCACCAGATGAGGACAAAGAACGCCAGAAATCGAAACACTCCGGCCAACGAGTAATTCACGCTAAGTGGAGTATCCACCTGCGCTACGGCGGCCACAAAGATCAGGTCGAAGAAGAGTTCTAGCCATGTGACTCGTCGCGAACTGGCAGACTCGGCCGGCCAAAGACGGGGTGGTTGGATCAAACGATGCATCGCCATAGGGACCTATTTCTTCGACATCATCGAAACTGGCGCACCCGGAACGTTCAGCCGCATCCGGTACAACCCGCTGCGGGCAGTCAGGTAGAGCGTTTTCCCGTCCTCATCGCCCCAGGCCATATTGTGTGGATGCATGGGCGCAAAAACCGTGCCCAAGTGCTTTCCGTCGGGCGACAGAATCCAGAGACCACCGGGACCTGAAACATAGAGGTTGCCCCTCTGGTCAACCTTGATTCCGTCTAGAGCATCCTCGCCTTTGGCACTAGTCATGTCGAAGAAGACCGTGCCATTGGAAAAACTCCCATTGATGCCGACTTCATAGCGCATGACGACTTTCTTCTGTTCGTCCCAGTTTCCGACGTATAGGTATTTCTCGTCCGGAGAAAACGCAATGCCGTTGGGGCCCTTCAAATCGGTGCTGATCAGGTTCAGCTTGCCTTGATACAAAACAAATACGCCGCTGTAGGGAAGCTCCTTTCGGGGATCGTCGTAGAACTTGGGAAGCCCAAAAGGTGGATCGGTGAAAAACAGCGTCCCATCGGAGCGATACACCAAATCGTTCGGGCTGTTGAGACGCTTCCCTTCGTAACGGTCGGCCAAGACCGTGAGTTCGCCGTTCTGCTCCAGGCGTACCACGCGCCGATTGCCATGTTGGTTGACGGTGAGCCGCCCTTGCGGATCGAGTGCCAATCCGTTGGACCCAGGCTGGCCATACTCCGCGATGTCGGCACCCTCGTAGCCGCTCTTCTCGCGGAACACCGAGAGTTGGTCGTCGGGCTTGTATTTGTAGATCGTGTTGCTGTTCGGATCGCTAAAGAGTAGGTAGCCTCCGTCACGCACCCAGACGGGGCCTTCGGTGAACTTGAAGCCTTCGGCGAGTTTATGGATCTTGGCGTTGCGCGGAACAATCTCGTCGATGGCCGGGTCCAGTCGAGCCACTTCGACATTCACCTCGCGTGGCATGCCGCTGATGGGCACAACATCGCCTTTGTAGAAGTCGAGCTTCGCAAAGCGCATCCAGATATAGTTCGTTGGTGGATTTGATAACGGGCCGTTGATGCCGAACACCGCCAGTTGAATTTTCTGGCCAGGCTTCACGTTGCGTCCGATGACCAGGCGATTCGGAGCGTTCCAGCCGCCAACGACGGACCCTCCACTCTGACCCAGCCCGCGGGTCAGTTCGCCATCGACCCAAATCTCTGCATAGTCGTCCAGTGAAGTTTCGAACACGACGTTCGAACCGGTAGGATCAAAGCTGCCAGCGCGTTCCGGAATTGTCAGCCGAATGCGGTACCAGTTGAAACAAAGTCTGCCCGTGGAACGCCGCTTGTCCAGGGTCGTAGGATCCAGAACCTGCCAGCGCGAATCATCAAAGTCGACACCGCCAGCATGAGGCGTGTAGTCATAAGTCTTGACCGATTGAATCGTGGGCTGGCCATCCACGCCAGGCGCTTTGAAATCCACCTCAATGATCTTGGTATCGCTGTAGCGCCACTGGCCTTGGACCATCTTGACCCCTTCGGGAGTCGCCAGATTCACGGTCGCCTCCGCAGGGCCTTTGGATGCTTCCCACTCGTTGCCGTGCAGCAGGGCGGGATATTGCAGAACGATTAACAGGGCGGCAAAAAGGTTCAGTGGGGATTTTCTGCTCATTGGCCACCTCCACG
>Ga0075428_100004299_pt1 | contig 15694 bp, 11 predicted proteins | sample RhiMetdeltSRZDD2_FD_75291 | JGI IMG/M metagenome (GOLD analysis project Ga0075428, IMG submission 75291) | Populus rhizosphere microbial communities from Tennessee, USA - Rhizosphere MetaG P. deltoides SRZDD2 | ecosystem: Host-associated > Plants > Roots > Rhizosphere > Soil | place: USA... | reverse complement strand
CGCGTTCTTCGCGGCGTGGGGCGCCAAGAAGCTCAAGGGCGTCTGCGTCTGCGGCAGCGGACTCTACGGCAACGCGGCGACGCGCATGTCGGAGATCGTGCCGAGCGATGCCACGTACGCCTACGGTGGCTATCCCGATATCGACTTGCTCTACAAGCAGCAGGTGGTGGAAACCGACCGCAAGAAACGGGAGGCCTTGCTGTTCCAGATCCAGCAGATCCTGCACGAGCGCGTACGCTTCGCGCCGATCTTCGAGTTCCTGTGGCCCAGCGGCATCGGCCCGCGGGTCGAGGAGCCCGCGCTGATGCTGATCAATCCCTATCCCTGGTCCGCGCCGCTCGAGGAGGTAAGACTGAAGAAGCGGTAGGCGGTAGCGGGCTCTCGTCCGACAGGCGCGCGGCGCGCGGCAGGTGGATGCTGAACGTCGCGCCATGTCGGGCGCGCGGGTCGAAGGAAATCCGCCCGCCCTGGCGCTGGACGAGCACACGCGCGATCGCGAGCCCGAGGCCGATGCCGGGCACGTCGGTCGAGCGTGCCTTGCCGCGGTAGAAGGGCTGGAAGAGGCGCTCCGCGTCCTCCGGCGAGACCCCGGGCCCGGCATCGGAGACCATGATGACCGCCTCGTCGTCCGCCTCGGTGATGCCCACCCGGACGTAGCCACCGGGCGGCGAGAACTTCACGGCGTTGTCGAGAATGTTGGCGAGCGCCACTTTCGCCGCGATCGGTGCCGCGTACACGAGTACTTCCGGGAGCCCGTCGGCGACGACGGCCACGCCCTGCTGCTGAGCCTGGGGCGCCACGGTAAGTATCGAGGCTTCGATGAGATCGGTGATGGAGATCGGCTCCGACAGCTCCCGATCTTCGTTGGTGTCGATGCGCGCCAGCTCGAGCAGCTCTTCGATCATGCCCTGGAGCCGCCCCACTTCTTCGAGGCACGAGCGCAGGGTGTCCTCGTATTCGGCGACCCGACGCGGCCGGCGGAGCGCGACCTCCAGCTCGGCGCGCAGGCGCGAGAGCGGCGAGCGAAGCTCGTGCGACGCGTCGGCCGAGAACATCCGCCGGACCTCGAAGCTCCGTTCCAGGCGCCCGAGCATCTCGTTGAGTGTCTCCACGAGGCGGCCGATCTCGTCGGCCGTCCCCGGGTGTGGCAGGCGGTCGGCGAGGTTCGCCTCGCCAATGCGTCGGGCACGCCTCACCATCTGATCGATCGAACGAAGCGCCTTGCGCGCGAGCAACGCACCGGTGAGGCCGATCACGGCAAGGATCACCACGGACATGCTGAGAAAGAGCCAGCGTCCGACCCGCATCGCGGCGTACGCGTCGTCCAGGGACATCGCCACCTGGATGGCGTAGTGGTCCGGGCCGACGTCCACGGGCAACGAGACCATCCGGATCGGCTCCTCGCCGAAATCGGCGACGGTGCTGAACACCGTTTCACCGTCGCGCACGCGCGCGAGCAGATCTGGCGGCGTCGGAAGGCGGGCCGAGCCAAGCGTCATGGTTCGCGCGACGACATGGCCGTCGAGATTTGTGATCTGAACCAGCTTGTCGAGCCGGACGAACGAAGGCGGCCCCGGCGCGATCTCGAGGACTCGGACCGGCGTGATGGGATTGGCCTGAAGCGCCGACTGTTCCGTCGTCGCGAGCGAGAGAATCTCGTCGTCGACGCGCCCGAGCACCACTCGGCCGAGCGCCCAGTCAGCGCCGACCGCCGCGAGCGCCAGCATCGCCGCGAGCACCGCCACGTGCCCCAGCCAGAGGCGGGTCCCGAAGCTGAGCGGCCTCATCTTTCCATCGTGTCGGGGAGCCCCAGCCGGTAGCCGAAGCCGCGGACGGTGTGGATCAGCGGCGGCCCAGTGCCGTGATCGATCTTCTTGCGGAGATGGCTCACGTGCACGTCGACAAGGTTGTCGAGCACCTCGGATGCCTCGTCCCACACGCGCTCGACGAGGCGAGTCCGACTCACGGTCTCGCCGGCGTTCTGCATCAGTACCTCGAGAATGGTGTACTCCTTCGAGGTCAGCCCGATCCGGGCGCCGCCACGGGTCACGCGGCGAGTCGCCGGGTCGAGCGTCAGGTCGGTCACGCGGAGCACGGCCGGCTTGGCGAGACGAGACCGGCGGAGCAGAGCCCTGATCCGAGCGAGGAGCTCGGCGAAGGCGAACGGTTTCGTGAGGTAGTCGTCGGCGCCCGTGCTCAGGCCGCTGACCCGATCGGCAAGACTATCCCGCGCGGTGAGCATGAGGATCGGAGTCGAGAGATCGCGCGCCCGGAGCGCCCGGCACACGGCGATGCCGTCCTTGCCAGGAAGGAGCCAGTCGAGCACGATCACGTCGTACTCGTTCACAGCGGCCTGCTCCTCGCCCGCCTCTCCCGTCTGGGCGACGTCGACGACGAATCCTTCCTCATGGAAGCCCTTGGCGAGGAGCTTCGCCGCCTTACGATCGTCCTCGATCAAAAGAACGCGCATCGCACCTATCGTAGCGAAGCTGGCAACCTTCGGCACCGCATGAAGAAAAATTCAGGTGTCTGCACGGGCTCCAGGCTGACGGATCCCCCCGCTGCTGCGCGCCGGCCGATCTCTAGCTGACGACTTTACTCCAGTGACCTGGGTAACGGCGGGCGAGAGACTCGAACGCGTGCTTCGGGTCCGACGCCACCCCTTCCATGATCGTCTTCAAGGCCGCGAGGGTCGCATAGGTCACGGCCTCGTCGAAGTACCGCTGGAAGATGAGGAACGCCTCGTGATCCTTCCGCCTGAGCCAGCTCTTCAGCGTGTTCGGGGTCACGCCGCCGGCCGCCGCACAGACGGGGATGCTCGCCCCGGCGCACGCGACTGTGATGATCTTTCGAGCCCGTGTATTCGTCAGCCCCGCCGGCCGCCCTCGACCCTCTTGCGGGATCGGCGGCAGCGCGATGGGTCCCGGCTCCGTCAGCTCCAGGGGGAAGTGGAACGGTGACGGCGCCGAGCCCTTCGTCTCGCGATCCGCCGGTTCGGCCGTTCGCGCGTGGGTGCCGTTCAGATCTCGCGGGCCGAGCCGCCCTGGCAGCAACGCCTGGCGATTCTGCTCGAGGACTTCGATGAAGTCGCCGAGACTCATCGACAAGGTCACCGCGCACGGAGTCTTGGTAAGCCCCGGCCAGCTCGCACACACCGGCGTTCGACCGCGCATTGCAGCATCGTACGGGGGCGCGGCTGAAGCTTGCCTGAAGCGAGACTGAATTAAGCTTCACGTCGCGCGCATCCGAGGCGTGCAACGCCTGGCCTCGACAGGGTCGCGTCGCGATCCGCAGATCATGAACAAATATTCACCTCCAATTCATGAATTATTCAGGTGCTGCTCGCTAGACTCGCGCTGTTGTCTCCACGGGTTTGGAGACGAGTACCGGTGCTCCGATCCCGTTGCGGACCGATTCGAGAAGCTCTTCGCGAAGCGGGCCGCCGCGCGACCGGCGTCGGCGCGCTCGCTCGTGCGTGATCGCTCTGGGATGCGGGTGCTCGTTCTGGAGTTGTTGGTGATGTCGGCGTTGAGTGCTGGCACGAGATTCGATGCTTCTCACCACCACTTGAGGAGGCGGTCATGAGGAGAACTGTTATCACCGCAGTACTCGCCTTCGTCATCCTCGCGATGCTGGCGCCGCCGGTATTCGCACAGACGGCGCCGCCGGCGCCGAAGGTGACGATCACCGGGACCTTCGACCAGGTCACGGCGGCAGGCCGGAATTTCTACGACGGCAACTTCAGTCGCGACAACGATCGTGAATGGTACGCCCGGACGCGCTTCCGTCCCGACTTCGAGTTCGCGGTCGGGCGGACTAAGGCCGTGCTCGGCATCGAGCTCGACCTGAACTACGGCCAGACCGGCTCGAACGACGGCGGCTTCCCGGGCAACGGCAGCGGCCAGGCTTGCGGCTTCTCAGGAGGTTGCAAAGGCGCCGGCTCCGCCGGCGGTGGGCTGGACCTGAACACCGACGTGGCCGGGCTGTTCGAAATCAAGTGGATCTACACGGAGTTCGACCTGACCGGCAAGGACAGCCTCATGCCGTTCATCCCGATCCTGACGGTGGCCCGCTTGGGCGGTCAGCCATTCGCGACGATCGCCAACTACAAGGTCTACTACGCCAACGGCGACTTCGGGGGCGTGGACCTCTACTCGACCTTCACGCCGGACATCAAGAATCATTTCGCGTGGGTGGACGTGGAGGATCAGCTGGCCGGCGGGAACCGGGCGCTGCCGGTTGCGCGGACGAACCGCGGCAAGGACTTCGCGTTCATCGAAAGCCTCGAGATCACGCCGTTCAAGGGGTTAGACGTGAAGCCGATGTACTCGTACTTCCACGCCGACGGTACGACGGCCGGCGCCGCCCGGCGCAACGCAAGCAACATCCGCACCGTCGGCGGCTCGATGAACAGCGCGTTGGCGACTGGTGGTCAAACCAATGCAGCACCGGTAGCGGGCCTGGGCACCACCGCGGCCGGCGACGCGACGGATCATGAGGACCGGCACACCGTCGGTCTCGACGCGCGCTGGCGCGTCGGGCCCTTCGGCCTCGACCCGACGATTTCCTATCAGTGGGGGAACTACGAAACCCAAGCGTTCAGGACAAACGGAACGGTCGGGAAGGTCCGGGGCGACGCCTCAGCCTGGCTCCTCGACGTCATCGGTAGCTACCAGTTGGGCCCGCTGCTCCTCGAGGCCCGCGCTGCGTACAGCACTGGTAACAAGGCTCGGGACAACCTGTCTCTGAGCAAGCGGTACTACGAGCCGCTCGATCTGGACACCGGCTATTGGAGCGGTGGCTGGCTCGGGATCCTCGGTCTCGGCGTCGACTACTTCAACGGCGGCGGCGGGGCGAACCAGGGGATGGACACCAACGTCGGCTACGACCGCTACGGGCGCGCTCAGTTCGCCTTGCGGGCGACGTACAGCATCACGCCCGCTCTGAGCGTGTACGGCGTTGTCGCTCCGACGTGGGCGGCGGAAAAGGTCGATACGGACACCGGGTGCCCGGCCCTGACCGTCGGGACGAGCGCCACGGGTTGCGCGGCCAGGGTCGCGGTGAGCGACAAGAGCTTTGTCGAGGGTGACTCTCGCTACATCGGTACCGAGGTCAACGGAGGGTTCACCTGGCGGTTCGCTGCGAACACTGCGTTCGACCTCGCCGGCTACTACTTGGCCGCAGGTCCGGCGATGAAGATGTCGGAGCTTCTGAATGGCGTTCCCGTGAAGCGCGATCAGAGTGACGGTTACTATGCCGCCGCGCGCGTGAGGTTGTCCTTCTAGGTCGTCGCGGGGTACGACGGGGCATGGGTGGGATGCATCAGCCTATGCCCCGTTTTGCTTTTCCTCGTCGCGTGGCCTTGACACGTCGCCAGTCGCGATGCTTAGCTTGACCGATGTCTCCGCAGCGCGCGTTCACACTCCTTGTCGTCGCGGCGATGATGTTGCTGGCAGTCCTCGCGCATGCGAGTCCGCCCGACCCGGACTGGATCGGTGGATTCTGGGACAATGCGGACTACGACGACGTCGTCCTCCTGGTGACGTCCGGCCTGGGCGCGGCTGACTCGCACTCGACCGATGCCGCACGTCCCGTCGTGCTCGTCAGCCCGCTCGTGTCCAGCCCCGGCGAGAATCAGCTGGCCGCTCGCCCGCGCTTGTCGTCCGCCCCGCGAGCCCCACCCTCCGTCTAGAGGTTCCTTCGCCGGAGCCGCGGGATCGCCCGCGGTCCTGAAGTCGCCCCGCTCGGTGTCACGCGCACGGTGTGTTCGCACTCCGCACGCCGGGGCGGCGACTCCCATCATCGTTCTCGAGCGTGAAATGAGAAGAGCCGTGATCCGTTCCATCGGCCCCTGCGGCGTGTGTGGGATAGCGGTCGCGCTGTCGATTGGTCTCACCGGGTGCGCGCCCCTCGTGCACATGGACGAGCCGTCGCCCGCGGGGCCGCGGATCTCGCACCTGCGCTTCGTCCCGTCGGGGACGCGAGCGGGCTGTCCGGTCAGCGCGAGATTTCGGCTCGAGACCGCCATGGAGGAGATCGTGACCGCCACATGCGCGTGGGTTCGACGGCAGGGCCGGATGGCCGAGTTCGATCGCTCGACCTTGCCGGTCGATGTCGATGCGATTCGTGACGAGCACGCGGAAGAGGTCGAGGCCCGGCTCACGCCGAGCGATTCCGGGACGTACTACTACTATGTGCAGGTCATGGACCGCTCGGGCCGTATGAGCAACGTACTTCGCGGTACGCTGACCGTCGATCCCTCGTGGACGAATCCAGCGCCGCCTTGCCCGGCTGGAAGGCCATGAGCATTCTCTCGCAAGGGTCCAGCGCGTACCGCATCGGACACGGATGTCGTGGCCTCGTTGTGTGTCTCGGCGTCGTCCTGATCACCGGTATGCCCGGTGCGCAGGAGCGTCTGGACCGGCTCACCCTGGAGGACGCGGTCAACGTCGCGATTCGCCACAACGCGACGCTCCGCGCGAAGGGGGCGGAGCTCCAGGCGACCCGCGCCAACGAGATCACGGCGGCGCTACGGCCCAATCCGACCGCGTCGTATAGCGCCGAGCAGCTCGCGGGAGGCAGTGCGGCCCAGCCGCAGCACACGGTGATCCTCGCCCAGCCCATCGAGACTGGAGGAAAGCGCCAGCGGAGAATCGACAGCGCTCGGGCGGCGACCCGGACCACGGGCCACGAGCTAAACGACGTCCGACGACTGCTGATCGCCCAGGTCAAGAGCGCTTTCGCCGGCGTGCTCGTCGCCCAGGCGACCTTGACCCTCGCCGAGCAAAACCTCAAGACTCTCGACGAGATCGAGCGCCTGCAGCGGGTCAGGGCCGAGAAGGGCGACATCTCCCAGCTCGAGCTGCTTCGCCTGCAGGTCCAGCGCTTCGCCTTCGAGCGCGACGCCGGCGACGCGCGGCAGGCAATCGACGCCGCGAAGATCGCCCTGCGGTCCGCCGTCGGACCTGACGCGCTGGCCGACTCGTTCGACGTCGTGGGCGAGCTCGGCTACCGCGACGTCCCGCTGGAGCGCGAGGAGCTGCGCCGGCGAGCCCTAGCCAACCGCCCCGACCTACTGGCCGCGCGAGCCGCGCGGGACAAGGCGCGCGCCGACGTGAACCTGGCCCGCGCGAACGCGTGGTGGGACGTGACACCACAGATCGAGTACCAGCGGATCGGCCCCGACAACACAATCGGCTTCGGATTCAGCTTCCCGCTCAGGATCTTCGATCGCAATCAGGGGGAGATCGCCCGCACGCGCGCCGAGGCGGAGCGGTCCGACGCGCTGGCCCGTTCGGCGGACGTCCAGGCGCTCGCGGAGGTCGATACCGCGCTGTCCGCGGTGTCGGTCCAGCGCGAGCGGGTCGTCATGCTCCGCGATACCTACTTGCCGAAGGCACAGCAGGCCCGCACGACCGTCGAGTTCGCGTACCGTCGCGGCGGCGCGAGCCTCCTCGACTTCCTCGACGCCCAGCGGACCTACCGCGAGACCGCGCTCGAGCACCTCCGCGCGATGGGCAACTTCTGGTCCGCGCTGTACCAGCTCGAAGCTGCCGTTGGCGGCTCGTGGGAGAACTAGGGTGACGATCCGGCTCGCCGTCCTCGCGCTCGTCGTGCTGGCGGGCGCCGCCTGCGACTCGCCCGCGCCGGCGGCTTCGCGCAAGCGCGGCTCCGAGTCGCCGACGGCGGCCGACGTGACGCCGGTGGTCGTCGCTCCCGAGTACCGCACGCGCCAGCGCGTGATCGACACGACCGGGAAAGTGCAGTTCAACGAAGAGTCGCTCGTGCGCGTGCACGCGCCGGCGACCGGGCGAGTCCTCGAGGTCTTGGCGCGGCCCGGCGACGTCGTCGAGCCCGGCTCGCGGCTCTTCGTGATCGACAGCGCCGACCTGGGCGCGGCCAAGGCCGACTACGCGAAGGCCGTCGCCGACGTCGAGCGCTCGGCCGCTGCGGCCCGGCTGAGCCGCGAGCTCTTCGAGGCCCAGGCGGTCGCGCGGAAGGAGCTTCGGGAAGCCGAGAACGATGCCCGGAAGGCGGTCGCCGAGCGGGAACGTGCAGCCTCGCGCCTGCTGACGCTTGGCGTCGGCCAGGCGCAGTTCGCAGAGATCGCGGCGCGCGCCGATGCGACCACCACGATCGTCGTCAGGGCCTCGCGCGGCGGGGTCGTCGTCGAGCGTAACGTGGCCGCCGGCCAGGTGGTCGCGTACGGCCAGTCGGATACGCCGGTCAACCTCTTCGTGATCGCAGACCTCGGCACGATGTGGGTCGTCGCCGACGTGTACGAGCCCGATGTGCCGCGCCTCAAGCGGGATCTACCGATGGTCGCGACGCTCCGCTGCTGCCCCGGCGAGCGCTACGAGGGCCGGGTCAGCTACATCAGTGACACGGTTGACAAGGAGACGCGCACCGTCAAGGTCCGGTCCATCGTCGTCAACCGCGGTCGGACGCTCAAGGCCGAGATGTTCGTCAACGTCGCCATCGCGACGGGCGCGACGCGGGCGCTCACCATCCCGCAAAGTGCGGTCCATCGGGAGGGGAGCTCGACCTACGTTCTGGTCGTGACAGGGAAGGACCGGCTCGAGCGGCGGCCCGTCGTCCTGGGCGATGACCTCGGCGACGCCGTCGAGGTGGCGACCGGACTCGGGCTCGACGACCGTGTCGTGAGTACCGGCAGCATCCTGCTGAAGGCGACGACGCGGTGATCGACAGGCTCGTCGCGTTCGCGCTCACCCAGCGCTTCATCACCCTGGCCCTCGCCCTGGTGCTGACGGCAGCGGGCATCGTCTCCTACCACCGGCTGCCGATCGAGGCATATCCGGACGTCGGCGACGTCAAGATCGAGGTGATCACGCTCTGGCCCGGGCATGCCGCCGAAGAGGTCGAGCGTCTCATCACCGTACCGCTCGAGAACGAGCTCAACGGCATCGCCGACGTGACGTTCCTGCGCTCGGACACGCTGTTCGGGCTCTCGAACATCAAGGTTCTGTTCGCCGACGGTACGGACAACTACTGGGCCCGCCAGCAGGCGCAGGAGCGCATCACCCAGGCCGATCTGCCCGCCGACGCCAAGCCGGCCCTGGGACCGCTCTCGAGCGTCATCGGCGAGGTGTTCCGCTACACGCTGGAGTCGAAGACGCTGCCGCTCGTCGAGGTCAAGGCGATCCAGAACTGGGTTCTCGAGCGCGAGTTCCGCAAGATCCCCGGCGTCGCCGACGTCGTCTCCTGGGGCGGCGGCACCAAGCAGTATCAGGTGAACGTCGATCCATCCCGGCTGCGTGGGTACAACCTCACCCTCAGGCAGGTGTTCGACGCGGTGGCCGCCAACAACTCGAATGCCGGCGGCAGCTATGTCCCGCAGGGCCAGTACGCGCTGACGGTGCGCGGCATCGGGCTCTTCCGCGGCCCGCGCGACATCGAGAACGTCGTGGTCGCCTCGCAGAAAGGGACGCCGGTCCGTGTCCGTGATATCGGGCAGGTGGGAATCGGCCACGCCATCCGGCTAGGCGTCCTCGGGCGCGACCACGACGACGACCTGGTGCAGGGGATCGTCCTCATGCGGAAGGGCGAGAATCCTGGACGGGTCATCGACGCGTTGAAGACCAGGCTGCCGGAGATCGGCAAGCTCCTGCCCCCGGACGTCGAGCTTCGCCCCTACTACAGCCGCGACATCCTGGTGAAGCGCACGGTCACGACGGTGCTGCGCAATCTGGTGGAGGGCGCCGCCCTCGTGATGGTCCTGCTGTCGCTCTTCCTCTACAACGTGCGGGCGGCGCTCATCGTCGCGCTGACGATCCCGCTCTCGCTCCTCTTCGCCTTCGTCTTCATGGATCTCCGCGGCGTGCCGTCGAACCTGCTCTCGCTCGGCGCGATCGACTTCGGGATCATCGTCGACGGCGCCGTCATCATGGCGGAGAACATCCTGCGCCGCCTGAGCGAGCGAAAGGTCACCGGACCGCAGGTCGTCCGCGAGGTGCACGACGCCGCCGTCGAGGTCGCACGGCCGCTGACTTTCGCCGTCCTGATCATCATGACGGTGTACGTGCCCATCCTCACCTTTCAGCGGATCGAGGGGAAGCTCTTCCGGCCGATGGCCCTGACGATCTCGCTCGCCGTCATCGGTTCGCTGCTGCTCACGCTCGCGGTCATCCCGGTGCTCTCGAGCCTCGTCTTCCGGCGACCGCCGTCGGAGCGGGAGAGCCCGCTGCTGCGCTTGCTGCGTCGGCCATACCAGGCCGCACTCCGCTGGTGTCTGCGACGCCCGCTGGTCCCGGTACTCTGCGCGAGCGGCTGCCTGGTGGTGGCGGCGTTCGTCTTCACGCTCCTCGGCAAGGAATTTTTGCCGGAGCTCGACGAAGGTGATCTGTGGGTGCGCGCGCAGTTCCCGACTGGGATCTCGGTCGAGGGTGTTCGGCCCTATACGCGGGAGATCCGTGAGCGGCTGCTGAAGTTTCCCGAGGTCCGGGTGGTCGTCTCGCAGCTCGGCGCCCCTGACGACGGGACCGACCCGGAAGGCCCCGACAACGTCGAGCTCTACGTCGGCCTGAAACCGCGGGAGGAGTGGCCCACACCGGACAAGGACAAGCTCATCGAGGCGATGCGGGCGGCGCTGGCCGACATGCCCGGCTTCACCACGAACTTCTCCCAGCCGATCAAGGACAACGTCGACGAGGCGCTGGCCGGCGTGAAGGGCGAGCTGGCCATCAAGCTCTACGGGCCCGACATCTTCGTGATGGACGCCAAGGCGCGCGAGATCGTCAAGGTGCTGCGCGACGTGCCCGGCGTGACCGATCTCGATTGGGACCATCTGGCCGGCCTGCCGCAGCTGCAGATCATCGTGGACCGCGCCGCGGCTGCGCGATACGGCATCAACGTCCAGGACATCCAGGACGTGATCGAGGCCGCGACCAAGGGCCGCGTCGTCACCCAGCTGTACGAGGGCGAGCGGCGGTTCGACGTCGCGGTGCGGCTGGTCCAGGACGGCGACCCGATCACCGGTCTCCGGAACCTCACCATCAGCGCGCCCAGCGGCGAGCGCATCCCGGTCACGCAGCTGGCGGAGTTCGTCAAGACGGACGGCGTCTCGGAGATCTTGCGCGAGGGCAACGTCCGCCGGCTGGCCGTCAAGTGGAGCGTTCGGGACCGTGACATGGGCAGCCTGGTCACCGAGGCGATGCAGAAGGTCGGCGCGAGCGTGCGCCTGCCCGAAGGCTATCGGATGGTGTGGAGCGGCCGGTTCGAGGACCAGCAACGGGCGCTGGCGCGGCTCTACATCATCGTGCCGCTGGTGCTGTTCATCATCTTCGTGCTGCTGTTCGGCGCCTTTCAATCGGTGGGCGACACCCTCTTGATCATGCTGAACCTGCCGTTCGCGCTGATCGGGGGCACCCTCGCGCTCTACTTCTGGCGGACCAACTTCAACATCTCGGCCGCCGTCGGCTACATCGCGGTCTTTGGCGTGAGCGTGCTGAACGGCGTGGTCCTGCTGTCCTCGATCCGCCGGGTGCGACAGGAGGGATTTTCTCCGCGCGAGGCGATCGCTCGCGGCTGCGAGATCCGGTTCCGGCCGATCGTCGTGTCCGCGGTCGTGGCGGTGATCGGCTTCCTGCCGGCCGCGCTCTCGCAGGGGATCGGCGCCGAGATCCAGCGGCCTCTGGCGCGGGTCGTCATCGGCGGGCTCATCTCGTCCACGGCGCTCACCTTGCTCGTGCTTCCCGCGATCTGCGCGCTCCGCAGCGGGCGGGAGACCGAGAGTGAGGCGCCACCGGCGCCGCCGGAGCCAGCCGCGTGAGACCTCGTCCGGGCACCTGGCGTTCGCTCCTGGCACCGCTGCTGCTCGTCCCGCTCGTCTGGCTGACCCCGCTGGCCTACGCGAGCCCGCCGGACCAGACATGGATCGGCGGGCTCTACGACGACGCGGACTACGACGACGTGGTCCTGCTGGCGATGTCCCTCGCGTTGGCGCTCGGAGACCTGACGCCGGCGGCCGACGCCGGGCTGATCATCGTGGCCGTTCTCCTCCTCAGCGACGTCAAAGCCGCGCCGCTCACCGCGCGGCTCGGCGCCTGCACTCGCTCTCCGCCCCGCGCCTAGCGCGCTTCGCCGTCACACATCTGAGGGCCGCCCCTCGCGGCCCGAACGAATTCTGAAAATCGGCGAGTCCGGCGGTACGCCTCTTCGCCGGGCGAGGGCAGGGAGCGGTGCGTACATGATCTCCCGTATCGTCGCGTTCGCGTTGCGGCAGCGGTTCATTACCCTGGCGATGGCGCTGTTCTTGACCGCGGCCGGGATCGTCTCCTTTGCTCGCCTGCCCATCGAGGCGTATCCCGACGTCGCCGACGTCGAGGTCGACGTCATCACGCTCTGGCCGGGCCACGCCGCCGAGGAGGTCGAGCGCCACATCACCTTGCAGCTGGAGAAGGAGCTCAACGGCATCGCCAGGGTCACATTCCTGCGCTCCTTCTCGAACTTCGGCCTCTCGAACATTCGGGTCCTCTTCGCCGACGGCGCCGACAACTACTGGGCACGCCAGCAAGTGCTCGAACGCATCGCCCAGGCCGAGATTCCGGCCGACGCCAAGCCGCAGCTCGGACCCCTGGCCAGCGTGATCGGCGAGGTGTACCGCTACACGCTCCATTCCAAGGACACGCCGCTGATCGAGCTCAAGGCGCTTCAAGATTGGGTGCTCGAGCGGGAGTTCCGCAGCGTGCCCGGGGTCGTGGATGTCGTGTCCTGGGGCGGCGGGATCAAGCAGTACCAGATCACGGTCGAGCCCTCGCGATTGAAAGCGTACAACCTCACGCTGAAGCAGGTCGTCGACGCCGTGAGCGCCAACAACGCCAACGCGGGCGGGAGCTACATCCGGGACGGGCAGTACGCCCTCATGGTGAGAGGCATCGGCCTGGTGCAGAACCTGGGCGACCTCGAGAACATCGTCGTCGCCGCGCAGAAGGGCACCCCGGTCCGCGTCCGTGATGTCGGGCAGGTGGCGATCGGCCACGCCATCCGCTTCGGGGTGCTGGGCCGCGACCGCGAGGACGATCTCGTGCAGGGCATCGTGCTCATGCGCAAGGGCGAGAATCCGGGCGCCGTGCTCGCCGGCGTCAAGAAGAAGCTCGACGAGATTCGTCCCCTGCTCCCGGCCGGGGTGACGATCAGCCCTTACTACAGCCGAGATCGTCTCGTGACGACGACGGTGACCACCGTCATGCGCAACCTCGTCGAAGGCGCCCTGCTAGTGACCATCCTGCTCTCGCTCTTCCTCTACAACGTGCGGGCCGCGCTCATCGTTGCCATCATCATCCCGCTCTCGCTCCTGTTCGCCTTCGTGTTCATGGATCTGCGCGGCATTCCCGCCAACTTGTTGTCCCTGGGCGCCATCGACTTCGGAATCATCGTGGATGGGGCCGTGATCATGATGGAAAACATCATGCGGTGCCTGAGCGAGCGCCACGCGAGGGGAGACCAGGTCGTTGGTGAGGTCCAGCACGCGGCCGTGGAGGTGGCGCGACCGCTGACCTTCGGCGTCTTGATCATCATGACGGTCTACGTGCCGATCCTCACGTTCCAGCGCATCGAGGGCAAGCTCTTCCGGCCGATGGCGGTCACCATCTCGCTGGCGGTGATCGGCGCGCTCGCGCTGACTCTCACCTTGATCCCCGTCCTGGCGACCTTCCTGTTCCGCCGACCGCCAGGGGAGCGCGAGAGCCCGCTCGTCAGGTGGCTTCGGCGGCCGTACGCGAGGCTGCTCGCCGGGTGCGTCCGTCGGCCGCTCCTCCCGGTGGCCGGTGCGGCGGCCCTGCTCGCACTCTCCTGTGTGGCCTTCATCGCCCTCGGTAAAGAGTTTCTGCCCGAGCTTGACGAGGGCGACCTGTGGCTCCGCGTGAAGTTCCCGGTCGGGATCTCGCTGGAAGACGCCCGTCCGTACGTCCGTGAGATCCGGGAGCGGCTGCTCGGATTCCCCGAGGTGCGTACCGTCGTCTCCCAGCTCGGCGCCCCCGACGACGGCACCGACCCCAACGGCCCGGACAACTGCGAGTTCTACGTCGCCCTGAAACCGCGTGAGGCGTGGCGAATCAAGGACAAGGACAAGCTCGTCTCCGGCATGGCCGACGCGCTCGCCGGAGTGCCGGGGATCACCACGAACTTCTCCCAGCCGATCAAGGACAACGTCGACGAGGCGCTGGCGGGCGTAAAGGGCGAGCTCGGCATCAAGCTCTACGGGCCCGACGTCTTCACCCTCGAGGCGAAGGCGAAGGAGGTCGCGGGCGTGCTCGGTGCGATCCGCGGCGTTACCGACCTCGACTACGAGCATCTCGTCGGACAGCCTCAGCTCCAGATCGTGGTCGACCGCAAGGCCGCGGCGCGCTACGGTATCAACGTCCAGGACATCCAGGACGCCGTCGAGGCCGCGACCCGGGGCCGTGTGGTCGGCGAAATCTTCGAGGGCGAGCGGCGATTCAACCTCGCCGTGCGTCTGGCCGAGAACAGCGAGCCTCTCGACGAACTGCGCAATCTCACGATCAGCGCGCCCAGCGGGGAACGCATCCCACTCGCTCAGATGGCCGAGTTCGTCAAGACCGAGGGGCTGGCCCAGATCCTCCGGGAGGGCAGCCAACGGCGGATCGCCGTCAAGTGGAGCGTCCGCGAGCGCGACATGGGCGGGCTCGTGGCGGAGGCCATGCTGAAGGTCGAGGCGGCCGTCAAGCTGCCCCAGGGCTACCGGATGGTGTGGAGCGGCCGCTTCGAGGATCAGCAGCGCGCGCTGGCGCGACTCTACATCATCGTGCCGCTCGTGATTTTCATCATCTTCGTGCTGCTGTTCGGGACCTTCCAGTCGGTGGCTATCGCGTTACTGATCATGCTGAACCTGCCGTTCGCGTTGATCGGCGGAACGCTGGCGCTCTACCTCTGGCACACGAGCTTCAACATCTCGGCGGCGGTCGGTTACATCGCGGTGTTCGGGGTCAGCGTGCTGAACGGGGTGGTTCTGATCACATCGATCCGTCAGGCGCAGTCGGAGGGGCTGGCGCTGACCGAGGCGATCGTCAGGGGATGCAAGATCCGGTTCAGGGCGATTGTCGTCTCGGCCATCGTAGCGGTGATCGGCTTCTTGCCGGCCGCGCTCTCGCACGGGATCGGCTCCGAGATCCAGCGACCGCTGGCGCGCGTCGTGATCGGCGGCCTCATCTCGTCTACGGCGCTCACCCTACTGGTGCTGCCGGCCATCTGTGCGTTGATGGGTCGGCGGGCGGCCGACGAGACCGGCGGCCGAGAGGACGACGCCTGATTCGCCGAGGAACCGCGACCCTAGCTGAGCCCGTACAGCCGTGCGCAGTTGTCCCAGAGAATCTTGCGCTTGGTCGTCTCGCCAATGCCTTCCAGGCCGAGGAAGGTCTCGACCGCGTGCGGATAAGCCGAGTCGTCGTGGGGCCAGTCCGTTGAGATCACGATGTTGTCGTCGCCCATGGACGGGATCGCGTGACGGACCACGTCCTCGTCGGGGTCTACCGAGACCCAGCAGTTGCGCCGAAAGTACTCGCTCGGCCGCATGGTCAGGTGGAATCGCTCGTCGTCCCCGAACTTCTCGACGCGCTCGTCGAGGGTCCAGAGCCACCACGGCACCCAGCTGCAGCTGCCCTCGAGAAATGCCGCCTTCAGGCGTGGGTAGCGCTCGAAGACCCCGCCGGTGAGGAGG
>Ga0075428_100004298_pt1 | contig 15694 bp, 12 predicted proteins | sample RhiMetdeltSRZDD2_FD_75291 | JGI IMG/M metagenome (GOLD analysis project Ga0075428, IMG submission 75291) | Populus rhizosphere microbial communities from Tennessee, USA - Rhizosphere MetaG P. deltoides SRZDD2 | ecosystem: Host-associated > Plants > Roots > Rhizosphere > Soil | place: USA... | reverse complement strand
GCAGCAGGGAGGTCCTGAAATCCCTGATCCAGCTCTACATCGCCACGGGTGAGCCCGTGGGCTCGGAGAGCCTCGCCCGGTCCCTGAACCGCAGCCTGTCCCCGGCCACCCTGCGCAACATCATGGCGGACCTCGAGAAGCTCGGCTACCTCGCCCATCCCCACACGAGCGCCGGCCGCATGCCCACGGACGAGGGCTACCGGGTCTACGTGGACAGCCTCATGCGGCACCTGCCGCTCGCCGCGCGCGATGCCGCGGCCATCGACTCGGAGCTGCGGCCGCGGGAGGGGTCGTCCAGCGAGGTCATGGAGACCGCCTCCCACATCCTGTCCCGCCTCAGCCGCAACGTGGGCTTCGTGGTGGCCCCCGAGATCGGGCGCACCGCCTTCCGGCACATCGACCTCGTGCGGCTGCCGCACCCGCGGGTGCTGGTGGTGATGGTGTCCAGCACCGGCCTGGTCACCCACAAGGTGGTCGAGATCGAGGAGGAGATCGCGCAGGAGCACCTCCAGGCGTGCGCGAACTACCTGAACGCGCACTTCGCGGGCATGACCCTGTCCGCCATCAAGGCCCGGCTGCTCGACCTCATGCGCGAGGAGAAGACGCTGTACGACACGCTCCTCAAGAACGTGATCGCCATCGGAGAGCGGGCCTTCGCCATGGACGGCCCGGGCGCCAGCGTGTACCTGGACGGCGCCTCCCACATCTTCGACCAGCGCGGCTTCGAGGACCTCGACCGGATGAAGGCGCTCTTCAAGACGTTCGAGGAGAAGAGCCGGCTGGTGAAGATCCTCAACGCCTGCATCTCCGGCAGCGGCATCCGGGTGATCATCGGCCACGAGAACGCGCACCCCGACCTCCACGACGTGGCCGTGGTCTCCGCGGGCTATCCGCTGGAAGGCGAGTCGGGCTGGGGGCTGGGTGTCCTGGGCTCCACCCGCATGGAGTACGCGCGGGTGATCGCCCTCGTCGACCACGTGGCGCGCTCCGTCGCCCACGCCCTCGAGGAGCGGCGGTCGTGAAGGGGCGCAAGCACGACGGGCCGGACGAAGGGACCCCCGTGGCCCCCCCGCCCGCCGAGCAGCCGGCCGAGGAGCGCGGCCTGGCCGGCGTGGACGCGGCCCCCGTGCCCGCGCTCACCCGCGAGGAGATCGAGGCCCTGCGCCGCGAGCGGGACGAGCTGCGCGAGCAGCTCCTGCGCAGGCGGGCGGAGTTCGAGAACTATCGCAAGCGCGTGGAGCGTGACCGGCAGCAGTCCGGGCAGGACGCGGCCGCAGAGATCCTGAAGGGCCTGGTCCCCACGCTCGACAACCTGGACCGCGCGCTGGAGTCCGCGGCGAGGGACGATCCACTGCGCGAAGGCGTCGAGCTCACGCGCCGAGACGTTCTGGCATTCCTGGAGTCGCAGGGCGTCGAGGTGCAGGACCCGATGGGGCAACCCTTCGACCCCGAGCGGCACCAGGCCCTGTCCCACGAGCCGGTGGCGGGCTTCGCCGACGGCACGGTGGTCGAGGTCTTCCGGAAAGGCTACTCCTACAAGGGCCGGCTGCTCCGGCCCGCCCTGGTGAAGGTGGCCAAAGGCGGGCACGGCGGCAGCGAGGCTGTCCATTGAGATACGCTACGGCGGCCCGGGTCCCTCCCCCGACGCCATCGGCTGAGCGCGAGGGAGGTCTCTAAGTGGCCAAGGTGATCGGCATCGACCTGGGGACGACGAACTCCTGCGTCGCCGTGATGGAAGGCGGCGCGCCGCAGGTCATCCCGAACCAGGAAGGCGCACGCACCACCCCGTCCATCGTGGGCTTCACCGCCAAGGGCGAGCGGCTCGTCGGCCAGATCGCCAAGCGGCAGGCCCTGACCAACCCCAAGAACACCGTCTTCGCCGTGAAGCGCCTCATCGGCCGGAAGTTCAACTCGCCCGAGGTGGAGACCGCGCGCCGTTTCCTGCCCTATGCGCTGACGGAGTCGCCCAACGGCGACGTGCACATGCAGATCGACGACAAGGTCTACTCCCCGCCCGAGATCTCGGCCTTCATCCTCCAGAAGCTGAAGGCGGCGGCGGAAGACTACCTCGGGGAGAGCGTGGAGGAGGCCATCATCACCTGCCCCGCCTACTTCACGGACTCCCAGAGGCAGGCCACCAAGGACGCGGGCCTCATCGCGGGCCTGAAGGTCTCGCGCATCCTCAATGAGCCCACGGCCGCGGCCCTGGCCTACGGCCTGAAGAACGCGCGCGGGCAGTTCGTGGCCGTCTACGACCTGGGCGGCGGCACCTTCGACATCTCGATCCTGGAGATGGCCGAGGGCCTGTTCCAGGTGCGGGCCACCGGCGGCGACACCTTCCTGGGCGGCGAAGACTTCGACCAGCGCATCATCGATTGGCTGATCGGCGAGTTCCAGCGCGAGACCTCGATCGACCTCCGCCAGGACCGCATGGCCTTGCAGCGCCTGAAGGAAGCGTCGGAAAAGGCCAAGTGCGAGCTCAGCACGGCGGCGCAGACCGAGATCGTGCTGCCCTTCATCTCCGCCGACGCCTCCGGGCCCAAGCACCTCAACACCGTGCTCACCCGGCAGAAGTACGAGTCCCTGACCGACGACCTGCTGGAGCGCACCATCGAGCCCTGCAAGCGCTGCATCTCCGACGCCGGCCTGCGCGCCGACCAGGTGGACGAGATCCTGCTCGTGGGCGGCCAGACCCGCGCCCCCAAGGTCTCGGAGATCGTGCGCAAGGTGTTCAACCGCGAGCCCAACCGCGCCGTCAACCCCGACGAGGGCATCGCCATGGGCGCGGCCATCCAGACCGGCATCATCGCGGGCGAGGTCAAGGAGCTGGTGCTGCTCGACGTGACCCCCCACACCCTGGGCATCGAGACCAAGGACGGCACGTTCACCTCGCTCATCGAGCGCAACAGCACGATCCCCACCCGCAAGAGCCGGATCTTCACCACGGTCGCCGACAACCAGACCAAGGTCGAGGTGCACGTACTGCAGGGCGAGAGCGACATGGCCGGCTACAACAAGAGCCTGGCCAAGTTCGAGCTGACCAACATCCCGCCCTCCCCCAAGGGCGTGCCCCAGATCGAGGTCAGCTTCGAGATCGACGTGAACGGGATCGTGGCGGTGTCGGCGCAGGACCAGGCCACCGGGCGCAGCCAGTCCCTCGTCATCCACCCGTCGGGCGGCCTGAGCCAGTCCGAGATCAACCGCCTGGCCGGCGAGGCACGATCGCGGGAGCAGTCGGACCGCAACGCGAAGGAGCAGGAGGCGGTCGTCCGCCAGCTCGACGGCCTGGTGGCCAACACCATGCGCTCGGTCCAGGCCCTGGAGGGCAAGCTCACGTCCGTCGAGCAGGAGCGCATCATCTCCGCCATGGAGCGGGCGAAGAAGGCCCGGGCCGAGGCCGACCTCGAGGAGCTGAAGGCCCGTCTGGCGGAGATGGAGCGCGCGGCCAGCCTGATCGGCCAGGCCATGCTGAGGCCGTGACGGGCGCGCCCCGCTAGCCATGCCCGGCCCCCGTCCCGCCGACTACTACGACGTGCTGGGCGTGCCCAGGAACGCCTCCGAGCAGGAGATCAAGTCCGCCTATCGGCGGCAGGCCCTGAAGCACCACCCCGACCGGAACCCCGGGGACAAGGAGGCCGAGGAGCGCTTCAAGCAAGCGGCCGAGGCCTACAACGTCCTGGGCGACCCGGACAAGCGCCACCGCTACGACGTGTACGGCCACGCCGGCGTGACCGGGGCCGGCGGCTTCGACCCGACGATCTTCGCGGACTTCGGCGACATCCTGGGCGACTTCTTCGGCCTGGGCGACCTGTTCGGCCGGCGCCGGGGCGGCCCCCGGCGCGGCGCCGACCTGCGCTACAACCTCGAGCTCTCGTTCGAGGAGGCGGCCTTCGGCACCGAGACCCACATCCAGATCCCGCGCGCCGAGGCGTGCGGGACGTGCTCGGGCAGCGGCGCCGCGCCCGGCACCAGCCCCACGACCTGCTCCTCGTGCGGGGGCACGGGGCAGGTGACGTTCCAGCAGGGCTTCTTCAGCGTGGCCCGCGCCTGCGGCCGCTGCCGCGGGACCGGACGGATGGTGGCCACGCCCTGCCGCAGCTGCGGCGGTTCCGGCCACGTGCAGACGACGCGGAAGCTCCAGATCCGCATCCCGCCGGGTGTGGACAACGGCAGCCAGCTCCGCATCGCCGGCGAGGGCGAGACCGGCGCCGCGGGCGGGCCTCCCGGCGACCTCTTCGTGGTGCTGCGCGTGGACGAGCACGCGTTCTTCCAGCGGGACGGCGACAGCCTGCTGTGCGAGGTCCCGGTGAGCATGACCCAGGCCGCCCTGGGCGCCTCGATCGAGGTGCCGACGCTCGAGGGAGGCAAGGCCCGCCTGTCGATCCCCGAGGGGACGCAGGGCGGCGCCACCTTCCGCATGCGCGGACAGGGCGTGCCCCGCCTCGGCGGGAAGGGCCGCGGGGACCTGCACGTCGTGGTGCGGGTTCTCACGCCCACCAAGCTCACCGCCGCGCAGCGCCGCCTGCTCGACGAGCTGGCGAAGACGCTGCCCAGCCCGGAGATCCCCGAGAAGGACCGCTCCATCCTGGACAAGGTCAAGGACATCCTCGGCTAGCCCCGGCGGCTGGCGGCTCGAGGAGATTCACGGATGAGTCCCGGCGCCATCGCCGCTACAGTGGTCGCGTTCCGCATGCAGACGCCGGCCGCCGCCGAGGACGCGGTGGTCACGGCGTTGTGGGAGAGCGGCACGAGCGGCGTCCATGTGCAGCCGGGCCCGGCCGGCGCCGTGGTCCTGGTGGCCTACTTTCCCGACCGGGCGGGTCTCACGGACGAGCTCCGCTCCTCTCTCGCGGCGCTCGGCGTGGACGCCGTCGAGCCGGCGCCTGTCCCCGACGTCGACTGGGTGGCGCGCTTCCGCGAAGGGTTCCAGGCCTTCGACGTCGGCGGGTTCCATATCGTCCCTGCCTGGGAGTCGGCTCCCGGTCCTGGCCGAACCGGCCGAACGCTGCGTGTCCTTCCAGCCCGCGCCTTCGGGACGGGTACGCACGAAAGCACCCGTCTCTGTCTTTCCGCGTTGGAGTCGCTCGCCGCCCGGCGGCCGCTGGGCCGTGTCGTGGACGTCGGCGCGGGGACCGGAATCCTGGCAGTGGCCGCCGCTCTTCTCGGAGCGGCCTCGGTCGCGGCCGTGGACATCGACCCCGAGGCCGTCGAGTCTGTCCGGGTGCACGCGCGCATGAACGCCGTCGGGCTCCACCTCGTCCGCGGCGACGGCGGCCGTCCCTTCGCGTCCAGCCGCTGCGACGTGGTCCTCGCGAACCTGACCGCGCCGCTCCTGCTCGAGAAGCGGGACGAGATCGCCGCGCTCGGCTCGGCCTCCGCCGCGGTCGTGCTCGCCGGGTTCCTCCGCGAGGACGCCGACGAGCTCGCCGCCGCCTATGCCGGACTGGGACCCGGCACGCTTCAGATCGACGGCGAGTGGGCCGCTCTCGTCATCGAGAAGCGGCCGTGAGCCTTCCCCGCTTCCACGTCGCGGATGCGGCCCCGGGATCCCGGCTCACCCTGCCCGACCACCTCGCCCATCACGCGCGCGAAGTCCTGCGCCTGCGCGCGGGGTCGCAGGTGCGGATCTTCGACGGCCTGGGCGCGGAGTTCGAGGCCACGCTCGACAGCGTCACCCGTCAGGGCGTCACCGCGCGGCTGGGCGGCGTGGTGGCGCCGCGCTGCCCGGAGTCACCGCTGCGCCTGATCCTGGCCCTCCCGCCGCTGAAGGGCGACCGCATGGAGACCGTCATCCAGAAGGCGACCGAGCTGGGCGTGGCCGAGGTCCGCCCGGTGGTCACCGCCCGCACGGACGCCGCGGGCCGCCCCGCCCTCCAGGGCTCGCGCCAGGAGCGATGGGAGAAGGTGGCCAGCGGAGCCGCCGAGCAATGCGGGCGCGCGGTGGTGCCGGTGATCCACCCGACAACCCCGCTGGGCGCGCTGCTGGAGGTGCCCTTCGAGGGCCGGCGGATCCTGTTCCTCGAAACGCCCGGCCAGCCGCCGCTCCGCGCGGACGGGCCGCGGCCCGCCTCGGCGCTGGCCCTCGTGGGACCCGCCGGCGGTTGGGAGCCGGCCGAGGCCGTCCGCATCGAGGCCGCGGGCTTCCAACCCGCGGGCCTGGGCCCGCGCGTGCTGCGCGCCGAGACCGCGGCCATCGCGGCGGTGACCGTCCTCCAGATGTTGTGGGGAGACCTGGGCTAGCGGCAGTCCGTCGTCAGCCCGAGCGGGCCACGTCGTCGGCGTCCTCGTCCCGGTCCAGGCCGGCCTCGTCCAGGCGCCGGCACCCTTCGAGGAGCAGGTACTCGAAGCCCTGGCTCAAGGGCGCGCCCGGCCCCGGATCGCCGGGCAGGAACTCGAAGTGGCCCTTCGTCCAGGACATGAACTCGTAGATGGCCTCCGCCCCCAAGCCCACGTCCGAGCGGGCCCAGACGATCTCGCCCTCGCGGAAGCGGATCTCGATGCGCCGCGTGCCGGAGCGGGCGCTGCAGGCCCCCGTGAAGCGCCCGAGGTGGCACATCTGGAGCACGCCGGGGGGCCCGATGAGCTCCAGGCCGCCCTGCATCCCCGCCCCCTTGCGCGTCCGGGTGCCGACGTCCGTGTAGCGTCGCAGGAGGATCTGCAGCCGTATCAGCATCTCGCGCGGCGGCGTGCGTTTGGAGATGTAGTCGTCCGCCCCCAGCTTCAGCGCGTGGTACCGCTCGCGGTAGTCGTCCCACTCCGACACGAAGACCAGCGGCGTCTGCCGCAGCAGGCTGTGGTTGCGGACCCGGCGGCAGAACTCGAAGCCGTCCATGCCCGGCATGTTGACGTCGGTCAGGATGAGCCAGGGACGGATCTCCAGGGCCACCCGCAGGCCCTCCTCCCCGTCCCCCGCCTCGTAGACCGTGAAGCCCTGCGAGACCAGCAGGCTGTGCAGGAAATCGCGGAACGAGTCCTCCGCATCCACGATCAGCGCGATGCGCAGGGGCGCGGGCAGGGCCTCGAAGCCCGCCCCTGCCGACGACGGAAGCGCCACGGGCCCGGCGTCGCGCTCCGGCGCCAGCTCCAGGTCGGGGTCCGCCGCCAGGTAGGCCCCCCGGCCCGGGTCCGAGCCCCGCCGCTCGGCGGCGCGGAACACCTCGCGCAGCGTCGTGAGCAGCGTGTCCTGCGCCACCGGCTTCGGCACGTACCCCACGACGCCGAACCGCGGCCGCTGCGGCCGCTCGCGCCATAGGTCGTCGTTCAGGACCACGACGGCGTGGCACGGCGCGGCCGGGTCGGCCTCCAGCGCGCGCAGCATCGCGTACCCCTCGCCCACCACCGCCCCGCCCGCCTCCCGGTCGGTCTTGCGCCGCTGCCAGCGCGGAACGGCCTCCATGACGCCGCTGGCGATGTCGGCCAGGACGAGGTCGGGCATCTCGGAGCGGCCAGCCGCCGCCGGCTCGCCCGGGGAGACGACGCGGTAGCGCGCGACGGTCAGCACGCCCTCCACGAGGGCGCGGCTCCCGTCGTCTCCATCTACCACGAGGATGCTGCGGTGCTCGTCTCGAATCACGTGCCGTCGCCAAGATTATCACGCGGCGCAGGGGCCGCCGACCGTCCGCGCCGCTCGGCGACCAGCAGATCCACCATGCGGCCGTAGCTGCGCACGCCCTCCGCCTGCCCCTGTGAGCGGAGGTACGCGTTGTTGACGGACCGCGAGGCCCGCGAGAGCCGTCCGCTGTAGCGGTCGCTCCACTCCTGCAGCGCGCGCAGGTCGCGGCGCACGGCCGGCGAGCGGCGGTCCGCCAGCTCGCGATGGGCCGCCCGGTCCACGCCGGCCAGAGCGTTCAGCGCGTAGATGCTGGCCGCCAGGACGCCCGAGTAGCGGAAATCCGGGTCGGGGTGGAAGCGGCAGGCCAGGTAGCCCACGTATCCCGCCTCGTCCTCGCGCGCGAAGCCATGGGCGTGCGCCATCTCGTGCGCGATCGCGAACGGAAGGTCGGGGTCCGGCACGTCGGCGTTGACGTTGGGCTCGCCCGTCCAGGGGAAGAAGATGCCGGTGATGCCCAGGTAGGAGAAGACTCGCGACGCGACGATGGGCTTCGCCGGAGAGGACCGGCCGGCCAGGACCGCGTGGACGGCGCCCGCGTGGCGGTAGCCGGCCTCCGCTCGGCCCCGGGCCCCGGCCAGCCCGTCCGTCAGGCGCATCACGCCGCGGGCGTCCTCGGGCAGGCCCTCGCGCAGCGCGTTGGCCCGCTGCACGAGGTCGGCGCAGGCCGCGCGCAGCTCGGCGACGCTCGGCGGGGATGCGTCCAGCCCGGCCGCGACCGCGAAGGGCTCGCGGGCATAGTTCAAGCCCCAGACCAGGAGGAAGGTGAGGTACAGGATGCCCGCGGCGATCGTCACGTTCGCGGCCGCCGGCAGCCAGGCCTCGCGCAGGTATCCCCGCCGCCGCGCGGCCTTGGCCACGAAGCGGACGGCCCGCCACGACACGATGAGCGCGAAGGCGGCCACCAGCCCTTCCGCCAGCGAGAACGGCAGCCGTCCGCTGAGCCGCGCGCCGGCCGCCGCGATCACCGGATAGAGACCCGTGGAGTAGCCGCGCTCCACGATCGCGGGAAACCGAGAGGCCACGAGCTGGAGGGCCAGCGCCGCGGGCAGCAGGCCGGCGAGGGCGAGCCGCCGGGACCGGCCCTTCAGCCCAGCGCCTGTGCCGCGGTGATCACCGCGACGTCGGCCAGGTCCTGGACGGAGCAGCCGCGCGAGACGTCGTTCATGGGCTTGTTGAGCCCCTGCATGATCGGGCCGACGGCGGAGGCGCCGGCCAGCCGCTCCGTGATCTTGTAGGCGATGTTGCCGGCGTTGATGTCGGGGAAGATCATCACGTTGGCCTCTCCGCGGAGCGGGCTGTCCGGGCATTTCTTCGCGGCCACCGCGGGCACGAAGGCGGCGTCGAACTGCATCTCGCCGTCCACGTCCAGCCCGGGCTCGGCCACCCGCGCCAGGGCCACCGCCTCCTTCACGCGGTCGATCGACTCGTGCTCCGCGCTCCCGCGCGTGGAGAACGAGAGGAAGGCCACCTTCGGCGTGAACCCGAAGGCGCGCGCCGTGGCCGCGGTGGCCCGCCCGATCTCGGCGAGGGTGGCCGCGTCGGGGGCGATGTTCACCGAGCAGTCCGCGTAGAAGAGCACGCGCTCCGGCCAGGCCATGATGAAGACCGAGGACGCCCGCTTGTAGCCCGGGCGGAGCTTGACCACCTCGAAGGCCGGGACGAAGGGCTTGGTCTCGCTGTTGAGGCCGGAGACGAGTCCGGCGGCGTCTCCCGCCAGGAGCATGAGCGCACCGAAGTAGTGAGGGAGCGCCGCCTTCTCCCGGGCGGCTTCAGGCGTCACGCCTTTGTGCTTCCGCAACTCATGGTAGTTCCTTGCGTACTCCGTCAAGGACGGATCGTTTCGAGGGTCGCGGACCGTGATCCCGTCCAATGCCAGTCCCCTCTGTCCGGCGGTGGCGCGCACGTCCGTTTCCGGGCCCAGCAGTATCGGCCGCGCCAGGTCCTGATCCCGGAGCAGCGCCGCCGCCCGCTGCGCGCGCTCCTCGACGCCCTCGGGGAGCACGACCCGCACGCCGCGTCCCTTCACACGCTCGCGCACGCCGTCCATGAAGGTCATGAGGCGCCTCCCTCGCGAATCCTAGAGGATCCTCCGCCGATCACAAACGGACCCGCGGCATCGGGCCGCTTGCTATACTGCCTGCCGCTTCATGTTCCTGCTGGGACAGACCGTCGGGAAGTATCAGATCCTCTCGAACCTGGGCTCCGGCGGGTTCGGGACGGTCTACCTCGCCAAGGACGCCTGGATCGACAAGAAGGTGGCCATCAAGGTCCCCCACCGCCAGGGCGGGGACTTCGACGACCTTCTGCAGGAGCCGCGGCTCCTGGCCGCCCTCGACCACCCCAACATCGTCGGCATCCTGACCGCGGAGCGGGTGGAGGGCGTGTTCTTCATCGTGATGGACTACATCAAGGGCGAGAGCCTCGAGGCGATGCTCGATCGCGAGAAGAGCCTGGACGTCCCGCGCGCGCTCGGCTACATCGTGCAGATCCTGAAGGGCGTGGAGCACGCGCACCAGGCCCAGATCCTCCACCGCGACCTGCGCCCGGCCAACGTGCTGCTGTCCGAGAGCGGCGTGCTCAAGGTGGCCGACTTCGGCACCAGCCGCCTGCTCGAGAAGAGCCACGCCACGACCGTGATCGGCAGCCCCCCCTACATGGCTCCCGAGCAGTTCGCGGGCCGCGCGGTGCTGGCCTCCGACATCTACTCGGTGGGCGTGATGCTCTACCAGATGCTCACGGGCACCCTGCCCTACTTCAGCCCCAACCCGGCGCAGATCGAGCGGCTGGTGGCGCAGGGGCGCTGCACCCCGCCCCGGGTCCGCAACGGCCATGTCCCCAAGGAGATCTCCGACATCGTCATGAAGGCCATCTCCACGGACCTGGGCGAGCGCTACCAGCGCGCCTCGGAGATCCTGGAGGACCTGGCCACCGCCGCCGACATCGACCACAAGGCCACCGAGCTCGACGACATCCGCAAGAGGCTCAAGGCCCGCGAGGTCCCCAAGAAGGGGTTCTGCTGGCACTGCCGGAAGCCCCTGCACGCGCGGTCCGACACCTGCCCGTTCTGCGGGGAGACCCAGTGAAGCGCCGGGCGGCGCGGGCACGTACAACTCCAGGACCGAGTCGTCGGGGCACCTGAAGGTCCCCTCCAGCCGGCGGAAGCCGGAACCGGGGCCGCGCAGCCACAGCAGGAGCGCGTCGTTGCCCGCCGTCGATCGCGGCAGCCCCTGATGTCCGCCGGCCTTGGCCACCACCGCGTCGTACGCGTCCAGATCCTCGCGCGAGACGGGCCGGTCCGCGTCGCGGACGAACAGCACCGGCCGGCCGTCGAGCACGGCGTAGTAGTTGAGCGTGGCGGCGTTGACGAACGGATGGTCCGGGAGCACCAGGACCTGCAGATTCCGGAGCCGCCATTCGTCGGACGCCAGCAGGCGCTCCGCCAGCTCCGCGGGGGACAGGAGGCCGTAGGCGAGCGCGTCGGCGTCGGCGGCGGCCTGGAAGGGCTCCGCCGGCCGGCGCAGGATGTGGCGGTAGGCCGCGCGAACCTGATCCTCTGCCGCGCCCGCCATCGGGGCGGCTCGCGCGGTAAGGGCCCCAGCCGCCCCGGCCTCGAGGATGGTGGCGCGCGCGCCCGCGAGGCGGTCCGCCACCTCGCGGGTGGGCCACCCGACGAGCGGCAGCGGCAGCGGGTTGCGCAGCCACGCCGGCCCGGGCCTGTAGAAGATCGGCGGTCTCGGCGGCCATACGGCGACCTGCGACCGGAAGGGCAGCGACCAGGTCCAGCTCGCGACGTTCCATGAGCCCAGGACCAGCGCCGCCGCCATCAGACCGCGCCGCGCCCGGGCCGTTGGCGCGCGGACGATGGCCGCCGCGGCCAGCGCCGCGATGGGCGGCAACAACGCGGCCGCGTAGCGCTCACCGGCCTTGTTCGGCACCAGCGACAGCGCGACGTACCCGGTGGCCAGCCAGGACCACAGCAGCCCGTCCCGCCGCGGCTCGCTCTCGCGTTCTCGAGCCCACAGTCGGACGGCAGCGACGGCCAACAACACCGCGGTCAGCGGCGGTCCGACGCCGTCGTTGAAGAGCGCGAGCGCGTAGTAGGAGAAGTCCACCTGCCGGCCCGTGGGGTTGTAGGGCGCGGAGCCCGCGCCGAAGCCGTGCTGCCCGACATAGAGGAGGACCGCAGGGCCGTGGCGGATCCACCACGGGCCGGCGACGGCGGCCGCGGTCGCGGCGGCGATCGCGAGGCCGGCGAGCACGTCCACCCAGGACCGCTGCCGCAGGCGCGCGTCGCGCACGGCCCACAGCAGCGGGCCGGCCAGGAAGACGCCGCTCACCGTCTTGGCCACGAGCGCGGCGCCCGCGAGCGCCCCGAACGCGGCCATGAAGACCCCGCGGGCCAGACCGCGGCTGCGGTCGAGGACCGCCAGCGCGAGGGCGACCAGCGCGGCCGCCGGGAAGTCCATCTGGTAATCACGCGAGAGGTTGAGCGTCGCGGTGAAGCTGCCCAGCAGGAACGCGGCCAGGAGCGCGGCCCGCGGGCCGGCCCTCCGGAGGGCGAGCAGGAAGCCGGCGGCCAGGAACGGCACGAGATAGAGCGCGCTCGCCAGGTAGGCGGCGAGACGCGTGGGCCCCAACAAGAGATAGAGGGGGAACGAGCTGAGCGGCAGCAGCGGCGGCAGGTACGGGCTGCCGTCCATCACGGCGCGCGCCAGGCCCGCGGCCCCGCTCGCGCGCCACGCCGCGAGATACAGAAGGCTCAGCCGTTGGTAGTTCGCGGTGTCCCAGGTGGGCGGCGATCGCAGGGCATGGCTCTCCAGCCAACCGAGGTTCAAGGCGACGTGGAGACAGGCGAGCAGGGAGAAGGCTGCGGCCGCGCGCGAGGCTGTAAGATCACGCGTCATGTTCCGTCCACGGCTCGCGTCGGCCGTCCGGGCGGCAATCGTTGTCGTCCTGGCCGGCGTCTTCGTGGAGGCGCTGGCCCGATTCGCGCCGCCGCCCCTCTCCCCCTCGGATTACCTCGAGACGGAGCCGGACGACGAGCGCTTCCATTGCTGCGTCGGGCCCCATCCGTATCTCCCCGGCCACCCGCCGGCAACGCGGTTCGACCCGCGCCTGATCTGGACGCTCGACCCCCGCGTGCCCGGGCAGGCGCTTCCGCTCCCGAGCCGCCGCGAGATCATAAGCGAGCCGACCCCGCGCGAGCGGGTGGTGGTGGCCCTCGGCGACGGGTTCACGGCCGGCCCGCTGGCGCCGCGTTTCGCCTGGCCCGAGATGCTCCAGGAGCTCGTCGACATGAATCGGCCCCGCACCGGGCTGCGCGTGGTCAACGCCGCCGTCCCGGGATACTCCTCCCTGCAGGGCCTCCTGGCCTACTACCAAATGGAAGACCTCCGCGCGGACGTCATCCTCCTCGGCTTTGGCGCGGATGACGCGCGACCCGTGCGGACCACGGACGCCGGCTGGCTGGAGCGCATCCGTCGGGCGGAGACATGGGGATGGTCGCGCGCGCTGGCCACCGCGCAGCGCTGGGCCTGGTCCCTCCGGCCGGCACCGGCCCCGACCCATCGCGTGCCGCTCGAGGAATATGCGGCGCACGTGCGTGAGATGGTGCGGCTGGCGCGGGCCCGCGGCGCGGAGCCGGTCTTGCTGACCCGGCCCTGCCGCGGCGGCGCACCGCTCCCGGGACCGCTGGCCGCGCTGCCGGCGTACAACGCGGCGGCGCGCGCCGTAGCCGCCGCGACCGGCGCCCCGGTCCTCGACCTCGAGGCCGAGCTCGGGGGCGACCCGCGCTTCTTTGCCGACCCGACCCGGCCGAGCCCGGCGGGGCTGCGCCGCGTCGCGGAAACCGTGCTCCGGCACATGCGCTCGCGCGGGCTGGTGGAGACCGACCATCGGCTCTCGTCTGGCGGGCGGGTGGCCGACTGGTCCGACCTCCGGCCGGAGCTCGTCTCCGGGTTCTGGCCGGCCGAGCGCTGGCCGGGAGGGGACTCGGGACGGTGGACCGCCGGCGAAGCGCGCCTCGCGCTCGAGCGTCGCGGCGCGGAGGGTGGGCTGCTCGTGGACGTCACGATGCACGACCCGATCCATCGCAAGGCCTGCCGGATCGAGGTGGGCGGCCGCACGCTGCTGCGCCTCCCGGGACGCGACGGCCGGCTCGTGCGCATCCTCGACGTCCGCGGGACGCCCGGCCCCCTGATCGAGGCGCGTTTCGTGACGGAAGGAGCCGCCCCTCCCCCCGTCTCCCGGGACGGCCGCGAGGACCCGCGCGTTCTCGGCGTGTTCGTCCACCGCGTGGAGCTGGTGCCGGCGCCGCTGGGCACGGACCTGGACCTCGCGTCGGTGGACGACGGCCGGCCCGAGCTCGGCCCGGGATGGCTGCAGGCCGAGACCTGGCCCGATGGAAGGCGGGGACGCTGGACGGGGGCGCGGGCCGAGATGCGCCTGGGCCGGCCGCCGGGCCACGACGTGCTGGTCCTCGACCTGAGCTTCGAGAGCCCGCGGGGCCAGACGGAGGGCGACGTGGCGGTGGACGGCCGCCCCCTCGCCCGCTTCGCGGGAGTCAACGGCCGGCGGCAGATCCGCCTCGATCTGCGGGACCTCCCGCGCCGGGACGAGGTCCACGTGACCCTGGCGGTGAAGCACCCCTTCCGGCCGCGGCGCGAGGCCTCCGATTCCACCGACGACCGGGAGCTCGGCGTCTTCGTCCACGCGGCGCGCCTACCGCCCGGCTAACCCCTCGCGCCTCAGGCACTTCGCCAGAGAATCGCATTGACAGTCCGGCCGCGGCGGTCTAGAATCCCGCGAACGGTCGCGTGCCGTCCGGACGGAACTTTGGCGAGGAGGAGTCCTCCAACCATGTCCTTCCCGAAATCGGACCAGATCTGGATGAACGGGAAGCTCGTCCCCTGGGACGACGCCAAGGTGCACATCGGCGTCCACGCCCTCCATTACGGGTCGGCCGTCTTCGAGGGCCTGCGCTGCTATTCCACGCCCGAAGGCCCGGCGGTCTTCCGCCTGGACGCGCACACCGACCGGCTCTACAACTCCGCCAAGATCTACCGCATGGATCTGCCCTACCCCGCGGCCGAGGTCAACCAGGCGGTGCTCGATACCGTGGCCGCCAACAAGATGGACGCCTGCTACATCCGGCCGATCGTCTACCGTGGCTACGGCCAGCTGGGCGTGAACCCGTTCCCCTGCCCGGTGGACGTGGCGATCATGGTCTGGGACTGGGGCAAGTACCTGGGCGCGGAGGCCCTGGAGAAGGGCGTGGAGGCGCGGGTCAGCTCCTGGACCCGCATCGCGCCCAACACGTTGCCCTCCATGGCCAAGACCGCGGCCAACTACATGAACTCCCAGCTCATCAAGATGGAGGCCATCAAGGAGGGCTACTCGGAGGGGATCGCGCTCGATCACGAGGGCTACCTGTCCGAGGGCAGCGGCGAGAACATCTTCCTGGTGAAGAACGGCGTGGTCCTCACGCCGCCGCTGGTCTCCTCCATCCTGCCGGGCATCACGCGGGACACGGTGATCACGCTGGCCCGCCGCCAGGGCATCCCGGTCCACGAGCAGCGGGTGCCCCGCGAGATGCTCTACCTGGCGGACGAGGTCTTCTTCACGGGGACGGCGGCGGAGATCACGCCCATCCGCGCCGTGGACAAGATCCAGATCGGCAGGGGCGCGCGCGGCCCGATCACGGAGGCCCTGCAGCGGGCCTTCTTCGACGTGATCGAGTGCCGCGTGCCCGACGAGTTCGGATGGCTCACGTTCGTGCCGACGGGCGCCGCGCAGACGGTGCCGACGGGCGCCTCGACCTCATCCAAGGCGTCCGGCCGGAAGTCGAGCGCGGTGTAGGCGAGGAGGCCTTTAGAAGCGTATGCACATTAACGATCTCCTGAAGATCGCATCGGAGCGCAAGGCGTCGGACCTCCACTTGAAGGTGGGGTCCCACCCGGTGCTGCGCATCAACGGCGACCTGGTCCCCCTGGTCGAGAACAAGCGCCTCATGCAGGAGGACACCATCGCCATGGCGTTCTCCATCATGAGCAACCGCCAGAAGCAGAAGTTCAAGGACAACCT